>Ga0256839_1000031_pt1 | contig 169752 bp, 150 predicted proteins | sample 354166metaG_FD_185968 | JGI IMG/M metagenome (GOLD analysis project Ga0256839, IMG submission 185968) | Hydrothermal vent microbial communities from Mid Atlantic Ridge, Atlantic Ocean - 354-166 | ecosystem: Environmental > Aquatic > Marine > Hydrothermal vents | place: Atlantic Ocean: Mid... | reverse complement strand
TCAACTTTAGGAGGCTCAATCTTTGGTTCTTCTTTAACAGGCTCAACCGCAGCGGGCGCAGGCTTAGCTCCGAATATAGCGGGCTTTGCTTTGCTTTCAGCCTTTGGCTCAGCTGCTGGCATTTCAACTTTAGGAGGCTCAATCTTTGGTTCTTCTTTAACAGGCTCAACCGCAGCGGGCGTAGGCTTAGCTCCGAATATAGGCGGTGCAGCTTTTTCTTTTGCTGGCGTGACTTCTTCGGCTTTAGGAGTAACAGAAGGTTTAGGGCTTGCTGAAACTGGTTTGGGAGTAGGTGCAGCACTTGCCTCGCTTGGAGGAGGAATTTCATTAGAAACTGCATGTATTTGCACAAGCGCACAAATTCCCGCATCGACTGGATTTACTGACGGCTTATTATTATCAACGAAACCATCATGAAGCGCAGCAATTTCCGCAGATGTTTCAACGGCGACATCAGAGCGCAACGCTGTCCATGTTTTATTAACCATTAAATCACGTAATTTAGTGATGGCATTGGCATGTTTAATAATAGCGTCATCAGATGGTGGCAGGGACATAAAGCGCGTTACGCGCATCGCCTTTGCGAACCCTGGGTTTGAGTAGAATACAGCGCAATCAACAACTGTTTCACCAAATGTGATTACCGCCTGCCCCTCTTTAAATCCACGCAATTTGTCATAGCTAGCGCGCGGACGCAATTGTACGCTTGCTTGTTTTGAGTCGCTATATGATCCAAATTCACTTCCGCCTGACATTTGAAATCCTGATACTTCCGTAACCATTGCGCTACCGACGGTTTTTTCAAAGAAATCCTTTGTATCAGTAGGGTCTTCCAGCTTACCAAATAATTTAATGTTACAGTTAGCCGTGATGGATTGCGCTTCCTCGCGCACACGTTTTTTCATCGAAGGCAAATCTTGTCCCGCGAAAACAAGCGAGAAACCAAGTGATCTAGCCTGAGCCGCCATAACCGCCATACCTTCGGCGACATAGTAACCGACCTCATCAAATACGGTCATAAATGGAGTTGATGAATGGGTGGGTTTATTTTCAATAACAGTTTCAGAAGTACCCTCAACCGTTGAACCAAGGGCAGAACCCATCATACCCTTAATGGAAGCAGATACAATTTTACCAAGATTTGCGATCTCATCGCCTGATTTTTCAAGAGCAGGAACAAGCACGACCAAAATGCGCCGATTTAAAACGATATCAACCATATCGACGTCGGCTGCTTGTGTATCAAATATATATCCGTAATCATCACCCAAAGATTGGAGTGAGCGCGTGAACTGCATAGCCAAATAGCCATGTTGCTGGCTGGCTGTTTCAGTATTTACTTGCGGAGTATCAGGGCCAGGAGGTTTTACCTTACCATCATCATCATATGCATCGCCAACAAATCCCGGGAGCGTATCAAGATACCCAACCATGCCCGCTAATATCTCTTTTGGCACAGCCTCATCGCGAGATAACTTAATAACATTATTAAGAGATAGATAATCACGAATAGTTCGCACAGACATCGGAATTTCTTGGTTATCACGTTTCCATGTTAATGCAGGCATCATCGCGCCAACAAGGGAGACCGCGCGCTCTTTCCACATAGCGTTATCACCGCCGCCATCAGGCATCAAACTAACTAGCATATTTGTAAGATATGAAGCAGAACCCGAAGAAAATGGATTCATTGTATTTGATGGCGCGGCAGTATCAGAGTTACCCGTCATATAGTTCAAAACAAGCAAATCATCATCACGACCAAAACGGCGCACCAATGATGAAAGAGATGACCAAAGGTCGGTGTCTGCTTTACCATCTACATAAACAAAGCCAGACCCCCAAGACATAGCGTTACTTACAAGGGATTTCAGCCCCTCGGTCTTACCAGCGCCAGTTGTTCCAAGATAAAGAAAGTGAGTTCTGATATCGGAATTTGTAAACCAGACCTCTTCGTTACTATCCTCGGCATTACCAAGATATAAAATGCCCTCAGCCTTGCCGCTTTTGCCATTACGACCATTATTGGGATCGGCGTGTTTAGACCTAAGGGGTAGTTTAAAGACCAAGCCTTTATCGCGAGTATTTAGCCATAAAAAATATAGCAACATGACAACTAATATTAAATCAGCAAAAGCAAGCGCCCAATCATTAATAAAAATAGCAACAGCAGGAATTATAAATAGCGCAGTTGAGTAAGTAGTGCCTGCCAGAGCATCAGCAATTCGCACGCTAAGCGGGCGGATATCCCGCAAGATAGCCTCATGTTGATGTTCATATTTTTTCTGGTTTAATGCCATTTAATTAAGACTACCTTTAAATATTAACGATTGCTCAAAAAATCATCGGCAGAAATAGCAACGCCAGATGAGCCACTAGAAGGCGCATTTGAAGCTCTGTCATTATATTCTACAGTGTTTAAATTATTTGAAGCAGAAAAAATCCATATAATAATCAGTATAGCAACTAGTGATAACGATAAAACAGCGCCTATTTTATTGTCCTTTGCGTTAGATTTTTGTGCTGTCAAGCTTTCGGGATTATTGTCTGCTACATTGGTTTGAACAGGTATGTTTTGCAAAGCGCTAGATATCTCCATCAAAACAGCTACTGAATCTTGCTTATCGCTAAAACTTGCAATTTCATCTGCTTTATCATTTTCAATTTTTGAAATAAGCACAAAGCTTTTCGCTTTTTTATCTTCTTTGATCGTGAATGAAGCTGATTGCGCTTGCTCTAAATCCATTTGCCAAACAACAGGCATTTGTGCATTTGGTAGTGAAACAATAAGTTTATTGCCTATAATTGTTATGCTTTTATCATTAGTTTTTGTCATGTTTTTATCTCTATTATATTATTAAAATATTTGCTTATACGGCTTTTTTAACGCCGCGTTTCTTTGAATTACTGTAGTCTAATTGAGGAATAGGACGAGCCATTAATGACCCCATATATTCCTGAATTGTTTGCAATGCACCCTCAACTTTAGGGACAGGTATTGGTCTTCTTGTTAGCCGCTCTACCTTAAAATGTGACATTGCGCCAAGGGCTTCCATGTGGAAAGACTGCCGCCCCATATTATTCATCGGATACCAAAGCGTGCGATCATGGGCGCGAAGCCATACAAAAGTTGCAGGAGCAAGGACTCCGCCTTCTTCACGTGTATATTGCAGAGCGCGAAGCATTGCCGTTGTTTCAAATGCATGGCGGTTGGCTTGCGCTAAAGTTTTACCAGCTAGTTTTTTATCTTTAAGAATGCTGCGAGCTTCTGATAATAATTTCCTATCCTTAGATAGTTTTAGTCCATCTTTCATGCTCCAGCATTTAGCTAGGCGTGCAAGAAAATCATCCGACTTCTCTCTTTGTCTTGATGATTTTAGGCAAAATGCCGCTAAAAGAACTTGCTTATAATCAGCTAATTTACTAGCTCCGCGCCAAGGTTTCCCAAGCTGTTTTATAAAGGCTTTTGATGCGCTTGCCTCATCAATTTTACCATCGGGGATTTGAATATTATTAAATGCAAGCCATTCCTCAGGTCCTAAAGCCTCAGCAAAAAGAGGTAGCTCCACAGGAACGGGGGCGCCTGGTGGGCGCGGCGGCTGCGTTGATGGGTTAAACTTAACAAAGGGAGATATAACAGGAAAAGTCTTGGACTGAGCCTCTATAAGATCCTCAAGACTCATTCTTTTTCTATATTGAGTTCTTGGTCCTTTAAATATACACCATAATGCGCCCAAGGAAAATAATATTACTACAGGGATGCGCAAAGGCTGCATTGCAAGTGCAGTAAAATAGGAAAGATGCTCATATTTTAGTTCCTCTTTTGAATATTTTAAAGTTGCACCTAGCCCATCATGAAAATTATATTCCCGCCCCTTAAAGGGAATCGTGTAATTATCGCCGACAAACCATGAAATGAACCACATTTCACCATATTTTATCCAGCGCACCACCTCACGTACTTCTACTGCGTAAAAATACCAAAATATCCATAGTAAAACAGCAAGTATGAAAAGCATAATTGCCCAACCAATACCGCCTTCATATAATGTATCGCCTGATTGTTGTCCGTTACTCACAATTTTAAATCCATTAAGTTTATAAAATATACCAAAAGGTAATTTAACAGAAAATACTATAAAAAACCAACAGTTAAAGATTATTTAATGTGACATGATAATAATAAATTTTATGCTAGACAAATAATTACCATTCGTATAGATAGTTAATTCGCTAATTATAGCTAGCCGTAATAGCTCAGTTGGTAGAGCAGTTGATTTGTAATCATCAGGTCCCGAGTTCGAATCTTGGTTACGGCACCATCCCCCCCCGTTATTTAGCTATTTTGGTATAATTTTGCACCAGCATAAAGCTCCACAATTTTTGTTTGCACAATTGTTTCAAAATAATGGCACATATATTGCTTTGTTAAGACAAAATGGAGAGGGAAAATGGCAAGCATTAACCAAAGCACAAATATTTACCAAGTAAAAAATGAGCGCATGGGCGGGTTTATTCCATCTTGGGATATATCAAAAAATACGCCAAAGCAAAAAAGCTTTGATGATGTTTTATCATCATACAGCCCCTTGCCTGAAAAAGTCGAGATAACTCCTAACTCAAATGACAAGAAATTTGGGTTTCTGGATATTGTTGATATGGTAAATCCGTTACAACATATTCCCATTGTAAACATGGCTTATAGGTCAATTACAGGTGATGAAATCAAGCCTATTAGTAAAATCATTGGCGGTGGGATTTTTGGCGGAGCTATCGGTGTGGCAAGTAGCATTGCAAATGTAATTATAGAAGAAGAGACAGGTAAGGATTTAATCGGTAATATCACATCTTTCAATGGAATGAGCAAAAAAGAATTAGATGAATATAAAAAATCTGAGAGCAAAGCGCATGAGTATAAGCGCGTGGAAATAGCGCAAGGACGCACGGCAGGAACTATTGTAGTTTACACTTGACCTTAAGCGCTGTTAGCTGCTCCGGCCTTAGGGGCGAGGTCTAAGTAAAATAAATCTTGCATATCTCTCCTTCTAAAAGGATAGTTAATCATATTTTGAAACTATTCAAACCATTAGCGCGAATATAATTTTTAGAACATGTTCATTAAAAACCAAATACAAATATAAGGAATTAACTTTGATAAATAAAACCATATGCTATTTAAGCTTATTTCTATCAATATTTTTATATTCCAATATATGGTCATATAATGCCAAAGCCTCGGGCGCGGATAAAGATCAATATACAAGCGTAGAGATAATAGCAGGGCAAACGCCACTACTTCCAAATAGCGAAATAGTCATAGCAACAGAAATAAAGCTAGCCCCTCACTGGCATGTATATTGGGAAAATCCCGGAGATTCTGGTCTGCCTGTTAATATAGAATGGGATGCTCCCGATGGGTTTGAGTTTTCGAAAATATCTTGGGCAACGCCTAAAAAAATCTCATATGGCGATTTAGTTAATTATGGCTATTACGATAAAGTTACACTTCTGCAAACGCTTAAAACGCCTAATACGCTGCCAGATGAAATCACAGCAAATATATCTATGCTTATTTGTAACGAGATATGCATCCCCGAAAATCACAGCATCTCTATGAATTTGAATAAATTAAATAATCAAGATAACAGCTCTTATATTAAAGCAGCGCAAGATAAGCTCCCTCAAAAACTAAATGGGGAATTTGAATATTTCGAGAAAGATAATAATCTTATTATCTCCCTAAAGCCTGATGATATTTCAATATTAAATGGTAAAATTGAGTTCTTCCCACTTGATTGGGGGGTTATCAAAAATTCTGCCATGCCAGATGTAAAAACAAATGGTAGTAAAATTATAATTACTCATGAGCGCGGGGATCAGCCATTATCAGAAATATCAGAATTAAAAGGTCTTATAGTCATTGACGATAAGCTTGGTTACTCTATGACTGCGCAGCCAATAATAAATTCAGCAGTAATAAACAATGAAATACCGCAAGAAACCACGCCAAGAACAAACAAAATCACATGGATGACTGCGATATTATTTGCCCTATTTGGTGGATTAATTTTAAACCTAATGCCATGTGTTTTCCCTATTTTATCAATGAAGGCCCTGTCATTAGTAAAAATGGGTGAAAAGGAAAATAAACATGCCCGCATGCATGGCATAGCCTACACCCTTGGCATTGTCTTAAGCTTCATTGCTATCGGGGCGGCGCTCATAATATTAAAAGAAGCGGGAACTGCCGTTGGCTGGGGATTTCAATTGCAAAACCCGATTGTTGTTGCCGTTCTTGCTTATTTACTTTTCATAATCGGACTTAATTTAATCGGATTTTTTGAGTTTAGCTTTGGGCTTGGAGGCAATATTGGCAATAAGCTAACTCAGGGGAAATCCTTAAGCAGCTCATTTTTCACTGGCACTCTTGCAACAATAGTTGCCACGCCATGCACCGCTCCATTTATGGGCGCAGCAATGGGATTTGCACTAACTCAAAGCCCAATAGTCAATATAACCATTTTCGCAGCACTCGGCTTTGGGCTTGCACTGCCATATCTGCTATTATCTTACATTCCATATCTTAGAAAAGCATTACCCAAACCAGGCGCATGGATGAATACATTCAAACAATTCCTTGCTTTTCCTATGTTCGCATCAGCCATTTGGCTTGTCTGGGTATTAAGCCAGCAATCAGGCTCTTACGGGGTATTACTTGTATTGCTAGGAATGCTTGCTATCGCATTTTGCGTATGGCTTTCACATTTAAAAAGCAAAAATATAGCTAGAAAATTAACATCAGTTCTTTTAGTGATGTGCTTAGCCCTGCCAATTTTCAGCCTATTTTATATAAAAACAACGGATATAGCGCACAAAACATCACAAGAATTTGGCAAGGCGTTTTCTAACGAAAAATTATCAGAGTTACTAAAGGGTGATGACCCTATTTTCGTTGAGATGACTGCCGCTTGGTGCATTACATGCAAGGCTAACCACGCGGTTGCTATTAATATTGATGCAACAAAGAAACTATTTAAGGATAATAATGTCCAATATTTAATTGGTGATTGGACGAATCATGATGATGTCATTACTCAATATTTGGCTAGTTTTAACAGGAACGGCGTGCCTTTATACATATTATATCCTAAGCGTGATAATGACACAGGATTACGACCTGAAACGGTAATCTTGCCACAGATACTAACTCCATCCACTTTAAAAGATGCTATAAGTAAATAGACACTTGTCAGAATCACTATTTTTCGATTACTATATCTATAGTAAAAACTAATGGTAGAGTCCGTGTCTATACAAAATAGAGTAAAATTAGATAACAAAATACCTCACTTTGACCATGATGAGTCAGATATTGCGCGATGCGCTATTTCTGAAGACGGCGAAATAATTTATGCAAGTAATGCTTTCTACCAGCTTTGCGGCATAGAAGAGGGCGATCTTAACAATGCGTTTGATATATTCATATTCTCTGACGAAGCCTTAAATGATAGCCATGATATATCATCCCTGCCCGCTGGCGATCATGATATTCATATAAAGGGTAATCCAATAATAACAGAGTTCAATTTTGACTGGGTAACAATATCAAATGATAAGCGCTATCTGATTGCATCAAGCGCAAGCGACAATGTTGCTAATAACACAGACAATGATTTAAACAGCCTAATCTCACAAATAAGCCGCAGTGCCGCGCGCATCGAATCTAAATCAGATAATATTATCGATATAAATAGAGATAATGAAGATTTCGCAGAATTTGTGGCTATGTCTAATGATATTATGATTATCACAGATCAGCAGGGCAACATAATCACTACTAATGATGCTTTTTTGCAAAATTTTGGCTATGTGTCCGCAAACTTAAAAAACACGTCCATATTAGACCTTTTCGATGATGAAGATAAGCACGAAATCCGAAGCACTATGCAAAGCCTTGCAGATGATGACACGCCCGCTGACCAAGTAATTGACTTTACCTCCCGCGTTTTAACAGGGTCAGGGCATAATCACCGCTGGGTTAAGTGGCGACAAAAACATGTTAATGGCAAGATATACTCATTCGGTCAAGATATTACAGATATAAGGTCTCAGCAAAATAACTTACAACGCAGGCAAAAGCAATTATCCGAAGCAGAATCAATTGGACATATGGGTCATTGGCAATGGTTAGTGGGCGATGAAAATATATCATGGTCAGAAGAAATCTTCCGAATATTTGGCGTAGATCAACATCAATTCAAACCAAATATTAATGCATTAATAGAGCTAATACATAAGCGTGATTTGGGGCGCGTAGTACAAGTATTCCAACGCGCAATTATCGAAGAAAAAAATTATGATATGGAGTTTCGTATAATTCGCCCTGGCGGAGATGTCCGTTTTATAATGTGTGATGGCAGATGTGAAAAAGATGAAAATGGCGAGGTAATCGCTCTATACGGAATTATGCAAGACATGACCGAGCGCATGTTATATGAGCAAGAATTACGCCAAGCAAAGGACGCATCAGAGCAAGCATATGCCGCAAAATCTCGTTTCCTTGCTAATATGAGCCATGAGCTGCGCACGCCGTTAAATGCTATAATTGGCTTTTCTGAAATGATTGAATCCCAAATGCTTGGTCCTATATTTAATGAAAAATATCTTGAATATGCGACAAGCATAAAAGACAGCGGGAAGCATCTGCTTGATTTAATAAGCGACATACTCGACATGTCCAAAATAGAAGCAGGAAAGCATATTCTTGACCCTGAAGAGGTTAATATAAAAGACATAATAGACCGCGCAACTCATATGATAATAGGAAGAGCGCAAGAGCAAAATATTTCGCTACGCACTAGCAATGTAGAAAACAGCGACATTGATATCATTGGCGACAGAAGAGCGTTAATACAGATATTTCTTAACCTCCTATCTAACGCTGTTAAATTCACACCAGAACAAGGCACTGTTTGGATTGAATGCTATAAAAGAGACGATTACATATCCTTAAAAATATGTGACACAGGCATAGGAATTCCGCCAAATAAGCTAGCATCTGTTTTGCGCCCGTTTGAGCAAGCCTCATCACAATATACGCGCGACCACGAAGGAACAGGGCTAGGGCTTTCAATTACAAAAAAACTGATAGAGCTTCATGGCGGCTCTATATCTATTGAATCATCCGTTGGAGCAGGAACAACAGTCAGTGTACGCCTTCCTTATGTAGCCACCGAAACTTAATGATTTAAAACGGAATTATTATAATTTTCTGCATCTAAACATGCTTGCAAACCCTGCTTATAGCTTTCATATTTAAGTGTAATACCAAGCTCTTTTTTCATTTTATCATTACGCACGCGCTTATTATCTGCATAAAAGCTTTGATGTATTGGCGCTAAATCCACTTTATCAAATGGAATAAGGGGCGGGGATTCTAAATCCAGTAACTTACAAGCGTAATCAATAACTTCATGGCTTGGCACTGGCAAATCATCACAAATATTATATGCCTCGCCAGCATTCACATTAAGCATAGATGCGATTAGTGATTGGGTTAGGTCTTCTACATGAATGCGATTAAAGTAATGTCCTTTTTTATCAATACGGCGTGCAATAACAGAACGAACAGAATCAAGGGCGCTTCTCCCTGGTCCATAAATCCCAGCAGAGCGAAATATATGAACAGGAAGACCATGAGATTTATACAAAGATAGCCACTGTTTTTCAACTTTCATACGCCGAGAGCCGCGCTTTGTTGTTGGGCGAAGTTCCGAATTTTCATCAACCCAGCCACCACCCCTATCGCCATATGCGCCAGTAGTAGACAAATATCCGACCCACTCTAATTTGGGCAAGTTTAATATATCTTGCGCATGAAGGTTAAATGTAGGATCGCCATCATTTGATGGGGGAGTTGATATAAGCACATGAGTAACATCTTTAAGTGCATTAACTGGGTCTGCTAATGGCATATCGCAATCAAATAAATAAGCATTAACGCCCCTTGCTCTAAGCTCTTTTCTTCTGTCAGAATCGCGAGTAGTACCAGAAATCCGCCAGCCCCCCGCCTGCATTAACTCATGACCAAGATAATCACAGCTATAACCATATCCAAAACAAAACAAGTGCTTTTCCATATTTAAGACATAGCTTTCTCGTAGCTCGGAGAAGGAGCAAAATTAGGAACGCGCTCATCAAATATATATTGAAAAGCCGTGCGGGATTTTATTTTTTCATACCATTTGTGGGCAATCTCATGCTGCTCCCACGGCACATCACCCAAATAGTCAATTGTGGAAAGATGAGACGCGGCTGCTATATCAGCAAGTGAAAAGAAATCCCCGGCAAGCCACTCACGGCGCTCAGTCAAAAACCCTATATAATCAAGGTGATAATGTATATTAGCCCGACCAGCGCGAACAGATGGACCATGCGGATCGCCTAAATGAAGGATAGACTTCATCAGCTTCTCACCAACAATATTATCCGTGACTTCTCTATTGAATTTACGGTCAAACCAATTTACCAAACGCCGCGTTTCCGCGCGCTGCACTGGGTCATACCCTATTAAATTTGTTTCGGGATATACCTCTTCCAGATATTCACAAATAACTTGAGAATTAGATAATATAGTCCCATCCGACTCAACCAATAACGGCAGGTCACCTGCAGGATTCATGGCCAGAAACTCTGTTCTACGCTCCCAAGTTTTTTCAAGCTCAAGCTCAAATGACAAATTTTTCTCTCTCAAAGCCATTCTAACTTTGCGTGAAAAAGGGTTCAGCCAAAAATGAAATAAGGTTCTCATATGTGCAGTCTAACTAGATATATAAAAAATTCAATCTCAAAGACTGAAATTTATGTAATTTAATGCCTAATGCTCATGATCGTCGTCATCATGAGGCTCTTCTGCCTCGATATCGAGCATTTCTTGCGCCATATAAAACCCAGCAGGGGTATAAGCAGCAACAGCAAGCAATAGCACAATAATTCCGCCAATAAGCCCCAAAGACTTAGCCGTCATTCTTTGTAAAGTTTCATCTTTGTCAACAAAATGATGCTTAAATGCACCAAGCATATGCACGCCAATAAGTAAGAGCAGCGCGATAGATGATATTTCATGAATTTCACCAAATAACTCAGACATATCTTTGTCTTTTTGCACCAATGCGGGCAAATCAAACAGCCCAAAAAAGCTAACAGCATATCCGCCAGAAGACGACATAGCCCAACCTGACAGAGGAACTACAAGAATAGCCAAATATAGCAATGCATGCGTTAAATGCGATATGGCTTTCTCCCAAGCCTTATGAGAATGCAAAGATTTTGGCTTGCGCTTCATAACATGCCACAAAATGCGCAAAAATGTTAAGGCAATGACAACCGCTCCAAGAGCTTTATGCAGGTCATATAATTCATATTTGAAAGTGCTTTTATCAAGTTCGGTCATATAAAAACCAACCGCTAGCAGCCCCAATATCAATAGAGCAGTTATCCAATGTATTAATTTAGACAGTAAATTATAGGAATTGTTATTTGTTTCGTTCATCCGAACACCCTTTCATACATTGAAACAGCAGAATAAGAGCCTAAAATAGCAATTATCCAGTTTAAAATGCCATATTTCCATTTAATATATGGATCATTAAGCATGTCTTCCTTACTAACATTGCGAAGGATAAAATACAGCAACATTAGCCCTAAACAAAACCCGCCTATAAATCCTAAAATCCCTGCAACGTAAACCATTGTTTTTTTACCTTATATATAGTAATCCTAGCCACATGATTTTATACCATATTATATTACTAGCAGTCATTCAAGGACTAACAGAATTTCTACCCGTTAGCTCCAGCGGGCATTTAGGTCTGTTCCATTGCTTCACCGATCAGTGCGAGCATTGGGATGCTGACAATCTTACAATGGATATAGCCGTTCATGTAGGTACGCTTTTATCTGTGCTTTTATATTTTTGGCGCGATGTTATTAGCATGATGCTTGGCGCAGCAGATATAACCACGGGCAAGGTTAAATCCAATAATTCCCGCCTTACATTATATGTGATTATTGGATCAATCCCCGTTATTATAGCGGGCTTTATCTTAAATATGTTCGAACCTGACTGGCTTAAAACGCTTCATGTTATCGCATGGGCAACCATTATTTTCGGCATTATTTTATGGTGGGTAGACACCAAATCCCCATCAACGCGCGAAGTAAAAGACTTAACATTTAAAGATGCGCTTTTAATAGGGCTTGCCCAAATGCTAGCGTTAATACCAGGGACTAGCCGCTCGGGAATAACCATGACTGCCGCGCGCTTCCTTGGCTTTACCCGCAAAGAAAGTGCGCGCTACTCAATGTTACTCGCCATGGTAGCCATAAGTGGTGCAGGCACATTAATGGGGTTAAGCCTTCTTGAAGGCGGCGATTTATCACTTGGCTTGGACGTGCTTATCGCTGTGGTTTTCTCATTCATATCTGGATTAATAGCAATTTCGGTTATGATGAAATATCTGGAAAAATCCACCTTTACAATATTTGCAATATACCGTGTAATATTAGGAACTATATTGCTTGGCTTGTTATATAGTGGATATATTGGTTAATAAAGTTACTTTAGTATCACCGTAGTTTTTTTCATTATCAATTATAAAACCATCTACTGGTGTGTAGTTATAATATTTTTCACTCTCACAAACTATCCAGCATTCCTTCGATAGCCAATCGCCTGTCATTAATAATTTAAGAGCTTTATCAATAAAGTTTTTGTTATAAGGAGGGTCAAGAAAAATGAGGTTGTACGCTTTTTCATTATCTGTACGTACAGGCATTTTCAAAGCATCTTTAAGGGTGAAATCACAATCATTCATAGCCCCAAGAATTTCAACATTTTGCCTAGCTAAATCCAAAGAAATGCGTGCCTTATCCATAAAAGTAACATGAGTAGCCCCGCGAGATAACGCCTCTAACCCCAGCGCGCCAGTGCCGCAAAACGCATCAAGCACTCTTGCATTATCAACTGCCCCGCGTGAACCAAGCATATTAAATATTGCGCCGCGGATTTTATCGCTAGTGGGGCGTATGTCTTTGTTTTGAGGAGCCATCAGCTTACGCCCGCCAAATTTTCCAGCAACAATTTTCATTATTTATCACTTTTTTTGTATTTTCTGGTACTATTTGATGGGTTTTTACGCTTTTCTTGGGTTTTAGAAGAGAATTTTTTGAATTTTTCAGGATTTCTGCCAAATGTACGCTTTTTATCCGCATCATCGCTTTGTCGCTTTAAGGTAATATTATTATCCTCAAAATATTGAGATATATGGCTTTTCATCACCCCAATACTAACCTCACTAACCGCGCCACGCTCCATCTTACCAAGGGTAAATGGGCCATAATCGGTGCGGATAAGCCGCGTGACTTTAAGCCCCAAAGCCTCCATAACCCGCCTGATTTCTCGGTTTTTACCCTCACGCAATGTTATAGATATCCATGAGTTAGCCCCCGCATTCTCGCGCCCTTCTGGCTGCTCTTCTAGCTTAGCCTCAATAGATTTATAGCGCACGCCCTCAACCGTAATCCCACTTTTAAGGCTAGCAAGGCGCGTAGGGTTGACCTTTCCATTGACACGTACACGGTATTTCCGCTTCCACCCTGTATCGGGAAGCTCTAAATGGCGCGATAGACCGCCATCATTAGTAAGCAATAACAAGCCCTCTGTATTTAAATCAAGGCGACCAACGCTAACCACCCTTGGCAGGTTTTTCGGCAGCTCATCAAATACAGTCGAGCGCCCCTGCTCATCCTTATGAGTGGTCACAAGCCCTGGCGGCTTATGATATAAAAACAGGCGTGTTTGCTCTCGTGATGGTAACACTTTACCATCAACCACCACTTTATCACTAACCATGATATTTAATGCAGGCGAATTTATCACCTTGCCATTAACTTTAACGCGGCTCTCAGCAATCCAACGTTCGGCTTCACGGCGTGAACATATGCCAGCCCTTGCCATTACCTTTGCAATTCTATCGCCTTTGTGCTTTTCTTGTTCCATGAATAATTCCTTTACTGACAAAGACCATAGACTTATGCGCGCCGCAATGGAAGAGGCAATCAATGCCGCTCTTCGCGCAGAAGTGCCAATCGGCGCAGTTATAACAGATGAAAGCGGCACGATTATTGCAAAATCAGGCAATGCCACGCGTGAATTAAATGACCCCACCGCACATGCGGAAATATTGGCAATCCGCCAAGCTTGCGAAAAAGCAGGGGCGCAGCGCATACCAAATACAACGCTGTACGTCACGTTAGAGCCTTGCGCCATGTGCGCGGCGGCGATTTCCTTTGCCCGAATAAAACGGGTAGTATTCGCAGCGCAAGACTTTAAAGGCGGAGGGGTTTTGCATGGCGGTAAATTCTATGAACAGACCACCTGCCACCATAAACCAAGCGTAGAGAGCGGCTTAATGGCGCAAGAATGCGGACAAATATTAAAGGATTTCTTTAAATCCAAGCGCTGAATAAATATAAAATTCGCCGTAAAATCATAAAGCACGCGACTGCGGGCTCGGCGACGATTCGCCGTAAAATCACAAAGCACGCGACTGCGGGCTCGGCGACAATTCGCCGTAAAATCATAAAGCACGCGACTGCGGGCTCGGCGACGATTCGCCGTAAAATCACAAAGCACGCGACTGCGGGCTCGGCGACAATTCGCCGTAAAATCACAAAGCACGCGACTGCGGGCTCGGCGACAATTCGCCGTAAAATCACAAAGCACGCCACCCAATATCACGGCGGCAAAAACCTTGATCCCAATTAATAAGGTCAACAGCTCTATAAGCTTGCTCTTGCGCTTTCGCAATATTTGAGCCAATGGCAGTAACTCCAAGAACGCGCCCACCAACGCTTATAATATTACCGTCCCCATCCTTTGCAGTTCCAGCATGAAACACATGTACGTCTTTTACTTTGTTAGCTTGGTCTATCCCCTTAATGATCGTGTTTTTCTCATAAGCAGCGGGATAGCCTTTTGCCGCCATAACAACGCATATAGCAACATCATCTGACCAGCTTATTTGATCCTTAACTTCATCCAAACGACCTTGCGACCCTGCAAGTAAAATTTGCGCTAAATCGCCCTGAAGGCGCATCATAATTGCCTGACACTCAGGATCACCAAAGCGTACATTATGCTCTAGCAATGTAGCAACGCCGTCTTTAACCATAATTCCTGCAAATAATACTCCAGTAAAAGGGCAGCCTTCCGCCGCCATGCCCGCTATTGTTGGCTCTATAAGATTTTCAATAATTTGACGCTCAATATCATCATTCATGAAATGAGCAGGGCTGTACGCGCCCATGCCGCCAGTGTTTAAGCCCGTATCACCTTCGCCTACGCGCTTATGATCTTGCGCGGAAGTTAGCGGCAGTATCGTTTTTCCATCAGCCAGAGCGAAAAAGCTTACTTCCTCACCTTCGAGAAATTCTTCAATTATAACCTCATGACCTGCTGCGCCAAAGCTATCACCTGACAGCATATCGCGCGCCGCTTCTATTGCTTGACCTTCTGTCTCACAAATAATAACGCCTTTACCAGCCGCAAGCCCATCTGTCTTAACAACAATCGGCAAGCCCGCACTTTCAATAAATTTTTGCGCCTTATCAAGCTCAGTAAAACGTCCATATTTAGCCGTAGGGATATTATATTTAGCGCATAAATCCTTCATAAATCCTTTAGAGCCTTCCAGCTGCGCCGCTTTAGCAGATGAGCCAAAAACATTGATATTAGCCGCATTCATGGCATCGCCAAGCCCATCAACTAACGGATTTTCAGGGCCCACAACGACCAAATCTATTGATTTTTCTTTGGCAAAATTAACCAGCTCTTCTATTTGGTCAACCTTAATGGGAACACATATCGCGCTATCTTCTATGCCCGCATTGCCTGGCGCGCAATATAAAGCCTCACAGCTATCAGATTGAGCCAATTTCCACGCCAAAGCATGCTCACGACCGCCTGATCCAACTAATAATATCTTCATTATTTTATGCCTTTTTGAATATGAATTACGCCATATTCATAGCAACGAAAACTTAAGAATACAAGGTTTCTATCAATCATCACCAAGTGATATTAGGCTAGCATTTCCGCCAGAAGCAGTTGTATCGGTAGTGATAAGCTTTTCCACGGTAAAACCACGCAAATAATGAGGCCCACCCGCCTTAGGGCCAGTGCCAGACAGCCCCATGCCACCAAATGGTTGCACCCCAACGACCGCGCCCGTCATAGAGCGATTTATATATATATTACCAACATTAATCACGCTTGAAATTTTGTCATGCATAGATTTAATACGGCTATGCACACCAAGTGTAAGACCATAGCCAGTATCATTTATTTGCTTTAAAACCTTATCAAGATCATTCGCATCATATCTAATTATATGCAAAACCGCGCCGAATACTTCTTCTTGTAAAATATCAATATGCGGAATTTCATAAGCTATTGGCGCAAATAATTGGCTATTATTGGATGTATCATTGTCTATATTTGACTTGGCAATAAAAATACCCTTTTGCTCAAGATATTCCACATGGCTATCAAGGCGTGATTTTGCCGCTTTATCAATAACATAACCAATATCAGTAGATATGCTGGAAGGGTCTCCAACATTAAGCTCAGCCATTGCCCCTTTCAAAATAGAAATGACATTATCGGCAATATCTTCTTGCAAATATAGCACCCGCAAAGCCGAACATCGCTGTCCCGCACTACCAAATGCACTGGATATAACGTCATCAACCACTTGTTCTGGCAAGGCGGAGCTATCAACAATCATCGCATTTTGCCCGCCTGTTTCCGCGATTAATGGCACAATAGCATCATTATGAACGACCAAGGTCTTTTGTATATGCTTCGCCGTTGCGGTAGAGCCTGTAAATACTACGCCTGAAACATCGCTATGGGCGACTATTTCACTGCCAAATACTCTGTTTCCAATTAAAAGATGCAGGGCTGCGGGCGGCAATCCCGCCTCTAGCATAAGCCCAAAGACGCGAGTAGCAATATAGCGCGTTTGGGATGCTGGTTTTGCAATAACAGCATTACCAGAGGCAAGCGCGGCAATAATTTGCCCCGTAAATATAGCTAAAGGGAAGTTCCACGGGCTAATGCAAACAAAGACTCCGCGCCCTTGCAATATTAAGCGATTAGTTTCGCCAGTATATCCTTGCATTTCTGTGCCGTCTCTATCGAAATCTTCTCTAGCCCTTGCCGCGTAATAACGGCAAAAATCAACTGCTTCGCGCAATTCATCATATGCATCGGGAATGGTTTTACCCGCTTCATGAACTAAAATAGCGATTAATTCATTAGTATTTTGCTCTAAAACATCAGAAAACCGCTCAATTGCCTTGCTTCTCTCCTGTACGTCTTTTGCGTTCCAACTATTAAAACCCTGCTTTGCGATATGAAAAGCCTCATCAATAGAATATTTGGAAACATGAATTTTCATATCTGATTTATAGCTTGCAACATAATCCAGCAATTCTTGCGAAGATGCGCCGTCATTAAGGTCTAATCCTTTGGAATTAATCCTGTCATCACCAAAAATATCTTTAGGCAATGGAATTGCTGGGTGGCGATATTGCTTTGCTGATCGCGCTTTTAAAATAGCGATAGGATCACATATAATATCTTTTGCCGCTATATTATTATCTAATAGCTGATTAACGAATGAAGAATTAGCGCCGTTTTCTAGCAATCTACGAACCAGATAAGGCAGCAAATCCTCATGCAACCCAACAGGGGCGTACACACTAACGCGCGGCTCATCATCATCAATAATAGCAGCATATAACCCTTCCCCCATACCATGAAGTCGTTGAAATTCGTATTCACAGCCATTTTTTGCAGCTATATGACGGATATACGCAATACTATGCGCATTATGAGTGGCAAACATTGGATATATAACATCATTATTGGCAAATAACGCCTCCGCACATGCTAAATAGGACAAATCAGTATTGCTTTTGCGCGTAAACACAGGATATTCATCAAATCCACCCATTTGAGCATGTTTAATCTCGCTATCCCAATATGCGCCTTTAACAAGCCGTATTTGTATCTTTTTATTCGCATTACGCGCTATTTCTGCCAAATATTGAATTAATGGCAATGCTTTCTTATGATATGCCTGAACGGCCAGACCAAAGCCATTCCAGCCATCAAGCTCTTTTGCATTTAATATATGTTCTATAATCTCAATTGATATATCAAGGCGAGCCACTTCCTCCGCATCGACTGTTAAGGAAATATCATGTTTTGCCGCCTTAATGGATAGAGCCATTAATTTTTTGGTAATTTCAGGAATGCATCGATCTTTCTGGCTGTACGTGTATCGGGGGTGCAGCGCTGATAACTTCACGGAAATGCTAGCTTTTTGAGTAGAGCCTTGTCCGTTTTTAGCCGATACAGCGTCAATAGCATGAAAATATGCTTCAAAATACTTCTCTGCCGTTTCTTGATCGCGCGCAGCCTCACCAAGCATATCATATGACATGCGGTAGCCTTGCCGCTCAAAAACTTTGGAATTTGCAATCGCATTTTCAATAGATGTCCCTAAAACAAATTGCTTGCCCATCATCTGCATAGCGCGAACCATCGCCTCACGTATTATAGGCTCGCCAATTTTTGATAATGAACTATTAAGGGTCTTTCGGCTCAAAGCCATGCTTACACCAGCGGCTTTTGCCATCCAATCTTTTGAGCCACTGCCTTGCTTATTAAGCCATGTTGCAGCCGCAACTTTATCCTTAATAAGCTCATTAGCCGTCTTTGTGTCAGGAATGCGCAAGAGAGCTTCTGCCAAACACATCATGGCTAGTCCCTCATCCGTATTTAGAGAAAATTCTTGCAAGAATGCTTCTAGCTGCCCGCTGCCGCCTTTTCGCGCGCGCGCTTTTTCAACCAAAGAAACTGCATCACCATTGATAGTTTGCGCATCTTCACTGCTATATTCAAGCCCATCGAGTAGCTCTTGAACAATTTGTGCTTCGTCTTTATAAAGATATTTGGAAAATGGATAAATCATGTCTTTATGATATCATGATAGGGCTGGAAATTCCTCTTTTTTTATGATTATTATCTATTTATGAATGAGCAACCAACACAAAATAGCAATGTCCCAGAATTCTCCGTATCAGAGCTGGCATTTTCACTAAAACGTACATTAGAGGACAACTATGCACGCGTATGTGTGCGCGGGGAGCTGTCACGTGTTTCAATCCCTAAATCGGGGCATATGTATTCAAGCCTGAAAGATGATAAATCCGTTATTGACGCAGTATGCTGGAAAGGCGTTTTATCAAAGCTAAGCATTAAACCTGAAGAAGGTTTAGAGGTTATATGCGTTGGGCGCATAACGACTTATCCTTCGCGCTCTAACTATCAGCTTATCATTGAGACTATGGAGCTAGCGGGCGAGGGCGCACTCCTTAAAATGCTTGAAGATCGTAAAAACAAGCTTGCAGCAGAGGGGCTTTTTGCAAAAGAGAAAAAGCGTACACCTCCATTTCTGCCACAAAAAATCGGGGTTATAACCTCACCAACAGGAGCAGTTATAAGAGATATACTTCACCGCCTAGAAGACCGTTTCCCAAGACATGTTCTTGTCTGGCCTGTAAAAGTTCAAGGCGCAGGCGCAGATATTGAAGTAACAAATGCAATAAATGGGTTTAACGCCCTTCCCGATAATCAAAAGCCTGACCTTATTATTGTGGCAAGAGGCGGCGGATCACTAGAAGATCTAATGCCCTTTAACGAAGAAAACGTAGTGCGCGCCACGGCAAATAGTGCAATACCCATTATATCTGCCATTGGTCATGAAACAGACACCACATTAATTGATTACGCATCGGATATGCGCGCTCCCACGCCAACGGGGGCAGCGGAAATGGCTGTACCTGTACGTATTGATTTGATTGCTCAGATAAAAGATAATGAAATGCGCCTTATAAATGGTGCAAATAGATTAATATCAGAAAACCGCCATAAATTAGAAACATTATCGGCGAAACTTGGCGACCCCGCGCGCTTGCTTGATATAAGAACCCAATCATTAGACCACATATCTGACCGCCTTAACCATAGTTTCAAAAACTATATATCAGTTAAAAAGCATGAACTTCTTAAACAATCAGCGCGAACTCTCCCACCCAAGCAACATATAGAAAGAGCGCGTACGTCTCTTAATAGATGGTCAGAACAACTCGATCATTACAAAACACGTACAGTAGAAAATAAAAATAATAAGCTCCTACAACTACAAGAAAAGCTTGAAATACTGTCCTTTGAAAATATTCTAAAACGCGGATATGTTGTTGTGCGTGATAACGATAACAAGCCAATAACGCAAGCTAAAACGCTGCAAAGCAGACAAGAAGTAAGCCTGCAATTCAAAGATAATAAAAAAGTAAATGCTATTATAACTACAGGTAAAAAACCACCTAATAATCCAGCAAAGCAGCAAGATCAAGGATCATTATTCTAGTTTCTTAATTAAAGCATGCTGCACAAATGAATCTGTAAGCCTATCTGAAGTTTCACTAAGTTTATTTGCATTATCAATGACCGTTTCAATTATTTTCTTCGCTTCATTATACGGAGTATCTGGCTTAATATCTATATAATCAGGAGATGTTTTAATACGTGCATAATAATGAATGACACTGCTAGCCAAGCGAGAGCCTAACAAATCCAACTTATTTGTATTACCATCAAAAACAGAGCGGCTTAACGCAGGCTGTTTTTGCACTATATCACCTGCTTTTTGATATTCCAAAGCCCTGCCAGAATCGCTAAGCCCCTGCAATGTCTCTTCATATATAGTGAGGAAAGCTTTTATTTTTGCTTTATTTGACCTTATTTCCGCATCAATCATAGAGGCAATAATATATTTCTCTTTATCTTTAAGGGCGCGCTCTTTTGTCGCGAGATCAATTGATTGACTTTGAATATCAACAACACGTGAAAATCCGCGCATAAGGTGGAAGCCAAGAACAACAAGAGCCAAAATGAATACGATAATTAAAATAAGTGAACCCATAAGAAAATTCTTACTTTGCTTATAATCAGAATTTTCAGCGCCTCCCCAAATACCATTATTACTAGCTTGTGCGCTTTGTTCTGCATTCAAATATGGTGTTTCATATATTGATCTGTATATTTCCTTGCGATCAGCACTGGCATAGCCCTCGTGAAGAAGAAACATGCTCAAATCTTCTTCTTTGCTATTTATGCATTGCGCCTTAACAAAATCATTATCAATTTTGCTTTTAACTACACATAGCACATTGCTATTACCTATTTTATTTTCCAGAGCTTGCCTTATTCTTAAACTAAAGACAGCAGATTGAGTGTCTATTTTCTCAATCCCCCATAAAGATATTCTTGTTTTTCCTGAAATTAGTGTAGTTGAGTCTAAAACACGGGCATTAATAGAAATTTCCTTGCTCTCAGCGTCAGAATTAACCTGCGCAAAAGATGCATCGGCCATTAAACTAATTAATGCCAGCCCAATAAAAATTAAGAGATATTTCATTTTCAAATTCTTCACTCTAAATATAATATATTATAACATACAAAAATTATATTAATTTATAATATAAAAGACTATTATATATACATGCGCATTGAATACAAAGAACTTATGGAAAAACTTGGGACAGGGCATGAGCTTTCTCCCTATGAAACTCGCCCATGGTTTTTACATGACGAGGAGCAAGGCATAACATGTAGTGCAGAAGTGCGCGTTGGGCCAGGGTCTGAAGATGTAGAAGTAGAAATACAATTTCTACTTGATGAAGAAAACACAAATGACAGCAGTGATGATTATCATGACCCTGAGCAAGTAATGATGATGCGTTTTCTGCCAACAAAAGACATGCTATGGTCTGCATCTATCATGCTTGTAAAAGGCGAAAGCTACGCCAATCAAATACATAATTGGGGTGAGCGAGGCGCTGAATTTTTCTGCGCCTGTATAGGGGCTTTGCAAATGGGTGAAATACCAGATATTGATGAGCTTATAAAAACCCTATTAACTGACAGCAAAAGTAGCGGTCGCGGGCGTCGCGGAAGGGTAGGCAAAAAAGGGCTTAAAATGCAACAACAACCACCAATGGGAATGAAGCAATAATCCTCAGGATCAGAAACCTAACCTTTGTGTATTATCATATCATAATCGGTTGCAATCTGCGCCAAACCGCCCTTGCCCTCTTCTCCTAAAGCTTCAAAATGCCATTTAGGGCCTTCGCGGTTTAATGAGGCAACAAACATCGCCGTATCTTTAATACTCTTTGCATCTTCCTTAATTTCATAGCGCAATAGCTCATGAGAATTAGATGCATTAAGCACTCTTATATAAGCATTTTTTAGGCTAGAGATTGATTGATCTTTCTCTTCGCCTTTATATATAGATAAAACGAACATAACCTTTACGATATCAAAAGATATTCCATTTAAACCAATGGAGATAGTCTCATCATCACTATCGCCCGCGCCTGTGCGGTTATCACCATTATGAACAACCGCGCTATCACGATCTTGCATGTTATTATAAAATACAAAATCCTCATCAAAGCGAGTTTTACCATCTTTGTTAAGCAAAAAACAGCTCACATCAAGGTCAAGAGTATCTGTATCGAATGTATTCAAATCCCAGCCAATACCAACAATAATATTTGTCATTGTAGGATCTTTAGCCGTTAAATTGAGGTCCTCACCCTTAACAAGTTTATTGTCAGAAATCTCAATTTCCGCATCTTCATATGAAGTATCAAAAATATCAGACATTTTCCATTACCCTAAGTTAATTATGTAGATATATATATTATAAGCAATGTAGGATAATAAAAATAAAATTCCGACAACGCGACTTATGCGTCCAAATATAAACAAAATAAGCATAAAAAACAACCCGACCAATAATGTAACCCAAATATCAAAATTTATAATTTGTGGAGAAAAGCTTCCTGCCGCTATTGGCTTTATCAGGACTGTAACACCAATAATCATAAGGATGTTAAATACGTTAGAGCCAATAATATTGCCTATCACCATTCCGACCTGCCCCTTACGCGCGGCAATTATGCTGGTTGATAGCTCTGGCAATGACGTACCGAATGCAATAATGCTAAGGGCAATTACAGCTTCAGGAACGCCAATAAGGCTTGCACTAACTTTTGCACCTTTTACAAGAAATTCCGCGCCAATTGCAATACATATAAGCCCCATAAATAATGTTATATATGCTAAATAATCATTTTTGAAAACAGTGCCATCATTTTCCGTTGCCTTAAAATCATCTTTATCCGCTGTTTTATATTGAAATAAAATATAAGCGGCCAAGATTGCGACCATAACACCACCAGTAAAACGAGATATATCACCATAAATCAATAACGCTGCCAATAATATTGTTGCAGCCATCATAAAGATCAAATCACGAATAAGCATTTTAGAGATTTTAACTTTTATGGTTACAAATATAGCAACACTACCCAAAACCAGCAATATATTAGCAATATTTGAGCCAAGCACATTGCCCAGCGCAATGCCTGATGATCCTTGCAAATTAGCAAATACAGATACTATCATTTCTGGCAGTGACGTGCCAAAAGCAATAATGGTAAACCCAACAACCATTGGTGATATACCAAAACGTGATGCGATAAAAACGCCAGAATCAACTGCCCAGCCACCGCCTTTCACAAGCATTATAACACCGATTAATAACGCTGCCAAAGCAAGGATACTAGTATCGTAAAAAGGCAATTCCATTAAAGTACTTTCTATGAAGTTTTATTATATTTAGCTTTTCTGACCTTCGGCCCATTCAAGCCCATAACCAAAGGCGCGATCCATTTCCTCATGCCCTGGGAAATATTCAGTGCAGTTAGTTAATTTAATTCCACCTCGAATAGATTCAAGCTCTCCTACCGCGCATAGACATAAATTATCATCATGCGCGCTAAGCGTTACATACAGATCATCTTCGCCTGGGACATCTATAACTATTTGTGGCTTTATTTCAGACCAGCTAGGAGCGCCATCATATATATAAATATATATAAGCATACGTTTTATTTCGTCCCATTTTCTGCCATTAACCAGCAAAAACTCATCATGCCCCTTCGCATCGCCCGTTCGATCATCGCCCGATAAGGATATAAAAGGCGGATTATCAAAGCTGCCAAATTTTTCACCAAAAGCTTGGATAGAGCCACGAGTGCCATCTTTTAGTTCATACATGCAGCCAATATCAAGGTCTATATTTATTTTGTGCGTTTTCTTAAACCATTTACCAAAAAGACCAGAATCTTCAACAGTGATGCTATCCCAAGCAACGCCAATCATTATTGATTCAAACCCATCTTTATCAGGGGATATTGCAACATATTGACCAGGCTCTTCTAAGAACTCGCAATTTTCTGGATGATCACTTGCCATGCGATATCCAGCCGCGCCCAGCGATGCGCCATGACCAGAAAAATCAACAATACTTTTTGATGCTTCTGCCAAAGATTCTGCAGAGCTTCTTCCTTTTTTAGGCATTTTTATAATCCCCCATTAAAATCTATATAATATTCAAACATATCTCGCCTATAGTCAAATTAATTATCAATATCAGTTTTAGGCAATAGCGCCCAATATTGACCTTTTGATTTCATCAATCCCGCATTATTCTCCGCGCTTGACCCATGCCCCCAAAATACATCACCGCGCACAGCCCCGCGAATTGCTCCGCCAGTATCTTGAGCAATCATAAGACGGCGTATGTCAGGCTCACCATTAATAGGGTGCTTAATATCGACCCAAAGCGGCAGCCCATAAGATATAAGTGTGCGGTCAATTGCCAAAGACCGCTGCGCCGTTAAGGCAATACCTTCTGCTCCTATTGGTCCATCACCTGTAATTTCACGGAAAAATACATATGATTTATTACTGTTCATAACTTCATCAGCGCGCGCAGGGTTTGCCTCTAGCCATGCCCGAATGCTTTGCATAGAGATTTCATCTTTATTAAGTGCGTCCATTTTTATAAGCTCGCGCCCGATGGCATAATAAGGGTGACCATTTTGCCCAGCGTAGCCTATGCGCATTTTTGATCCATCATCCATCTGGACAAGTCCTGATCCTTGAATTTGCACAAAGAAAGCATCAACCGCTCCATCCACCCATAGCAAGACCTTATCATTATGCGCCCAGTTCCCTGATACTATATCAGCGCGCGCCTCATAAGGTTTAAGACGACCATTTATAACGCGCCCAGCTATCCGCTCACCTTTTAGATGGTCTCTGAAATCTCCAAGCTGCACCATGATTAAATCATCGGGGCGGCTATAAAGCGGGTATATATAAGGAGGGTTTTTAGTGCGAGAGCCTTTTAATGATGCCTCATAATATCCAGTAAACAAACCTACAGGCTTATTATCAGAGCTTATTTGATATGGGGTAAAATTATCTTCAAAGAATTTATATAATGTTTGGGGGCTGGAAATAATATGCTCACTAAACTTATTGCAGATTATTTGCCAATCACCATATGTCCCAGCTTGCTTTAACACGCCAAATGCAGCATTAGCTGGATTTTTTAATATGCGTTTACAAGAATGCAGAAATGCCGCGGAAAACCCTTCAAAATCATCACTACCCCAATTAGGCAGGTCAGAAAAATTGACCTTGGTTAAAACTAATTTAGGCGGCGTTTTGTCGGCTTCTTTCTTTGTCTCATCGCAAGAAGTCAAAATAAACAAACATAAAATTATAAGAACGCGCATATTTTAATGAGTATTTGGAATTATATCATTATCTTCATCGCCATCTTCTCTAGTCTCAACAACTAACCAGCGAGGGTCGCGAGACTTCAAATCACGAGAGAATGTCCAAACATCGCGCATTAAGGTTGTTTTTTCAGGATGACCAGAAATAATATTGCTATCCTCATCCCTTGTAACGGAAGTTTCATCAGCCCAGAAACGAACCGTAACAAACGCATTCTTATCGTTTAAATGAGCCTCAACAATCTCAGATTTTTTAATGGCGTGAACCTCACTAACCATGGTTTCACCAGAATTTTCGCGCGCGGCAATGGCATTATCAAAGGCATTATAAACTTCCTCGCCCAGCAAATCCTTAAGGGTTTCACGATCACCTTCTGCAAATGATTCAACAATATAAGCAAATGCATCTTGCGCAGCTTGCAAGAACACATAAACGTCAAAACCCTTATCTGTCTTAATTATCTCAACAAGACCCTGCTCTGCCGCATTTGAGCCAATGGACATATTACCCTTTGAGTTTTTCGCAAGCTCTTCGACCAAGGCAATGGTTTTCTCATTTTTATCCGAAGCCGCAGAGCAGCCAAGCCCTACGATTTTACCATCTTCACTTAATTCTAAATTAGGAGCAGGGCGGTTTACGTCACCCTCATTTTTAGTCCCCAATATACTACGCAGCCAGAAAATTAATCCAGCAGCAACAAGGGCGTAAATCATTAATTCTACAGTCACTTGATATTCCTCGCTTTTGATTTTATATTCATACAATCAATAAACAGATTTTACCACAGTTTTCGATATGATAGATACGGTGTTTATCAAAATAAATTTTATTGGGGCTTAAAAAATATGCCATTCTTCATTATTTTTGTAATAATACCTCTATCAGAGATTATAGTATTTGTGAGCGTAAGCGATAAAATAGGGCTTGGCACGGCTTTGCTAATGGCATTATTTACTGCAATACTTGGCGGATTTATTGTAAAATATCAAGGCATGCAAACAATAATAACGGCTCAAGAATCTATGCAAAAAGGCAACATTCCATCAAAGGAATTATTTGATGGTCTATGTATTGTTGCGGCGGGCGCTACTCTAATTACACCAGGATTTATCACTGATATAATTGGATTCGCTTTGTTAGTTCCCTCCATAAGAAATATTTTGCGCAGAAAACTAACCGCTAGCGATAAGTTTCAAGCTAGCAGCTTTAGTTCTGAATACAAAAAAGATACAGATGCTATCGACGTTGAGTATGAAATAATAGAAGATCAGGACAAGACTTGAGTCTTTGCATTATTTCATGCTAACTAGATAATATATAACTAATAGATAAGGGTAATTCCATGAGCGACGAACAAACTAATGAGACCAAAGACACAGACCAAAAAGAAGAAAAATTACAGGCACTCGGCTTGCCAATAAATATCCATACGCAATATATCCGCGATGTATCATTTGAAAATCCTGACGCACCAAATTCTATGCGCGCTGGCTTGGGCGCACCTGAAATGGATGTAAATATAGGCATGGACGCGCGCCCGCTACCTGATGATGATATCGATAATCTCTATGAGGTTGCACTTACTATCTCCGCTACTGCAAAAAGAGGTGATAAAACAATATTTATTGCAGAAGTTATTTACGGTGTTATTGTCTCTGTTGGCGACATTGTCCCAGAAGATCAACATCACCCGCTATTGCTAATTGAAATCCCTAAATTTGCATTTCCATTCGCACGCCAAATATTGGCAGATTTAACATCTCAAGGCGGATATCCTCCATTGCTTGTGAACCCTGTTGATTTTCAGGCACTATATATGGATCGCTTCAAAGATGAAATCGCTGCGGCGCAAAAAGAATTAGAGCAAGAACAAGCGAGCTAGGGTCATAACTCATGGCACGAAAACAAAAAAAGAAATTTTTTATACATTTAGTGTCCGATGCAACTGGAACAACATTGCTTGGGTTATCTAGGGCAGTGTTAGCGCAGTTCGAAGATATTGACCCAACTCAAAAATTCTGGCCATTGGTGCGCACAGAAAGGCAGTTAGAGCGCGTAGTAAAACGCATATCTAATAATCCGGGCCCTGTAATTTTTACATTCGTATGCGAAAAAATGCGTAAACGCCTAAGCGACAGATGCGATGAACTTGGCGTGCCTTGTGTTGCTGTACTTGACCCAATAATTCACAGCCTATCATCATATTTAGGCATACATGCAAAAGGCGTTCCAGGGTTGCAACATGTTATGGATGATGCATATTTCAAGCGCGTAAATGCGGTTGATTTTGCTATGCGATTTGATGATGGTAAATCAATAGATGGTATTAAAAAGGCGGATGTTGTTTTGGTTGGCGTATCGCGCACTTCAAAAACTCCAACCAGTATTTTTCTTGCTCGTAGAGGCATAAAAGCCGCCAATATTCCGCTTGTCCCTAATGTAGATGTGCCTGATGAATTTTTTACATTTAAACGCCCGCTTTATGTCGGCTTGATTGCATCACCTAACCGCCTAAAACAATTGCGTCACACAAGGCTGCGCACTGATAAAAATGAAGCCGCCGCATTTTCAGAAAACACATATCTTGATGAGGAGAAGATTCAAGATGAGACAAGGAAGGCGCGGCGGTTATTTACCGATCATGGATGGCCTGTTATTGATGTGACCAAACGCTCTATTGAGGAAACTTCTGCCGAGATAATGGCTCTACTGCAAAGCAAGCGAGACAAAGAAGCGCGGGAAAATGAATAATAGACAAATAATTCTTGCCTCGGGAAGTACCGCCCGCAAAGCTATGTTAGAAAATGTTGGTTTAGATTTTAAAATTATTCCCGCCAATATTGATGAAGAATCCATCATTAAAAACAGCTCTTCAGATATTAAAACTATAACCGAATATTTGGCGCATGCTAAGGCTTTGCACATATCAAAGAAACATTCAGATCATTTGGTTATTGGCTCGGATCAGACCTTGGAATATCAAGGTAACTTGCTATCCAAAGCTAGCAATATAAGCGATGCCAAAGCCAAATTAAAAATGCTACGTGGAGACGTACATACATTATATTCATCCGTATGTGTTGCCCTTAATGGTGAAATTATATTTTCTGCCACCGATAATGCAGAGCTTAAAATGCGTGATTTTGATAATGAATTCTTGGCTGATTATATAAGCAAAAATCCTAACGCTCTTATTTCATGTGTTGGCGGATATAAAATAGAAGGCGCGGGGGCTTGGCTATTTTCATCTGTCAAAGGTGATATTTTTACCATTATGGGTATGCCGCTTCTACCATTATTGGGGTTTTTACAAAAATGACAAATTTCATAAAAACTGGCGTTATTGGACACCCAATATCACATAGCAAATCCCCGCTAATCCATAATTACTGGATAGAAAAATACGGCATAAACGGCGAATATAAATCAATAGACATACACCCTGATAACTTACAATCAGGCGTACAAAAACTTATTGATGAAGGCTATAAAGGCTTTAACGTCACTGTCCCTCATAAGATTAATATAATGGATTTATGCTATGAAATAGACGATTTAGCCAAAGAAATCGGCGCAGTAAATACGGTAACTATTAAAGATGGGAAGCTCTATGGAACAAATACAGACGCGTACGGCTTTGCTCAAAATATAAAAATAAATGCTCCGAACTTTGATTTCAAAAAAGGCAAAGCTGTTATATTAGGGGCTGGTGGAGCGGCTAAGGCTGCGCTGTATGCGTTAGAAAAAGAAGCAGTTCCAGAGATTATTATAACCAATCGTACCAAAGAAAAAGCAGATAATCTTGCTCATGGAATAATAAAATCCATTGATTGGGAGCAAAAAAATAACGCCATTAAAGGCGCAAATTTAATTATAAACACAACTTCTTTAGGCATGACAGGTAAGCCTAATCTTGATATTGATATCACAAAGATAAGCCCTCATGCTCTGATTAATGACATAGTGTACGCCCCGCTTTATACTGATTTACTTAAAACTGCAAAAAGCAAAAACATCCAAATTGTAACGGGAATTGGCATGCTGCTATATCAAGCTTGCCGCGGGTTTGAGCTATGGAATGGTACAACTCCGAATGTTACAAAAGAGCTGGAAGATCTCGCGCTATCATGATTATTTTAGGGTTAACTGGCTCTATTGCCATGGGGAAATCAACTATTGGCACTATGATGAAAAACATGAATATACCCGTTCATGAAGCAGATATAGAAGTAAATAATCTACTGCAACCAGATAGTATCGCACGACCTGCTATTGCAGCCGCATTTCCATTTTTTGAATATCCCCAAATTTACGATAGAAAAACTAAGGATATTAAGCGCAAGAAATTTAGTGATTTTATCTTTAATAATGATGAACACAGGCAGGCATTGGAATCTATTCTTCATCCGCTGGTGCGGAAATCACAAAATGAATTTATACGTACATCTAAATTAAAAGGGCGCGATATTATATGCCTTGATATCCCGCTTTTATTTGAAACAAGGGCGCAAAACCGCGTAGATCACACGATAACAGTAAGCGCGCCATATGATATTCAACGCGCAAGAGCATTATCTCGCCCGAATATGAGCATTGATAAATTCCACGCTATATTAGAAAGACAAATGCCTGACGCGCAAAAATGCTCTCTTTCTGACTATGTTATAAGAACAGGGCTTGGCATGGCTTATTCCATGAAAGAGCTGAAAACCATTATCGCCGATATAAAGGAAAAACATAAATGACAAGAGAAATTGCACTTGATACGGAAACTACAGGTTTTGACCCATTTAATGGCGATCGCATCATTGAAATTGGCGCGGTGGAGCTGATTGACCACATGCCAACAGGGCGCACTTGCCAGATTTATATTAATCCTGAGCGCGAAATTCCATCCGAAGCCATAGCAATTCACGGCATTACAAATGAATTCGTTAAGGATAAGCCTATATTTCATGAATGCTATATGGAATTTATGGATTTCATTGCCGATGATTCAATATTGGTAATTCACAATGCAGAATTTGACATGAAATTCCTTAATTGGGAGCTGGAAAATATCAATCATAAACCAATTATTTGGGATAGGGTAATTGATACGCTAACAATGGCTCGCAAGAAATTCCCGGGATCTCCCGCTAATCTTGATGCTCTATGTCGCCGTTTTAGCATAGATAATGCGGCGCGTACACATCACGGGGCTTTGCTGGATTCGGAGTTGCTAGCCGAAGTCTATCTTGAGCTGCTTGGCGGTCGTCAGCGCGGGTTAGAGCTTAGTAGCGAGGGCAAGATTTCAAACATACAGGAGACGCGTACAGCCTCAAGTAATAAACGAGATTTCCGTAAACCCCGCCCTCACACTCCCAGTGAAGAAGAGCTTAAAGCTCATAAAGAATTCCTTGATAAAATCACCGATCCATTATGGAACAAAGCATAAAGCTTTCATTTTCATATAAACTATGGTACAAATTTTTGAAAATAATCGGTCGCAGCCTACCCGATATAACAAAACAGGAAACTTTATCATGAAAACATTAGTTATCTGCTCTGGTGGATTGGATTCGGTAACACTTGCTTATAAAATAGCAAAAGAGCATGAGCTTATAGGGCTTATTTCTTTTGACTATGGGCAGCGTCACAAAAAAGAATTAGTATACGCTAAAAAATGCGCCGAAAATCTTGGCGTTTCTTATGACATGATCGATATATCAAATATTGGAGCAATGCTAAGCGGCTCTGCTCTAACCGATGATATAGATGTTCCCGATGGGCATTACGCCGAGGAAAGCATGAAGCTTACCGTTGTGCCAAACCGTAATGCTATAATGCTCACTATTGCTTATGGCGTGGCATCATCAAGAGGGGCAGATGCGGTGGCAACGGCAGTTCATGGCGGGGATCACTTTATATATCCTGATTGCAGACCCGAATTTATCAATGCTTTTCAAGCCATGCAAGACCATGCATTGAAAGGTTTATCAGAAATAAAATTATATACTCCGTTCATTAATGCGCCAAAATCAGCAATAGCCGCGCTAAGTTCAGAGCTTAATGTAGCGCCAAGCGACACATGGTCATGCTACAAGGGTGGAAAAACACATTGCGGACGGTGCGGAACTTGCGTTGAGCGCAGGGAGGCTTTTCATATCGCAAATGTTAATGACCCAACGCAGTATATCGACCAAGATTTTTGGATTGAAGCTATTAAAAAGGGGGCAGCGTAGAAATATGTACACTATATATAAAGAATATCACTTTTCCGCGTCTCACCAATTGGAATACTTGCCCCAAGACCATCCTTGCCACCGCTTGCATGGGCATAATTATGTGGTAGAAGTCGAGCTGCAATCACATGAATTAAATGAATATGGTTTTGTGCGTGATTACCGAGAGCTTGATGATTTAAAGATTTATATAGATGAGCATCTCGATCACCGGCACCTTAATGATGTGCTTGGTGATGGTAATGTAACGGCAGAGCAGATCGCCAAGCATTTATATGATTGGTGCGTTAATCGGTGGAGTGAAGTTGTCGCGCTGCGTGTACGTGAAACCCCCAAAAGCTGTGCTGAGTATAGACCGTGAATATTAAAGTGAGTGAGATTTTTGGCCCAACCATTCAAGGCGAAGGCGCATTAATAGGGCAGCCAACAGTGTTTGTGCGCACGGGGGGGTGTGATTATCGCTGTAGCTGGTGCGATACTTTACATGCGGTGGATAGCAAATATCGCCATGATTGGAAAGCCATGAGCGCGGTAGACATTTTTGCGCGAATTAAGGAGCTATCAGGCAATGCGCCCCTAATGATCTCCCTATCTGGCGGCAACCCTGCCATTCAAGACCTCAAGCCATTAATAGATATAGGGCATAAACAGGGATATAAATTTGCACTAGAAACACAAGGAAGCATTGCCAAAGATTGGTTTGCTGATTTGGATATATTAACGCTTAGCCCAAAGCCACCATCAAGCGGCGAAAAAACTAATTGGGCAGAATTTGATAAATGCTTAAAAGCCGCAGATAACAACCCTGAAATAGCGCTAAAAATTGTGATTATGAATGATGAAGACTACACGTACGCCAAAGACGTACACGCAAAATATCCTAAGTTATCTATTTATTTACAGCCCGCAAATCACAGCTTAGAAAATCTTGATATTGATGGTATGAATAAACATATGTTATGGCTTATAAATAAAGTCATGCAAGATAAATGGTTTAATGTACGTGTCTTGCCTCAATTACATGTTATGTTATGGGGTAATAAAAAGGGTGTGTGATTTATATTCATTTACTGTGAATATAAATTGTACCGAGCGACTGCGAGGCGTCCGTTAGGACGTGAAAATAAAAAGGAGTTTAATAAATGAGTGATAATATATATGAAAATCTAACCCAGCTTGGCGGCAGTAGTTCATTGCCCGAAAATCCAGAGGCGGCAGAGCTTGAACGCGTGCCTAATCCAAAGACAGGTATGGACTATCTAGTGCGCTTTACCGCGCCAGAATTCACCTCGATATGTCCCATAACAGGCGCGCCAGATTTCGCGCATTTGATGATTGATTATGTACCAAATAAATGGCTAGTAGAGAGCAAATCCCTTAAATTATTCCTAGGATCATTCCGCAATCACGGTGCATTTCATGAAGATTGTACGCTTGAGATCGCTAAAAGACTTATTGAATTGTCAGAGCCTATTTGGCTACGTATTGGCGGCTATTGGTATCCGCGCGGCGGCATTCCCATTGATATATTCTACCAAACAGGTGAGCAGCCCAAAGGCGTTTGGATACCAGATCAAGGCGTACCCCCATATCGCGGGAGGGGGTAATTGGCTTTTATATTCATACATGGTTGGGGGATGGATAGCGGTATTTGGGATGATATATCCAAATATTTGCCAAAAAATCAAACATATTTAATAGATTTAGGATTTATAAACAGCGACAATGTAGCAAACCTCCCCAACGGTAAGCATATATTCATTACTCATTCACTCGGCACTTTATGGGCATTAAAACATCACTCACAAAATATGGCGGGGTTAGTTGCAATAAACGGTTTTGCAAACTTTACAAATTTTGCCCCTGAGCGAACATTGCGAGCTATGCAAACGCAGCTACAAAGAAACCCTCAAAAGCAAATGCAAGATTTTTGGGAAATGATTAATCTGAAAAATGACCTTGACCCAAGGCTTAATATAGATAAATTACATGAGGGGTTGGAGTGGCTTATAAATTGGGATGCTAGCGCAGAGTTAAACGCTCTAAATGCTCCGATTATGTCGCTTATGGGCGATAAAGATCAGCTTTTGCCATTACCTAAAATGGAAAAAGAATGGCGCAAAGCTGATATAAAAATAAATAAAGATGGCGGGCATATACTACCATTATCGCATCCTAAATGGTGCGTTGAAAGAATAAGGGAATTTATAATTGAGTACGAATTGGAAAAGTAATGTTATTCGCAGCTTCGATAGTAAATCATCAATTTATGATCAAAATTGCAAAATTCAAAAAGATATAGCACATAATCTTGCGGCAGATCTTCCCGATAAAGATATATCCGATATCCTTGAGATAGGGTGCGGTACGGGTAACCTTACGCAATATTTGCTATATCTTTATAAAAATAAAAATTTTTGTATAACGGATATAAGCCCCAATATGCTTAAATATGCCAAAGAAAAATTTCCTGATAAAAATATATATTGGAAAATTTTTGATGGTGAAAATCCTGATATTTCTCAAAAATATGATTTAATTGTTGCTAATATGGCTTTCCAGTGGTTTGAGAATATGGAAGGCTCGCTTTTGAAGCTTTCAAGCATGCTAAATTCTGGTGGCTCACTATTTTACACTATTCCAAGCAAGAATAGCTTTAATGAATGGAAGGAAACATTAAAATCCTTAGACTTGCCTAACGGTATTTTAGAATTTCAAGAACCATCAAGTATTTACAAACAAGAAGAAATGCTGGTAAATTACGTAAATGCATTCGATTTTCTTCACTCAATAAAAGATATTGGCGCAGGATTACCACGCAAAAATTACACCCCACTAACTCCAAAACAAATCAAGCAAGCTTGTGATAAATTTGATAAAGACTATGCTGGAAATATAACTTGGCACATATTATATGGCAGAATAGATAAGAAATGAGCAAATCAGTTGCAGTTATAGGAGCGGGGATATTAGGGCTAAATGCTGCATATATGGCTGCAAAAAGAGGTTTAAAAGTTTGTGTATTTGAAAAGCAAGACTTCCCGCCCGCCAATGCTAGCTCTATCGCAGGAGGAATGTTAGCGCCGTTTAGCGAGATTGACACCCTGCCGATGAAGTTCGTGCAAGCGGGTCTTAAGGGCATTGAATTTTGGAGGGATAACCTTGGTGAGGATTTCTCTGACTGCCTGCAAGATACGGGGAGCTTATTTATCGCGCACCCCGAAGACAAACATATGCTTGAGCGTTTCGCACAGCATTTGCCCGCCATATCCGATAATTGGAAATGGGTTAATGCTAAGGAAATAGCAGAGCTTGAGCCTTGCATTAATAACAAATTCGGGCGCGGGCTTTATATTCCGCAAGAAGCAAACATCCATCCGCTCCAAGCCTTAGAAGCTTTAGCGCATAAATTAAAACAGCTTGGCGGGGATATTATAAAGCAGGAAACAACGCCTAAAGAGCTTAATAAAGATTATGATTGGGTGATTGATTGCCGCGGTTATGTCCCCGATATAGATAGTAATTTGCGCGGTATTAAGGGCGAGATTATTTTGCTGGAGAACAAAGAATTTGAGCTAAAACGCCCAGTGCGCCTTATGCATCCGCGCTATCCATTATATATTATCCCACGCACTAATAATATTTTTGCAGTTGGAGCGAGCGTTATTGAAAACTCAAATACCGATGATGGGCTGGTATTCTTGCGCTCAGCCATGGAACTTATGAGCGCGGCTTATAGCTTGCACCCTAGCTTTGGCGAGGCAAAAGTTTTGGATATGTCATCTGCTATTCGCCCTGCATATTTAGATAATTTGCCGCGTATAAAAATTGACGGGCAAGATAAATATATCCGCTGTAACGGGCTGTTTCGCCACGGTTATCTGCTCTCCCCTGTTATGGGGAATTGCGTTGCTCATTATGTTGAAACTGGTGAGGAAAATGAGGATTTCGCTCTATTTTCAGGACAGTTTAACTCTGCGCCTACTTACTCATAAGCGCATAAAACGCAACTGCCGCCGCGTTAGAAACATTAATGCTAGGCATAGTGCCTGACATTGGAAGGCGAGCCAAAATATCGCAATTATCCTTAACAAGCCGCCTAATTCCTGCGCCTTCCGCGCCAAGAATAATTACGCATTTATCAGGAACATCTATTTCTGAAATATTTTGCCCTCTTTCATCAAGCCCAATAGCAAAAAATCCTTCTGCTTGTAGCGCTTCAATTGCGCGGGTTAGGTTTGTTTCATAGGCGGCGGGGACATGCTCAACCGCGCCGCAAGCCGTCTTTGCCAAAACACCCGTTAACTCAGGAGCATGTTTTTTCTGCATGATAATTCCATTTGCGCCAAAAGCACAAGCCGAGCGCATGATTGCGCCAACATTATGTGGATCTGTAACTTGATCGAGCATTACTAAAGTGAATTTATCTTTACCATTTGAGCGAATAATGAACTCTTGAACATCGCTTTCCTCTAATGGGGCGCAGGATATTGCAATCCCTTGGTGAACTGCTCCGCGCGGCAGCATCTTCTCAAGCTTTTGTTTATCTATTATAGTTGGATTTGGGCGTTTTAAGCCATTACGCTTGCTCTCGACTATATTTTCTTCAAAGCCGCGCTGGGCTTGCTCTGTTATATAGAGCGCATTAATAGCCCTATCCTCATTTAGCCATGCAGCACTCACGGCGTGAAAGCCATAAATATTGGCTGGGCTTTGTTTATTTCTATTACGGTCATTTCTCATGCTATTCCCTCAATTATGATTCTTGCTTTTTTCTATGAAATTGCACAATATAACTATGTTAGAATTACATCCAATTCAAAGAGATTGTTAATTAACATGAATGCGCCAATTTGGTCTCCCTCAAAACAGCAAATAGATACGAGCATATTATCCGAATTTATTGCAAATGTTAATAAGCGCACTGGAAATGACTTTAAGGATTATCAATCTTTATGGCAATGGTCTATTGATGAAAATGAGCTATTTTGGGATATATTATGGGATTTTTGCGGCGTTATTGGTGATAAAGGCGAGCGCATTCTTGATAAAAATGATGGAATGATGCTTGGATCTAAATTTTTTCCTGATGCGTCATTAAATTATGCTGAGAACCTGCTGAAAAACCGCAATGATCAAACTGCCATAATATTTCGTGATGAAACAGGGGCAGAGCAGCAAATAACAAAATTGCAGCTTTATAACGCGGTGTCTAAATGGCAACAAGCCATGGTTAATTGCGGAGTAAGCAAGGGCGATTGCGTGGCAGGCTATATGCCTAATATGATAGAAACTATTATTGCTGCGCTTGCTGCAATATCACTAGGGGCAGTATGGTGCTGCGCCTCACCTGACTTCGGAGTGCAAGGCGTTATTGATCGTTTTAGCCAAATAAAGCCAAAATTATTAATCACAATAGATGGATATTATTATAATGGTAAAACCATAGATATTTTAGAAAAAGTAAAACACGTACAGCCAGCTTTAGAAGGATTAAAGCAAACAATCATCGTGCCATTTTCAGGCTCTAACATTGATATTGCAACATTGCCGAATACTATAAGTGCAGATGACTTTATAAATACATACAGCCCCAAAATCATAGCATTTAAGCGCGTAGATTTTAATCATCCGCTATTTATCATGTTTTCATCTGGTACAACGGACATTCCTAAATGCATAACTCATGGTCATGGTGGCACGCTGCTTCAACATTTAAAGGAACATAAGCTGCATTGTGATATTAAACCAAATGACAAGGTTTTTTACTTTACTACATGTGGGTGGATGATGTGGAATTGGCTAGTTACGGCTATTGCATCTGATGCAACCCTTATGTTATATGATGGTTCGCCATTTTACCCTGATGGGAACGCCCTGTGGGATTATACCTCGAAATATAGCTGCAGCTTCTTTGGAACATCTGCAAAATATATCGAAGCTATGAAATCTAATAATATCACGCCAATAAATACGCATGATTTGAGCTCTCTAAGAACAATGGCATCAACAGGATCACCTTTAGTGCATAGCAGCTTTGACTATATTTATGAATTTATCAAACCCGACATGCATTTAGCCTCAATATCAGGGGGAACGGATATTGTATCCTGCTTCATGCTTGGCAATCCTATATCGTCTGTTTATCGCGGGGAGATTCAATGCGCGGGTCTTGGAATGGCGGTAGATGCATTTGATGATAACGGTAAGCCAATAAAAGATGGTTCTGGTGAGCTTGTCTGCACAAAACCCTTTCCTGCTATGCCGATATATTTTTGGAATGATGAGGGTAATAAAAAATATCACAAAGCTTATTTTGAAAAATTCGATAATATTTGGTGTCACGGTGATTGGATCGAAAAAACTGCAAATCAAGGCTTTATTATTCATGGACGCAGTGATGCAACACTTAATCCTGCCGGTGTACGTATCGGAACAGCCGAGATATACCGCCAAGTTGAGGCTATAGAGGCAGTGCAAGACAGTGTCGCAATAGGGCAAGATTGGAACGGTGATGTACGTGTCATTTTATTCGTAATTCTCAAACGCGGCTGGGAGCTTGATAATAACCTAATCATGGAAATCAAAACCAGCATTAGAAAAGGCGCATCTCCCCGCCATGTCCCTGCCAAAGTAATCGCCATTGCCGATATTCCGCGCACAAGAAGTGGTAAAATAACCGAAATTGCTGTACGTGATGTAATAATGGGGCGCAGCATTAAAAATATAGAGGCTCTTGCCAACCCTGAAAGTCTTGAGCTATACAAGGGCTTAGAGGAATTGAAAAATGAGTAAACAAGATAAACCTAATGAGCGGAAATTCCGCCCTGTACTTCATGCGCTAACCGCTAATCCGGGCGCTGAAATGATGCGCTATGCCCAAGGTAAGGATGATATTATCACATTAGGGCAAGGCGAGGGCGACGCTCCGACCCCTGATTTTATTTGTGATGCCACTGCAAAAGCCCTAAAGGATGGTAAAACATTTTATGGCCCTGTATTGGGAAGCCATGAATTGCGTCAAAGCCTATCAGATTATTATGAGCGGATTTACAACCTTGGCATCCCCTCAAGCCGCGTTTTTGTGACCTCATCAGGCTCTACCGCTATGCATTTATCACTAGCCGCTTTAGTAGATAAAGGTGATGAGGTTGTGGCTATAACTCCAATTTGGAAAAACCTGCTTGGCGCGGTGGAGCTAACGCAAGCCACAACGCGGCAAGTCTCGCTAGATTGCATTAATAATGAGTGGGTGCTTGATTTAGATAAATTATTTGCCGCAATAAATGAGCGCACAAAAATAATCTTAATAGTTACGCCATCAAACCCAACTGGCTGGACAGCAAGCAGGGAAGAGCTTAGGGCTATATTAGACTTTGCACGCGAGCGCGGAATATGGGTGCTTTCCGATGAAGTATATGGTCGCCTTGTATATGAAGGAATTCGCGCGCCAAGCTTTCTTGACGTTGCAAAAGAAGATGACTTATTGCTGGTTGTTAATAGTTTTTCCAAAAGCTGGGCAATGACAGGCTGGCGCTTAGGCTGGATAGTTGGTCCTCACGAAGCAGAAGCAAAAATCCGTGATGTTGCACTTTATAATAAATTATGCCCGCCAACATTTACTCAATATGGCGCAATAGCAGCGTTAGAAGAGGGTGAGGAATTCCTCAAAAGCCAGTTAAGACTATGGCATGCAAACCGTGATTTAGTCGTCGAGCGCTTCAAAAAGATGGGAAATGTACAAATGTCATATCCTAAAAGTACATTCTACGCATTTTTTAAAGTAGAAGGTGAGGATGATTGCATCGCTCTAACCAAACGTTTAATTGATGAAGCTGGCGTTTTGCTTTCACCTGGATCAGCCTTTGGGAAAGAGGCAACGGGCTATATCCGCTTATGCTTTGCCGTATCAAAAGAGCGCCTAAACGAAGCATTAGATCGCATTGAAGCCGTTATTTGTAAACATGAATAACTTTAAGAAACTTTTTCTAGCTCATTGATGAACTCGCCCATTTTTTCAAGTAAGTTATTTATTTTCTTAGTTGTTTGCTCGGAGAAATCTTTAGTAACAGACATAACTTTTTTAGCGGATTCATCAACATTACTCATGCTTTGATCAATATTACTTATGTTATCAGTAACAGATATTGTGTTATCAGATGCATTCTTTGCATTATGAGCAATTTCATTGGAGGCTGCGCTCTGCTCTTCAACTGCGGCGGCGACAAGCGTTGCTGCTTCATTAATTTCGCCAACTATCTTACCTAATGAGGAGAAAGCTTTAACTGCTTCTTGCGTTGCTTTTTGAATATCAGAGACTTGCTCCCCTATTTCATTCGTTGCTAATGCTGTTTGATTAGCCAAGGTTTTAACCTCTGATGCAACCACGGCAAAGCCCTTACCAGCATCACCAGCGCGCGCAGCCTCGATTGTTGCGTTTAATGCGAGAAGATTGGTTTGCTCGGCAATTTTTTCAATTAAAAGAACAACTTCACTGATTTTTTCAGCGTTTTCAGATAATTCTTCTACTATTTTACTGGACTCGCCAATACTTATTACCGCGTCACCTGCAATATCAGATGTACGGGTTATTTGTTGGCTTATTTCTGCAACTGCGCCCGACATTTGTTCAGAAGCAGATAAAATCGACTGCATACCTTCGGATGTACTAGTGGATAAGATAACAGCTTTGCTAGCATCATCTTTTGTAATGCTTACAGTGTTATCCATGGATTCTGCTGAGTCAGATAAAATAGATACAGTTGCATTTACATCTTCTACAACAACTTTAAGAGATGCGTCAAAATCATTAGCAACATCTTTAAACCCGTTCATTTTAACTTCTATACCCCCCATAACAGAGTTCATAATATTAGCGCCCGTTAGGAAAGAGCCATGCATACCTCCGCGTAAAATGCGGCGGAAATATTGATTGCGCCCCGCATATTCCATGATTGCAGTAGACTCGCGAATAAATGCATCAACATGATCAATCATGGCGTTAACAGACCATTGCAGATCCTCGATATTTCCTTTTTCAGAAATATGAACAAGGCGAGATTCGAAATTCCCTTTAACAATTTGATTGCAGACTTCGGTTATTCGCTGCAATTCTTTTTCAGTGCGGCGGAGGAAATAAAATACTGCTATCAATGCAAATATTGTTAGTAATAGCAAAAAGCTACTAACAGTAAATATTTCCACGCCTTTAACAAAAACCACTATTTTTGATAAAACCGCGACAGCTATAGCAAATAACAATAATATTTTAGTCTTGGAGAGAGAAGATAAATTCATCATATCCTAAGCCCTTTTCTTTTAATAAATCGGTTAACATTGCATAAGAGCTATTCATTCCGTCTTTAGCGTTACTATGGCTCTTTTCTTCATCTAATAATTGCTTATAAAGTGGAATAATCACATCATCCAAAACACTGCGTTTAGGAACGCGCCGATTTGAATGGTAACCAACGACATTGCCGTCCTTGTCAAAAGATGGCGTTACATGAGCAAAAACCCAGTAATGATCACCATTTTTACATGAGTTCACAACATAAGCGAAAATCTCTTTTTTATTTTGCAAGCTATCCCATAACAGCTTAAAAACGCAGCGTGGCATATCGGGGTGGCGTATCAAATTGTGAGGCTTGCCAATTAGGTCTTTTTCCTCATAACCAGAAATATCCATAAATGTACGATTAACATAGGTTAGATGCCCTTTAAGGTTAGTTTTACTAACAATAACCTCGTCATCTTTAAAAAACTGCTCAACGCGAGTAGGTTTTATGATATTAGCCATAAAATCTCCATTTCATAATTTTAATAGGGTACTCAAGTAAGATATTTAAGATTGATAGTATCACATGTTTTTATAAATGCAAAATGCGTTAATCAGTGGGAAATATTTTGCGAGCCAATTCTTTGTCGCGAAATGGAACATTATTGATAATTACAGCTTCTAAATCATACATAATGTGGAATAGATGAGTTTGATTTATCTCATTATCAAGTGATGAATAAGCGGGATCGCTCAGTATTTCTGCCCCAAAGCCTTGCAAGTAAGCCGTTTTATCAGGAAGGCAGGAAAGAATCTCTATATTCATTTTTGATGGTCTTTTCACGCCAAATGGGTTTGTAATGTCACTAGAGGCAAGCAAATCATCCATATATTCCAATATATCGCGGTCGCAAGAATTAATACGGCTTAAGCAGCGAAACCATTGTTTAAAGCTATGACTTAAAGCTTGACCATTAAATTGAGATGATGGATCGCGCTCCAAATATCCTGAAAAAGCCATTGCCATATCACCAATTTCAGAGCCAATTATATGTCTCCATATTTCTGAATATTCGTAAGAGCGAAGCTCCCACGCTACCATTATTGAAACAACGTCCAAATCAGCCGCGCGCGCGCGCTCCATAAGCAATATATATTCGGGTGAATAAAGCTCATCAAAGCCGCCATGGCGCTTTTCCTGCCATATATCGCGCAGAGCTTTAACCATTGTTATGAATGTTATATTTTTGAAATAATCAGAGCGGCTGAGAGCTTCTGGCTCTAAAGAATTATTATCAAGAATCAATAATTTTTGTTCTACATCAATGCAGTAATCACCGCCATTTAAATCTTCTAATGTGACTTGCCAATCTTTTTCACTAACCTCTTTCAACATTAGGCGAGCTGATGGGCTTTCATTTAAAATATCAACGCACCAGCTTAAAATATCCTTATAGCCATTATTTTTTAAATTAATATTTTCGTATAAGTCTGAAAAATACCATTGTACCTCATCAACAGCCGAATTATTGGTCATAATTGAGCAATCAATAATATTCTTATGCATGTGGTTAGTTCTTAATTCCATCATTCCGCCTTCATCGAAATATTCTATTCGAGTATTATTTGCTGCTTGACCATAATTTGAGATCGATAATTTCTGCGCTGCCACCATTTGCGACTTTGTTGTTTTTGTCTTTTGATTGGTACTCAAGAAGCTGAATAATGTCTGCGCCCTGCTGGTTGTCATAGCTCTGGTCTTTCTTGCTTAATAAATCATGACGTATGTCATTTGTGGATAAGTCAGACTCCAGTTGCAAATGTTGTTCCGTTTCTTTAAATGTGCGCTCAAACTTAATGAACCATAGGAAATTAGCGTTAGAGCGGTCTCTTACCTCGGTAAATATTGGATCATCCATAATCATATATGCATGGCTAGAGAGGTAATTTTTGCCGAATGGCATGCTTCCCAATGTAGAAATTAATTCCGTTGTAACTTTTTGTGATGAAGTTTCATTTTCGAAAATATATCCGTTATAATCCGCAAGCATTGCTTGAATGATTTCTTTATCTTGCGCGCGGCATCGCTCAGACAAAAACCAGCTTTCAAAAACAGCTGCGCTTGCTGTACCGTTATTAACCGTGCGGAAATCTATGAAGGCTTCTCTTGCGTAAGCTCTTGATAAATCCGCCATGGAAGAGTTTTCAACCCGCTCCCACACATCTTTGTTGCCCGCCAATTGCAGCTCCCAAGCAATGCGAATTACAGATACTGCCAAATCCGCTTTTTGCGCTCGATTTACCAAAATTGCATTCTCAGGTTGGAACATCATAGGATTAATCAAAACCCCTTGGCGATGTTGCCAGTGGCGACGTAATTCTTTCGAAATCAAAATAATTTGATCATTTATATCCATATCTGGATTTATTAAAATAGACCCGCTGCTACGATCATAAAAGGCTTTTTCAACCTGTCTGCTCATCGCAATTTCTATATTATGTTTTTCTGCAATATTAAGGTAGGAAGCTGCTAATCTACTATTACCTAGTATATTTTTAATTTGCTTGATGCGTTGTTTTTGCTCTTTTTTAGTTAAAGAAAAATCAATATTGATGCTTTCGGAATTTTCAGCAAAGTTTTGAACTAATTGCATTGTATCTTCGAAAATCACATCTAAATCAAATTTATCAATTTCATCTTTTAGTATTTTAATTTCACGATCTAAAAACCCAAGCTCAGAAAAATCAAAAAACTCTTCCTCATCGATATTTTCTTCATCCATGTAATGAAGTGGTTGATCACCTATATATGTGCAAATTACAGGCTGATTATTATTTAATGTATAAGAAACGCTGCATACTCTATTTTGCATCGCTGCTGCATTAGAAAATTCTTCAAATTTTTTGCTCATAGCTCTAAACCACTTGTTAAGTATAAAACGCCACGATCACAATTAATGCGCGGCATAGGTTTATTATGAGATGAATGTGTTAACGAATTACTACTAAAAACAGGAAATAATCGTTTTTTTGAAGAAAAATGCGCTCTTTACTAACAAGGCTTTAATATAAGCTAAACAAAGGGTTAACAAGCCCTTCATTATGGTAATCTATAGGGCAATGTTTAAAATGATAAATCTATAACAGGAAGATTTTCTATCATAATTTCATGGTTAGACATTGTAATATTGCCATTTGGCTCTACAAAAATATCAACATTAAATAAAGCATCTTTAAGCATCATTAATGATTTTATTTCATAAGTGCCATCTGTACGTTTTTCTTTAATCTCTAATGGCTTTAATATTTCATTGATCTTTTTTCGTACATCATCAATTGGTTCATCTTTCCACTCTATATTACTCATACTTTCACAAATAATGAATCTGCCGTGGCGACCTTTAACATAGGAAAAGAAAAATCTTACATATTCTAATATATTTTCATCATTCAAGTTAATAGGTGATTCTTTATTAATCGAATAGATAGTATTATATGTCCAATCTATTATTATGAAATTATCACTATTATTTTTTTGAAAGGCAAAACGCTGTAATGGCGGGCTTGTTGCGTAATCTGAAATACTTAAAAATCTGTAGCCAGAGTAAAACGGTACATCAATAGCCAAAATAGTGGTTTCAAGAGGATCAAAAGTGCTGCCCTCTATTTTATTGTTAATCACATCAATAATAGGAGCAATTTCATTTATTTCTAATTTTGTAAAAGATTCGTCAAACATGTTAGGTGATTCGCCAAAAGTGATTATAAAAGATGATAATGAAGTCTATATAGCTAAAAAGCAAGCCTCCTAACCTTGTAAAACTCTGTGTGCGAATCCAATAGTGACTTTTGTATAAATCATGGGATTAAGTTACCCCCAATATGTCCTCATGCGAAACTAACCACTATTCCACTTGTGCAAAAGCTTAAATCTAAAAATGATAAATTTTAGTAGACAATATGCGAATCCAAATGAATCTCTTGAATTTTGAATATGCATGCATATGTATTAAAAATGAATTAAATTTAATCCCCGATACTAACAGCCCCTACTATCTATAAAAACCTTTTTAAAAATACTATTTATTTTTTAAATTGTCTCTATGTTTAGTTTTTTAAATTTGGAAGAAAAACATGGTATATCAAAAAAATAATTTTCTAAAAGCTTTGAATAAACAAAAAACTGATCATATTCCTTTTTGGTTTATGCGCCAAGCTGGAAGATATCTTCCAGAATATATGGAGCTTCGTAAAAAAGCGGGTGGTTTTTTGGATATGGCGTATAATTCTGATATGGCAGCGGAAATTACATTGCAGCCTATCAGGCGATTTGAAATGGATGCAGCAATTATATTTTCAGATATTTTAGTTATTCCGCATGCGCTGGGACAGCATTTAGAATTTGTTCAAGGTGAAGGACCAAAACTTGATCCTGTTAGAAATTTGGAAGAGATATCAAAGCTAAATTTTGATAATTTCGATAAGGTTTTAAGCCCTGTTTACGAGGCTTTAAGCAAGGTTAGGTCTGGTTTAAAGGCTGAAGGTTACAATAAAACCGCGCTTATTGGTTTTTGCGGCGCTCCTTGGACTGTGGCTTGCTACATGGTTGAGGGCGGGGGTAGTAAGGATTTTATTAATACCAGAAAACTAGCTTTTTCTGATCCTAAGGCTTTTCAAAAGCTAATTGATTTGCTGGTTGATTCAAGTGCTAAATACTTAATTAACCAAGTTAATGCAGGGGCGCAAGCATTACAAATTTTTGATAGCTGGGCAGGGGCGTTAGATGCTCAAAGCTTTTCAAAATGGGTGATAGAGCCAACAAAGCGCATTATTGATCTTGTACGTGAAGTTCATCCTGATATTCCAATTATTGGCTTTCCAAGATGCGCTGGGGCAAATTATATTTCATATGCGAATGAAACGGGCATTAATGCGCTGGGGCTAGATCAATCGGTAGATACTAACTGGGCGGCTCAAAATTTACAGCCATTAGTTCCAGTGCAAGGAAATCTTGATCCTATTTGTTTGCTTACAGGGGGTGATGCGTTGAAAATTGCAGCCGAAAAAATAATTACTGATTTGTCGGATGGTGATTTTATTTTTAACCTTGGGCATGGAATTCATAAAGATACTCCGCCTGAAAATGTTGCTAAGCTTGTTAAAATAATTCGGGGAAACTCTTAGATGAGCAAAATTGCTGTAGTTTTATTTAATCTTGGAAGTCCCGATTCAAAAGAGGCAATAAAGCCATTTTTGATGAATTTCTTTATGGATAAGAATATTATTAGATTGCCCCTGCCATTTCGTTATTTGCTTGCGCGGCGCATAAGTAACAAACGCTCTAAATGTGAAGCTGGAAATGCATACAGTAAGGTTGGATATAAATCTCCATTGCTTGAAAATACAAATGCTCAAGCCAAAGCTTTGGAAAAAACTCTAAATTATAAAAATAATGGCAATAAATATAAGGTTTTTATATCTATGCGTTATTGGCATCCTTTTGCGCTGGAAACAGCAAAAGACGTACAGGCTTGGAAGGCGGATAAAGTTGTTTTACTGCCGCTTTATCCGCAATATTCAACCACTACTAGTTTCTCATCATTTGAGGCTTGGGATAAGGCATTAAAGGAAATTAATTATAATCCTGAGACTTTGAAAATTGATAGTTACCCTGATAATGATGGATTTATTACTGCTTCGGTTGATAATATTTATGATGAATACGTACAGGCAAAAGACATACACCAAGATGTACGTATATTATTCTCTGCCCATGGTTTGCCTGAAAAAATAATTAATGCTGGTGATCCTTATCAAAAACAATGTGAGATATCTGCCGAAAAAATAGCTGAAGGTCTTTCAAGAAAATTAGGTGTGAAAAACCTTAAATGGCAAATATGTTATCAAAGCCGCGTTGGGCGGTTAAAATGGATTACACCTTCTATAAAGGATGCATTAAATAAAGCAGCAGCAGATAATGTTGCAGTTATTGTCTATCCGCATTCTTTTACTCAAGAACATATTGAAACTTTGGTTGAACTTGATATTGAATATAAAAAATACGCTTTCGATATTGGAATAAATGGTTACTACCGCGCTCAAACAGTTGGCACATCACAAGAATTTATTAATGGATTATCGAATTTGGTTTTTAGGCACTGTTAGCTAATTATGAATCCTAGCATTATTTTAATTGCGCCCATGGCAATAAACCCCAAAAATGCAGTATCTGATTTATCGTATATAATGGGAACTTTTCGATTCTTACGCCCAGTAATAAGAGGCACAAAACACTTGGTAATTGTTCACTTTTTGTGGGAGTGCATCACAATAGGCTATATAGTAATATTGATTTCCCCCATGCTATTATTTTTACAAAAAAAGAAGCCCCGGAACAAGTCGCGGGGCCTTTGAGGTTGGGGTGATAAGCTAATAAATCTACCAGATAGATTCATTAGCAGCGGGTTGAACCGTTTTCACCGTAACGAGCTATTATTGTTGTTTTTGCGCTCGAGGTTGAATTCTTACCTTCGCACGTTTTTGTGCAAATTTTATCAAGGTTGCCGTCATGTACATAATGAACATGCAACAAGAAATAATTCCAATACCCTGTACTATTTTTTTATCCCCTTAGATTTATTATTTTTACTGTCTTTAATACTATCAGGAGGGACGATAGATGTCAAAATATTATTTTATTTTGTAATATTATTACTAAATTCCTTGGAGCGAGTGAAGAGATTCGAACTCTCGGCCCCAACCTTGGCAAGGTTGTGCTCTACCCCTGAGCTACACTCGCATACAACACCAAGAAATAAGTGAGAGAAATATATATCTTTAAAAATGAAATGCAAGCATAAAAATAATAAAAAGTTAGAACATTGCTCCAACTTGTACCAAAGGAACTTTATAACCTATTGGTTCATGGTTGGGAAATAGTGAATAAATTAATATATTTGGAGTGTTTTCAACGGGCTGTGTCATGTTTTCAGGTATTTCATAATGCATAAGCTCATCACCATTATCTTCATCATCATAGACTAGCATGAATAGGCGTTGGTCGCGGTAATATTCAACGCGAGATACAACATCAGGAAGCGGCGTGTCACTGACAAGCATAACATCACCATCATGTAATACTCCTAGCTCTATATTCATGACATCCCCGGAGTTGTTGGTAGATTGAAATTAATTGTTTGGTCTGGCTCTGTGGTTGGTTGATGAACATGGTTAGCTGCCGGCATGGTTGAGGTAAATGCCCCTTCTATTATAGATTCTGCGCCAGGTGGTGGCCCCATCATAGAGCTAATTTCACAACCCGCCATGGCATCGGCTATAAGCTGGTTATTTACTGGCTTTATGTCGCTTGCCTCAAGCTTTTCTAAAAATTCATTTGGTTGCATTATCTATTTCCCCTGTACACACATATATTTATGGGTATTATGCCATCTAAATGTTAATAAACTATTATCGCACAAATTTATAAATTATGGAAATTTTTAATTAAATTAAAGGTAAAAATAAGATTATGAGTGTAGAAGTTGATCCAAAATTATTAGAAATTCTTGTATGTCCTATAACTAAGGGGCTGCTTACTTATGATAAGGAAGCGCAAGAGCTTATTTCAGAGCAAGCAAAGCTGGCATTTCCTATTCGTGATGGTATTCCTGTTATGCTGGTTGATGAAGCGCGTAAATTATAAAATATTAAAGGAATTTGGCGATGAGCAGAGCCTTAGATGCAATAAAAAATGACCCTAACCGCGTAATTATTTTTGATACAACCCTTCGTGATGGTGAGCAAAGCCCTGGTTGCGCGATGAATTTAGAGCAAAAGCTTAAAATTGCGGGCATTTTGGATGATCTTGGCGTTGATGTGATTGAAGCTGGTTTTCCTGTGGCTTCTCTTGGTGATTTTGAAGCGGTTAATGAAATTGCAAGAAATGCTAAAAATGCAACTATTTGTGGTTTGGCTAGGGCTAAGGAAAGTGATATCGAGGCGGCGGGCAAGGCTATTAAACCTGCAAAATCAGGGCGCATTCATACTTTTATTTCCACAAGCCCGCTTCACATGAAATATAAGCTTAAAATGTCTCCTGAAGAAGTTTTGGAGATGGTAAAAAGCAGCATAACACTAGCTCGCAGCTTTACTGATGATGTAGAGTGGAGCGCGGAAGATGGCTCTCGCACGGAAGATGATTTTTTATGTATGTGTGTTGAAGCCGCAATTAATGCGGGTGCAAGCACTATTAATATCCCTGATACAGTTGGTTATGCCATTCCTGATGAATTTGCTGCTAAAATATTAATGTTATTTGAGCGCGTGCCTAATATTGATAAAGCTATTATTTCCACCCATTGTCACAATGATTTGGGTATGGCTGTTGCTAATTCTTTGGCGGGGTTGGTCGCTGGTGCGCGTCAGATTGAATGCACAATAAATGGCATTGGTGAGCGGGCGGGCAATGCTGCGCTTGAGGAAATTGTTATGGCGCTGCGCACTCGTCATGATTTAATGCCATTTACCAATAATATTGATACTACTATGATTACAAAATCATCACGTATTTTATCAAGCATAACAGGGTTTTCTGTGCAGCCTAATAAGGCAATTGTAGGCGCAAATGCTTTTGCACATGCAAGCGGTATTCATCAAGATGGAATGCTTAAAAATTCAAATACTTACGAGATAATGACACCTGAAAGCGTTGGTTTAAAAGAAAGCAAGCTAGTTATGAGTAAGCATTCTGGTCGCCATGCTTTCCATGAAAAGCTAAAAGAATTGGGGTATGAGCTTAAAGATAGTGCTCTTAATGACGCATTTATTCGTTTTAAAGATTTAGCTGACCGCAAGAAAGAAGTCTTCGAAGATGATTTGATAGCATTGGTTGAAGATGAAATATTTAGTGAAAATAACGATATTCAGTTTGTATCATTACAGATACGCGCGGGAACTTCAGGTCCGCAAGTTGCTAATCTTTGTTTAAGTGTTTACGGCGCAGAAGAATGCATGGAAGTTGAAGGCAATGGCCCTGTTGACGCTATATTTAAAGCTATCCGCGCTATTTGCCCGCATCCTGATGCTATATTGCAGCTTTATCAGGTGCATGCTGTTACTGGCGGAACTGACGCGCAAGCAGAAGTTAGCGTGCGATTAGAGGAGGGTGACAGGGTTATTATTGGGACAGCCTCTGACGTTGATACGCTGGTAGCAAGCGCACGCGCGTATGTTAATGCGCTTAATAAGCTTATTGCTAAACGCTCAAGCGTAAATCCTGAGTCCTGACGTTAATGCATTATTTTGCCGTTAAGCATTCTACAGGCTCTTTTAATAGTGCGCTCCAACGCTCTGCCCAGCCTTTATTGTGGCTTGCATTGGCTACAAGGCTATAGTTAAGGCAATTTGTATTGCCAATAGCTTTGGAATAAGAGCGATATATGGCGGGCGTTATATTTTTGTCTTTCATTCCCACAAAGTGCCTTTGGGGCAAAGTCGCTAGTTTTGGAGCTATGTCGATTGGGTTTAGTGACCCGTATAGCTGCGTAACTTTATGTATTTTTGTATGAGCGTCTATATCGAGGTTTCCTGCAACGGTTCTTAGGGATAATATATCGTCTCTATCTGCTGATATTAGGGCAGCTATCGCGCCTCCACCAGAATATCCAATTAGGTTAAATCCAGTCGCGTTATATCTTGTTTTTATTTGATCTATAGCTTCATTTATAGAGCTTATTATTATTGAAGAATATTTATGTGATGTCCAATATTTGTTGGGGCAAGCTCCCTCATTTTGCCATTTTGTATATTGGCATGGGCGGGCGATGTAAACCACATTATCGGCACCATCATTAGCCGCAAGCTTTAGGGCTAAAGGAGTTTTTGGCGTTGGGTCTAGGGATTTTTGTCTTCTTGATACCCATGCAAATCCATCTCCTTCTATATATATATTAATGGTGCTTTTTTTCTTATTAACTCGCTCATAGATGGTTAAGTTAAAGGGATTTGTATAGATTACCCTTTGGTGCAAAAATGCAGGTGATGCAATTTTATTAGCTGTGTTTTCTTGCTTGTGCGTTAAGTTTGACATGCATGATGAAACTATTGTTGCACTTATTAGTATAGTAACTATGGATAGAGTTTTTTTCATGGTCAGGCTCGAGCGAGTTGTTAAATTATGATCTTAGCATATTAATTTTAGGGGCTGACACCTAATGTTATTCTAAACCACTATATACTAGGAAATAGATTGAATTGCTTGTGTGGTAATATCGGATTTATTGAGCGTATAATAATGAATATGATCCACTCCATTTTTCGCTAAATCCTCGCTTTGAGCTACTAATAAATCAATAGCGACTTTACGCGCTTCTTCAGGTTTTCTGTTTAGCCCCTCAAATTTATCATAAAGCCAATCAGGGACATTTGCCCCACATCTTTTGGCAAATTTGCACATGGATTTAAAATCATGAATAGGCAGCAAACCAGGCGCAATTTGCGTTGTAATACCTGCTCCCGCGCATTTATCAACAAAGTCATAATACGCATTATTATCAAAGAAAAACTGAGTTAATGCTCGCGTTGCCCCTGCCTCGCATTTCATGCCAAGGGCGTAGACATCTGCTTTTAATGTTTTAGAATCGGGGTGTTTTTCAGGATATGCTCCTACAGAAATTTCGAACGGGTGACGCTCTAGCAATCCTTCCACAAAATCAGAAGTATATTGGAAATAATCACCGTCATCATCTAATGGCCATTGCAAACCCTCTGGCATATCCCCGCGAAGGGCTACTATATGCTTAACTCCACGATTCCATAGCCCGTCAACATATTTATAAAGCTCTTCTTTTGGCGTGTTAATAAATGTCAAATGAGAGCCAATAGGAATATCGGTTAGCTCCATTTTCTTCATAATAGTATCAATAGTGCCATCTTTCGTAGTGCCGCCCGCACCATAAGTCACTGTCATAAATTTAGGGTTTAATTTAACAAGCTCAGCTACGACTTTTATCAAAGCATCTGAGCCTTTCTCCGTTTTTGGTGGGAAGAATTCAAAACTAAATGTAGGTTTGCTCACTTGCGTTAATCCTTTAAGTGGTTTTGTTATATAAAACTAATTTATCCTTTGCATCTGTTAATTACTAGGGTAAAAAGGCTTCCATGACAAATGATATTGAAATTACAGCCCCAAGCAAAGATCACGAACATATCCTTATATTGGATTTCGGATCACAAGTTACCCAGTTAATTGCCCGCCGTTTGCGTGAGAGCGGTGTGTATTGTGAAGTATGGGCATTCAATAAAGCGAGTGATGAGCGCATCAAATCTTATAATCCTAAGGGAATTATACTTTCTGGTGGGCCTTGCTCGGTTTTAGATGATAATGCGCCCGCTGCGCCTGGTATAATATTTGATATGGGCGTGCCTATTCTTGGCATTTGCTATGGTCAGCAAATCATGGTCAAGCAGCTTGGCGGCGTTGTAAAGGCAGAATCATCGCGCGAGTTTGGGCGCGCTTTTGTTGATGTATTGGCTCATTCTTGCATTACAACAGATGTTTGGGATAAGGGCGCTCATGAGCAAGTCTGGATGAGCCACGGCGACCACGTAGCCTCACTTCCCGAAGGCTTTGAGGTTATCGCAAAATCAGATGGCGCTCCGTTTGCATTTATAGCAGATCATAGCCGTAAATATTACGGCGTGCAGTTCCACCCCGAAGTGGTGCATACCCTGCACGGGCGCGAGCTTTTAAAGAACTTCACCCATGAGGTCTGCGGCTGTTCAGGTGATTGGACAATGGCAGCGTTCCATAGCGAGATTATCCAAAGAATTCGCGATCAAGTTGGTGATGAACATGTTATTTGCGGTCTTTCTGGCGGAGTAGATAGCTCGGTTACTGCTATTTTACTGCATGAAGCAATTGGCGATCAGCTAACTTGCATATATGTTGATACAGGTCTTATGCGCGCTGGCGAGAGCCGCCAAGTCGTTGCTATGTTTCGCGATCATTACAAAATCAAGCTTATCAAAGAAGATGCAGAAGAATTATTCCTTGGCGAGCTAGAAGGCGTTAGCGATCCAGAGCAAAAACGCAAGATAATTGGACGATTATTTATAGAAGTGTTCGATAAATGCTCTAATAGAATAACTCAAGAGCTTGGCAAGCCTGCGAAATTCCTTGCTCAAGGCACGCTCTACCCCGATGTTATCGAAAGCGTTAGCATAGTCGGTGATAAATCCCTTACGATAAAAAGCCACCATAATGTTGGCGGCTTGCCCGATAATATGGCGATGGAGCTGGTCGAGCCGCTCCGAGATTTATTCAAGGATGAAGTAAGGGCATTAGGGCGCGAACTTGATATGCCAGAAGATTTTATCCGCCGTCATCCTTTCCCTGGGCCAGGTCTAGCTATTCGCATACCAGGGGAAATCACCCAAGAAAAGCTGGAAATCCTTCGTAAAGCCGATGTGGTTTATCTCGATGAGATTCATAAGGCAGGTCTTTATGATATAATTTGGCAAGCATTTACCGTGCTTTTGCCTGTGCGAACAGTCGGAGTTATGGGCGATGCCCGTACATATGATTATGTATGCGCGCTTAGAGCCGTGACCTCCACCGATGGTATGACAGCGGAATATTATCCGTTCGAACATAAATTTTTAGGTAAGGTGTCCACTCGCATAATAAACGAAGTCCACGGCATTAACCGCGTTGTCTATGACATAACCTCTAAACCACCAGGAACAATTGAATGGGAATAGATTTTTGCAATGTATGCAATAGAAAATTTTAAGTATTTTGCTTGATATTTAGGGCAAATCATTCTATCCAAAGTGTTGAGCAATTTTTAAACGGAGATATTTATGGTTCTTGCAACAAATCTAGGTTTCCCGCGCATAGGTGATATGCGCCAACTAAAAAAAGCAGTTGAAAGCTATTGGAAGGGCAAAAGTTCTGCCGATACACTTTTAAGCACGGGCAAAGAGCTTCGCGCCCATAACTGGAAATTGCAAGAAGACGCTGGGCTGGATATGATTCCTTCCAATGACTTTTCCTTCTATGACCAAGTTTTGGACATGATTACAATATTGGGTCTAATTCCTGAGCGTTATAACTGGAATGGCAAAAATGTTGATCTTGATACATATTTCGCTATGGCTCGCGGCGCTCAGAAAGATGGCGTAGACGTTACGGCGATGGAGATGTCAAAATGGTTTGATACTAACTATCACTATATCGTGCCTGAATTTGAAAAGGGCATGGAGCCAAAGCTTTCAAGCACAAAAATCTTTGACCAATATCAAGAAGCCAAAGATTTAGGCATTGAAACGCGCCCTGTTTTAATTGGCCCTTTAACACTTATTAAAATTGGTAAAGCGCAGTATGAAGATTTCAGCCCTGCCGAATTTTCTGCAAAAATCCTACCATTATATGTTGAGATACTAAATAAGCTGGCTGCTATGGGCGCGGATTGGGTTCAAATTGATGAGCCTGCATTTGTGCTAGATGTTTGCGAGGGTTTCCAAGAAGGCGCGGCAAAGATTTATGCTGAGCTTGCTAAATCAGATGTTAAAATCCTTGTGACATCTTACTTTGATACATTGCGCGATAATGCGGATGCGTTCTACGCTCTTCCTGTGGACGCGCTACATATTGATTTATGCCGCGGAGCAAATCAGGCGAATACTGCTGCAAATGAAGCAGAAAAATCACTTGATGAAGCATTAAGCAAAATCGGTGATAAAGCCCTTTCTATTGGCGTTATTGATGGTCGTAATATTTGGAAAAATGACCTTTCAAGCTCGCTTGATTTGGTTGAAAAAGCAGTTGCTAAGCTTGGCTCTGATAAGGTATTTGTGGCTGGCTCTTCTTCATTGCTGCATTGCCCTGTTGACCTTAATAGCGAGAATGCTCTTGATGATAAAATCAAAAGCTGGATGGCTTATGCAACTCAAAAACTTGATGAGATTGCTGTAATTACTAAAGGCGCAAATGAAGGGCGCGCGGCTATTTCCTCTGAAATTGCTGCTAGTGACGCGGTTAAAGAAGATCGCCGTACATCCAAACGTATTCATAATGACGCGGTTAAGGAAAGGGTTGCTAATATCACGCCTGAAATGACAAGCCGTAAATCACCATTTGCTGTGCGCCAAAAACTTCAGCAAGCTGCGCTTAACTTGCCGCTTTATCCGACGACGTCTATAGGATCATTCCCGCAAACTAAGGAAATACGTAAAAGCCGCGCTGATTTCAAAAAGGGCAATATTGACGAAGCAACTTACAAAGATGCAATGGAGCGTGAAATAAGATCCGTTGTTAAGTTCCAACATGAAGTTGATATCGATGTTCTTGTTCATGGCGAGCCAGAGCGCAACGACATGGTTGAATATTTCGGTGAACAGCTAGACGGCTTTGCCTTTTCTAAATTCGGATGGGTGCAATCATACGGCACGCGCTGTGTTAAGCCACCAATTATATACGGCGATGTATCGCGCCCTAATCCTATGACGGTTGCTTGGTCTGTCTATGCACAAAGCCAAACTGATAAAATCATGAAGGGCATGCTAACAGGCCCGATTACAATCTTGCAGTGGTCTTTTGTTCGCGACGACCAGCCGCGCAGCCTGACTTCAAAGCAAATTGCATTTGCTATTCGTGATGAGGTTTCCGATCTTGAGGCTGCAGGAATTAAGATGATCCAAATTGATGAAGCGGCGTTCCGTGAAGGCTTGCCATTACGTCAGTCTGATTGGAAAGCATATCTTGATAACGCGGTTGAGGACTTCCGCATTACTTCTTGCTCGGTTGATGACGCTACGCAAATCCATACTCATATGTGTTATTCAGAGTTTAATGACGTGATTGAGGAAGTTGCGGCAATGGACGCTGATGTGATCTCTATTGAAACATCACGCTCTCAAATGGAATTGCTAGAGGCATTCGTTGCGTTTAAATATCCTAACGAGATAGGGCCCGGCGTTTATGATATCCATTCCCCGCGCGTTCCAAGCACTCAAGAAATGGTTGATCTGCTGGAAAAAGCCAAAGAAAATCTTGATGAGCGTCAGATTTGGGTTAATCCTGATTGCGGACTTAAAACCAGAGGTTGGGCAGAAGTTAAGCCTGCGCTGGAAAATATGGTGGAGGCCGCAAAAATTATGCGCTCTAAATCCAAAGCAAGCAAGGCTGCTTAGCTTTTAGAAAATATAATTCATATAAACACTCACTCCACCGTTACAGATTTGGCGAGATTTCGGGGCTGATCAACATCTGTGCCTTTTATAACCGCCACATGATAAGATAGAAGCTGCACAGGGATTGAGTATAAAATCGGCGCAACAAATGGGTGAACCGCGCCCATGGCAACGCTCCACGTTGATTGCTCATTAAGGGCTTTTACGCCATTTTCATCAGATATAAGAAATACCTTGCCCCCGCGTGCCACTGTTTCTTGAATATTTGAAACATTCTTTTCAAACATCGGGTCATTTTCTGGTGCGACAACAACAATAGGCACGCTATCATCAATTAGAGCGATAGGCCCGTGTTTCATCTCGCCCGAGGCATAACCTTCCGCGTGTATATATGAAATTTCCTTGAGCTTTAATGCGCCCTCTAAAGCTATCGGATATAAGCTCCCGCGCCCTAAATATAAAACATCTCGCGCATCGGCTATATCTTTGGCAATCGCAAGTATAGCCTCATCATGAGATAAAATATCAGCGGCAATGCTTGGAACTTGGCGCAAAGCTTCTGCCATTTCATGCTCTTTAGCTTTTGTAATTGAGCCTTTCGCCCTAGCACTAGCAAGCACAATACATGCAAGCGTAGTTAGCTGGGTTGTAAAGGCTTTGGTTGAAGCAACTCCAATTTCTGGCCCTGCCAATGTATGCAGCGCAAAATCGGATTCGCGCTCTATCGTGCTTTCAATTGCATTTACAATAGAAAGTATTTTCTGATCTTGTGATTTGCAATATCTTAAAGCCTCTAATGTATCGAGAGTTTCTCCTGATTGAGATATAAACAGGGCAACTCCGCCCGCTGGCATTGGGGCTTCGCGATATCTAAACTCGCTTGCAACGTCAATTTCACACGGGATTCGCGCTATTTGCTCGAACCAGTATTTCGCCACCATGCAGGCATAATACGCCGTCCCGCAGGCAATTAATGTAAGGCGCGGCGCGTTTGTAATGGCATTTAACACATCATCAGGGATGGATATCTTGCCAGTGCCAGCATTAACAAATGAGTTAAGCGTCTCGCCAATAACGGCGGGCTGCTCATATATTTCCTTAAGCATAAAATGCTTGTACTGCCCCTTACCGCTTATCGCGCCCGATTGCTCTGTTATGCGGATATCGCGGGTAAGCGGGTTTTGATCCTTATCATAAATACTTACATTATTGCGAGTTACAGTAACGCGATCACCATCTTCTAAGAAACATATTTTCTTGGTTAGCGGAGCAAGGGCATAGGAATCAGATGCTACGAACATCTCACCATCGCCATAACCAACGGCAAGCGGCGTTCCTTGCCTGCATCCTACTATAAAATCTTCATGACCAGTAAATAGCATCACAAGTGCATACGCGCCAGTAAGGCGATCCATCGCTTTATTAGCGGCAATTATAGGCTCATCGCCTTGATCCATATAATATGTCACAAGATGGATTATAACTTCGGTATCTGTTTGCGTTTCGAACTTTGCGCCATGGTTTTCCAGCTCAGCTTTAAGAGCAGCGTAATTCTCGATAATTCCATTATGCACAACCGCGACTTTATCAGTTGCATGCGGGTGGGCATTGCGCTCATTCGGCAGTCCATGAGTAGCCCAGCGCGTATGACCAATTCCTATAGTGCCTGATAATGGATTATCTTTTAGCTTTTGCGCTAGATTAACCAGCTTACCTTGAGCGCGTCTGCGATCAATAACGCCATTTGAAAGGCTTGCAATGCCAGCAGAGTCATAGCCACGATATTCAAGGCGTTTTAGCCCTTCTAATAAAAGAGGGGCTACGTCTTGCTCGCCTATAATTCCAAAAATTCCACACATATTAACCGCTCATATCTTTATCTGGAGCATCGTTATTTCGTATCCTAAGGTATGAAATATACTTGTCGTCACTCATACCTTGTCCAGATAAAGATATGAGCGGTTAAACAATTCCGCATCATAATTATATGGATTTATAATGCAAGTAACGAAGTTTTACGGATTGTTTCAGCTGCTCTGCTTGCTTTTACGGAAATTAGCCGCCCAGCCTTTTATTGTTTTGGCTTTGCTGCGCTCAACTGATAGAGCATCAGATGGGATATCAGTTGTAATGGTAGAGCCAGCCGCGATAAATGCTCCCTCGCCTATTTCAACGGGAGCGACTAGATTTACGTTACTTCCCACCATCGCGCCGTCTTTTATAATTGTTTGATGCTTATCAAAGCCATCATAATTAACCGTAATTGCCCCGCATGAGAAATTCACATCCTTGCCCATTATGCAATCACCGACATAGGCTAGGTGAGATATTTTACTTCCCCTACCGATTTCGGATTTCTTTATTTCCACGAAATTACCAATGCGTACTTCCTGCCCGATATCAGAGCCATTGCGAAGGCGGGCAAAAGGTCCTATGACCGTGTTTGCGCCGATTTTAGCACCTTCAAAATGGCAGAATGCCTTGATATGAACATTCGCGCCCACCTCGACTCCGCCGCCAAAATAAACATTAGGCTCTATCAAAGTTCCTGTTTTTATTTTTGTATCATGGTAGAAATAAACGCTTGATGGGTCTTGTATCACAACGCCAGCATTTATAAATTCCTCGCGCATTATTTCTTGAGCATATTGTTCTAACTCACTTAGGTTTATGCGAGTATTACAGCCCTGTACTTCTTTGGGATTTGCACTAATAGCTACGCTAGTTTTAACGCCTTTACGCGCGGCAATTTCTGGAAGATCAGTAATATAATACTCACCACTAGCATTAATATTAACCAGATCCGAAAGCCAATCATTAACTTGGGCAGCGTCAAGGCAAAACGCGCCAGTATTTACGATATTAACCTGCTTTTCTTCATCACTTGCATCTTTTTCCTCGCGGATATCTCGCAATGTGCCGTCGCTATCTATTAAAAGTCTGCCATAGCCATATGGATTATCAATGCACATGCCAAGAACCGATATACCCGTATCAGGTCTTTGACGGCGAGCATCAATAAGCCCTTGCATGGTCTCCACAGATATAAGCGGGGTATCACCCAGCAAAACAAGTATATCACCGTTAAAATCTTGCAACGCTCCCATAGCAATCTTTAATGCACTGCCCGTTCCATCTTGTTTAACTTGGGTAACTGTTTCATGCGGGGATACTGCACTAGCCAAATCATCCATGCCTTGCCCAATAACAGTTAAGATACGGTCTGGATTTAATTGCTCCACCGAATTAAGAAGCCAATTAATCATGGGAAGTCCTAAAAGCTCATGCATAACTTTTGGCTTATCAGATTTCATGCGCGTACCTTTACCAGCGGCAAGAATCACAACAGCTAACGGATTTTTATTACTCATATTCTTTATCTTCATTTTATTATTTTGTAGCTAAAATAGTGTTTCCACTTTCATAGCGCGTCATATGCATAAACATTGTCCCATATGCAGTTTTAACGCGCACTTTCACAGGCACGGCAACCGCATTTTTTGTCACTTGTGCGAACCAAACCGTTGGCATCATGCCGCGCTTACGCCCTTGTTCTTGTATCGAAAGCCAGCCGCGTGGCTTTTTATGCCAAGCCCCTGATACAGGCTTAACTTCTACCGTGCATTTCGCGGCGTAACCTTCATATGCGTTATATCTAGATTTTTTTAATGTCACAAATTCTTTATGAGTAAATACTAATTTATAGCGGCGCTTACCATCAAATACCTCCGTTTCACCTTCGCAATTTCCACCATCAGCTACATGCTCCATCACCATCATTGTTGCACTTAATGCATCAATAGTGCCTTTGGTTAGATCATTGTTAGGAATATAGGTTCTTGGCTTTTTATGCTTATATAAAGTAACTATATTTTCAAACCCGCCATTTTTTGTATAATTATAGGATTTGACCTCTTTTTCATCACGCCAAAAGGATATGGATTCATGTATCTCGGGATATAATTTGCCATTATCGACCCAACCTTTTGATAAAAACTTGCCTTTCCATGGTGCAAGTGATCCAAGCACGCCCTTAGTTTCGGCATTAAAAATCATGGAATAGCGACCTTCATTAAGGTAATCAAGCACCATATTAGCTTTTACAGCATTAAACCCACCAGCATAGACACTAAAATCCATTTTTTGATAATCATATGAATTGATATCTGCGGAATGAGTGTTGATGTCAGGCTTTGCAGGTGGCTGCAACATAGCAATTTCTTGTGCCAAAGCCGTCTTATAAGATAAAAATATAAATAATATACTAATTATAAAGACCGAGCGTTTCAACAGCTTGCCCTCCCATGCCTTGTTTAAAAGTTTTAATGCCTTTTGCGTGCTTCTCATTAATTCCACCTAAATCAAAATTACTTATATTTCTTTTCTTTAGCTCCGCCATCGCTCGCCATAACAAAAGATGATGCGCAGATTTATCACGCCCAATATCAGATGTATATCCAATTTGATAAGTTGCGCTTGATCCATGATTAAACAGTAATATAGCGGCTATTGGCTTATTATCAAAGAGTGCAGTGCCAATTAGCATATTTTTCCCACGTAAGAATTCTTTTGCTAGCTCCGTAATTACCTTGGGCGACGCTCCATCATATTTCTTAATTGCTTTATCAGCAGAATAATGGTTTAAAAGCCAAGCAAAATGCTCTCCCCTATCGCTAAAAACAACATTCAAACCTTGCTTTTCCGACTTAACAAGCATATTGCGCCATTTTTTGTTCAAATTTTTGCGTAAAACCTCTAAATCAGGGCGCAAATCAAGGTAAATTGTCTGATATCCATGTTTTGACACACATTTATAGCCATACTTGCTCAACAACGCCTTTGCTTGTGGTGTATTCTCTATTTCAGGGAGAAAACGAATGCGCCTGCCAAATCGTTTTGGAAATTCTTTGGTGAAGACCTGCAATAATGCTTCAAAATCACTCAAACTACCATATTCATCAAACCAAATAGGGGCGCGGTCAATTATGATTCCATGTATAGCATTGTTAAAAATTCCAGCCTCTAATATTTGAACCAAGCCCGCTGCCTTGCCATTAATTATAATAAGACCGCGGCGCACGCGCTGATTATTAAGGTGCGCCATAACATTAGCATAGACATATGATTGCAGTAAATTTGATTGTTTTATAGTGCGCTGCGCTGCCTCCCACTCACATAATGAAAGGGCGTTCCACTTAATCTCACATATAGAGTGCATTTCTGCTTGTTTTTCTACCATAGAATTATATAGTCACATAAATTTATATAAGCGCAAGAGGCAAATAACATGACGGCAAATAACGAAGACTTACAAGCAATTATTGATAAAGCTTGGGATAATAAAGATTCGATAAGCACTGATACTAAAGGCGAGGTGCGCGATGCTATTACCCAAGCGCTTGCGTTGCTTGATAGTGGCGACCTGCGCGTTGCTAGCCCATCTGATAATGGATGGGTTGTGCATCAATGGCTTAAAAAAGCTGTGCTTTTGTCATTCCGCTTGAACGCAAATAAAATTATTTCTGGCGGTAATGGCGGCTCTAACTGGTATGACAAAGTTGATAGTAAATTCAAAGGCTGGGACGAAGCCAAGTTCAAAGCTGCTGCTTTTAGAGCTGTTCCCGATTCAATTGTTCGCCACTCTGCTTATGTTGCGCCAAATGCGGTGCTTATGCCGTGCTTCCTTAATGTTGGTGCATATGTCGGAGAGGGGACGATGATTGACACTTGGTCAACTGTTGGGTCATGCGCTCAAATTGGCGCTAACTGCCATATATCTGGCGGTGTTGGCATTGGCGGAGTGTTAGAACCCTTGCAAGCCGAGCCTGTTATTATTGAGGATAACGTATTTATCGGCGCGCGCTCAGAGGTTGCAGAAGGAGTAATCGTTGAAACGGGCGCTGTAATTTCTATGGGCGTATTTATTAGCGCATCTACAAAAATTATTGACCGTAGCACGGGTGAGGTTTTCTATGGTCGCGTGCCAGCATATTCGGTAGTAATACCAGGTACTATGCCGTCAGCTAAGAATTTACCCGATGGAAGCCCAGCACCAAGCCTTGCTTGCGCGGTAATAGTCAAACGCGTTGATGCAAAAACCCGCAGCAAAACAGGCGTTAATGAGTTATTGCGAGATTAGATTTTTCACAAGTGCTTTAATTTAGCAATAGTGGCATTTTAGGGCTTTTACCGCGCCAACCCCTATGCTAAACTTCGATTTTAGATGTAATATAGAAATGGATAAATTTGCTATGAAGTTGAGTATTGATCGTTCTGACCTTTTAAGATCATTAAATCACATGCAATCTGTTGTGGAGCGTCGCAACACGGTTCCCATTCTTTCTAATGTCCTTATGAAAGCGGAGAATGGCGTTTTATCCTTGGCTTCCACTGACATGGATTTAGAGATAAACGAATCTGTTGCCGCTAATGTTAGTGCTGATGGCTCTACCACTGCTCCTGCGCATACATTCCATGAAATTGTACGCAAATTCCCTGATGGTTCAGAAGTTGAAATAGAACTTAATGCGGAAGGTTCTCAAATTACGGTGTGCGCTGGTCGCTCAAAATTCAAATTAAGCTGCCTGCCCACCGAAGATTTCCCCGAGATATCTGCGGGAGATTTGCCTAGTGAGTTTTCAGTGCCAGCGGCTGATTTGCGTGCGTTAATTGATCGCACTAAATTCGCGATGAGCACTGAGGAAACGCGTTACTATCTTAATGGTATATACGTACATGAAGCAGATAATGATGGCGTTAAAGTCTTGCGCGCTGTATCTACTGATGGTCATAGATTGGCGCGTTTTGAAATGCCACTTCCCGAGGGTGCTTCCGGTATGGCGGGCGTTATTATTCCGCGCAAAGCCGTTGGTGAAATTCGCAAATTAATAGAAGATGCGGCGGATCTTATAAAAATCTCCCTATCAGATCATAAAATCCGTTTTGAATTTGATCATATTATCCTTACATCCAAATTGATTGACGGGACATTCCCTGATTATCAACGCGTGATACCACAAGGAAATGACAAGGTTGTTGAGCTTGACCCTAAAATATTCTCACGCGCCATTGATCGTGTCTCGACTATTTCTGATGGTAAATCCCGCGCTCTGAAAATCACTGTTAATGGTAAGCAAATGATGTTATCTGCTAGCTCCCCCGATGCGGGAAGTGCGACGGAAGAGCTTGAGGTTAATGGATCTTCTGAAGTTGAGATTGGTTTTAATGCTAAATATTTACTTGATATCACATCTCAGATAGAGGGCGAGGGTTGCCGCTTAATATTTGCTGATTCAAACAGCCCGACAATTATCCAAGATAATAGCGATCCATCCGCGCTGTACGTGCTTATGCCGCTGCGGGTTTAGGATCATACCCATTATGCATTGGGGATGCACTGAATTGGCATATTTGAATTTTTCATATGGGGTCATTGTAGGCAAGATTTTTTAAATTTACTTTTGCATGACAACGGTTGACCATTCACCAATATCATAACGCTTCTTGAATGTCAGTCCTGCGCCTTCATAAGCCGAGATAACCAAATCTGATTGCTTGATCAACATACCAGAAAGTACGGCATAGCCATTATCATCAAGAACGCTTACCAAATCAGGTGCCATTTCAATTACTGCGCCCGCCAATATATTAGCGACTATTAGCTCGTAAGGCTTGTATTTATCTACTGCTGGAGCGTTGAACCCATCTCCGCATTCACAAGTCATTGCAGTTTTACTCAAAGCAACGCCGTTCATATTTGCATGACGCGAGCAAACACGCACGCTTTCAGCATCATTATCAATGGCAAGAACAGGGCTTTTCCAAAGCTTCCATGCGGCAATCGCTAAAATTCCTGAGCCAGTGCCCATATCTAAAATATTCCATGGACAAGCGCCCTTGCCTTTCAGGTCAAGCATAGCTTGCAAGCAGCCATTAGTTGTTTCATGCTCACCCGATCCAAATGCAGTTGCCGCATCAACTTTTAGAGCAATTTGCCCTTCTGTCACTTCTCCTTCATATTTTGATCCATGTATGAAAAATGAACCGATAGAAAAAGGCTTGAATTCTTGATATGTCTTTTCAAGCCAATTGATATCAGGCGTTTCAATGATTTCTATGTTTTGCGCCGTAATATCAATATCTTTAATATCATAAGCCGCGGCTTGCAAAGATAGCCTAGAGGTAATTTCATTAATATCAGGCTTATCATTCATAAGCCACTCTAATGCGCATCCCCTATCTATACGCGCTATAGAGCTAGATAATGCAATATCAACAAATGCTTCTGATAGGCAAAAAACTATATCATCAGGCAAATCTTTTTGGATATTAAACCGAACTGTATACAAAGCCAATTACGCTTCATCATCAAGAAGTATATCTTCATCGCCCGTTTCATCCGCATCAGAAGCCGCCAAATCAGGGATATCGTCTAATGTATCCTCACCAAGAACTGTATCATCATCGTCTTCTTCCTTTGTAGATGCCTCCGCATCATCAAGGCTAACTACTTCTACTTCAGAATCTTCTTCAATAATTTCGCCCTCATCTTTTTTATGCTCAACTTCTTTGATAATTTCTTTTTCTGGCTCAGCAGCAACGCGCCCGCGACGGGTTTTAGCCTTAACCTCGCCTGTAAATTCAGTATCACATTCAGGGCAGCTAATTGGGCGTTTGTTCAAATCGTAAAAACGTCCGCCGCAGCTTGTGCAAATTCTTTTAAGTCCCATAGGGTTTATTGCTGTATTAGTGCTCACTATATATTCTCCTAAATTAAGGTAATTATTATTCTTTAGTCTCAATTGCATTATTTTTAAGTGCATGTCAATTATAATCACTCTGCATTGAAAGAGTATAGACCAAAGATGCTTATCGTTGTAGTATAGCTTTGTAAAAATTTATCATTTAAGCATCATTAAGAAAGTATTTATTATGCAAAAATCAGTAGTTATTTGTGGATTTAAACGCTCTCCCATGCATTTCGCTAATAAGGGAGAATTGGCGAGGATTCGCCCTGATGATATGGCTGCAATAGTGATAAAAAATTTGATCCAAAGCACTGGAGTTAATGCGGGTGATATCGAGGATTTACTTATGGGCTGCGCTTTTCCGGAAGGCGAACAGGGATTTAACATTGCGCGACTTGTAGCTGGTCATGCTGGGCTGCCAAGCAGCGTAGCAGGCGCAACTATTAACCGTTTTTGCGGCTCTTCTATGACTGCCATACATACAGCGGCAGGAATGATCCAAATGAACGCGGGCGCGGTATTTATATGCGCGGGCGTTGAGAGCATGAGCCGCATTCCGATGGGCGGGTTTAACCCTATGCCTAACCCTGCTATCTACGCCGAATATCCCGCTGCTTATATGGGCATGGGCGAGACGGCGGAAAACTTGGCTGCAAAATATGATATTGAACGAGCGGATCAAGATGAATTTGCAGTAGGCTCTCACCATAAAGCGGCGGCGGCGGCAAAATCGGGCAAGTTTGATGATGAAATAGTTCCTATCGGCGAGGTTAAAACTGACGGCACTATTCGCGGAGATAGCTCGGCGGAAAAGCTTGCAACATTAAAGCCAGCCTTTTTAAGTGATGGCAGCGTAACGGCGGCGACTTCTTCTCCGCTAACCGATGGCTCTGCTGCTGTATTAGTATGCTCGGAAGAATATGCGGATAAGCACGGCTTGGAAAAGCTAGCGCGGATCAAGAGCATAGCCACCGCTGGTTGCGCTGCGGAGATCATGGGCATTGGCCCTGTCCCTGCAACTCAAAAAGCCTTAGAGAGAGCGGGGCTTACGCTAGCAGATATTGATATTATTGAGCTGAACGAGGCATTTGCCGCGCAAGGTCTATCGGTTATTAAAGAGCTTGGCATTGATATAAATAAGGTTAATCTTGACGGCGGAGCAATCGCCCTTGGTCATCCACTTGGCACTTCTGGCGCGCGCATTACTGGTAAGGCGGCATCATTGCTTAAGCGTGAGGGTAAGAAATACGCACTTGCAACCATGTGCATCGGCGGCGGGCAAGGCGTTGCTACTGTGCTGGAGGCTATTTGATGAGTCTAAACACAGCGAACACAGACGAAATCACAGCGCGCTCAGTGCTTGATGATCCGCAACATCCATTAAATAAAATTTCGGAGGAAATTCGCGATTCTGTCTTTAAAATTCATAGAAATTTTGGCCCAGGGCTTTTGGAAAGTGCATATGAAGAATGTTTATATTATGATCTCACTAAAAATAAATCCCTAAAAGTCGAGCGTCAAAAAATTCTGCCGCTTAAGTTTGAAAATTTAATAGTATCAAATGCGTATAAAGTAGATTTACTTGTTGAAGGTGAAATTATTTTAGAATTAAAGGCATGCGCAAAATTACTGCCAGTGCATAGAGCGCAGCTTTTAACATATATGAAAATTAATAAATCACGTTTGGGGTATTTAATAAATTTTAATGAAAAGTTAGTCAAAGATGGAATTAATAGATTTGTGCTATGAGCGCGCCTGTGTGTACGCTGTGGTTTAAAAAAGTTGGAGTATGTAAATGAAAATTGAAAAAGTTGCTGTTATTGGCGCGGGAGTAATGGGTAGCGGGATTGCCGCGCAGGTGGCGAATGCTGGTTTGCCTGTTGTGTTATTAGATATCAAGCTTGAGGGTAAATGCTTGGCAAGTGATGCGGTTGCTAAAATGCTTAAAACCGAACCTGCTGCATTTATGCGCAAAAGCAATGCCAAGCTTATTACTTGCGGTAATTTAGAGGATGATCTTGATAAATTATCAGATGTGGACTGGATTATCGAAGTTGTGATCGAGAATTTAGAGATCAAGCATAAAATTTATGAGACTTTACAAAAACATCGTAAAAAAACCTCTATCATAAGCTCTAATACTTCTACTATTCCGCTGCATAAACTTGCAGAAGGGCAAAGCAAAGAGTTTAAGCAAGATTTCATGATTACCCATTTCTTTAATCCGCCGCGCTATATGCGTTTGCTTGAGCTTGTGACAAGTAAGGATACGCGCCAAGATGCCATAGATACAGTGCGCAAATTTTGTGATGAGCGTTTGGGAAAGGGCGTTGTTACTTGTAATGATACGGCTGGATTTATTGCCAATCGTTTGGGCGTATTTTGGCTTACTGCTGGGGTGAATGAGGCTATTAAGCAAGGGGTTTCTATTGAAATTGCCGACGCTGTTATGAGCAAGCCCGTTGGCATTCCTAAAACTGGAATATTCGGGCTGATTGACCTTGTAGGCATTGATTTAATGCCTAAATTATCGGAAAGCCTGCTTAGTAATTTGCCTAAAGATGATGCTTACCGCGAGCTATTTATAGACCATAAATTCATCCATGAAATGATTGAACAGGGCTATACTGGGCGTAAAGGTAAGGGCGGGTTTTATCGTCTTAACCCCGATGCGCCAAAATCTGCGCGCGAGAAGCAGGCTCTTGATATTAATGTTAATAATTTTAGTAATGCGCATTATATCAAATCAATAAAGAAAGCAGCTATGGCGATGGATTCCGTTAAAGCGGGGCGAAGCGGGCTTAAAGCAGTTGTGACTACCGATGATGCGGGCGGGAAATATGCTTGGGAAGTTTTAAAGCAAACATTATTCTATGCTGCCGAACTTGTTGGCGAGGTCGCAGATACTATCCATGATATTGATGAAGCCATGAAACTTGGCTATAACTGGAAAATGGGTCCTTTCGAGATGATGGACGCGCTAAATCCCAAATGGTTTGCAGATAAGTTATTGGAAGATGATATCGGCGTGCCTGATATACTTGACCAAGTAGGAGGCGGCACGTTCTATCGCATAAATGATGGAAAACAGCAATATTTTGGAAGTGACGGCAAGTATCATGATGTCATGCGCGCAAACGGCGTGTTGCTGCTACGAGATATAAAGCTCACTTCTGCGCCAGTTTTGAAAAATGCTTCGGCGAAAGTCTGGGATATTGGCGACGGCGTGCTGTGTTTTGAGCATTGCTCTAAAATGAATACTTTTGATGAGCAGATTTTTGACATGCTAGAAGAAGTTAATAAGCTTATATCTGGCTCTGATGATTATAAGGCTTTGGTGATTTATAATGAAGGATCGCATTTCTCGGCGGGGGCTAATCTAGGGCTAGCTATTTTCATGATTAATATTGCCATGTGGGCGCAGGTGGAAAATTTTATCTCGCGCGGGCAAAAGGTATTTATGGATTTGAAATTTGCGCCATTTCCTATGGTGAGCGCGCCTAGCGGCATGGCTCTTGGCGGAGGATGTGAGATATTATTAGCAAGTGACGCGGTGCAAGCTCATAGTGAGACTTATTGCGGGCTTGTTGAGGTCGGCGTTGGGCTGCTCCCTGGTTGGGGTGGCTGTAAGGAAATGATATTACGTTTTCAAGAGCGCGAAAAGAAAGCCTTTAAAGCTAATTTAGCAAAAGTGGATAAAGAGAGCCTGTGGCTTTGCCCTGATACAACCCCTGTTGGCGCTGTGCGTAAAGCCTTTGAGGTGATCGGCATGGCTAGCGTGGCTAAAAGCGCATTCGAAGCGGTAGATATCGGTTATTTCCGCGAGAGTGACGGCATATCCATGAATAGGGATCGCCTGCTTTATGATGCTAAATGCCGCGCGTTAGAGCTAGCTGATGGCTATAAAGCCCCTGATAAAGTCACCGATATAAGGCTTGGCGGGGCGGGAGCGAAAACGGCTCTTGATTTGGCAGTATCTGACCTTAGAAAATCAGGCAAAGCAACGCCCTATGACGTTGTCGTATCTGACCATCTTTCAACCGTTTTATCAGGCGGGAGCGCGGATTACACCGAAACTCTAAGCGAGGATGACATGCTAAAGCTTGAGCTAACCGAGTTTATGAAATTGCTGCATAATGATGGCACTCTTGACCGCATTGAACATATGCTAACCACTGGTAAACCACTTAGGAATTAGGATAGGACTTAAAACATGCCCGTATATAACCCTCCATTAGATGATATAAAATTTGTGCTTAATGATGTGCTTGGCGCGGATAAATTATCCAAGCTATCAGGCTATGAGGATTTCTCCCTAGAGCTTGGTGAGCAGATATTAGAAGAAGGCGGTAAGCTATGCGCCGAAGTTCTATTCCCACTTAATCAAAGCGGCGATAAAGAGGGCTGCACCTTGAAAGATGGAGAAGTTACAACGCCCAAAGGCTTTAAGGCGGCATATGATATCTTTGCAGAAAATGGCTGGTGCGGGCTTGCTTGCGACGAAGAGCATGGCGGTATGGGCATGCCGATGCTGATTAATACTGCCATGAAAGAGCTGATATGCTCTGCCAATATGTCGCTGGGAATGTATATGGGACTTTCCTTTGGCGCGTATGAGGCTATCCATAAATTCGGGAGCGGTGGGCTTAAAGATTTGTATCTCCCTAAACTGGCTGAAGGCGCGTGGTCTGGGACTATGTGCCTTACCGAACCGCATTGCGGAACAGATTTAGGGCTCATCAAAACTAAAGCCATCCCAAATGATGATGGCAGTTATAATATTACAGGCACAAAGATATTTATTTCCGCGGGTGAGCATGATTTAACCGAAAATATCGTGCATTTAGTGCTGGCAAAATTGCCAAATGCGCCAGAGGGTGCGCGCGGGATATCACTATTTGTTGTGCCTAAATTTGTGCCAAATGATAAGGGTGATATTGGCGAGCGTAATGCAGTAATTTGCAGCACCTTAGAGCATAAAATGGGGATTAAGGCGAACTCCACATGCGTAATGAATTTCGATGAAGCTAAGGGCTGGCTTATCGGAGAGCCGCACAAGGGTCTTCGCGCTATGTTTGCTTTCATGAATGATGCGCGGCTTGGCGTTGCTATGCAAGGGCTTGGCATTGCCGAAGTTGCATATCAAAATGGCGTGGCTTACGCAAAGGAACGCTTGCAAATGCGCTCTCTTGCGGGCGTAAAAGCTCCTGATGAACCTGCCGATCCGATTATTGTGCATCCCGATGTTAGGCGCATGTTAATGCTATCTAAATCTGTAACCGAAGGCGGTCGGGCGCTTAGCTACTTAGTTGGGATGGAGCTTGATATTTCCCTTAAACATGCGGATGAGAAAGAACGTCAAAGAGCCGATGATTTTGTTGCGCTCCTTACCCCTATCATAAAGGCTTATCTTACTGATATGGGATCAGAAATTGCTAATCTCGCCGTGCAAATATATGGCGGTCATGGCTATATCTGGGAAAGCGGAGTAGAGCAATATGTCCGCGATGCGCGCATTGCTCAAATTTACGAAGGTACAAACGGCATACAAGCCCTTGATCTTGTCGGGCGTAAAATGCCGCAAAATTTTGGGAGGTTGCTACGTCGCTTTTTCCACCCCGTGCAGGAGTTTATTGAGCAGCATCAAGGCAATGCAGAGCTTCAAGAGTTTATATTCCCTATGGCTAAATCATTTATGAAATTGCAGCAAAGCACGGCTATTATCGCACAAAAAGGACTTAAAAACCCTGATGAAGCTGGGGCGGCAAGTGTTGATTACCTGCGCCATTTCGCGCTTGTTGCCATGGCCTTCATGTGGTGTAAGATGGTTATTGCGGCGCAAGAAAAACTTAAATCTGGTGAAGGTGATAAAGCATTTTATGAAGCAAAAATTCAAACGGCTAAATTCTTTATGGATCGCGTGCTGCCCGAATCCGATGCCCGCTTTAAAATGGTATTGGCTGGCGGGGATAGTATGATGGCTATGGATGAAGCTGCATTTAATTAAGAACAAGCATGTCAGTCATTGCGCGTCTTTTACGTGCTAAATAATGCATAGTAGTGTAAATCCATAGATCACATGTATGAAACGGGCGATGTTTTATTTCAGTATCCATAGGTAATTGTGATATATAGATACTGAAATGAGTTCAGGATGATGAATGAGATAAAAACTTCATCTTGCAACAGCCCCTAATTGTATTTTCAGATCGCCCCACTAGATTGCCGCGTCGGCTTTTCCCTCCTCACAATGACAGATACCTGTTGCAAAAATACAACGATGCAAAAAATGTTGCAAAAAAAACACAAAATTATATTGACGGCGATTCTATTAAATGGCGTAATAGCGATATTCCTCGCATTGTGGGGAATAATTCTACTTAATTTGATCCATAAGGATTATAACTTTAAACAAATAATCATATTTAAAATATGGTTGGAGGAAATAAAATGAAAAAACTTTTACTTGCAAGCGTTGCTGTTAGTGGACTAGCTTTTGCTGCTCCTGCTCACGCTTCTGAATTCGACCTTACAGTCGGTGGTTACTTTAAAGGTTACGGCGCGTTCGTAAACCAAGATACTGCTAACAATGCTGATACTGCTAGTGTTGATATTCTACGTGATACAGAAATCCATATCGGTCTTGAAACAACATTAGACAATGGTCTAACTGTTGGTGCATGGATCGAATTAGAAGCTGATGCAACTGATGGCGCAACTACAGCTAACGAATCATATGCTTACTTCTCAGGTGACTGGGGTCGCGTAAACTTTGGTTATGAAGATGGCGCTGCTTACTTACTACAAGTTGCTGCTCCTTCTGCTGACTCAAACATTGATGGTATTCGTCAATATATCCAACCATTTGTTACTTCTGGTAACATGGACGGTGTTCGTCTTGACTATGATATGGTTACTGGTAACGGTAAAAATGACAAATTATCATATTTATCACCAATCATAAGTGGTTTCCAATTTGGTGCGTCTTTCACACCTGATTCTACAGGTGCTGCTGGTGATCTTGGCGGTGTATTTAATGATACAGATACAACACTTGCTGATACTGCTAATGTTATCAATGAAACATATGAAATTGCCGCTCGTTATGAAGGTCAAGTTCAAAATGTTGGCGTTATCGTTGGTGCTGGTTATTCTCATGGTTCACAAGAGAACACAGATACAGCAATTGATAATCGTAAAGCATGGAATATCGGTCTTGATCTAGATATCGGTCCATTTGGTGTTGGTGCTTCTTACTCTGAAGACAATAATGCTGAAGATGGTACTGGCGTGAATGCTGGTGACAATGAAATATTTGTTGTTGGTGTTGACTACACAACTGGTGCTTTCAAACTTGGTGCTTCTTACTATAACAATGATGATAAATCAACAAATGGCGTTGAGTATGACCGTTACACTGCTGGCGTTACATATGAATATGGTCCAGGAATGACTTTCCGCGGATCTATCCAACAGTTGGACGTTGATAATGTAATTGGTACTAACAGTGCAAACGGTACTGCTGTTCTTCTAGGTACTCAAGTTAACTTCTAATTGAAGATTAACTTTATAAATAATTATGAAAGGGTGCTTTATTAGCGCCCTTTTTTTCATTACAATGCCCATATGACCACACAAGAAAATCTAAACCAAATCCATGAAGAAATTAATCAAGCGGCACTTAAATGGGGCAGGAAGAGCAGAGATATAAATCTTATTGCGGTAAGTAAACGTCAATCGCAAGATAAAATCCAAGCCGCACTTAATGCGGGGCATCGCCTTTTCGGGGAAAATAAAGTCCAAGAAGCCATCTTGCATTGGGGCGATATAAAACCATTATATCCTGACCTTAAGCTTCATCTTATAGGGGCGTTGCAAACTAATAAGATTAAAGAGGCATTGAAAATTTTTGACCTTATAGAAACAATAGACCGCGAGAAATTAGCGCATAAATTAGGCAATGAGCTAAAAGCTCAAAATCGCTCTATCCCTTGTTTTATTCAGGTAAATATCGGCGATGAGGAGCAAAAATCAGGCATCCCCCCCCAAGATATTACCGATTTTCTTGGGTTTTGCCGAAATGATTGTTCTTTGGACATTAGGGGGCTTATGTGTATTCCCCCCGCAGATGAGCCAGCCACGATGTATTTTTCCCTGCTTCAAAAAATGGCGCGTGAGCATGATTTGCCAGAGCTTAGCATGGGTATGTCCAGTGATTTTGAACAGGCCATTGCACTTGGTGCAAGCTATATCCGCGTTGGAACAGCTATATTCGGGGATAGGAAAGGCTAATTAATTATGAGTTCAGCTCTGTATTACAAAATAAATTTGCTTAAATCAGTGCTTTTGGCAAGCTCTTCCACATGTTCGCGCACATAATCGGCGGTAATTACAATGCTTTCACCATCGCGTTCACTTGCATCGAAACTAATTTCCTCAAGTAACCGTTCCATAACCGTGTGAAGCCTGCGCGCGCCGATATTTTCCACGCTTTCATTTACTTCGAAAGAAAGGCGAGCAATCTCATTAATTGCCTCATCTTCGAAAGTAAGAGTAACGCCTTCTGTGCCTATCAATGCTTCATATTGAGTAATTAAACTTGCTTCGGTTTCTTTCAATATGCGTTTAAAATCCTCAACCGTAAGGGCGCGAAGCTCAACGCGGATAGGCAGACGCCCTTGTAATTCTGCCAGTAAATCCGAGGGCTTAGCATAGTGAAATGCGCCGCTAGCAATAAATAACATATGATCTGTTTTAACCGAGCCATGCTTTGTGCTAACGGTTGTTCCCTCAATCAGTGGAAGCAAGTCACGCTGCACCCCCTCGCGCGATACATCGCCCCCCCGCGCATCTTGGCGAGCTGCGATTTTATCGACCTCATCAATAAATACTATGCCGCTTTGCTGCACCATATCAAGAGCGCTAGAGACAATTTTATCCTCATCAAGTAATTTATCGGATTCCTCGGCGATTAGAACTTCATAGCTATCCTCAACGCTTAGTTTTTTCTTTTTTGTGCGCGAGCCAAGCGACTTGCCAAGCATATCACCAATATTAATCATGCCCATGGATGAGCCGGGCATTCCAGGGATATCCAGCATATCGCCCATAGGGTTTGAGCTATCTGTAATCTCAATTTCTATCTCACGATTATTAAGCTCTCCATCGCGGAGTTTCTTGCGAAAGTTAGCCCGAGTTCCCTCGCCCGCCGTATCACCAACAAGAGCGTCCAAAACGCGCTCTTCAGCATAAATTTCAGCCTGTTCTTTAACCGTTTTGCGCATATTTTCTTGTGTCATACGAATGGCAACCTCTGTTAAATCGCGGATAATTGATTCCACGTCCTTGCCGACATAACCAACTTCGGTAAATTTAGTGGCTTCTACCTTGATAAATGGCGCATTTGCAAGCTTTGACAAGCGGCGAGCAATCTCCGTTTTACCAACACCAGTAGGGCCAATCATCAAGATATTCTTCGGATAAACCTCTTCTTGCAGCTCAGGATCAAGCTTAGAGCGTCTCCAGCGATTACGAAGCGCAATAGCTACCGCGCGTTTTGCATCATTTTGCCCGATAATATGGCGCTCCAGCTCACTCACGATTTCGCGCGGTGATAATGATGAAACATTCATTGGTGTTTTGGTCTTTGACATATGCTTAATCTCTTCAAATAAATGATATTGGCTCTAGACTAGCAAATATTGTGTTTTCTAGATAATTTCCAGAGTATCTGGAACAAATTTTTGCCTCTATTGTTATACCTAAACTCGCATTCTTTTAAGTGTAAATATAGCTTATTATCTGCCAAACCGTTAAACTTGGCAAGCCTTCTTTTTGAAAATGACCAAAATGCCTCAACTCCGTTTACATGGCACTTTCCACGGGCAAATTCGTCGTGTGAGTGGTAGACTCTGTAGTGATCATATCCGTTGAGCACAAGTCCATCATAAGCCTTCCAGTCATCAGTATGTATGGCTGAGTCTTCCAGTATATGCCCTTGAATTATAGGCATTAATTGCGCTTTAGAGCAGTTTTCTACTATCTCAACATATACATCACCATTGCGCTTTAACAAACCAAAAACAGGTGTCTTACCAGCAGCTCCGCGCCCACGTTTACCTCTTACTCGCTTTGCTCCAAAATAGCTCTCGTCAAGCTCAAATTTACCTGATTCTTTAACCTTTCCCATCCCTCCATTTTGCAGAATTACAAAACGGAAGAGGTTAAAATACTTATTGACACTGTTACGATTTACACCCAAAATTTGTGCCGCTTTGCTTGCTGGAATATCCTCTGCAAAACAATGCATTATCTTTTTAATCTTGTAAGTGCTTAATGCTTTGTTATTCATACAAAATACTCCTATCATGGATTGCTTTGCTAGTCTAGAGCCATGAATATTTATATCTTTTTGCAAATAATTAGTTTTTTTGATTTATCACATAATGTGGTTGCAAATATTTTATGTTCTCCACCATCGGATATTTTAAGCTTCTTCTTTAAGTCATGGACGCTGCTTGGGAAATTGCGAATAGTTAGGTCTGCTTTTTTGATATTTAGCCCTTTTGCTTTGGCTGGTTTTATTTCTATGAACTCATAAATTTTGCCCGCGAAGTTTTCTACTATCGATTCTTTCGTATATAAATGAGAATTTCTATCGATTTTTTCGATATTAAAATATGTGGCTATAGATTTAAAACCACCCGATTTCATGAATGCGGGGTATGGCTCATAAATATAATTTTGCGGCATTGAGTATTTTGGCTCGGCAATTTTCTCCTCTGATATTTTAAAGCTAAATTTTTGTAATGGGTTTCCATCATCATCAATATTAACAGCCATAATAATTACATCATCGGGATTTGTCGCGGCGGTAAAATCGAGGTGATATAGAACCTCTTTACATTCACCGCGCCATTGCACCACATGAAGCTGAGCCACATATTCAAGAGCCATGATTGCGCTTTCAATATCAAGGACGGGCGATGTTTTGATTATTGCTGACTTTGACTTTTGTTTGAGCAGGGGGAGCAGGGAGGCTATGTCGGGCGCACAAGATGATAAATCAAATATGCCTTTACGCCCGTTTTCGCGACGCTGCGGATCGATAAATACAAAATCTATCTTTGAAGATTTTTGCATGTATTCCAGCGCATCGCCATGATGAACGCTAATATTACCTGCTAATATAGGCATGTTATGTTCCAGCAATTCCGCGCTGTTTTTGTCTCGCTCTACCAATGTGGCAGTTTCGAAATTCTTAGATATATAGTAGCCATCTATGCCCGCCCCTGCGGTTAGGTCGATAAACGAAACGCCGCTTACTAAATTTGTTTTATATTTAGCGCAAGCAGATGATGAGGCTTGCTCGAATAAATCATTTGGCGGGAATATAAATCCATCCGTATCGTATAAGTCTGGTGACTTTATCTTGGCTTTTTGGCGTACCTTTATTTGATCCATTATCAGAGCATAATTCCATGATGGGTCAGGTGATTTTTTAAGTGCAAGCAGGCGCACATCATCATGCTCATGCTTTAAGATGAAGCGTTGAATCTCGGGCATGAGTATCTGGTTTATAGCTTTATTGACCATGGCAATGTCTTTAAGCCAAGCCCAAGCGGGAGTGGGATTATTTCACCATTTGGTGTTTGTAATGGCTCAAGCTTGCTCGGTTGCTTTACCAATGTGAATGTTTCTTGTGGAATGGGGAGATTATAGAAATTTGCGCCATTTAAACATAAGAAGTTTTTGAATATCTCTTGTGAGCTTGCATTTGCTAAATCAAGTCCTGCTAGCTCAAAGCTCATGGCATATAATTGCGGGGCTATGCCGCCAGTAAAACATCCCGCTGCACAGCCGCATTCAGTGGCTTTAACCGCATGGGGCGCGCTGTCTGTTCCTGCAAAAAATTTGGTGTTTTGCGTCGATGTGGCGGCTTTTTGTAGTGCAGCTCTATCCTCGCAATGTTTTAAAACTGGCAAGCAATATAGATGATATTTAAGCCCTTGGATTAAGTCGCCAATAGTATAAAGAAGGTGCTGCGGCGTTATGGTTGCAACTATATTTGCGTTGCTTTCCTCCACAAAATCCACGGCGATTTTAGTTGTGATATGCTCGCACACTATTTTTAAATTAGGAAATTTATCGCGGAGTTGTGGCATGTCTTCTTGATAAAATAGCTCCTCCGCATTGGTGTTGCGGTCAAAATATTTATCAGGGCCAAGGGCGTGCTGCTCGCCATGAATGCACAGAATAACCCCCTCATCTTCCATAGCTTTTAAAACGCCATTTTCGATATATTCACTAAGTGGAGCGCCAAACTCCGCGCCCGTAGTGCCATGTGGAGGGTAGTATTTACATGCTTTTAAATGACCCGATTTTGCGCCGCTTTGGATCATGTTAATGCTGGTATCTTTAGTTAAATATAGCGGGATTATTAGCTCCCCAAATTTATCCGCCCCCGCATTGAGTAGATCGCGCCTGTAGCGTTCTATGCTCCAATATTTACCCTCATTTGCTTCAAATATAGCGGCGGTTGGTGGCTTAGTATTTGGCATAGCAAGCGCGCCCGCACAGCCCATATCAAGATGAGCCTTGATATATGCGGACAAAACTTCACCTTGTCTAAAATGAGTATGGAGGTCGTACCATTTGGGGATATCAAAGCTTGTCATAGGGTTAGACTATCCTCTAAAGCGGATCATGTCCAGAAAACGCCGCTGCACTTCTATATCATCTTTGAAAACGCCGCAAAACATAGAGGTTACAGTAGATGAACCCGTCTTATTAACGCCGCGCGTTGACATGCATTGGTGGTTTGCATCAATATAAACCGCGACGCCTTTAGGTTTTAGCGTGTCATTAATGCAATTTAAGATATTGCATGTCATGTTTTCTTGAGATACCAGCCTGCGTCCGTATATATCAACAATCCGCGCGAGCTTTGAAATTCCCACTACTTTTTCATCAGGCCAGTAAGCGACATGCGCCTTGCCCAAAATCGGAACTAAATGATGCTCGCAATGGGATACAAAATCAATATCCTTGACCAAAACCATGTCATTAAATCCTTTGATATCCTCAAAAGTCTTTTGCAGCTCTTTGCCAGCGTCCTTATCATAGCCAGAAAAGAACTCTTCATATGCTTTTACAACGCGGGCGGGAGTCTCAAGCAAGCCCTCGCGCGTAGGGTCTTCGCCAGCCCAACGCAATAGCACCTCTACGGCTTTCATTGCCTCGGCTCGGCTCGGTTTATTATCTTGGACAACTAATTCTTGTTTTTGCATGTTAAGCGCCATATTTGTAAAATCCTAAATTAAGTGTTGGTATTAGCGTTTATTTAGCTTATTTTCCAGTAAAAAATTAATTAGGAATATTTTATATCATGGCTGAGTTGAAATTATATAATTCATTGACCCGAAAAAAGGAAGTATTTGAACCGATTGACACGAAGCATGTGCGGATTTATGCTTGCGGACCAACGGTTTACAGCTATGCTCATATTGGTAATGCGCGCATGGCAGTAGTGTTTGATGTGCTATCTCGGATTTTGCGCATTATTTATCCAAAAGTGACATATGTATCTAATATAACCGATATTGACGATAAAATTATTGCAGCCTCCCAAAAAAGCGGTGAGGAAATAAGCGTTATAACCAAAAAATATGCTGATATTTATAATGCGGATATGGCAAGCCTTGGAGTTATTGCTCCTGATATTCAGCCACGCGCGACAGAGCATATTGCGGATATGATTGCTCTTATTCAGATATTAATCGCAAAAAATCATGCTTATGAGGCGGATGGTCATGTGTTGTTTCACGTGCCGTCTTTTGCCAAATATGGCGGATTGTCAGGGCGCAGCCATGATGAGCAAATGGCAGGCGCGCGGGTGGATATTGCTTCATATAAGCGCGATGCTGCGGATTTTGTGTTGTGGAAGCCTAGCCACAAGGGTGAGCCAGCTTGGGGTAGCCCATGGGGGGCGGGTCGTCCAGGTTGGCATATTGAATGCTCTGCCATGGCGGCGGAGCATTTGGGCTTGCCGTTTGATATTCATGGCGGGGGCGCTGATTTGAAATTCCCGCATCATGAGAATGAGATAGCACAAAGCTGCTGCGCTCATGGCTCGGCGGATGATTTATCTTCATTTGCTAAATTTTGGGTGCATAATGGTTTTGTCACGGTAGACGGCGAGAAAATGTCAAAATCTCTTGGTAATGTGGTGCTTGCCCATGATTTGGTAAAAGACCATGAGGGCGAGACTTTGCGCTTGGCTTTGTTATCCACTCACTATCGCAAACCGCTTGATTGGACAGGAAATGCGATTGCCAATGCGAAAAAGACATTGGATAAATTCTATAAACGCCTAAATCAAATGAAAGATATGGATATTGTCGATATTAATTCATCTAAGATTTTAGATGTTTTATGCGATGATTTGAATACTCCGCTAGCTATTACAGAGATGAATAATCTGCTTAAACAAGAAAACTCGCCAGAGCTTAAGTCAAAGCTAATTGCTGTGGGTAATATACTTGGAATATTGCAGCATAGCCCCGAAAAATGGCTTGAAAGCAAGGTTTTTGATGGTGATCTTGATGTGCCATATATCGAAAATTTGCTGCAGCAAAGAACGGCTGCAAGGATGAATAAAGACTTTGCAAGGTCTGATGAAATCCGCGATGAACTAATATCTATGGGAGTTACAATTGAAGATACGGCGGATGGTGCGATTTGGAAAAGATATATAGTGGTCTAGATTAACAATAAGACATGCCCATGTTTTTTAAGCATTTTACCAATAATATTTTTTCTATGTACAAGAGCATTAGGTGCTAAATCTTCAACTTTATTTCCACCGTTATTTATATAGGACACGACGGCTTTCCTGTTGGGTAATTGATACGTTATATTGATACGTTATACTGTGCTATAATATGTACTATTTAAAATCTAAAGTACCATACTAACATTAATGAACGGTAACAGGCTCAAGATTACTTTGACGAGTAGTGATTATTGCTTCATCAAGGCTATCCATCATATGGATTTTCTTGCCATCGGCAGTATGAACGGAATAATTAATTTCACTCCCATTTTGCACAGCTCTAATATAGGCAATTTGCTGAATGCCAAAATTTTTAAAATCCTGAATAGATAGATTCTTTAACACCACTTTTGTTTTATGATTTATTGCGGCATGTCTATCTGTCATTAATTATCTCCCTTAATTATCTCCCTTAATTATCAGACTATACCTAAAAAACACCCTGTTTGTCAAAATTCATTTAACAACTACCCCTTAATCTTTCAACATCAATGGCTTGAAGGTTTTAATTTTTCTTATCAACCTTATTGATTTTAATCTTAACTGCGCTTGATTCGGGTATTACTCACTCCAAATTTATATGTAAAAATCCATCATCTAGGTTAGAGCCTCGCACCCCAATGCCGTCAGCCAAAACAACCCTTGGGTGAACTCAAAATCCCCCTTAAACAACAATATTAGGTGTCAGGCCCTAAATGTTATTTTTATGAGGGTAAAGATAACGTCTGTTTATTCAGTGTTGCGTGGTTGCTTTATATTTATTATCGTAACAGCTTAATTAATAGATTTCAGAGGATCGCTATGTCTTATCTTAATAGATATTTTATTTGTTTGTTTGTCACTTTTGTGTTTGCGGGCGCTTTATTCCAAAGCTCTAAGGTGCTTGCAGAACCCCCCTCGCCGTGGAATGTTAGGTGTGCTGAGGTGGAGGGCAAAAATTTATGCGAGATGGTTCAAAGAATCTCTGTGGCAAAAACAGGGCAGCGAGTGGCGGAGTTTTCTATTGGCTCTCCTGATGAAGGTGGCACGTCTAAAGCTGTTATTATGCTTCCGCTGGGGATTTTGGTTCAAGAAAAGGTCATTATGAAGATTGATGATAATAAGCCCGTAAGCTTTAAGATCAAATATTGCGTTCCTGGTGGGTGTTTGTCAAATCTTACGCTTAAAAAGACAGTGATTGATAATCTTAAGCGTGGGAATAAGGTTTTGGTAACGGCAAGGGGCGCGGCTAATCAGCCAATAAATATAGAAATGTCTTTGAAGGGGTTTACTAAAAACTATAAGTCTTTGTAATATTGCTTGTACATATGAATTGTGGCTTTTTTGCAACATATTTGATTTTATTGTTTATTTATCAAAAAAGAGACTTGGTGCGAATCTTTTGTGGTGATACAACTATGATGCGTGGATATATCTAATGTGTTTATGCGGTGTTTTCTGTGTTTTACCTTATTAAATAAGGGGCTGGGGTTTGCGTGGTGTAGGTCTTGGTATTATTGCCTTCAATTAATCTAAAATCTTAGGAGAGAACTAAAATGGAACTAAATTTGAAAAAAACCTTACTGGTGGGGACGGCGTTGGTCGCTGTTTCTTTTGCTGGGCAGGCTCAAGCGGCTGATTTAACGCTTACGGGCGCTGCTACTTGGGGAACTGCTGGGAATGGTATGGTGGCTACTCCGACTGCTGGTGATAATGTTATCGCTACTACAAATGCGTTTACTGTTGATGGATCTGAGACTGGTGTTACAACTATCGGCGCGGTTACATCTACGACTGGCGCTGTTACGATCTCGACGGTAACTGATGCTGCTGTGTCAATTACTATTGGTTCAATTGATATATCAGGTGCAGGTAACCTAACTCAATCTGTCACTAACCAAACTACTAGAAATGTTGCTTCAACAATTACTGGTGATGTTTCAGTTGGTGGTAATTTGTCAATGACTAACGTTGAGCCTGATGCTGCTGCAACAAACGCTATGAGCGTTGGTGGTGCGTTAACGGTTACTGGCACGTCTGCTATTACTGCAGGTAATGCTGCTGCTGCATCTACTACTACATTAACAGTAACTGGTAATTCTACATTTACTGGTGGCATGACTGTTAATGGTGGTGCTAATGCTGCTGCTGATGCTACGCTAACACTTAATGGTGCGACTAATACAGGCGCTATTACATTAAATGATGGTACTAATGGCTCTGCTATATTGACATTATCTGGTTCTGCTGCTCAGACTGTTGCTGGCGCGATTGCTGGTGGTGCTGCTGGTGAGGGTAATATCGTTGTTACCAATGCTAATGGTGTTACTTTCTCTGGTATTATTGGTGCGACTACTGTTGATACAATTACTGTTAATAACGACGGTAATGATCAGTCTGTGACATTTACGGCAAATGTTGCTACTGCAAGCGGTATTTCACTTGGTGATAACTCTGGAACTGACACTGTTACTGCTACATTCGGCGGTTCTGCTGATACTACTGTTGCTGGCGCGATTGCTGGTGGTGGCGCGGCGGATACTGTTGCGTTAGTGTTTACTGGTGGAAAAACAATTACTGTTAGTGGCGCAGCTACTTCAAATATTGATACAGTTAGCGTAACTGGCACAGATACGGTGTTAAACTCTGATGCTGCTATTGCTGCAACAACGGTTACTATCGCTTCTGGTGCTAAATTAGATCAAGGCGCTGGCGCAATTACTGCCGCTGTTGCTAACTCTGGCACTATTCAGTTTACTGGTACTGGTGGTTTAACTGGTGCTATTACTGGCGCGGGTGCGTTGGATGTTGATGCTGCAACTACTATTGCAGGTGCTATTACGCAAGGAACTGCTGATATCGCGGCGGTTACATTGACACAATCTGGTGGCACAAATGCATATAATGTTGGCACTACAACATTTTCTGCGGCTGGTACATTGGCTTTAGCGGCTGGTAACAAAGCTGTGACTGGTAACTTTACAAACACAACAGATGGTCAAGGTACTATTACTATTGCTAATGGCGCTGGTACAACTACTATCGTTGGTAACTTAGGTGCGAGTACAGCTAATTCACTTGCTGCTTTGACTTTGGGCGGTGGCACAACGCAGACAGTTACTACAACTGGCAACTTGTTTGTTGACGCTGTTACTCTAGATGATGCTGATATTTTGCAATTCTTGGGTAATTCTGCTCAAACAGTTTCTGGTACTATAGTTGGTAATGGCGCTGGCGACGGTGTCTTGACAATTGGTAATGGTACAACAACATCAGACGTTACTTTTGCTGGTATTGTTGGTACGGGCGCGGGCTTTGATGTTGGTGCAATTACTGTTTCGGCTGCTGCAACTGCTCGTTTTAATGCTAACGTAACTTCTGATGCTGCTTTTACTAACACTGGTACGTCTATTGTTGGTGTTGGCGCTACGGTTGAGGCTACTACATTGAGCGATACTGGTTCTTATGTGTTAAAGGCTAATGATGCCAATGGTACATTGGCTGCCGCTGACTTTGGTTCATTGACTGATACTGGCGCTGGTGGAACATTAACTGCTACTAACCTTACAATTGATGTTACTGGTAATATGACGGCAGGTACGGTTCAATTATTGACTGGTATTCAGACTGGTGCTGCTACATTGGTTGATAATTCATATCAGTATGATTTCACAGTTGCTAATAATGGTGCTAATACTGATGTAACAGTTGCTAAGAAAACTATTGCTTCAATGAGTGATAATGTTGGTAATGCCGGCGTTGCCACTGCTCTTGATGGTATAGTTATTGGTGCTGATACTGATCTTGACACGATTGTTGATAATGTAGCTGATGCTGTTGATCAGGCTGCTGTTAATGAAGTGTTGGAAGCTGTTGCTCCTACTGTTGATGGTGGTTCTGTATTAGCTGGTCTTCAGGTTTCAGGTCAGGCTTCTGACATTGTTTCCTACCGCATGGCCTCTCTTCGTGACGGTTCTTCTGAAACTGGAATGGTTGCTGGTGACATGTCTAATGGTCTGAAAGTTTGGGGACAAGCGTTCGGTAAATTAGCTGAGATGGACAAGCGCGATGGTGTTGATGGCTTTGATGCTGATACATATGGCGTTGCAGTTGGTGTTGATACTTCAAACATTTCTGATAAAGCGGTTGTAGGCTTGGCGTTTAGCTATGGTAATACAGACGTTACATCAAAGAATGCGACAAGAACCAATACTGATGTTGATTCTTACCAATTGACAGCATATGGAGATGTTGACCTTGATGATCGTACATATCTAAGTGGTCAAGTTGCTTATGCATGGAACAGCATTGATTCAACTCGTTATGATGTTGGTGGTATTTCAGGTCTTAATGCTAATGGTGACACAGACAGCAATCAGTTCTCTATTGGGGCTGAAGTTGGACGTGATTATCAGACAAGCCAAGGTTTTGTTATAACTCCTAGCGTATCTTCTAACTACACATATGTTTCAGTTGATAATTATACTGAAACTGGTGCTGGTGGAGCGAACTTGACTGTAAATACAGAAAACTTCAATGTTCTTGATCTTGGTGTTGCAGTTAAGACATCATGGAACTTAGAGCAATCTGATGGTTCAGTATTGAAGCCTGTTTTGGGTGTTGGTTACACATATGATGTTATAGCTGATGAAGTTGAAACTTCTTCAAGCCTAGCTGGTGCATCCGCAACATCATTCAAGTCCAAAGGTGCTGACGCTGAAAGAAGCGAGTTCAATATCGATGCCGGTATTACTTACTTCTCAGCAGATAACTGGGAATTGACAGCGAATTATGATCTTGATGTTAGCTCATCTTATAAAGCGCATTCAGGCTATCTGAAAGCAGCTTACAAATTCTAGGTCGGATGCCTCACTGGCATTAATTATTTTAGTGCCTAGAATATATGATTTAAATTTAAGCCCCCAATATTCGGGGGCTTTTTTTATTGCTACTTATAATTGCTACTTATAAGAGGCTAATAAGGATTAACAATCCTGCAATTTTGTTGGATTTAAAAATATATAGGGAGCTGGATTGGTCGTTTGCATTCCATTTTTTTATCTGCCATATAAAGTGAATTACTGGTAGGGCTATGAGTAATGACATTGGATCTGCACCATTTACCATGACATTGGCGCAAAAAATAGATAATATGCTTAAAGAGTAAAATAAGCCTACCCATGATTTGCTATGCTTACCAAATTTAAGAGCAGTTGATTTTATTCCAGCCATTGCATCGTCTTCTTTATCTTGATGCGCATATATTGTGTCATATCCAAGCGTCCAGAATATTCCTCCTATATATAGTAATATGGTGGGAGCTGAAATTTCTCCCGCTACTGCGCTCCACCCCATTAATGCGCTGAAGTTAAATGTCAAACCTAAGAAAGCCTGAGGCCACCATGTTATACGCTTCATTAAGGGGTAGGATATAATCAAAGGTATGGCTAAAAACCCTAGAATTATGGTGGTTATATTGAATTGTAATAATACAACTAGACTAATTAGCAACAATGTAGCTAAAAACAACGTAGCTTTTTTTGGTGATATTGCGCCGCTAGCTATTGGACGGCTTTTTGTGCGCTTTACTAGTCTATCTAAATCACGATCCCATAGGTCATTTACCACGCAGCCCGCTCCGCGCATAATTATTGCACCAATAATAAATAGTGTAATGATTTTAATATTTAATGATCCATTAGATGCAAGGGTTATCCCCCATAAGGATGGTATCAGCAAAAGCCAAATTCCAATTGGGCGGTCAAGCCTCATAAGATAAGCATAGGGGCGCAAATATTCGGGCAAAAATCGCTCGACCCATATAATTTTCTTGATATCTGTATGCTCTTTGGTGTTCACTGGCTTTGTCATGGTAGATTTATACAAGTATCCACGCCTATATCTCAATGCTTCGTTTAAAGAAAATGCAAAAATTTCTTTGGGCGCGGAGCATTCGCATTATTTGAGGAATGTTTTGCGTAAGGGCGCAGGCGATATATTGCGCATTTTTAATGGAGAAGATGGTGAGTGGCTGGCGTTAATAGATGCACTCGGGAAAAAAGATGGCACTATTACTTTAACAAAGCAGATTAAAAAACAGCCTATTGCGCCAATTGAGCTTAATTTATTTTTCTCACCAATTAAAAAGCATCGTATGAATTTTTTGATAGAAAAAGCGGTGGAGCTTGGCGTTACGGGGCTTTACCCAATAATTATGAACCGCACAGAAAATCGCAAGCTTAATGAAGGGCGTATAAATGCACAAATTATAGAGGCAGCCGAGCAATGCGAACGTCTTGACTTGCCCATGTTATATCCCATGCAAAAGCTAGGTGATATATTGTCAAAAGAGCGGTTATATGCGTGTTTAGAGCGCAATAATGGAGCAAAGCTAATTTCTTCATATTCGTATGAGGATGGGGCATCGTTTATAATTGGCGCTGAAGGAGGGTTTGATCAGCAGGAAATAGAGTTATTACTCTCTAGTGAAAAAGTAGCGGCAATTAATTTGGGTGATAATATCTTGCGCGTAGAGACGGCTGCTATTGCTTGTTTATCTTATGTGCGCTTATCATTATAGATAAATTGATTAAGTTTAAAATATAATGTAGTCTATATAGATTGTTTTACTATTTTCGGAGTTCTTCGATGAAATTTCTTACTTATATTACCTTCCTTTTTGTAGCTTTCAGCCTTTTGCCTATTCATTATGCGCATGCTCAAGATTCTGCGATTGATGATATGTTGCCTGAGGAGGTTGTTCTTGATGAGGATGTAGAGTCCGAGGAAGATGCTAATCATGAAACCTCTAATTCTGAAATTGAAGAGGTTGAGAATGATAAAGTCCTTAATCTTGAAGAGGTAAAAGCCTTAATAGAATCAATACCGACTTCTTCGGATGCTGTGAAAGGCACTGTTTCAACGGACATAGATAATGAATATTACGATATATATGGGCGCAGCCTTGCATTTAGAGAGAGCGCAAAAGAATTGAGGGCATCCATTGATGAGCGTCGAGCTGTATTTGAAGTGCCGCGAATTGAAATACTGGAATTATATAGGTATTCAAAAGAAAAAGTATATGCTGCGGAAATGGCTGCTTATAATGAAGGGGAAAGTAATACCCCTGAAGCTGATGATGGTGACATTCTAGATGAAGATTTGGGCGCTGATGAGGGTGACGTGTCAGATTTTGATCCATCTAAATTATAATAGTATTGTGGATGAATTTGTTTCAATTGTATTTTCAGTTTTGCACAATAAGGTGAATTATATAGACTGCGATGAGTGTATTTAACAGGGGTTATAGCTAGGTTTTATTATGTGTGGAAAAATATTTAGGTTTTCTCTTTTTGCGCTCGGTGCTTTGGTTTTAATGTCTTCCGCATCTTATGCGACCAACCCTAAACAGCTTGGTAAGCATGGGGATTGGACATCATATAGCTTGAGCGAAAATGGCAGTAAAGTATGTTATATGGTGAGTAAGCCTGTAAAAGCGCAAGGTAAATATACTAATCGTGGTGAGATTTTTGCCCTTATCACGCACCGCCCATCAGAAAACACACGGAATGTATTTAGTTATATTACTGGCTACACTTATAAGGCGGGCAGTGATGCTACCGTTACTATTGATGGTAAGCGTTATGTGCTGTTTACACAAGATGATACCGCTTGGGCGCCAGATGCTAACGCGGACTCTAAGCTCGCAAAAGCCATACAAACAGGTTCAAAAATGGTTGTTAAGGGTACGTCTGCTCGCGGTACACTAACCACGGATACTTATAGCTTGAAAGGTTCTGGCTCTGCTTATAAGGCTATTTCTAAGGAATGTGGTATTTAATTTGTTAACTTTCTGAGTTTAAAGACTAGGAATTGATTTTGTGTTGTGATAACCAGTTCTAAACTTTTTAGAAGTTAGAATGAATTATGATATGTAGGGCATCGGAGTTAATAATTTGCGCTTAATTAATATATTGAACAATAAGATATCACTTTACCGCGTATTTAGGCTGCGCCGTCGCTATGTCTTGACAAAAGGCAATTGGCCGCGCTTGCGTTATTTAGCTAGCAGCGCCGTGGTTATGTCTATGATGTTTGCGAGCCTTATGGGAGCTACAAGCTCTTCAGTTGCTTTTGCGCCAATTAATAATGATATTATATCTACGGTGGCAATAACAACCAATGATAAATATGACATTGATATGTTACAGCCCCTGCCTTTGAATATTATCGAAGAGGCTGCAGAAATTGTGGTTAAGGATTTATCACCTTACGAGGAAATTATTAAAATAAGTTCGGGCGGCACTATCGCGGGCGCGCTGCAAGATGCTGGGGTTAGCGGCGCAGAAGCATATAGAGTTGTTAAAGTTATGAGCGAGCATTATGATCCTCGCTCTATTAGACCAGGGCAGGTAATTTCTATATATGTCGATCCTAGTGAAAATGACCTAAAGCTTACTGGTCTTGATATGAAAATAACACCTATTAAAGAGCTTATTATTACTCGCGATGAGCTTGAGCGTTTTTCTGCTAAGGTTAATGAAGCAGAAGTTACTCTACAAACAAAAGCAGCTATGGTTTCTATAGAAACTTCATTATATGGTTCGGCTGCTAAGTCGGGTGTCCCTGCTTCTATAGTCGCTGAGATGATTAAAATTTATTCATATGATGTTGATTTTCAGCGTGATATAAGGCGCGGTGATAAAGTTGAGATATTGTATGAAACATATGAAACAAGAGACGGTATGTTTGTACGATATGGTAATATTCTTTACGCTAGCTTAAAGGTTGGTGGTCGTGAAATCCCAGTTTACCGTTATGGTGGTAAAGATGGTTACGTTGACTATTACCGTGAAAATGGTGCAAGTTTAAAGCGTGCTTTGATGCGAACCCCAGTTGATGGTGCGCGCATGTCTTCAGGATATGGTATGCGCCGCCACCCTGTTTTGGGCTATAACAAGATGCATAAAGGTGTTGATTTTGCAGCGCCGCGGGGAACGCCAATTTATGCTGCTGGTAATGGAGTTATTGAAAAAGCGGGGCGCAACGGTGGTTATGGAAACTATATTCGCATCCGCCATAATAATGGACTTAAAACCGCATATGCGCATATGCGTAAATTTGCTAAAGGCATGAAATCAGGTAAGCGCGTTTCGCAAGGTGATGTTATTGGGTATGTTGGCACTACTGGTCGCTCTACTGGACCTCATTTGCATTTTGAAGTTATAAAAAATGGTAAGCAAATTAACCCTAAATCCGTTAGATCATCTTCAGGGGAAAAGCTCGCTGGAAGGAAGCTAAAAGATTTTCAAGCGCGCATCCTTGCTGTTAAACAAAAATATGTTGTCCTCGCGCAAGATTTAAAATTTGCTAAAAATGAGCTTTAACAATGCTTTAGGCTTGTTTTCATTATTTTTCTTATAAGAATTTCGTTTTAGGATTGAGAATTTATTAACAACTGTGTATGGTGGCAGAGGTTTTATATGCATGCGGCTTTGCGTTTATAGTAAAGTTTGAAAAGTTCCGCTCGGCTGTAAGCATTAAATTTTAATTTATATGCGCTTTTGCGCCGCCTTTTTTGTTTTTAATGACATTTGAGGGCAGGCTGCTTTGTGCGAGAACGGAAATAATATGACAAAAAGAATGTTAATTGACGCAACCCATAAAGAAGAAATAAGGGTTGCGATTACTGATGGTAATAAACTGGTTGAGTATGATTACGAAAGCCAAAGCAGAAAACCTTTAAAAGGTAGTATATTTTTAGCAAAGGTTACGCGCGTTGAGCCGTCATTGCAGGCTGCATTTGTAAGCTTTGGTGGTAATAGACATGGTTTCTTGCCATTTTCGGAAATACACCCTGATTACTTCAGAATTCCTGTGGCTGACCGTGAGGCATTAATTGCGGAGCAAGAAGCCTTAATCCAGCAACATGATGCAGAGGAAGAAGAAGACCTTGCTGATGGGGTGGATAATGAAGATAATGAAGAAGAGCCTATCGAATCTGAAGAAATTATTACTAATGCTGATGTAGTTGAAAAAGACACGGATGCTAGTGAGGAAAAACCAGATCCAGAGCCTAAGCCTAAGCCTAAGCCTAAAACTAAAACTCGTAAATCACCTAAGCTAAAAGAAGAAGAAATTAAGGACGAAGAAAAGCCATCTGAAACTGAAAAAAGTGAGGCGGCAGTCGAGGTTAAGGATAAAGAAAAGGTTGCTGCTGCTGAAAAATCTGCTGATGATAGCGATGGTGAGGTGAAAGATTGTGTCGCTGATGATAGCAATAATGACACTGAGTCCGAATCGGATGAAAATAAAAAGACTGGTCGCAGGCGTGGTAATTACCGCGGGCGCGGGCGCGGAGGTAAGCGATCTCAATATCGCAATCGTAGTGTAGAGGTCGTTGGCGGCGAGGAAGCCGATGAAGACAGCCGCTTTCGTTTTAATTTACGCCGTAAATATAAAATTCAAGAAGTAATAAAACGCGGTCAAATTATGTTGGTTCAAGCCAATAAGGAGGAGCGCGGTAATAAAGGCGCAGCCGTTGGATCGTACCTTTCTCTGCCAGGGCGTTATTGCGTTTTAATGCCTAATTCTCCTCGTGGTGGCGGGGTTAGCCGAAAAATAGCTAATCATAAAGATCGCGCCCGTATGCGTGAAATAGTTAAGGATCTTGAAGTTCCTAAAGGCATGTCGGTTATTGTGCGCACTGCTGGTGTTGGTCGTACTAAAGATGAGATTAAGCGCGATTTGGATTATTTGATGCGCCTGTGGGATAATATACGTGATTTAACGCTTAAATCTACTGCGCCAGCGCTTGTTTATGAAGAAGCCGACCTTATAAAAAGATCAGTTCGTGACTTATATACAAGTGATGTTGAGGGAATTTATGTCGCTGGAGAAAATGGCTATAATACAGCAAAAGACTTCATGAAGATGATTATCCCTTCTCATGCTAAAAAGGTTAAATTTTATGATGGTAAGAAATTGCCATTATTTAATCGCTATCAAATAGAGAGCCAAATTAATGAAATAGGACAGCCTGAGGTGCGTTTAAAATCAGGTGGTTATTTGGTTATCAACCCTACAGAAGCCCTTGTTTCTGTTGATGTGAACTCTGGCAAGTCTACTAAAGGTCGCCATATTGAAGAAACTGCCCTTAAAACGAACCTAGAAGCAGCCGAAGAGCTTGCGCGTCAATTAAGATTGCGCGATTTGGGCGGCTTGGTTGTCGTTGATTTTATTGACATGGAAAATCGTGGTAATAATGCAAAGGTTGAGCGCCGTATGAAGGAGGCTCTTTCAAGTGATCGGGCACGTATTCAAGTTGGGCGCATTTCCTCATTTGGTTTGATGGAGCTATCGCGCCAACGCCTTAGTCCTAGTTTGACTGAAGCACAGTTTGAGCAATGTAATACATGTCGCGGCGTTGGTTTAACACGTACGGCCGATGCTATGTCTATACTTGTATTGCGGGCGATAGAAGATGAAGGAATTCGCGGACGCGCTGCGCAAATTATTGTGCAGGTTACGGGGAATGTCGCGCTTTATATTTTGAATTATAAACGTAAAAAGATGGCGCAAATTGAAGAGCGTTATAACTTAGAAGTGCTAATTCGCATTGATGATGAGATTCCAGCATCAGAATATAATGTGGAAGTATCAAAGCCAGCCGAAAAAGATAATACTGATGGTGATGCTTCTGATGAAATTCCTGTTATGGAGGATTCTAAGGAAGAAAAATCTGGGCAAGAAAAGCTTGATGATGATAACGCAGATGGTCGCACTCGTCGTCGTGGTCGCAGAGGTGGGCGTAATCGTAATAGTCGCCCTGATAACGAAGCAACACAAGATGGTAATAATGTTGACGTGGCGCAAGCCAATGATGCCGATGGCAATGTTGCAAAGTCTATAGATGAAAATGATGATATTGATGGAAATAAACCAGCAAAATCTGAGTCTTCAACTAAGCCAAAGCGTGCAAGCAAGCCTCGCAGCAAAGTAACTAGAAGCAAGGTGAAAAGTAATCCTCCTAAAACAGATGACAAAGAGCCAAACAATAAAGCAGATGCTAAAACATCTAATCCTGCTAATGATGATGAAGTAGCGGATAAAAAGCCAGTAAAGAAGGCTGCTTCTAAAAAAACTACGCCAAAGAGCAAGGCAAAAATGCCCAAAGAGGTTGAAAAAGCTGAGATAAAAGCTGTTGATGATACGCCATCTGAGGCAAGTTTGCATGAGACTGTAAACCAAGCACCTAAGCAAAAGAAAAAAGGCTGGTGGAATCGTTTGTAGCAATTTTCATGCGCTTTAAAGATTAACTTATTGATTTTCGTGACTTCGTGGTGCTTTGAGTCTTTGTGGTGAATATAGTAAGCATTTTACAAAATAACCATTAACCACCAGCGGCGGTTTTAATTGCATCTTGTGGGGATATTCTGCCGTCATAAAGAGCTTTGCCAACCACCACGCCGCTAACGCCATATTGCGCTGCATCACGGACAAGCTCTAAATCTTCGAGAGAGCCAACTCCGCCTGATGCTATAACGGGGATGGATGTACTCCCAGCCAAAGATATTGTTGAGATAATATTTACGCCTTTGCCAGTGCCGTCGCGGTCAATGTCGGTATAGATAATGGCGGACACGCCAACATCTTCGAATATTTTGGCAAGCTCGGTTGCTTGCATATCGGATTGCTCAGCCCAGCCCTCAACGGCGACCATGCCTTTGCGGGCATCAATGCCAACGACTATTTGATCTGGAAATTCATAGCAAGCGCGTTTAACCAAATCAGGATCGCGTAGAGCCGCCGTGCCAAGTATTACGCGGCTAACCCCTTCATGCAGCCAGCTTTCTATTTGCTCAAGTGACCTAATACCGCCGCCAAGCTGCACGGGGACATCTGTTGCGCTTATAATATCTCGCACCGCTTCGTGATTTATAGATTTACCGCTAAATGCTCCATCAAGGTCAACCACGTGAATCCATGGAAATCCTGCCCGCGCCCAAGTCATTGCTTGATCCGATGGATTATCATTATAAACCGTATCTTTGCTCATATCACCTTTATAAAGGCGAACGCATTTTCCGTTTTTTAAATCTATTGCGGGATATATAATCATATTTTTTCTCTTAATTTATTATTTTGCAGTAATAATATCCTTTTAGGATTTTACCATCGACTTTTGCGTAATGTGGATGCTCGCCAACGCGGATATACCCCATACTCTCGTAAAGGTCTTTAGCCTTGACCAAGGTCTCGCGGATATCAAGATTAATAACTTCAAAGCCTTCTGAGCTTGCGTATTTTTCTGCAGCGATGACCAGCATTTTTGCTAAGCCATGGCCACGCGCCCAAGGGGTTACGAAATTAGTAGTTAGCTGCATGGCAAAGCTTTGAACTTCGTTATTCACAGGAGGTTTTAGCAATTGGCATGTTCCGCAAATCACATTATCAAGGCGGGCAACAAATAGCTCTCTTTTTGGCATGGCAAGAACGCCTTGCCAATATCGCTCTAAAACATCGCGGGCGGGAGGTTCTATCCAACCAAAACCGCCGCCGCCTTCTATGGCTGCATCGGTTGCATCGCAAAGATCATTTAGATCGCCAGAGCGAAATTCTTTAATATGCTCAACGCTTGGCGTAGGTTCTAGCGGCTTTAACTTTGTTTGATCGCCCATGTTAATTGCTCCTTTATTTTCCTTTATCTATGGCTTCCAATCAAGGAAGTTGGATAATAATTGCAGCCCAGCATTATGGCTCTTTTCAGGGTGAAACTGAACGCCAATCATATTATCACGCCCAACCACGGCAGGGATAAGCGCTCCATAATCTACCATTGCAAGGCAGTTATGATTATACACGCAACTAAACATAAAAGAGTGAACAAAATAAAAATTTGCGGAAGAATCTATATTGCGCAGCACAATATGGAGGTTATCTTGGGCATTATTTGCGGAGAGATAATGCAGGTCATTCCAGCCCATATGCGGGATTTTCAAGGATTTATCGGCTGGATTAATGGGGATGACCTCGCCCTCAATCCAGCCCAGCCCAGCGGTTGCGCCGTGTTCCACCCCTCGCGAAGCCATAAGCTGCATACCCACGCAAACCCCAAGAAATGGCGTGGCTTTTTGTAATATTGCTTCATTTAAGGTCTCTATCATGCCCTCAATAGAGCTTAGGCTTTCCATGCAATCACGGAATGCCCCTTGCCCTGGCAAGACTATGCGGTTTGCTTTTAGTAAGTCTTTTGGATTATTGCTTATATTTACGGTTGCGCCTATATGCTCAAACGCTTTTGCTACGGAACGCAAATTACCAGAGCCATAATCAATAATGTGAATTGTTTCTTTTGTCATGTAATGGTTTTCGGTGTATATATTTTCAATGTTTTTTTATAAGTGGGTTAGGGAATTAAATCAATGGCTATAGCTTTTTATCGTTGGAATGAAACAGATGAGAATACCCGCAAACGTATAATGCGTAGGGCGCAAATTGATATTGACGGGGTTGCTAAATTGGTGCAGCCAATCATTGGCGATGTGCGAGATAATGGCGATGAGGCTTTGCGCCGATATGCCAAGAAATTTGAGGGCGCAGATATCACGAATATAAAGGCTAGCGCGGAGGAATTTGCGCGGGCGGAGCATAATCTTGATGATGAGCTAAAATCTGCAATTAAACGATGCGCTGAAAATGTTCGAATGTTTCACGTGAAACAAATGGAGAACGTGGAGAAACGCTGGATGGTGGAGATCGAGGCAGGCGTTTGGGCGGGTGAGCAAGTCTCGCCCATAGACTCGGTTGGGCTGTATGTGCCGCGCGGTAAGGGCGCGTTTCCCTCGGCTTTATATATGCTAGCCCTGCCCGCGGTAATTGCGGGCGTGCCAAATATAGCCGTTGTTACGCCGCCCACTCCTGATGGCTCTATTGATGATGCAACGCTTTATACAGCAAAGTTGTGCGGCATTGAAAATATCTATAAATGCGGGGGAGCGCAAGGGATAGCCGCGCTTGGATATGGGACAAATAGCGTGCCTAAAGTCAGAAAAGTCCTAGGGCCGGGAAGTCCATATGTCGCGGCGGCAAAGCGCATATTATCAGATGTAATGGACGCAGGAATGCCCGCAGGCCCAAGCGAGTCTATAGTGCTAGCGGATGGCTCGGCTAACTTCGATAATACTATATTAGATGTTTTGAATGAGGCGGAACACGGCATGGATAGCGGCGCGTTATTAGTTACCCATGATGAGGCTTTGGCAAAATATGTGCGAGATAATATGCCCGCCGTGATTAACAGCCTGCCGCCAAAACATCGCGATATTTGCGTATCAGTTATGAGTGATAGTGAGAGCAGCTATGGCGGGATTATATTAACCGAGAGCTTGGACGCTTCTATTGCTTTGGCAAATGAATATGCGCCAGAGCATTTGCATTTAAAGGTTCGTGATGGCGAGAAATTGCTAGACCGTCTTAAACATGCGGGTGAGATTTTAATCGGTGAATATACGCCCTCAAGCTTGGGCAATTATGGGATAGGGGTTAATCATGTTTTGCCAACGGGCGGATGGGCGCACACATATTCATGTACAAGCGTATGGGATTTCCTTAAACGCACCTCAATATCGCGCTGTGATAAGCAGGGGTTTGAAGCCCTGAAAGATGATGTTTGCACAATCACGGACTATGAAAACTTTCCAATGCATGGCGAAGTTCTAAGGCGACGGAAGGTTTAGATGGCTATTATCAGGGGGTTTTGAAGTAAGATTCTAACCGGTTTTGAAGTAACCTTTAAAATTAACTCTATCTAATGCTTTGTAATATTTGGAAAATAGGGGTATACTTTTGAAGTAATAAAAACAGGATTTTGAAGTAAATGTCTGTAAAAATAGAAATACCAGAACCAAAATGGAATAGTGGTTTGGCTAGGTCAGTGCTTGATCTAGAAAAATTAAGGACAAAAACGCTATATTCAGAAGTCCCTCCTTATATATTTTTCCAATTAAAGGAAATTTTTCAACTTTTAGAAACATTAGGCTCCGCGCGTATTGAAGGCAATGGCACAACCTTATCTGAATTTATTGAAAAAATCATTGATAATGATAAAATAGTGGATGAGGAACGTCAAGAGCTTGAAAATATTGAAAAAGCAATAAGATTTATTGAGGAACATACTAACGAGACTTCAAATATAGATAGGGCTTATATTTCACAATTACATAGGATAGTAACTAACAATCTTACCCCACCGCCGCAAGGTGAGGGGTCACGTTACTCAGGAGAGTTAAGGAAAAATAATGTTAGTATCAAAGGAGCAATTCACAAACCAATTTCTATTCAGGTTTTACAGGAACACTTTGAGAGCTTCATAACATTTGTTAATCAACAACATTTAGAGCAAAATCAACTTTTAATGGTTGCTATTGCTCATCACCGCTTTATGCATATTCACCCATTTGATAATGGTAATGGAAGGATGGGGCGGCTTTTAAATTATGCGTTTTTGATAAAGCTAGGTTTTAATGTAAAATCAGAAAGAATTATAAATCCATCTTCTGTTTTTTACACAGATAGAGATAAGTATTACGAAATGCTGGGGAAGGCAGATTCTTTAGTTGATGAAGATTTATTACTGTGGTCAGAATATTTTTTAGACGGCTTAAAAAATGAGATTGAAAAAATTGATAGCCTAATGCAGCTAGAATTCACAAGAGATAAAATACTTTTGCCAACCATTAAAATTGCATTAGATAGAGAGAATATAACAAAACAAGAATTTGACATTTTGTCTTATCTTGTTAAAAGCGAGGATATGACTATAAAATCCAGTGATCTTAACAAATTTGGTATTAATAGTTCGCAGCAAAAATCATATGTAATGACAAAGCTTCGTAATAATAAAATGGTACAACCTATAACAGAAGGTGGTCGAATATATACAATACGGTTTGCTAACAACTATTTGTTGCGTGGAGTTATTCATACACTCAAAGAAAGTGGCTTCATAGCTGATTTTTTGAATAATAATATTGCGCCTGTTTAACATTGATAAAGAATAAAAACCTAAAGCTTTCCTTTAGTGCTTGGGATTTTCCCAGCGGTGCGCGGGTCTGCTTCTACTGCCATGCGCAGAGATTTTGCAACGGCTTTAAATATGCTCTCGATGATATGGTGGTTATTCGAGCCACAAATATTAGTGATATGCAGCGTAAGGCCTCCCGCTCCTGCTAAAGCTTGGAAGAATTCCTGAAATAATTCCGTGTCCATCTCACCAAGGCGCGCGGCGCTAAAATCTGCATCCCATACTAAATATGGGCGGTTAGATAAATCGAGTGCAACGCTTGAGCGCGCCTCATCCATCACTAAATCAAAATGCCCATAGCGGCGAATGCCAATTTTATCGCCTGCGGCTTGCTTTATTGCCTGCCCAAGAGTAATCCCGATATCTTCCACCGTGTGATGCCCGTCAATATGCAAGTCGCCCTCGGCTTTAATTACCATATCAATTAAGGAATGCTTGGATAATTGCTCTAACATATGGTCGAAAAAACCAATGCCAGTTTTGACATCAAACTTGCCAGTGCCATCAAGATTAATAGAAACCTCAATTGCTGTCTCATTAGTTTTACGGGATATATTGCTTATGCGTTTGCTCATTTATTTTTCTTTCTTGAACTTTTCTTTGCTTGCTTTTTATTAATCGCATCTTATCATAAAAATATGATCGGTTTTACAATAAAAATAGCTTTAATTACCGCAATGTCTTTTTTGGTATCATGTGCCAATGTTAAAGAAGTCGAATACTCACAAAGCCTTGAACACCCCGAAGATGCGCACCCATCGCCTATAAGATTTGATAAGCTTACAGTGCGGCTTCCCGTTGGCGCAGAAATCGGCACTTATCGCCAGAGCTGCTTGCTATCATATAGTGAGATTGGCAGGCATTATTTCAGAGGTAATATCAATCAATTAGAGCTTAATGATGAGTTTGCACAAACATTAGAAGCACAAGGTTTTGACGTTGCAAGCAGGATAAATACTGTTTTCGATGAAGAATATGAAGCGGAATTTTTAAGATCGGAATATAAAATTGGCGCAAAAATCATAGATGCGCAAATTAATGTATGCGCCACGCCAGAGCGAATGGCGTTATTTTATCTACCTATATTAGACCCAAGGCACATAGGGCGCGGCGGTGAGGGCGGTAAATTATACTTGAAAATCCGATGGGCGGTTTATGATAGTTTGCGCCGCAAGGTTGTCTATAAAACCGTGACCGAGGGCTATGTTAATCGCAAGGTGCTAAATAAGGAAGGCTCGGCATTGATGCTAAATGAGGCATTTGCTATGGCTGCGCATAATTTGGCTGCGGAAAAGAGCTTCCATGATTTGATTTTCTATGGCAAGCCACCGCCTCAAGATTGGCGCAAAAAGAAGAAAAAAGAGAGTCGCCCGCGGATATTTGATTCTCAAGAAAAGGTGGTTATAGATAATCTTCCTTTATCTAATTCTCCGCTTACCCAGCATATAAAACGTAGCGGAAAAGCCGCCGTTCTTGTGCAAGCAGGTGCGGGGCATGGCTCTGGCTTTTTTATCACTAATCAGGGGCATATCATCACTAATGCGCATGTGATTGGCAATGCTATGCGCGTTAGGATAGTAACGGCGGGAAATAAGAAAAAGCTTATAGCCGAAGTTTTGCGCAAAGATGAGGAGCGCGACATTGCGCTGCTGAAATTAGAAGAAGTAGCTGAGGGGCTTAATATTATCACTTTGCCGATAAAAACCGAGTGGGCGCAAGTTAGCGAGGATATTTATGCGCTAGGAGCGCCCGAACATAGGCGCTTGCAAGATACTTTGAGCAAAGGAATTGTCAGCGCGCATCGTAAAAATTTCCGCGCATTTGGCACTAAAATGAATTTTATTCAAGGAGATATCGTAATTCGCGGCGGAAATAGCGGAGGACCATTGCTTGATGCTAATGGCAATATTATAGGGGTTAGCGTTGCTGGCATGTATAGGGAGCTAGGTGAGGGCGATTCAGGGCTTAATTTATTTATTCCTATCGAAGATGCATTGAAATATTTATATATTGAGTTAAAGTAGATTTTTTTGAGAAAGATTATATTACAATGACACAAGATTACGCAGATGCGCAGAAATGGCGCGGCACTACAATTATCTCAATTCGCAAGGGCGAAGACGTTGTTATCGCGGGTGATGGGCAAGTTTCTATGGGGCATACTGTGTTAAAAGGCAATGCTCGCAAGGTTCGCAGGCTTGGGCGTGATGGTGATATTATTGCTGGGTTTGCTGGCTCTACCGCTGATGCTTTTACTTTGTTTGAGCGATTAGAGGCAAAGCTAGAGGCTCACCCTGGGCAGCTCACCCGCGCATGTGTTGAGCTTGCCAAGGATTGGCGCACCGATAAATATTTGCGCAAATTAGAGGCATTAATGGCGGTGGCGGACAAAGAAACTTCGCTTATATTGACAGGTAATGGCGATGTGGTAGAGCCAGAGCATGGCGTTATCGGTATAGGTTCTGGCGGGAATTACGCTTTAGCGGCGGCAAGAGCTTTATATGACCAAGATTTAAGCGCAGAGGAAATCGCTCGCAAATCTCTAAAAATAGCCGCTGATATCTGCGTTTATACAAATGAAAATATCACAGTTGAGAAGCTTTGATATATTTGAAATTGATATAGTAAATTAACTTAAAAACACGGTTGCTATTTTATTTTTTACTACTAAGACTCGAAGTCACCAAGTGTCATCTCGAACATGAAATGGAGAGATCTTAATAATACTTGCAATTGTAAAACCGGCTGCTGCCAGAGATGGCGCTAATTCACTCTCACTTTTTTTAGGCGGGGCAATAAGCTCTGCATCAATAAGTGCGGCTTGATATTCATCACCAAGCCCTCTAGCCGTCGTAACGCCGCGTTCAACCAATATTTTTATCATTAGTTTACGGGATTTTTCAATGCCTAATAACAAATTTCCACCCACATGTAATTGTGTATTTGTAAGGTCAGTATTTTCAAATACTTCTACCTCATTGAGCAAAGAGAATGCATATATTTTAGAACCACTCAGATTAGCATTTCCTAGATATTTTGGTAAAACCTCACGACAACCGCAAACAAATTGCTCTCCGCCTTCTTCACCAGCCAAAAATAACTGATGCTTATTATAACGCGCTAAAAAATCATTGCTTTCACATGGCTTGTCAATAAAAATGTAATAGTTAATCCAATTTTAATAGTAACTGGCATATCCTCATGCTAGATTGACTAATCAATGTAATAACAAAGGCTTTCTTTTCATGGCAATAACTGATTGGGCAATATTTTTTGTTCTTGTACCCATACTCTTATTCATTGATTTGAAGCTTTTTAATAAGGGCAAAGATAATGTTATAGGCTTTAAGCAAAGCATGTATCTAAGCCTGTTTTACATCGCTGCGGGGCTTGCCTTTGGTTTATTGGTATGGAGGGATTTTGGCGCGGATAGTGCTATGGATTACTACACCGTTTATGTGCTGGAAAAGAGCTTATCCTTAGATAATTTATTCGTCATGTCGGTTATATTCTCTGCCTTTGCAATCCCGCGGCAATATCAACATAAAGTCCTAGTTTGGGGAATTATTGGGGTTATAGTGCTGCGCGGTATTATGATTAGCTCTGGCGCGGCGCTTGTCCATAATTTCGATTGGGTGCTTTATGTTTTTGCAGCAATACTAATCTATACAGGCTTTAAAATGGTCTTTATGGATGATGACGATGACCTTGATAACTTTGAGGAAAAGCCGCTTGTGGTTTTCTTGAAAAAGCATTTCGCATTTACTTCTAAAATTCATGGCAATAAGTTCTTTGTCCACAAAGACAAGCTAAGTGATGAAGAAAAAAGCGGTCACAAAGCAAAATATATAGCAACGCCTTTATTCCTCGCTCTGATAGTCATAGAGATAAGCGACGTTATTTTTGCAGTAGACAGCATACCCGCCGCCCTTTCAGTTACTACTGATACATATATCGTCTTTACCAGCAATATTTTTGCTGTACTGGGCTTGCGCGCTTTATTCTTTGCAGTTGAGAATATTATAACCCGCTTTGAGCTTATGAAATATGCGATATCCGCTGTACTTATATTTATCGGCGCAAAAGTATTTTATAGTGGTTTTTTCGGGCATGTCAGCCCTAATGTCTCTCTAACCGTAACATTAAGCGTCCTCGCCGCAGGTTTTATATTTTCCATGATAAAAACAAGAGGTCAGAAAAATTCAAGTAAATAATACAGCAATTTGCATTTATCTTTACATTGCCTCATTTGTGCATTAGTGGCATATAGCTCTGGATTGTTACCTTGAAACAAGAACTTGGTAGAAGTGATATATATTTTGTGAGCTGCCAAATTCATAAACGCAGCCAGCGGATTTCCCCTTAACTTGCGGAGCTTCGTTTGTTGTATTTGTTCCGCCAATGGATACAGAATTTATGGTTGCGCTGTATGAGCCTGTAAACTCTGATCCCTCTAATATCTCTGATTGTCTAGGGGCATCATTACTTGGGTTTGTAATTGATTGTATCTTATTTATTTGCAAACACACGGTTTTAGGAATATTTTTGGCGAGCAGTAAAAGCTCGGTGCAGCCGTTATTAGCATCATCACATCCAAATTGATATACTCGGTTTTCTGTAGAAACATGCCAAATATCAGAATGTGAGCTGTCACTTAATATATTTGCAACGCTTCTATATTGAATTCCGCCGCCTTTAATATCAAATACTTCGCATTGCGCGTCGCTGCAATTCGTATTATCATGAGCGGCGCTTATAGCTATAAAGTCGAGGTCATTCTCGCTTACACCGTTTAGCATCATTTGCTGCACCGCTGTTTCTACTGATTTTGAATATCGCAATAATGCGCTTGCTTTTATTCGTGCTTGCTCAATGCTGCCCGATTGATTAACAGATGAGCTGTTGCGACTTACTGCTCCTGCTAAAAAACCCAGAAGCGCTACGGCTAATAATATAAACCATAGAGCATTACCATTTTGATTTTGAAGAGCATCTTTCATATATATATGATTGTCAGTTTTTAGTTTACTTGCAAGGGGTAAAAATAATTTATATGCTATAGCTTGTTTGTCATGATATTTTGTGCCAAATTTAGGTTCTATAAATATAAAGGTTTTATTGTGATGCTACGTTTAATGGTTCTTTTTTCTGTATTGGTTATGTTTTTTGGGTTTTCTAGCTCGTCAATGGCAGAAAAGCCGGCTGCTGAAATTTCTAACGCACAAAATAAGGCTCTTAAAAATAAAGTATCAGGTTTATTGAAAAACCTTTCTCAAAGTGAGGCAACTCATTTCCTTGTTATGTATGCAAATTACAATATTTATAGCATGGTAAAAGCCGTTAGCGAAGATGTTGGCAAAGCTGTTGATGCTTGCGCTGAAAATAATAAGGATATGGCTGATGATATTAATAGACGGTATGGCAAATGGGTGGATTCTGTTGGCGGCACTATGAAAGAAGCATATGCGAATTTGAATAATTTGTCTTTGGCTCAGACATATCTTCCGCAATCAGAAGTTAAAATGATTTTTGATTTAGTGGATAGAGTGCGCAGCGTTAATTCTTCTCGCTTTGAGGCGCTGCCCGTGACTACCCCCGAAGCGTGCGAGTTTATGCTTAGTAAAATGGATGAGACAGAGGATAGTATGAACCAAATGCTTAGGGCAACGTTGGCTAGCTACCCTAATCTTATGAAAAAAAATCAAAAATAATGATATTCCCCCCTGCATATATGCAAATTAAATTTGTAATTTTTATGATTATATGTAAGAATAACCGTAACTTCGTATAAAAATCTTGGGAATAGCGCAATAATAATAAAAATAAGCGTTCCTAACAGATAGAAGAATATGGTGATTTAAGAAAGTGCTAGATAAGCCTTTCGAACTTATAATAAAGGGTAGTAATGGTTGATATAACCCCAGAGCAATTAAAAGAAGCAAATCAAGAGTTTCATGACCTTGCGACTATGCTTGGTGTTGACATGCATCCGCCGACTTCCCCATATACAAAGGCAGATGTGGCGCAAGTCCGCGAAGCAAGAGAGCATATGATAAAAACAGAGGCACAAGCGTTTTTGGATAAAGGTTTGGCTGATGGTTCTATTCCTAGTAAAGTTCAAACAAGGCGAGGTCTTAGGGATAACCCTATAAAGGCTGAGTCTGTATTAGATGATATGCTTAAAAAGAGATACTCAGGTGATCCTGAAATACTTGCGCGCGTTAGTGCTGCTATTGACGGTGCGGATTCTAATATGCTGGTTATTTCTGAGATTGCTGATGTGCATGAGCATAGGCTTCAGGATAATTTTCATAATCTTGCCAATGTTCTTGGGTTTAATTTGCCGCCTCCAAATCCTGATCCTGATAAAATTTCATACAGCGAAGAAGAAGTTGGTCAGGTTAATGATGTCTATAATAGTTTATTAGCACAAGCTCAGGTGATTCTTGATACTTCAGATAATAAAGACCCTAATGAAACAGTTGAAACGGTTTTGACCAGAAGCTTGCTTTCTAGTATAGAGAGCCCTACAGAAGAAATGGGTAACTATATATATGGGCTTGTTACGCAAGCCCCTGCTTATGTTAATCACTTAACAATTAAAGCGGGCGGGCAGCCTGTTGCTCCTGTAAATGCTCAAACAAATACCAATGATGGACAGCCACAACAATATAGAGAAGTCACTAAAACGGTAGGTGTTGGAGCAAATGGCAACGAAGTTGACTTTGATCAGCGCATACAACGCCTTGAAAATGCCTTGGCAGAGATTGTTCCGACATTAAATACACTTGATGATTATTTAGGTGTAAATCTTAGACCTGTACAAGATATTAAAGCACCTGACGCGGCAGATGGTTTTGCTGATGCTAGAATGCTGGAATCTTATAATGGTTCTATACAGCATTTGAATTTCTTGCTTGATTTTAAAGAAAATGGCAAAATGAATTTGTTTAAGGCAAATGCTAGCGACCAATTCTTAACTGACATGAAAAACAGTGCCAGTGAGGATTTTGATCCAAATAGAGTTGATGATATGATGTCTATGCTTATTGACGGTGTTAATGAAAGCATAGTTAAGAAGGGCGAGGATTTCGGAAAAGAAACTGATCCTGCAAAAAAAGCTGAATTAGATGCTGAAATACAAAAATTAGGTGTCTTAAAAGAAGAAATAATCCCACAAATTATGAAAGAGATTGTTGCATTAGAGTCTGCTGGTCTTTTGTCGAATCCAGTTACTGTGACAGGGAAAACTGTTAGAATCCCGATAGAGGTCGTGGCTCAAACAACTAACAATCCTACAAAAACTCCTACCCCCAAAGATTCTGCGCCGCAAGGAAATAGTGATAATAGCAAGCCTCCTGCCACTAGCACTAAAAGTACAGAAGAGCTTTTATCTGCAGCTAATGATGAGGGTGTTGCTGGTGACGTTGCGCTCATTGAAAAAATCCTTTTTGATCTAGGTGGAAACATAAAAGATTTTGATAAGTTTGGATTATCTGAATCAATTGTAACGCCGTTAACCCTAGCTGATTTAGAGGATGATGGTTTTGGCGAAAATTCTCAAGATATTTTGGCAAAGGCGATTACTCTTATCAGAACCATAGACGGCGATAAGAACCCAAATGGTTTATATTCTGCGGGTGATAGCGAAGCATTAAAACGCGCTATCCTTACCAAAGATGCGTTGCAGCCAATCCGTGATGTTCTTGAAATTTCACAGATGAGTGAAGATGAGGCTAAAAAATATTTTGAAATTAGCCCTAGCGCAACGGACGAACAAAAATTAGCCCATGAAGAACATCAGAAAAGAGTTGATACAAATCTTAATCTAGGTGTGCTTAATGGCATGTTTGAAGCCCTTGATAATATAGAGGGTGCTAAATTAATTAATGAAGAAAAAGCGCGCTCTACTACCAAGATGAATATCATGCTTGATGGCATGTTCACTGCGATGGATAAATTTATGCCAGGTATGTCAGGCATGCTTCAAAATTTCTTCAATAGTGATCAAGAAATATTTGGCATTAGTGGTAAAATGATTGGCGCGATGCTGTCAATGTTTGGGATTAATGTTAATCGCCTTTGGGGTGATAAAAATGATATGGGCGTTGAGGCGGCTCGCCCTATTGTTGAAAAAGGTTATGATCTATTTGTTGATCATGCAAAATCAACATTAGGCGATGGGGCTGGTTTTCAAGAAGTTATGAGTCTAGCAAAGCAAGACATGCTTGATAAACTGAAAAATTCTGATGGTAGCATCGTCGGCGGAATTAAGAAATCTGCTATTGATAAGATTATGAATCAAATCTTTGATGGTAAAGGTGAGGAATTCATAGAAGAAGCCCTTACCAATGCAATGGACGCGGCGATTGCTGCTGGTGATTATGACGCGGCAAGAACTGCATTTTCTGATTCATTGATACAAGCAGGCGCTGATTATCAAAATAATAGTGACCTTACATTAGATAAAATGAGCGAGGCATTGACCAGCACAACGGCTTTGGCTAAATCTCCCGAAATGCAGAAAATAGTTCAGGCGGAAATTGATGCGGGTAATGTCACCCCTAATAAACCTGCTGCGGTTGAAAATGATAGCCATGTCGTGCTTGCCTTTACCCCTGATACAAATGATTATGAGCAAGAGCCAATGCGCTTTTCTGAAGATGCAATTAGAGCCATGCAAGAGGTTATAGGAAATGAGGCTAACCGCGAATTGCTTGGCTTGGAAATCGCCCCTAATGATATGAAAATTGATGGAAAATATTCGGGGATGGCTACTAGAAATACTAGCGCAATATTCGAAGAACTAGCTATACTTGCACAAATCCATGCTCTTACAGAATCTGGCGTTGAAATTCCTGAGGGTGATTTTGAGGGCTTGGAGCATAAATTATCAAATGATAATCTTGGCGATGTTGAAGCTTATATGAAAGCAAAAGGCTTGTCAGACGCTGATGTAAATAAATTTATTCAAAATGCTAGCGAGCTTGCAAATGATTATCGTTCTACTACACTGCCAGATAATCCAATACAAGAGATCAGTGTTTTAGAGCAGTCATTCTTAGAAAACCAAATTGCGGCGAGCTTGGTTTTAGCTCCGCGCGCTTCGGCTGAAATTGTTCCTGCCTTGGGTAGTGATGCCGAAACTGAGGTTGCTCCTGTGACTAACTCGGGGGCTGAAACTGAAGCTGTTCCTGTTACTGCGGACAATATTGATGGCGCAACGTCTAGAGTTAAGGTGGGCGTTGATGTTACTACTGTTGGCGCTGCTAATGTTGAGGTTAATGTTAGTGTAAAAGTTACACAAATTTCATCTTCATTTAATGGCGCATCAGGATGCAGCACAAACAATCCTGAAACATTCAAAGATTTATGCAGGCTTACCGAAGGTGAGGCGAAGTATCTTTTAGATGCGGGGCTTGACGTTGAGAAATTATTTGAAAAGCATATTTCTATTAAAGATCACGGTGTATCAGAATTTGTTATTCTTGAGCCTTCTGCGCATGGTTTGAAAGGCGCAGAGCTTCCTGACCTTGTCATTGCGATGCGTGATGGTGATAATATTGATTACCGCGTTGTGAATTATGGTAAGGATGGTTTTAAACCATTATCAGAGCAACGCGCGGCGGGCATGTCTGATATGTCGCAAATCCATAACCCTTTTGGCAAGCTTCGCATAGATGATTTTCTTGATCATATTAGCGTTAGCTCGGGCGGCATGGTAAGGGAGGCTGCTAATGTTACCACTGGATTCGCAGGCATAAAGTTTATTGCTTCTGATGTCAATGGCGGGACATTTTCACAAAACGGTATGCGCTATGTTTATCAGGATGCATATGATGAAAAAGGCGCGATAGAAAAATATTCATCTGGATATCAAAACAGATTTAATGCGCGCTCGGCTTATGAGCAAGTTCAAAGAGATATGAAATATACAGGCGGAGTGCCTTCTGAGAAGCATAAGGGCGTTATCGTTAATGCAGGTCAAAGACCATTAAATGAGCCTGAAGTTAAGGAAGAAAAGCAAAGCTGGATAGCTCGTTTGTTTAATGGGTCTGGTGATGATGCATCTGATGTTAGTGCAGAGATAAAGCAAAATGCAGGTGATATGAATGTAGATGCAGCCAATGAGGATGAATATAATCCGCATAATGCTGATTTGTTAAACCTTGCGCGCCCTTTAAGCCAAGCTACGGCTCGTTAGTAAGATAATTATTTGAAATTACAGCTATCAATATGATCATTAACCATGCCCATTGCTTGCATGAAGGCGTAGCATGTTGTTGGGCCTACAAATTTCCAGCCTCTTTGTTTTAAATCTTTGGATAGTGCGATTGATTCATCTGTTTTCGATAAAATATCACCCTTATGTTTTATTGTGGTTTTCTCGCTTGGCTTGAAGCTCCAGAAATAATTGCTTAATGACCCATGTTCTTCAATTAGATTGATAGCGCACTGAGCGTTATTTATGGTGGCAGATATTTTACCGCGATGGCGGATTATTCCTGTATTTTGCATTAATGTATTTATAGCATCATTGTCGTAAATAGCAACTTTATTAAAATCAAACCCATCAAAAGCGTCGCGGAAATTCTTGCGTTTTCGCAAGATAGTAATCCAACTAAGACCAGCTTGAAAACCCTCTAGGCATATTTTTTCGAATAATCTTATATCATCATAAACGGGCCTGCCCCATTCATCATCATGGTATCGTATATATTGCTCATCCTCACCGCACCACCAGCAACGGGCTTGCCCGTCACTTCCAGTAATTAATCCTTTGTCTGTCATGATAAATCCTTTATAGTCGGGAAAATTTATTTAAAAGGGTAGTATAAAATATGGCATCTTATCAATATATTTATGTAATGAATGGGCTTAGCAAGGCGTATGGCAATGGTAAGAAAATACTCGAAGACGTGACACTTAGCTTTTTACCTGGTGCTAAAATCGGTGTTTTAGGCCCTAATGGCGCGGGTAAATCAACGCTGCTTAAGATTATGGCGGGGGTGGATAAGGATTATATGGGTGAGGCTTGGGCATCTGAGGGCGCGCGCGTTGGCTATTTAGAGCAAGAACCGCAACTAGATGCTAGCAAAACTGTTGGTGAGAATGTGATGATTGCTTTGTCTGAGACTAAGGCTATGGTTGATCGTTTTAATGCTATTGGCATGGAAATGGGCGAAGAGGGCGCAGATTTTGATGCTCTGTCCGAAGAGATGGGCGCACTGCAAGAAAAAATTGATGCGGTTGATGGCTGGGAGCTTGAGCGCACTGTTGAGGTTGCTATGGAGGCATTGAGATGTCCTCCGTTTGATAGCTCTGTAGAAAATCTTTCAGGCGGTGAGGCGCGCAGGGTTGCGCTATGTCGCTTGTTGCTGGAAAGCCCTGATTTATTGCTTTTAGATGAGCCTACGAACCATTTGGATGCGGAAAGCGTAGCGTGGCTGCAACGTTTCTTGCTTGATTATAAGGGCGCGGTTGTGATGGTTACTCATGATCGTTATTTTCTTGATAATGTTACGGGCTGGATTTTAGAGGTAGATCGCGGGAGCGGCATTCCTTATGAGGGGAATTATTCTGCTTATTTGGACGCAAAAGCCAAGCGCATGAAACAAGAATCGCGTGATGAAAATTCTCGTCAAAAAACATTAGCTCGTGAGATGGAATGGATGGGGAAAAGCCCTTCTGCACGTAGATCAAAGTCTAAAGCGCGGATTAATGCTTATGAGGAATTGCTTGCTGAGAGTGAAAAAACAGATATGCGTAATGCACAAATTGTTATTCCAACCCCGCCAAGACTTGGTGATTTGGTTATCGAAGCCAAGCATATTCGCAAAGGTTTTGGTGATAAATTACTAATGGATGATTTATCGTTTAGCCTTCCGCCTGGGGGAATTGTTGGAGTTATAGGAGCGAATGGCGCGGGTAAGTCAACTTTATTTAAGATGATTACAGGCGCGGAAACCCCTGATGAAGGTACGTTTAAAGTCGGTGATACGGTGAAGCTTGGCTATGTAGATCAAAGCCGTGACGCGCTTAACGCCGATAATAATGTATGGGAAGAAATATCGGGCGGCACTGATATCATCAAGCTTGGTAAAATTGAAATGCAAAGCAGGGCGTACGTGTCTGCTTTTAACTTCCGTGGCGGCGATCAGCAAAAGAAAGTTGGGGATTTATCGGGCGGGCAGCGTAACCGCGTGCATTTGGCTAAAATGCTTAAATGTGAGGCTAATGTCATATTGCTTGATGAGCCAACAAATGATTTGGATACTGAAACGCTAGCGGCATTGGAAGAAGCTATAGAGCGTTTTGCTGGGTGCGTTGTTGTAATATCACATGATCGCTGGTTCTTAGATCGCTTAGCAACGCATATTCTGGCATTTGAGGGGAATTCGCAAGTCACATGGTTTGAGGGTAATTATCAGGATTATGAAGCTGATTTCCATAAACGAATGGGGCATGATGCCGATACTCCAAGGCGTATTAAGTACAGACCATTGCGCAAAACTGGGTAAGTTTTTCGCGCGGTATGTTAAATAATGTCAAAAATATGTCATAAAAGTTCGCATCTTTCATGAAAAGAATGCTATCATTAATAATATTTTATCTAAAATTCGTTATTTATACGAGTTAGTTAAATTTTAATTAGGTGATGGGTAGCTATAGTGCTTGATATTAAAAAAAGAGATGTTTTGGTTTATGCGACAATGCCGCGCATAGTGCCTCGGGTAAAGAACTTATTTTCTTCAAGTTTTTCTTATATTGCATTTTTAATGGCGCATATTTATTTTATGGCGCGGTTGCTTCCTGCGACGCATCCATATTTATCACCTGAAAATATAGGTCGTTTTGGTGTACGTCATGTTATTGTGGAGGCATCTAGAAATTTAAAGTTTTCAATCAAGAATATAGATCAAATATTTATATATTTTGCGATGTTAGCTGGCGTTTTGATGCTGTTAGCGCAATTTCTTGTTTTTATATATGCGATTATTATATCGCCTGCTATGGCTTTTTCGTGGTTTGACACGCTAGACCCTAGTGAAGACATAGCATATAATTTGCTAGACCAAGTTTTTGGTGTTCCTGGTATTTTTTGTTCATCATTTACTGTTGCAAATTGCACGGCTTATGCAACTGGAATAGATTGGGGTGTGGCGGGACCAGCCACTGGGGCAGCGGTTATACCATTGCCATATCATACAGCTTTACATGGTTTGTTTCAGTTTTACTCAACGGCGCTGCTTTCTATTGCTGTTTTGATTTTCCTATATTTTGTGGTTGTTATTATATTTGAAACGGCAACAAGCGGCACTCCATTTGGTGAGAGGTTTCAAAATGTATGGGTTCCTGTTCGCCTTGTTGTTGCGCTAGGCTTACTGATGCCTGTGGGTCATGGTCTAGGTTCAGGGCAGTATCTTGTTTTATATGCTGCTAAGTATGGATCAAGCTTTGCTACAACGGGGTGGAAGCAATTTAACGATGGGATAGCTGGTCATTCTACATTTGCCTCTGGTGGTGCAAATCCAGCAGGTGAGAGTCATACTATGCTCGCTATTCCTGAAGCCCCTGATATTACTACAGTTGTTGAGGCGATGAGCCTCGTTCATGCTTGTGCCTACACATATCATAGAATGTTTGCGGGAAAACCAAATCAAGCTATACCTAGCTTACCTAATTACGCTGCTTATGATGCTAATTATACAGATGCATCAACCTTCTCTGGCTTTAGAGTGATGCCTTATTTTGTCAAAAATGTAGAAGCAGGTATGGTAAATGGAGCTATTGGAGGTTCCCCTATAATAGGCTATACAAATAAATACCAACATATTTATGACAACACAAATGTTACCCACATGGATGCGCTGGGCTTTTATTTTGCTAGTGATATTGTTATTCGCTTCGGTGAGTTTGGCTGGAATAATAGTGCTGACGATTTTCTCTATCGAAAAGAAACGGGCAATGTGAAGGCTTTTTGTGGTGATATAAGAATACCTGTTGTTGACCTTAGGGATCCTGGCGGCTCAAATGCCACTCCTTCGCGCGGTGGATCAGATGCTATGTTAAAGTTTTATTACAATCTGATTTTGGAGCTTTGGTTTGATGATGAGTCTATGCGCCAATTTGCAAGATCATATGTTGAAATGTCAATGGGTAAAAATACATTCCGTAGCTCTGGGTTTTGCGCTAACACTACCGCTTCTGGTGTTGGTTCTGGGGTACCTGGGTTTTATGGAAGTAGTGCGGCTTGTGAGGCTGGTGATTGGAAGCCAGTGGATTGGAGGCAGGATGTTATAGTTAAATATCAAACTAAGCTTAAAGTTGCGATTCGGGAAGCGTGGAGTGATTATGTGAACAACTCTGTTTATGGGGGTATGAGCTCGGATATTATGGAATATGGCTGGGGTGGTGCAGGTGTTTGGTATAATAAAATTGCAGAAGTTAATGGCGGGTGGATTAGCGCGGTTGCCGCAATACCTCTTATGGATAGATATCCTTTGGCGATGGAGCAGGTCTATGCTGAGAAAAAGAAGCAAAACGAATCTATTGAACATAACAAAAGATTCGATCCTACTGTTAAGGCGCAGTCTAGTAGCGCAGGTCCATCTGCAATTAAAATAGGTGAGCCTTTGTCAGAAGTGGCTAAACCACTTTCAAAAGTTTATGATTTTTGGAATTCAGATGATAAAAACTTTGATATTGCAACTCGTAAGACCAGCAAGAATATATTTATGGAAGCACTTAATCGCTTGATGGGAACTGGTGGTTTGGCTGCTATGCGGACATCTAATGCTCACCTTCATCCTTTAGCGCAGCTTGTTATGGTTGGTAAAGGTTTGGTTGATTCTGCTGTTACAAACTTGGCGGGATCTACTGGCTCTGCATTTCTTGGTGGTATGGCTAAGGCAATGGGTGGATATGATAAATCTGCCGCTGTTTTAAACGCGGCGAGTGATGTTCTTCTTTCCACCGCATTTATGGGGCTTACCGCTGGATTTGTTTTATATTATATATTGCCGTTTATGCCATTTGTTTATTTCTATTTTGCTGTGGCTAGCTGGATTAAAGCTATATTCGAGGCAATGGTCGGCGTTCCATTATGGGCGCTTGCACATCTGAGAATAGACGGCGACGGCTTGCCAGGTGAGGCGGCGCAAAATGGGTATTTCTTGATTTTGGATATATTTATAAGACCGATTCTAACAGTGGTTGGTTTGGTCGCGGCTGTTATTATTTTCTCAACGCAGGTTAGGGTTTTGAACTTGTTGTGGGATTTGGTAGTATCTAATACTTCTGGGCATACACCAACAGGTAATGATATATTGGGCATGAATAATGCCGATGATTCAAGGTTCCAGCGTAGCGTTATTGACCAGTTTTTCTTCACTGTGATTTATACAATTGTTTGTTATATGATGGCTTTGGCTTCGTTTAAGTTGATTGATAAAATCCCTGATAACATATTACGTTGGGCAGGATCTGGAGTTACTTCATTCGGTGATATTAATCAAGATAATGTGGATTCCTTAAGTCGTTATGCCGCGATGGGCGGTATGACTATTGGTAATCAAGCGGCGGGCGCGGTTAAGGGTCTTGGCAGTGGAGCAGGTAGTAGTTTGGGGACTACTATTAGGAATTCTACTTCGGATTCAGCGCCTAGCGCGGCTGCAAAAATGCCTCCTAGTGGTAACATGGGGACATAATATAATATGGTTTTTAAGAGTAAAAAAAGAGAGGTTTAATGTTTGGATTATTAATGCCAAAGGGTGTATTCCGTTATGCAATTATGCCTGAAATCGGTAGCAGGTTTCACAGCCTGTTTATGAGCGGATTTCATTATATTCCTTTCTTTATCGCAACTGTTTATCAAATGGTTGGGCTTTTGCCTCGCCATCACCCATATTTAAGCCAATCGAATATGGGGCGCTATGGCATAAGGCATGTGGTTTTTGAGGCTGCTAGCAATATAAAGTTTAGCCTTAAGAATATTGATCAAATAATTTTGTTTGTTGCTGTTTTGCTTGGGCTTATTATATTTTTAGTGCAGATTTTGTCTTTGGGTGCGTTTGTGTTTTTTCAGCCAGCATTGGCGGCAATGCCAACTAACTGGGCTGGATTTTTTACGGTTGATCCTGCATATAGACAACATGATTTGGCATCTATGATGCTTGATATGGTCTTTGGCGTTCCACACCCAAGTATCAGCTCTATGGGATTTTTTGAATCATGCGTTGGTTCTGCTACAAATTGTCAGGGCAACACTGGCCCTATAACTGATACTGATCTAGGATTAACAACTGTTTCTGGCAGTTTGGCAGGGCAGTTTGGCCCACTTTCCTCTAGCGCATATAATAATTTTCCATTCCCATATCATCTTGGTATGCATGAATTATTTAAAGTATATAGTAATGGTTTGTTGGTTATTGCTGTTGTTATTACGTCATATTTTATTGTTACAATTTTGGCTGAAACAGCTCAGACTGGCACTCCATTTGGTAAGCGTTTTAACAAAACATGGGTTCCCCTTCGTATTGTTGTGGCGTTTGGGCTCTTGATGCCACTTAATATTGGGCTTAATTCTTCTCAATATGTGGTTTTATACGCTGCTAAATATGGGTCGGCATTTGCATCTAATGGCTGGCGCATGTTTAATACTACATTAACTGATAGCTATTTGGGCGCATCCCAGAATCTTATAACTGTTCCGAATACACCCGATTTGGGTAAGTTAACAAAATTTATGTATGTGGCGCGTGTTTGTAAGGTTATTAATGATTTTTATGAGCATCAAAAATGGCTTGCGGAGGACGATGATGGTGATGGGGTTAATAACGTGGGCGCTTTGCCTGATGACTACAAGGTTGAAATGTATGCCATATGGAAGAAACATTCAGAAATAACTAATAATACTCTACTTATAACGACAACAACATTTTATGATGATTTGATAGCTGGCATTGATCCAGAATTTACAAGTGTTGGTTTCGTTTTTGGAACAAAAAATCCTGCGGATAATTCTAAAAGCAAGAATGAAGTTTACCCTGCTTGTGGTAAAATAAATTTAGCCTTGACTGACCCTAGACCATCAGGGACTGGTGAGCCTGGGATATTAGAGGTGCAAGAGGCTTATTATGACATTATTAAACTCTTATGGTTCCCTGGATTTGCTGCGTTGTCCCCTAATCCTCCTAACCCTGCTGAAACCCCAGCCTTTGCTCAACGCCATAGGGAAATTGCTAATCGCTCTACCAAAGGTCTTGTGGCTGAAACGGCTCATTCGGTTATGCTTGATGCGGCATATGTTCAAGATATTAATGATGGTGTTTCAGAGTATCTTTCGCTTGTGCTTGAAAGTGCGGCGCAAACTCAGGGCAGTAGCACTAGATTAAGTGACAGTGTTCAGGCTGATTTGCCGATTTTATATAGTAAGGGCTGGGCTGCCGCAGGGCTTTGGTATAATAGGGTGGCAGAGATGAATGGCTCGTTTATGGCGGCGGCATTTGCCGTTCCATCGATTGTAAAATACCCCAAGATACAAGAGCAGGTTGGTTCTCTTAAGAATAAATATGACAAAACGGTGGATGAGAAAGAGCAGTTCAAGCCGCAAGTTTCAGGTGTTGGAGATATGTCCAACCTTCTTAAGGGTTCGCAAGGCATGGAGTTTGCCACAACTTTATATAAGGCAGATGTTGAGTGGTCTGCCAGTGGCTTAACCCAAGAAGAGCCAACGGGCAATGCTATTCTTGATGCTATATCATCATTATTAGGGCTTAATGGTTTGTATGATATGCGCCGAAATCCGAATGCGCATCCTTTGGCTATGTTGGTGGGGATTGGAAAATCTTTGGTTGATAGCGCGGTTAACTCTCTTGGATATGCAGCCATGTCTTCTGTGTTTGCTGCCTCGGGGGTTGCTACTTCTTTGGGCGTTGTCTCCGGTAGCTTCTTTGTATCTATTGCGATGATGGGTCTAACCGTTGGGTTTGTTTTGTTCTATGTCATACCTTTTTTGCCATTTATCTATTTTTTCTTTGCTGTTGGTGGTTGGATAAAAGGAATATTCGAGGCAATGGTTGGCGCTCCACTTTGGGCATTAGCTCATATTAGGATTGATGGGCATGGTCTGCCTGGTAGCGCGGCAATAAATGGTTATTTCTTGATATTTGAGGTGTTCTTAAGACCTATACTTATTGTATTTGGGTTATTGGCAAGTATTTCTATATTCTCGGCATTGGTTAGTGTTTTAAATGTTATATTTGGAACTGTTACTAATAATGTTAGTGGTTTTGACATGGCTACGGAGTTAGACCCTGCTACGACATCTAGTGTATTGCAATATTCTAAATCAAAAATCGACCAATTTTTCTTCACGGTTATTTATGCAATTATAGTTTACCTAATAGGTATGTCGTCATTTAAGTTGATAGATGAAATCCCGAATAATATCTTGAGATGGATGGGGCAAAGCGTTGCAACATTTGGGGATCAACGTGAAAACCCAGCCGAAGGCTTGGTTTCAAGATCAACAATAGGATCACAGCAAGCCTTGTCTAAAATTGGTGGCGGGCTTCAGTCTGGTGTTCAAGGCGCTGGCGCTGTTGGCAAGTAAATAACTAATATTAAGAAAAGAGCTTATGGCCATAACTAAGAAAAGAATTGTACGATATAGCGTGTTACCGGGTATTATACCTAGGGTGCAAAGCTTTGTTGGCTCTGGGTTTTCTTTTCTAGCAAGCTTGATTGCGGTTATATATCATAATGTTGGATTGCTTCCTGCTGGGCATGAATATCTTAAATCTAATAATTTTGGACGATATAGTATAAGGCATGTTGTAGCAGAGGCAGGTAATAATCTTGTATTTAAAAAAGAAAATATCGATCAAATTATTTTGTATTTTACAATTTTAATGGGTCTAGCCCTTGTTGTTTTGCAAATTGTGCTATTGATTGTTTCTGTTGTGATGAGCCCTGTCATGGCGAGCACATTTTCTAGTATGTTTCTTACAACTCCTACTGGGCATAATTCATCCCAAGATATTGCATTTATTGTGCTGGATAATGTTTTTGGTATTAAATATATGTCTGGTTCTGGAAATGTGAATGGGTTTTTTAATTCATGCATATCTGATTTATCTACCCCATGTTTAGATATGTCGTCTCCTCAAAATACCATTCCATCACCTACATCTTATCCGCTGCCTATGCATATTGCATTACATAAAATGCTGCATTTCTATACTATGGGGATTGCATTTATTGCTGGGTTAATCATTATTTATTTCGTTATAGCGATTATTGGTGAGACAGTTACAACGGGCACGCCGTTTGGTCAGCGTTTTAATAAAGCGTGGTTTGTTCCGCGGCTTATTGTGTTTTTTGCACTTATTGCCCCTATTAGCACTTCTGGTAATAATGCAGGTATTAACGTAGCGCAGATGATCGTTTTTTCGGTTGCAAAATTTGGCTCTAACATGGCGACCAATGCTTGGCTTAGGTTTAATGATGATTCAACCACTGCTGTTAGCGAATTCCTTGGAAAGGAGCAATCTATGCTCGCCTTTGGTAATGTGCCCGAGGTTGGTGGATTAACGCAATTTATGCATGTCGCGCGCATGTGTATGTATGCAGAAAAAATTATCAATGGAATTGATGTCCTGCCTTATATAGTTAGAGAAAATAATAGCAATACTGATGCCATTAGGCTTGCTGATGGCTCTACTTCTTCTGGTGGAATGGCTGGAATGGGCGGGACAACGGATAATCACCTTGATTTTCTAACAACAGATTTTTCTAGGGCGGTAGAGTTTTCAAGATATGATACTGTAGTATTGAGATTTGGGCATCGTAACCCCCCCGGAGTTGGAACTGATATATTGAATAATCCATTAGGCTCGTATAGCTCTGAAATGGGCTATGTTGATCCTACATGCGGTGAAATAAAATTTGAGATAACATCCATGGACCAACATGTAATTGGCTCGGGATCAAATTTTGGTATTCAGGAAAATTACTACTTATCTATTAAAGAGTACCTTACTGATGTTCACCCAATGATTGATATTACGTCTCGCTGTATGGTTAGATCTGTTTTGCCTTATGACTTAGATCATTCATGTGTTGGGACGCCATATACAGTCACATCAGGCGGCCCTCCATCTAATTTTGGTTATATATCTGCTACAAATTGGTTAAATACGCAGGCAGCTAGGTCAGCTTTTGAGAGATTTAATTCAGCAAACAAATATTATATTTCTGGTGAGGTTATTGATTGGGGGAGCTATTCAACTATAAGCACTAACATACATAACAATATAGAGGCTTCTCTGCAAAATACGGCAGCTGATCAGAATCTTCTTATGCCCGCGCAGATAAGAGAGCGTGGCTGGGCTGGGGCTGCCCTTTGGTATAATAAAATTGCAGAAATAAATGGTATAAATGCCTCGGCTATTAATAATTTACCAAACCCCTTTAAATATCCTAAGGTTATGGAGCAAATAGCAGACCAGCATAAGGCAAATGATGGTAATTTCTCATATGTTGATCGTTTTAACCCTAGGCTGCAAAGTGGTCAGCTTGCAAGTTTGCCTCGCCCTGGTGATCAATATATTGCAGCAATTCTTTATAATGATTATAATTTTTGGCGCACGTCATCCGTTCAGGAAAGTGTTCATACAAGGTCATCTAAAAATGCGATAATAGATATTATTAATACGGTATTTGGGACACAAGGGTTGCTGAATATATTAGAAAATGATGGTGTGCATCCTTTGGCAATGCTTAGTTATGCTGGAAAAACTATGGTTGATGCGTCTATAAGAAATTTATTTCTTGGCGTTGTTGGGCAAGGTATTGGTCAAATTCTAGATGATAATGCAGCGGGGCAGCTTGCCGTTGCAATAGGCGGGTTTCTTGTTCAATTTAGTTTGATCATGCTTTCTATTGGGTTTATGCTGTTCTATGTTTTGCCATTTATGCCATTTATCTATTTCTTCTTTGCTTTTGGTGGGTGGATTAAGAGTATATTTGAAGCTGTTGTCGCTATGCCTCTATGGGCGCTTGCGCATATTAAGATTGATGGGGAAGGGCTGCCCGGACCTTTGGCGACAAATGGATATTTCCTGCTTTTTGAGATTTTCTTAAGACCAACATTAATTATATTTGGGTTTTTGATAAGCATATCTTTGTTCGCTGCTCTGGTGAATGTTCTGCATGAGGTTTTTCATATTCTAACATTAACTGCTACTGGTTATGATATGAACGCTGAAATATTTACATCTTCTGCGGCACTGACGGGAGGTGGATCTACAATGGGATATTGGCGTAGCCCGCTTGATGAGCTGTTTTATACCGCCATCTACGCTATGTTAGTATATATGATTGGCTTATCATGCTTTAAGCTTATTGATGAGATTCCTAATAATATCATGCGCTGGATGGGGGTAACAGTTAGTACATTCCGCGAGAATTCTGGTGATCCTGCGGGCGAGTTATCAGGTAAGATGTATAGAGCCACCCAAATGACGAATGCACAAGTAACGCAGATGGTTGCGCGTATTAAAGGTACGTCAGATGGCAGAGAGATGGAACATGCACTTATGCAGACAAGCTATAAGTAAGACCTAAATTTCAAGGTCTTAAATGCGCTAGCAAAACCTCGATTTTACCGCCGCCGCGCTGTATTACTGAGGAAAAGTCAGAGCGCTGAGTCATTGACATGCTAACGCCCTCTACTATTATATCGATAACTTTAAGTTGCCCGTTTTTCTTTTTGCGAACGCGCCAGTCAACATCGATTTTAGAGCCTGTTTCGGGAATAATAACAGAGGAAACAATTATATCTGCTTTACCTTCGGCGCGAGCTTCAGTGACTTCAATTTTTTGACCGTCATAATTACTAAAGCGCCTTGAATATACTCCAACTATCATATCTTCAAATAATTTTAGATATTCTTTTTGCTCAGGCTTTGTGCTTGTGCGCCAATATTTGCCTAAAGAAAAGCGGGCAATTGTTTTCATATCAAAATTGTTATGCAATAAATCACTGAATTTCTTTTGACGTTTTTCTTCTGACATATTTTTATTCTCTAAAGTGCTTATGCCTTCACTCATTAGGTCAGATATAAATTCATGTGCGTCATCTTTGAGGGATGAATTATTAACATATATGAAGCTTTGGCTCTTATCAATATGCGGGGCGGAGCTTTGAAAAGCTAGCGCTGGCGTTGATATAGATAATGTTGTGACAACGCTTAGGGATAAAATTAATTTATAATTTAGCAAAGATAATTCCTCTTCTATTCATCTTCATAATATGGGAAGGCAGGCATAGAGCTTTGTGCTAAACTATCTTTATCATGAATTAGTGCTTCGCGATGTTGATAATATGTTGAGCGAACCGCGGCATAATAATCAATAGAGCTCGCCTCTATTTCAGTCAATGTATCTATTAATGATTCCCTTAGATCTAAATAATCGGCGGTGAATTTCCCAGCATATAGCCATTCATTGTCATGCTTGAACAGGTGTAAGCGCACAGGGTCGGCAAAGCCATCGGCTAAATATCCGCCATAATCACGCAGTGATGAAGGGCCTATAAATGGAAGCACCATGTAAGGACCGTAACCTACGCCCCATACAGCTAAGGTTTGTCCAAAATCTTCGGCTTCGTATTCTATTCCTTCATACCCGGCAACATCAAAAATGCCGCCAATACCGATAGTTGTGTTGATTATTCCGCGAAGCAGGGCATCACGCGAGCCTTGGATATCACCTTGTAATAACTGGTTTGCAAGTATTATTGGGCTTTTTAAGTTGCGCAGGAAGTTTCTAATACCGCTCCTTGCTGGTTTTGGAGTGATGGCTCTATACCCTGTTACAATGGGGTTTATAACTGCTTTATCAACGGCTTGGTTAAATGCCATGACTTGTCTATTTGCTTCTTCCATTGGGTCACTAATAACTATCCCATTGTCATATATCGCATTATTCTTTGTGCTTGCACATGATGTAAGAACCACAGTTGAAAGCACGATAAGCAATAGATTTGAAGTAAATTTCATTATAAAACCTTTGTATTTCGTATATAATAATATCAGTTACTCAGAAAAGACACTTTATTATAGATATCATTTATTTGTTATCAATTAGTTAACTAAAAAGCAACAAGTTAATTATCCGTCTTCTATATTCATCATCACCGCCAATCCCAATAAAAAAGCAATAAGTGCTGGTGACCAAGCGGCAAGTGCAATAGGTATTTGTTGCGATGATCCAAGGGCTTGCAAAAAGCTTGATAAGAAGAAAATTATAAACCCGATAAATACTCCTGTCGCAACCATAGCAAATGTTCCCTTTGATCTTGGCGGGCGCATAGATACACTTGCAGCAAGTAATATCATTGCGCAAAACATTAGTGGCTGTGACAATAGGCTGTGGTAATAGACTTTTAGCTTTGTTGCATCAAACCCTGTTCGCTCTAATGTCCTTATATAAGCGGGCAATTTCCAAAATGACATGCTTTCGGGTGAGGCAAAGCTTTCTTCTATTTCTTGGCGGGTTAGAGTGGTTGGCAATTTATATGTGGGTTCTTTAACAAAAGACCCACCTGCTTTATGAATTACAACATTATCAAGATGCCATGATTTATCTTTTAGAGTTGCTGTTTTTGCATCGGCGCGTTGAAGAAACCTATTATTATCAGTGAAGTAAAAAATTGTAACATTATTGAGAACCCATTTAAGTTGTTGGATTTTTTGTGCATGCAATATGACATATCCGCTTACTAATTCCGCCTTATCTTCGCTTGATACGTTATCGGATTCTATTAATATGGCTTGCTTTAGCCATAGCCCTTCACGGAATACGGCAATTTGATTTTTTTGATGCTTTAAATGTGTGCGCTCTAATTCTTCGAATTTACCAATAAAAACCGCACCGACTGGATTTATAACGGTTATTTGCATTAAGCCAAATATTAAGCCGACGGCGGCTATTGGTAGTAAGAATTGCCAAACAGAAAATCCCGCTGCTCTTACAACAATTAGCTCATATTTGCGGGTGAGTTGCCAAAATGTAAAGATTGCACTGAATAAAACAGCAAAAGGGAATAACACTTGTCCGACTTCTGGAAGTTTTAAAAGCCCCATTTGCAATACTAATATCATTGGCACGTCAGGCTTTTTGCTTGCGCGCCTTATAAGTTCCACTGTGTCAAAAAGGTAGACTATAGTTAGAAGTGCGCCAAGCAATATCAATAAATTAATGACATATTTTTTTGCCAGATAACCGCTTAATGTTGGTGTTATTTTTATCATGCGGCTATCTCTTTTTTTGTATAGAGGAATTGCCTGCGTATGTTTTCGCTAAAGCTGCTTAGCATGAATAGTGAAAGTAATATTGGGGCAAGTGTCAATATATACATTAATATAAGCCCGCTGCTATTATTTTGGGCAAGGTTATATGCGGTTAAAAATGCTCCTTGAATAAGCATAACCACAGTAATAGATATTCCTATTCTTAATGTTTGCCCGCGGCGATTTGCTGGCCCTAAGAGCAGAATTGCTAATGCCGTTAGGGGAAAGGCAAGTGCAAGCAAAGGCGCAGTGGCGCGGCGGTGCAATTCAATAGAGAAGTTTCTTAAATTCTCGACATCTCGTTTTATGCTGTAATCAGGGTTTAATAATTGTGACATTGTACGCTCATCTGGCTCTGACCATCGTTTGCGAGCTACTCCGCCTTCTGGTAAGTCAATGGTGTAGCGGTCAAAGCTAAGTCTTTGTAATATTCCCGTTTCAGTATTATATGTTTGCCGTGATCCATCGTAAACTATTACTTGCTGGCTTGTTTCTCCAATCATTATGACCCCGCGCTTTGCTAAAACAGTAGATGGGGGATTGTTTTTATCGCGAGTATCATGGATCATTAGACCTGCTAACTCTCCGCTTTTGGTTTTCTCATTTATATAAACGGTTAAGCCTTTGCCAAGCTGGTTAAATACGCCTTCTTTGAATAATAGGCTTGAAAAATCAGATTTCAGCTCTTGTCGCATTTCTTGCATTTTGGATAATGATAATGGCGATATCCACATTGTTATTGCCCACAAGATGATTGTTGCAATTATCCCTATTATTATTGCTGGGCGCGCTAAAGCAAAAGAAGAATAACCAGCCGCGCGCATGGCTATTAGCTCTGTGTCTATTGTCATTTTGTTATATAAAAACAATGTCGCAGCCATAACAGATAGCGGCAATATAATTTCAAAAAAACGCGGCAAAGCAAGTATTGTTAAAGTTAGGAAAGCACTGCCTGATGAGCCTGAGCTAATGACGATTTCTAAAAACTTAAGAGATTGCGTAAGGAAAATGACAAGAGCAAGTATTACGGCTATAAAAGCCGTGGCAATGAATAAGTTCTTTAGAATATAATAGTTAAAAATTTTCATGCTAGCCATTTTGTTTTGTAGATTATACTATTAAACTGTTTCAAAGCTACACCCAATTATTTAGGAAATATATTATGACATTGAATATTTCATTTTCACAAGCCCCTAATAAAAATGCAGAAGCTGCTATTTTATGTTTTTATGATGGGAAAGAGCCAAGCGCGCCTGTTAGTTCGCTAAATTACGAGTTTAGCGGATTTATAGACCATGTTCTTGAGAAAAACAAAAGCTTTAAGGGTAAATTCGGGCAGACTGAAATATTAATGTTGCCTGAGGGCTCTTCCTATAGTTATGTGGTTTTGCTTGGTTGCGGCAGTAAAGATGATCTGGGTAAGTTAGAGGCTGAAAAACTTGGCGGTAAGCTTTGCGTTGCACTTGAGAATAGAGATATTGAAACGCTCGAGTTTTACTCTGATAGTGATTTTGCCAATAACATGGATATTTCTGTTCATATAGCCGCTGGTATGAAATTACGTTCTTATAAGTTTGAGCAATATAAATCTGATAAGCCCGATGATGAGAAAAAGAATATATTGTTAAAGGCTGATTTTGTCTTATTGGATAATAATGAGGCTAGAGATCTATATGATGTTCAAGCGTCTATCATTGATGGTATGTTTTTGGCTCGTGATTTGGTTAATGAGCCGCCAAACATGCTCTATCCCGAGATTTATGCTAAGCGCATAAAAGCGCAATTAAAGCCTTTGGGCGTTGAGGTTGAAATTCTCGATGAAAAGAAAATGCATAAATTAGGTATGGGCGCGTTGCTTGCGGTTGGTCAGGGGTCTGATAATCACTCGCGCATGGTGATTATGCGCTGGAATGGTGATGAGGATGATACTAATCCGCCGATTGCCTTTGTTGGTAAGGGCGTGACGTTTGATACTGGCGGGATATCTCTTAAACCATCCGCGGGTATGGAAGATATGAAGATGGATATGGGCGGCTCTGCTGCTGTTGTTGGTTTGATGAAATCTTTAGCAAGAAGAAAATCTGCCGCGAATGTTATTGGCATTGTTGGTCTAGTTGAAAACATGCCTTCGGCGCGGGCTTACCGTCCTGCGGATATTATTACTTCATATGCAGGCAAAACTATTGAGGTTTTAAATACGGACGCTGAAGGGCGGCTTGTTTTGGCGGACGCGCTTTCATATGTGCAAGATATCTATAAGCCTAGCCTTATAATTGATTTGGCTACTTTGACGGGGGCAATAGTTGTTGCTCTAGGTCATGAATATTGTGGAACTTTTTCTAATGATGATGAGCTATGGTCGCAAATGGATAAGGCGGGCAAGGATACGGGCGAGAAATTATGGCGCATGCCCCTTGATAATGTTTGGAAAAAAGATGTTGAGGGAACTATTACAGATGTACAAAATATGTCGAAATCCAAGGGAGCAGGCTCATGCACTGCCGCTGGGTTTTTATCACATTTCATAGATAAAGACATGAAATGGGCGCATATGGATATCGCGGGAACGGCGTGGATTAAGTCTGATAAGGATATCACACCAAAATATGGCACTGGGTTTGGCGTGCGTATTTTAGATCGATTTGTTGCCGATAATTATGAATCCTGACACTAAGCTTCCTGACCATATTTTAAACCTTATTAAAAGTCTTTCGGGGGCGGAAAAAGATGCAATTACTCGCCAATATATAGCCGATAAAGCAGAGCTTAATATACTTGATGATGAGAATAGTGATCCTATTGGTGATGAAATTCACTCGCCAATTAATGGGATAATCCACAGATACCCTGACAGGGTTTTATTCAAAGTTAGTAATGTTTGTGATGCTTATTGTAGATATTGTTTCCGCCGCGATATGGTCGGGGTGGGGTTTGCTTACCTTAGTGAGGATGATTTTAATCGTGCCATTGAATATATAAAGGCGCAAAAACAGGTGTGGGAGGTCATATTAAGTGGGGGTGACCCGCTCATTTTATCGGCTCGCCATTTAAGCAAAATATTTGATGCTCTTGATGAAATTGAGCATGTTAAAATTATTCGCATTCATACACGCATTCCAGTGTCAAATCCGCTTAAAATTAACGATACGTTACTATCTGTTTTTAAGAGCTCAAGCAAGGCTGTGCATATAGTTTTGCATGTAAATCATGAGGCTGAAATTACGGATGATGTTAGGGCTATAATTTTTAAATTTAGGCAAAGTAATTGCTCTATTTTGTCGCAATCAGTCCTTTTGAATGGGGTTAATGATGATGCAAATACGCTTGAGAGTTTGTTCAAAAAACTTATATCTATGCATGTGAAACCATATTATTTGCACCATCTGGATCGAGCCAAAGGCACTTCGCATTTTCGTGTTTCAATTAAGAGAGGGCAAGAAATTATGAAGGAATTGCAAGGCAGGGTTTCAGGCATTTGTCTTCCTAAATATATGCTAGATATCCCGCATGGTCATGGGAAAATTCCCATTGATGCGCCATATATTAATATACCCAATGATGATGGTAAATATTGCGTGGAAGATTATAAGGGGGGTAAGCACTCTTATAATGATTATTCAGATTGAGTTTGCATCCATGCGATTAGCGCGGCTCTATCTTCTATTTTCTTCATGCCAGCATATCCCATTTTTGTACCTGAAATAAATTTCTTGGGCTTTAATATGAACTCGTTAAGCGAAGCGTGATTCCACTCCCCGTCGAATGATATTAGGGCTTTAGAATATTTAAAGCCGTCTTTTGTGGCTGCTTTTGAGCCAACAATATTCCATAGATTTGGCCCGATTTTGTGCTTTCCACCCTCATTAAATGAATGACATGCTGCGCATTTCTTTGATAGTTTAGCACCTTTTTTAAGGTCAGCACTAGCTATTAACTCTTCGAGTGAAGCAGGGGCTTCTTCGGCTGTTTCAATTGCTACTTCTTCGTTATTTGTTGTTTTTACTTGCTTAGGCTCTGTCTTAACTTTGGCTATAACCTCAATAGGGACGGCATCTTTTTCAAGCTCTTGCGCGATAATGGCTTTGTTGCCAATGAAGCTAATTAACGTTAGTGTAATGCCTGCAACTAATATTGCTGAGAAAAATTTAATCATTCCTGAACCGATCATTTTAAAAAACTTTGTAAATTAAGACAAGCCAAATATATCATAGCTTTATTATTCTTGTCGAGAGGGATATATATGTTTATATGCATCATATAATTTATGAAAGATGATAATATGAGTAATTACAAGTCAATAGCATTTCAAGGTGCGCATGGAGCATATTCGGATATGGCATGTCGCAGCGTTTTTCCTGAGCTTAAGACCATTCCTTGCGAGTCTTTTGATGATGCATTTAATGCGGTTAATGATGGCAGGGCTGATCTGGCTATGATTCCTGTTGATAATACGATAGCGGGGCGCGTTGCTGACGTTCATCACCTTATGCCCGAAGGGGATTTATTCATAATAGGTGAGCATTTCCAGCCTGTTAACCATATGTTGCTTGGGGTTGCGGGCGCTAAAATAGAAGACATAAAATACGTACATAGCCATGTTCACGCTATTCCGCAATGTCGTGAATTTTTAAAAGGGATAAGCGCTAAGTCTTATGTTCACGTCGATACGGCTGGCGCGGCAAAAGAAATTGCGGATAAAAATGACAAAAGTCATGCGGCAATAGCCTCATCATTAGCAGCAGAGATTTATAATATTGAGGTACTGGAAAGAAGTATTGAAGACCAAGACCATAATATGACGAGGTTTTTAATATTATCTCCTGAACCATATTATCCGCCGATAGATGCGCAGAATGTCATAACTAGTCTTTTATTTGAAGTTCGCAATATTCCTGCTGCTTTGTATAAGGCTTTGGGTGGTTTTGCTACAAATGGTTTGAGTTTGACCAAATTGGAATCCTATGTTGATGAGAACTTCCAAGCCGCGCGTTTTTATTGTGATATTGAAGGTCATCCTGAAAGTCAGGCTTTTAATCGCGCATTAGAAGAGCTGGGCTTTTTTGCAAAAGATGTGAAATTGCTAGGATCGTATATTGCTCACCCCGCGCGTAAATCTTACGAAGCGGATTATGGTGAGCTTTGATAAGCTATATTTTCGTGCGAATATTAAAATGGCTCTGCTACGGCCATAATTACTATTATAATCATGAGTATTGCAGGTAGTTCATTGATAACTCTAAAATATTTTGCTGATTTTTTATTCTTATCTTCTGCAAATGATTTCACGTGGCGAGCGTAAACATGGTGCATAGCTGTCATTAAAACAATTAGTAATAATTTTACATGCATCCATGGCTCTGCCATAAACAAACTACCAAGCGCATATAACATAAGAATGCCAAAAAACCATGCTATTATCATCGCTGGATTAATTATTATCCTTAAAAGCTTGCGTTCCATAATTTTAAAAGTTTCGGACATATCCGATCCTGTTGGGGCATCTGCATGATAAACAAATAGCCGAGGTAGATATAACATACCTGCCATCCATGAAATTACAGCTATGATGTGGAAGCTTCGCAACCAATCATAATACATATTTAAAAAATCTTGCATATTAACTCCTATTCAAGCCCCCCCCGCCATTATTAAAGTCGCTATAAATATTTACTGGCAAGCGAGGCATTCTTCATAATTGCCAGTTTCGCTGAAGCTGCCTTGTTCACCCTTGTCCTTATCGCCATCTTCTGACTTAGAGCGCATCCAAGAAGCGTTGCTTTCTGCGCGTTGTATGGATTTAGAGCGACAATAATACAAAGATTTAATACCTTTTTTCCATGCACTCATATGAAGACCATGCAGCTCTGATTTATGAACATTGGCGGGCAAAAACAGATTTACGCTCTGCGCTTGGCAGACAAATGGTGTGCGGTCTGCGCAATGCTCAATAATCCAGCGTTGGTCTATCTCGAATGCGGTTTTAAACACGTCTTTATCTTCCGCCGAAAGAGCGTCCAAATGCTGAATAGATCCTTCATTGGTAAATATAGAGCTCCATACATCATCAGTATTTATGCCCTTTTCCTCCAGCAGTCTTTCCAGATATTTGTTCTTAACAGGAAATGATCCTGACAATGTTTTATGCGTGTAAGCATTGGCGGCAATTGGCTCAACGCCAGGTGAAGCTCCCCCGCAAATAATAGATATAGAAGCCGTGGGCGCGATTGCCATTTTGTTAGAAAACCGCTCCATTATCCCGTAATCGGCGGCATCAGGACAAGCTCCGCGCTCATGAGCAAGCTTAACCGAGGCATCATCAGCTTGGCGTTTAATATGCTGGAAGATGCGCCTGTTCCATACTTTTGCCATTACACCTTCCCATGGTATCTTTTTATCTTGCAAGAATGAGTGAAACCCCATAACGCCCAGCCCGACAGAGCGCTCACGCATTGCCGCATATTTCGCGCGTTTCATCGAATCTGGGGCTTTTTCGATGAAATCCGTTAGTACATTATCAAGGAATCTCATAACATCTTCAATAAATGTTGGGTGATCTTGCCATTCATCGAATTTCTCAAGATTAAGCGAGGACAAACAGCAAACGGCTGTGCGCTCATTACCAAGATGATCCTTGCCAGTCGGCAGAGTAATCTCAGAGCAAAGATTAGACATTTTAACATTTAAGCCCGCCATTTTATGATGATCAGGAATAGCGCCATTAACATGGTCTATAAACACAAAATACGGCTCACCCGTTTCAACGCGTGCAGTAAGAAGGCGTATCCATAGATCGCGCGCACTTACCTTATCGACAACAGAGTTATCTTTTGGAGATTTAAGCGCCCATTCCTCGTCATTTTCAACTGCTTCCATGAAGCGGTTAGGAATAAGAACGCCATGATGCAGGTTAAGGGCTTTACGGTTTGGATCACCGCCTGTAGGTCTGCGAATTTCTGTAAATTCCTCAATTTCAGGATGCCATACAGGAAGATATATGGCCGCACTCCCGCGTCTAAGCGAGCCTTGAGATATAGCCAAAGTTAGGGAGTCCATAACCTTGATGAATGGAACAATGCCGCTTGTCTTGCCATTACGTCCAACTTTTTCACCAATAGAGCGCACATTTCCCCAATAAGAGCCAATGCCCCCACCAAGCGACGCTAGGTAAACATTTTCATTCCAAAGTTCCATTATATCATTAAGAGAATCGCCTGTCTCATTCAAGAAACAAGATATAGGTAGTCCGCGGCTAGTCCCTCCATTAGATAAAATAGGAGTAGAAGGCATAAACCATAGCTTAGACATATAATCATAGATGCGCTGCGCATGGTCGCTATCATCGCCATAATACATTGAAACGCGCGCAAATAAATCTTGGGGCTGTTCTTCGGGCAGTAAATACCTGTCAACTAGTGTTGATTTACCAAAATCAGTTAGGTTATCGTCTCTTGATCTATCGATGCGGACACGATTTCCCCTCTCCATTTGCGCGAGGTCAAACATGAGCTATGCTCCTTCAGGTTGTAGTTACTCATTCTAATGAAAGTTATTCAAGGAATGCTTTTTAAATAAAGAAGATGAAGCACCGCAAAACACAATCTGTTGTGATCATCTTGTATGTAAGATACTACATATCGTATATATCACCAAATTGAATTTATTCCTATGCTTGTTTACCTTGCCCAAGAACGCCCTGATTCAGCATATAAAAAGCGACATATCCAAAGATTTATCCACCTGTGAAAAAAGTGAAATTGTAATATTATTTCACGAAAACAGCCCTTAATTCTGCTATAGTAAGCATTATTACTAAAGGAAAAAGCATAATGAAGAATCGGCAAACAAAAATATTGGCAACATTAGGCCCCGCATCTAATTCTAAAGAGATGATAGATGCTCTTTTTTGCGCAGGAGTTTCTACATTTCGCCTTAATTTCTCTCATGGCACGCATGAAGATCATAGGTGCGCAATCAAGCATATCCGAAGCTTAGAGGCTAAATATAGCTCTCCCATCGGCGTTGTTGCTGATATGCAAGGCCCGAAACTTCGAATCGGCAAATTTAAAAATTCATCTGTTAAACTAGAAAAAGGGCAGAAATTTCGATTCGATTCGGATAGCTCTTTAGGTGATAAAAATCGCGTTTATTTGCCCCATAAAGACGTTATCGAAGGACTAGATACTGGCAGTCTTATTTTCCTTGATGATGGCAAAGTGCGCATAGAAATTACGAATAAGGGCGCGGGCTATCTTGAGGGAATTGTGCAAGCTGGCTCTTATTTGAGTGATAATAAGGGCTTTAACCTGCCTAATGTTATCCTGCCTATTCCTGCGCTAACCGATAAAGATCGCATAGATTTAAAAGCAGCCCTTGATATGGGCGTGGATTGGATCGCGCAAAGCTTTGTGCAAAAACCTGAAGATGTAGTGGAAGCCAAAAAGCTTATAGATGGTCGAGCGCGGCTTATTGCTAAGATTGAAAAGCCTTCCGCATTAGAATATCTTGAGGAAATCGTAGATTTAGTGGATGGAATTATGCTGGCTCGCGGGGATTTAGGCGTTGAGATACCGCCCGAAGATGTGCCATCAGTGCAAAAACATGTTATCCGCCTTGTTCGTGATAAGGGCAAGCCCGTTATTGTGGCTACTCAAATGCTTGAATCCATGATAACAAATGCGCGCCCAACAAGGGCGGAGGCATCGGACGTTGCCACGGCTGTATATGATGGGGCAGATTGTGTTATGCTTTCGGCTGAAACTGCGGCGGGTGAATATCCTGTGCGCTCGGTGGAGATGATGGATAGAATAGCAAGAAAAACCGAAGCGGATAGTAATTATCTTGAAATGATGGATGCTGCCCGCCCTGACGCTCTTAGCAATCCATCGGACGCTATTACTACGGCGGCTTATTATGTCGCGCAAGATGTTGATGCTAAGCTGATTGTGAATTACACAATGTCAGGCTCAACGGCTCTAAGAACCGCGCGGCAGCGACCAGAAATATCGATATTATGCCTAACTCCTAATATAGAGGTAGCGCGAAGACTTGTGCTTTCATATGGCGTGTTTCCTGTGCATGATGATATAGGTACAGAAGATTTTACAGGCCCCGCCCGCCACGCAGCAAAGATAGCTTTGAGCAAAGGCTTTGCAAAAAAAGGTGATCGCTTTATTATGACCGCAGGAATGCCGTTTGGTATTGCAGGAACAACAAATATTTTAAGAATCGGTGAGGTTGAGTAAAAAATGAAAGAACATATCCATATAATTTTAACAGGCGGGACGATTGAAAAATCATATAATCCAGTTACAGAGCAAACAGCTTTCTTGTGTAAGTCTATTCTACCCGATTATTTGAACGATGTTATAAAAGCTTATCCGCATTTAAGTTTTGATTTTGTATCCCAAATTGATTCTTTGGATATGACTGATAATTTAAGATCAAATATATTGCACTCTATAAAACAAACATTGGCTAAAAAAATTATAGTCACTCATGGAACGTCAACTATGGAGGATACGGCTGTGTATCTTGCTAAACATTTAGGCAAGACAGATAAAACCATAGTTCTAACGGGAGCTATGATCCCGCTTAAAGAATTTGCCATGAGCGACGCAGGCTTTAATCTTGGCTATGCCATGGCGAGCGTACAAACAGCCGATGCAGGTATATATATCGCGATGAATGCCAGCCTTTTTGACGCTGGTAAAGTTGTAAAAAACGTAGCGATAGGAAAATTTGAGGGGGTGTAGCCTATATCAGATAAAAAGATTTAAATTTTTTGCAAATCACTTTGTTTTTTGGCTTTTCTAATTTAAAAGATAGAGCATGAGCGCTCTAAAGACATTAAAACTCCATAATTTCAGATGTTATGATGAAATGTCATTTACTGACCTATCGGCAGGATTGATTGTGCTTTCAGGCGCGAATGGCGTGGGTAAAACCAATATTTTAGAAGCTATTTCCCTGCTTAGCACGGGCAGAGGTTTGCGCGGCGCGCGCATTATGGAGATTCAAAAAAATGATGCTAATAAACCTTGGGCAGTATCGGGCATTTTGCAGGGTAATTATGGCGCAGAAATAAGGCTTGGCACTGGTCTTGATCCCAAAGCCATGAAACAAGGCACAGAAAAGCGCATAGTTCGCATTAACGGCAATAATGTTAAGTCTCAAGCAGCATTGGGCGAGCATTTATCATGCGTTTGGATTACCCCACAAATGGATCGGCTATTTATGGATTCCAGCAAAGAGCGCAGGAAGTTCCTTGATCGCCTGATTTTCGCATTTGACACTGGTCATTCGGGGCGAATTACGCGCTATGAAAATGCATTGTCTCAGCGTTCAAAATTACTTCGTGATGGCAAGAATGATAATGCATGGCTATCTGGTTTAGAGCAGCAAATGAGCGAGGCAGGAATTGCAATTGCCGCCGCGCGGCTTGATTTTACTGAAAGACTGCAATCCGCTTGCATAGCCGCAGATCACTCATATTTTCCATTGGCTAAATTTAGAGTAAAGGGAAGCATAGAAGAACAGCTTGGCAATGCACCCGCCCTTGAAATTGAGTATGCATTTAAGTATCAGCTAGAGCAAAGCCGCGCGCGCGATGCTATAACAGGCGGGGCTGCGAGCGGGGTTCACAAATCTGATCTTGAAGTTATATATGCGGCAAAAAACATGAAAGCGGATCAATGCTCAACGGGAGAGCAAAAAGCCTTGCTTATTGGGCTAATATTGGCTCATGCGCAGTTAATAAATTCAGAGCACGGCAAGCCTCCTATTTTACTTATGGATGAGGTGGCAGCGCATTTAGATGATGCGCGTAGGGGCGCTCTTTATGAAATATTGCAAGATATAGGGGCGCAAGCTTGGCTAACAGGAACGCAGCATAATTTATTCGAAGCCATTGAAGGCAAAGCGCAATTTTATGATTTATAGATAGTGCAATTAGATTGTGATAATTGAATTTAAAAAAATTAATCAGAAAACTTCTTTGACATCATTGTAAAACTAACATATTCCTTAAATTCTGTTTTCCTAAACAAGACAAAAATAGGAGTATGAAAATGCCAAAAGTATTAATCAGCGATAAGCTGGACCCACTTGCCGTAGAAATTTTTGAAAAAAATGGGATTGAAGTTGATTTCAAACCTGGTCTTTCAGTACAAGAACAATTAGAAATTATAGACCAATATGATGGGCTTGCTATTCGCTCCTCTACTGTTGTGACGGCTGAGATGATTTCTAAAGCCAAAAACCTTAAAGTGGTTGGTAGAGCTGGCATTGGCGTTGATAACGTTGATATCCCTGCTGCTACTGAGGCTGGGATTGTGGTTATGAATACGCCGTTTGGTAATTCTATTACAACAGCGGAGCATGCAATATCTATGATGATGGCGCTAGCGCGTGACATTCCGCAAGCTAACGCTAGCACCCACGCTGGTAAGTGGGAGAAGAAGCGCTTTATGGGCGCGGAGCTTTATAACAAGACTTGCGGCGTTATTGGCTGCGGTAATATTGGCTCTATTGCTGCGGATCGCGCGCTTGGTTTGCGTATGAAGGTAATTGCGTTTGACCCGTTCTTAACAGAAGAACGCGCCGAGGAAATTGGCGTTGAGAAAGTCGAGCTAGACGAGCTATTTGCTAGGGCTGATTTTATCACTATTCATGTGCCGAAGAATGAGCATACAGCGGGACTTATTAATAAAGAATCCATCGCCAAGATGAAGGACGGCGTTCGTATTGTTAATTGTGCGCGCGGTGGCATAGTTATTGAGGCTGATCTTAAGGACGGCATTGATTCTGGTAAAATCGCGGGCGCAGCGTTAGATGTGTTTGAAGTTGAGCCTGCTAAAGAAAATGTGTTGTTTGGTAATGATAAGGTTATATGCACTCCGCATTTGGGTGCATCTACTACTGAGGCTCAAGTTAATGTTGCTATTCAAGTGGCAGAGCAAATGTCTGATTATCTGGTTAATGGCGGTGTTACTAACGCCCTTAATATGGCGTCGATTTCTGCCGAGGATGCGCCAAAGCTTAAACCTTATTTGGTACTAGCCGCGCAGCTTGGCTCTTTTGCTGGGCAGATTACAGATCATGTGATTGAAACAATAGAAATTGAGTATTGCGGTAATATTACGGCTCTTAACACTGATCCGCTTACTTCCACATTGATAGCTAATCTATTGAAGACTCAGCTTGAGAGTGTGAATATGGTAAATGCCTTGCAAGTGGCAGAATCTCGCGGTATTCACATTAAGCAAAGTTATGATAATAACGGTAAAGATTGGCGCTCTATGATTAATGTTATTGTTACAAGCTCTGCACGAACTCGCAACGTCACTGGCACTTTATTTACAGGTAAAGAGCCTCGCATTGTTAATGTTGAGGGCGTTCCTATTGAAGTTAGGCTTTCTAAAAATATGCTGTTTATTCGTAATGAGAATAAGCTTGGCTTGATTGGCGGGCTTGGAACTCTTCTTGCTGATGCTGGTCAGAATATAGAGAATTTTCATTTGGGCAGGCAAGAATGCGGCAAGAATGCAATATGTCTAGTCTCTTTGGATGAGCCGTTACCTGATGATTTATTTGATAAAATCGCAGAGCTGCAACAAGTGAGAAGTGCAAAACGTTTGAGTTTTTAGGGTGTTTATATATATAAACTTTGCGGGTAGTGTAGCTAGCACTACTCCTTTTTGTGTGACCATCACCTGCGCTCCAGCCCATATAAATATAGTGATTCTAAACACATTATTTCTCATATTAATATTAGTTTCAGGGCTTGCGCATATTTTGTTTCTAATTACACTTAAAAACACCTTATGTTACCATGCAAATTTTTAGAAAGAACATTATGTGCAAAGTTAAGAATGTTTTCCTGCTATTAGCTAATCCTCAGGTGGTTTTTTATACTATGATATGGCTTATGGTTCTTTTATTTGTTGGAACAATTGCTCAGAAATATATTGGATTATATGCAGCGCAAAGCATGTTTTTTTCTTCATGGATTTTATGGCTTGGCTATGTGCCGCTTCCTAGTGGAATGCCAGCAATGGGGCTGCTAACATTAGCGTTAATGGCTAAGTTATTTCTGGCTAGCCGTTGGAATCTGCAAAATTCAGGGATTATTATTACACATATTGGAGCTTTGCTATTGCTCATTGGTGGGCTGGTTACTTATCTGCACGCACAAGAAGGCAACATGGTGATATATGAGGGCGAGCGCACTAATCTTGTATCTGATTATCATATTAATGAGTTTGTAATATTTGAAAGTGATACTAAGCGTAATATTATATCATTTAATTGGGAAGAGTTAGAAAAAGGGCTTATTTTGCCTGTTTCTGATTTGCCTGTACGTGTAGAAATAGTCAAGCTTTGCAAAAACTGTGATATTTTTATACGTGAAGAATTAGGCGATAACTCAGAATTCCGAGGTATGGCGCAAAGAATGGATATATCTCCATTGCCGCTAGAAAATATTAATGAGGAAAATCGCGGAGCTTTGCAATTTAGAGTTAGCGGCGCAAGCGATGATGTGGATGGTGTTTACTTTACTGCTGATTTTATAGATGCTAGTCCGCAAATTGAAGTTGATGGCATTAAGTACAATATAGCCCTGCGAAAAAAGCAAACAATTTTACCATTTGAAATTGAGCTTATAGATTTTGAGAAGCGGGTATATCCTGCTACTAATAAGCCTAAAAGCTATAAATCTGAGGTTATTTTATATGAAAATGGGGCGGAGTGGCGTTCTATAATTCAGATGAATGAACCTTTGCGCTACCGCGGTTACACATTTTATCAATCTTCATTCATTCAAAATGGTGAGCAAGAAGCCACTGTATTTGCGGTAGTTAAAAATGCAGGGCGGATGTTCCCGTATATTGCTAGTATCGTAATGTGCATTGGTTTGTTGGTGCATGTAATTCTTAGATTACCAAAATTGATGAAAAGCCGAGCTGTTAAGGTAGCTTTATTTCTAATAGCGACGACCATGTCAATGGTCATGCCAATGGCATCCCCGTCGCAAGCCAAAACCACTATCTATGAATATGATTTTACTGAGTTTTCTCATATACCTATTTTAGATCAGGGGAGGGTGAAACCGCTTGATGCCTTCGCGCGCACCTATCTTGAAATAATTTACGGGAGAGATTATTTACCAGATAAAAGTGCAATTGAATGGCTAGTGGAGGTTATTTTTAATCCAGAGCGAGCATATAGGCGCGAGATATTTAATATATCAAACCCAGATGTTGTTGATTTTTTAGATTTAGAACGCCGCAAGGGGCATCGCTATTCATATAAAGAAGTAACAACATCATTTTCTGCTAATTCCAAAATATGGGCTTCATTATTTACAATGGACGAAAGTGACATGAGCTTGCCGCAAAAGCAGCTCTTGGAATTATATGGTAAAATTGATCTTTTTGCAGGTTTGTCGCGTTCGTTATCTTTGCTGTTCCCTGACTTAGTGATACCAGAAGGGGAGCTAAGCAAGGCTTTAGATGTCGAGCCTGAAACTACAGTTAGTTTTTTTAAATTGCGTCCTCATCAAAATTTGATAGAGAAAATGTCTAAAGAACTACAAGAAAAAGCTAATGATAAAAATTATATAATATCAAAGCAGGATTTAATATTAGGGCAATTAGTTTCTAATATTAATGAGCTTAACAGGCATCAAAATAGTAATATTTTTAAAATTATTCCGCCATTTTGGAAGGGTAATTCTAATAAAGATAGTGCTGATTTATGGTTTTCACCTTGGGGTATTGGTGCTTATGGGCAAGGGTCACCCGATAGTGCAAAATTCATGAATATGTGGGGGGAGCTGATAAAAGCTTATCGCGCGGGAGATGTTGATAGATGGAATGGTCTTGTCTTTGATATAAATATGGTGAATAAAATTGATTTAAGGAAAATGCTATCACTTGAGGCTAACTTTAATAAAGCCGATCCATTTATGATTAGCTTTGTCTTTTATCTTTCTGCATTTCTTGTAGTCATGGCAAGCTTCATGCTTTGGTCAAAAGGGCTGCGTAAGCTTGCATTTGCATTTATAATTGCTGGGCTTGCCTTTCATGTGGCAGGTCTAGGTATACGCATGTTCATTATGCAAAGACCGCCTGTTACTAACTTATATGATTCCATTATTTTTGTTAGCCTTATTACGGGATTATTTGGAGCTTTTCTTGAATGGCGGCTTAAAAACACATTGGGAATTATTATCGCTGCATCTATGGGTGCTTTCTTGCATTTAATTGCCATGAAATTTGATGCTGAGGGCGACACTATGGGTATGCTAGCCGCTGTTTTAGACACGAATTTTTGGCTAGCCACCCATGTTGTAACTATTACAATTGGTTATGGAGTGTGCTTGGTTGGCGGTGTTTTAGGGCATATCTATCTTATTAGGCGTATTATTAAACCGAATGATAGAAAGAATTTATCTGAGCTTTTCCGCATAATGCGCGGCGTTCTTTTGATTGCGCTGCTCTTTACTGCGCTTGGAACTATTCTGGGCGGCATTTGGGCAGATCAATCATGGGGGCGTTTTTGGGGGTGGGATCCTAAGGAAAATGGAGCTTTATTGATTGTTTTGTGGCTCATAATGCTTATTCATGGCTATTTTGGTAAAAATATTGGTGAGCTAGGCTTTGCAGTTGGCATGGTTTGCACAAATATTATTATTGCAATTGCGTGGTTTGGTGTGAATTTACTTAGTGTTGGTCTGCATTCCTATGGATTTACAGAGGGTGCAGCGTTTAGTTTCTTTGCTTTTTGCGCCCTTGAGCTGGTATTTGCTGCTGGGGCATATGGTTTTATCCGATTGCAAAATGAAAACTTTCCAAAAGCATTTTTACGCCAACAATAAAGGCGAATGATAGCGCAAAATACTTCACTAATTTGCTCCCGCCTTTTATTGCGATGTTAGAGCCTATCCAGCTACCTATTGTCATTCCTACGAATATGATTATGCTGAGCTTATAATCGACATACCCATTCCACATAAATATAGCCGAGCTCACAATTGTTAGGCACATAAGGGGCATGATGTTTGTCGCGCTAGCTTGAATAGCGGTAAGCCCAAGAAATGAGGTTAGCACAATAAGCGCAAATGTTCCTGCTCCCGCTCCAAAAAATCCAGCAAATACCATAGTGAAAAAGTAAAGAATATAGCCGATAGTTTCGCGTTTTTGGCTGTATTTAACCTGTAATAAACCAATATTTGTTTGCAACATACCTATTGGTGCAATTATTATAAGGGCTATACCTGCGACAAAATAGATTATATTTTGATCCAGATTTATAGTTATTGATGATCCTATGATTGATCCCGCAACCGCAATTACAGTAAGCTTTTTAACAAACCCCCATTCAATTTTATTGGCTTTGTTAAACTTAAATAGAGTAACAAGCCATAAACCCAATGAGCTGAATTTTGCTGTTCCTATTGCTAAATGAATGGGCAAACCTGATGATATAAGAAACGGCGTTATAACCAGACCGCCAGACCCGCCCATAGCAGTTATTAGACCTGTTAAAAATGCAGCTATTGCGGCATAAATTATAAAAAATTCACTTTGGTATAAAGGATCTAGCATTGTTTCACCCATTAAAAAAGTCCTGCAATATTACAGGACTTTAAGGTTGCTTAAACATCTGTAATGATTAATTTTTTTCTTTATCAACCAATTGATTTGCACCAATCCAAGGCATCATAGCGCGGAGTTTTGCGCCTGTTTCTTCTATTGGGTGCTTTGCTTCACGTTCACGAATTTCTACCAAACGTTTTAAGCCATCGCCATTTCCGCCCATGAAGTCCTCAACGAATTTACCTGATTGAATATCGGCAAGAATGCGTTTCATCTCTTCTTTGGTTTCCTTTGTTATAACGCGAGGCCCTGAAACATAATCGCCAAATTCCGCAGTATTAGAGATAGAATAGCGCATATTAGCAAGTCCGCCCTCATACATTAGATCAACGATAAGTTTTAGCTCATGCAAGCACTCAAAATATGCCATTTCAGGCGGGTAGCCTGCTTCGGTTAGAACTTCGTAGCCTGCTTTTACAAGCTCGGACGCGCCGCCACAAAGAACTGCTTGCTCACCGAATAAATCAGTTTCACACTCATCTTTAAATGTTGTTTCGATAATGCCAGAGCGACCACCACCAACAGCGGCGGCATAAGATAGAGCAAGCTCTTTTGCATTGCCAGTAGCATCTTGCGCAACAGCGATAAGGCATGGAACGCCGCCGCCTTTTTGATATTCGCCGCGCACCGTGTGACCCGGACCTTTTGGCGCAACCATAAACACATCAAGATCAGCGCGTGGCTTAATCAGGTCAAAATGAATATTAAGACCATGCGCGAATACTAACGCTGCGCCTTGTTTAAGGTTAGCTTCAAGCTCATCGCGGTATAGATCGGCTTGATGCTCATCAGGAACAAGTATCATAACTATGTCGGCGTCTTTGACTGCTTTAGCGGGAGGAAGTACCTCAAAACCAGCATTTTTTGCTTTTTGAGCAGATGAAGAGCCATCACGAAGACCGATTACAACACTTTTAACGCCGCTATCTTTCATGTTTAGCGCATGTGCATGACCTTGTGAACCATAACCAATTACCACAACTTTTTTGGATTTGATAAGATCGGTATTACAATCTTTATCATAATAAACATTTAATGGTGATTGATTTGCAGGTGTAGCCTGCGCTGCATTGCTTTGTCCCATGGTGTAAACCCTTTTAATATTGTTCTGTTGAATGACCGCATGAAACAGGTTTTTGCATTAATAATCAAGCAAAACCTTTGCAAATATTTTTACGCTCCCATTGCGTCTTTGCCTCTAGATATTGCAGCAACGCCAGTTCTGCTAACATCAACCAACCCTAATGGAGTCATTATATCTATGAAAGCGTTTATTTTATCAGCTGTACCAGTTATTTCAAAGATGAATGATTCTAACGTGCTATCGACCGCGCGGGCGCGGAAAATATCAGCGCTCCGCAGAGCTTCAATGCGTTTATCACCTGTGCAAGCTACTTTTACCAATGCTAACTCACGCTCTATATATGCACACTCAACGGTAAGGTCTGACACTTCTAATACTGGAACTAATCGTGCTAGCTGCAACTTTATTTGTTCGATAACTGATGGCGTCCCTTTGCAAACTATAGTTATGCGCGATAAATGCTCGCTCTGGTTGGTCTCAGCAACGGTTAGGCTCTCAATATTATAACCACGACCAGAATATAGCCCAATAACACGCGCCAAAACCCCTGATTCATTCTTTACTAGGATAGCAATAATATGCGATTCATCCGATTTTTGAGTTGGGGCTTGCGCATAAACGCTTTTGCTGATTTTTTTAGTTTCTGATTTGCTCATTATTTTTCACCTATAAAATGAAGGTGGATTCGAATCCATCTTCCTAACTTCCCAAATATTGATGTGCCACTATAAAGTAGGACACCTTATTGCTTCGAATTGTGTTGTTGCTCAAAATCTATAGGCGACAACATATTATTGTTACCATGTTTTCTTTTAGGGTTATAGAACATTTTGATGTGGCTACACTATTCCGGACAGAAAATGTATAAAGTCTAAAACAAGGAATAGAAACAATGTCATAAAGAAAATACAAGCAGTATTCCGCAGAATTCAGGGAATCTTCAGGGTCAGATAAGGTGCCTGGTCGCGCAAAAGAGCCTGCCTCTGAAGAGATCAGGCGCTTAAAGAAAGAGCTTTCAAGGGTTAAGTTGGAGCGTGATATATTAAAAAAAGCAGCGGCGTGCTTTGCCTCCGTGAAAGCAAGGCTTGCAAACTGGGCAGAAAAACATGATATACAGCTAGAATTTATCCAGCCTGGCAATCCGCAATAAAATGGCTACGTCGAACGATACAACCGAACTGTACGCTATGACTGGCTTAATCAGCATATTTACAAGGATATTCAGGATGTTCAAAATGATGCAACTCAATTCCTATGGACATATAATAACGAAAGACCTAATATGGCTATCGGTGGTATTACACCAGCACAAAAAATAGCTATGGACTTGCCCATGGTAGCTTAACAAGTTTCTACTTTTAATAGCTGTTAAAAATGGGAGTATTACCACCATTTTTTAAAATTATAATTCAATAAGATGGTTTTATAGCAGGGCATTAGTTATTATGTAAACATTTAACTTCACTTAACACTTTATCTACTTCCAATTCATCTAAATTATCTTTTTGCAATGTTGATACGTTGTCGCCCATGGGAGCGTGGCGTATTGGATTACTGCTTGATGAAAATAGCGCAAGTGTTGGACAGCCCGTTGGGGCGATAATATGCATTGGGCCTGTATCATTTCCAACTGCGCCCACCGCGTCATGAGCAATGGCTGCGATTTGGAATAAAGAAGTTTTGCCCGTTAAATTAAGGGATTTAGGGCATATTTCATGTATAGCGTCGGTCACGCCTTTTTCTGCTGCTGTGCCAAGTAGGATAATTTGATAGCCCATATCGGTTAATTTACATGCAAGCTCTCCATATTTTTCCATAGGCCAGCGTTTTTGTGGATGCTGCGGGGCGCAGCCTGCGACAAATATTATATATGGAGGTTTTAGATCAAATGATGAAATATCTTCTTTCATCCATTCAAGATTATCAATTTTTATATTTTTAATTCCAGCATGTTCAAGCATTTGTTTGCGCTTTTCAAAAGCGTGTATTTTTTGCTCTGTTTTATTTTTATTAAAGATAGCTTTTTTTGTCCCAACCCACTCAATTTTTTTTGAAAAGAATTTGGAGTAAAGATAGGTGCGGTTGTTATTTTGCAAATCATATATGCGCGTGAAATTTGCTTTAATTAGTTTTTTTCTAAAATTATATATTTCTAAAATATTGAAAAATTTTGGTCTTGTATCGATAAATATTTCATCAAAATAGCCGCATTTTTCAGCAAAGCCTTTGAACGGCTTGGTTGTTAATAATGTTACATGAGCATCGGGATGATGCTTTCTTATTGCCGCCATAGCCCCTAGGGTTTGCATAAAATCCCCTAGTGCGCTTAATTTTATTACCAATATTTTATTCATATTAATTAACCTGCTTTTGCGCGTTGCAATGGGTTTGAGGGCTTTTGCGTTATTATTGATTTTTGTAAAAGCTCCGCATAAACGCCAAGCGTTTTATCTGCCATAATATCTTTGGTAAAGTTTTGCGCAATATGAGCCATTGATTTTGTTGCTAGAACAGCTCTTTGCGTTGAATCTAGAGATAATGCCTCATTAATAGCCCTAGCAAGCGCGTCCGAATCTGATGGAGGAACGTGCCAGCCTGTCTCGCCGCGCAAGATTGTCTCACGCGCTCCGCCATGATCGCTTGCTATTATTGGTTTGCCCATTGCTTGCGCTTCTACTGGTACGCGCCCAAACCCTTCGGGATCAGTAGATGCAGAAACAACAACGGTTGAGAGCATATAAGCCGCGGGCATATCGTCGCACTGGTCGATAATACGCACCTGCGCACTAAGGTTTTTTTCTTCTATTGCAGTCTCTAGCTCTTTGCGATATTCGAACCGCCCCTGATCAGAGCCTATAATGACGCAAAACACATCATCACGGTTTAGCTTTTCAAGCGCATCTATTAAAATATGGTGACCTTTCCACCGTGTAAGCCTAGCTGGTAGCATGATAATATTCGCGCCATCAGGCACTCGCCACTGGGTTGCAAGATTTATCATGCGCTCTGGCGTTACTGCTGTGGGGTGAAAACGCTCTATTGCTATTCCGCGATGAATTAAGCGAATTCGCTCTGGCTCTACTGAGTAATTATCAATTAGATATTGCGCTACATATTCAGATATGGCGATTATAAGCTCTCCATTTGCGATAGAGCCGTTATATATACGCTTCGCCTCGTTATTTATATTATAAGGTGCGTGACATGTGGTCATAAAGTGAGCATCAGTGCCTTTGCAAGCTCGCCATGCGCTCCATGCGGGGGCGCGGCTTCTGGCATGGACTATCCCAACATTGTGGCGTTTTATAATCTTGCGAAGGCGAGAAATATTTTTCCACATTATAAGCGGGTTTTTGCTATGTACTGGCATATCAATGTGGATTGCGCCATTACGCGCTAGCTCAGATACGCGGTATCCTCCATTTGAAACAATAATAGCTTTTGCGCCTGCTTTTACTATTTCTGTGGCTATATCTATACAGCCCTGCTCTGCCCCGCCTGCGCCAAGCTCAGGGATGATCTGCATTATTACAGGATTTAAGGAATCATTATTCATAGAAATTAAAATAGGGGTATTTTTTGTCTTTGGAAAGTCTATATTTTATATAAGGAGAATAAATGAGCATTTCATATATTAGGTGTCAGCCCCTATTTTTTAATCAAAATCAATTATTTAGTTTAGATTACTTAAAATCTTATTAAAGGCAGAAAGTGAATAATCTAATGTAAATTGTTTTGGTAGTTTTTTTGTGTGTGATGTGGCAACAGTTTAACGGACAGTTTTCCATGTTCTGTGTAAATTTATAACTTTGGAATTGCTCTTAAGTCATTCCGTGTTTATATTATTAAAATAAAAGCAGAAAGATAATATTTTGGATAATATAAAAAGACGCGGATTAATGTATGTTATGTCATCACCTTCGGGAGCTGGTAAAACAACGATCACGCGCTCTTTATTGAAAAATAATGATAATTTGATAATTTCGGTTTCTGCTACAACGCGTAAAAGGCGCGCTGGCGAAGTCCATTCACAAGACTATTATTTTATAAATCCCGAAGAATTCCGCAACATGATTGATAATAATGAAATGCTTGAACATGCAAAAGTATTTGATAATTACTATGGAACGCCGCGCGCGCCAATTGACAAAGCATTATCCGAGGGGAAAGATGTAATATTTGATATTGATTGGCAAGGGACGCAGCAACTATCCGAGATTGCTCGTGAAGATCTTGTAACTGTTTTTATCCTTCCCCCCACGCGCTCAGCCTTAGAAACTCGTTTGCGCAATCGCTCAAAAGACACTCTTGAATCGGATAGCGATATAAGAGGGCGCATGTCAAAGGCGGCAGATGAAATGTCTCATTACACCGAATACGATTATGTTATTATAAATAATGATATTGATGAAGCTATTAGCAAGGCTCAAACCATATTAGATGCAGAGCGCATAAAGCGCCGCAGAATAGTGGGAATGTCTAGCTTCGTGCGCGGTCTTAAAGACGGGCTTTAATATGATAAATCACTAAGCGGGTCTTGATGAGTGCTGTCACTATCATCAAAAACATGTTCCTTAAATATAACAATATTTTTTTGATTTATTTTTATAAAAGTTGAAAATTCTCTACAGGCAACACCAAATAAAGGCTCTTCATTTTCATCCAAAACGATTAAGTTTTCCCCTAAACTAAGGCGATTGGCACAAGCTTCAAAATTATTCTTTAATTCACTTTTCGTTACATATGTGACAGCATCACTTTCTTCTGGATTATTAATATTATTATAAAACTCACGTAACAAAGATTCTGGAACAATTACCCCTATCATATCACCTTTCAACATAAGCACAATACCACTGCCATTATCATTAACAGTACTAATGGTATCGCGCCATAAACTACCGAGCAAATCGCTTTTAGTTACAGCTAATGCATCAGGATTATTTTTCATCCATCTAGTATTATACGATTTTTTTAAAAAATGCTGCACTCTTCTCATAAACTAATGTTACCATATTTTTTTACAAAACATCTTACAAAAGTAGAACAATCTTGTCAAAAACTTGCTATATTAATGTAATCCTGCACTGATAGGTTTTCCGCTCGCTTTTGCGGATCAATGCCCAAAGCCTCTATCGCTTCCATATAATCTTTAAGGCTAGAGCGGATCATTTTACGGCGTTGATTAAATGCTGCCGCGGTAACGCGCTCAACCATATTGAAATCAGGAGCATTTTTCCCAAGAACTTTTGGCGAGAAATACACCACGGCTGACATGACTTTTGGCGGCGGTGTAAAGGCGGATGGCGGCAAGTCATAAATCTTTATCACATTGCAAAGCCACTGCGTAATGACGGCTAAACGCCCATAGGTTTTGCTATTTGGCGCAGCGCAAATCCTATCTGCAACTTCTTTTTGAAACATTAAACTCATAGATTTATAAGCATTATTATCCGCTCTAATTTGTTTTAACCAGCCAATAAGAAGCGGGGTTGCTATATTATAAGGAAGGTTAGCAACAATGACGCGCGGCGCGGCTGCTATTTGCGTTAAATCGGTTTTAAGTGCATCTTGTTGCAAAAGCTCAAGATCACCTCCTGCCGCTATCACCAAGTCTTGTAATGCCAAAACTGCGCGCTTATCAAATTCAATAGAGGTAAGTTTATCCGCGTCAGTTTTAAGTATTGAGCGCGTTAATCCCCCTGGACCAGAGCCAATCTCGAAAGCATGAACACCTGACCAATCGCCCCCATCGCGCAGCATTGCCTCGCGCACAATTTTATCGGTAATATTCATATCAAGCAGGAAATTCTGCCCCAAGGATTTTTGCGCACTAAGACCATGCGCCGCAATAATATCGCGCAAGGCAGGCAGAGCCTCTATAGCAGCTCTACGCTCTAACATCTATAAAAGCCGCCGCCTTTAAATCTTGCAAATAACGGCGCTGCAATTTTTCAATGCGTTGCGCCCCTATATTATAATAAATCTGATCGCGTGATGGCATTGTTTCTTCACTAACCATGCGCGTATTTCTTAAAAATAAAATATGATAGCCATTAAGAGTTTTCACGGGACTTGAAACCTGATTTTTCTTTATAGAGCGAAGGGCTTTCAAAATTTCCGTAGATATTTGCGCCTCATTAAGCCAACCTTTATCACCGCCATTATTAGCACCCGCAGATTTAGAAAATTGTTGGGCAAGCTTAAAGAAGCTAGCTTTTCCGCTCTTAACTTCCTTAACAAGGCTAGCAGCAAACTGCTTAACCCGCTTTTCATCTTTATCATCATTAACGGGGAGCAATATTTCAGCAGCCAAATATTCCTTAGTCCCAATCTTAGCTTTAATGCGCTCAAGCTCTGCATCAACATCGCGATCAGATATAATAACCTTAGGTCTAAGGCGAGCTTGCACAACTTTTGACCATGCTACTTGCGCTTCTATTTGATCATACATAGTTGTGATATCAATGCCGCCCCTTTTTAGCTGAGCCTTAAATTTATCTGCCGCCATATTATTTTGCGCTGCTATTTTTGCAAATCCTGCATCTATTTCCGCGCGCGTAACTTTCATATTCATGCCATGCGCTTCTTGTACCATAATCTTTTCATCAATAAGCGAGCCTAAAACTTGCGGGCTAACTCTTTGACGGATATCCTTATTATTAGGCAAACCTGAAGAGATAATAATCAATTTCATTCTTTTATTAAAATCACGAGCAGAAATAGCATCCTCATTAACAACTGCAATAATTTCTTGAACTGCCGCGCTAGCTGGTTTGGAAAAACCACTAAAAACCACGATACAAAAAGCCAAAGCAAATAATTGCATGCTAAATCTTTGGGTAATATATAAATTCATTTCCATTTTTCCTTTTAAGCCACCCAAACCATTACGCCCAAGCAAAACGCCCACCTGCCTTATAGTTTTTCAAATATTTAGGCAAAATTAAATCCATTGATTTAGGCATAATATCAAATGATTGCATATTTTTCGCCCCTTCACTAACTATATTATCAGTTTTCAAGCTCTCAACTTGGTCGGGCGTGAATATTGGCTTTGGCAGCAAGCTTAAAAAAACAGCCTGAATTTTTGCCGCCCAATAAGGAACATGTATAAGTCTGCGCCGCCGCCCAGTATATTCGAAGAGTTTTTCATATATTTCCTTAAATGTCACGATGTCAGCCCCGCCAAGCTCATATATGCTGCCCAAATATTTGTTCATATTAGAGGTCAGGGCTTTAACAACAATATCGGCAACATCACCAACATAAACAGGCTGAAATTTTGTTTTACCGCCACCAATTAATGGCAAAAACGGTGTAAAACGCGAAAGTTCGGCGAACATATTAAAGAAATTATCATTTTCACCAAATATAACACTAGGACGCAAAATAGTAGCAGCAGGATAATTTGATAATATAGCAGCCTCGCCTGCTAACTTGCTCTTACCATATTTAGACGTTGCCTTATCACAGCCAAGCGCAGAAATATGAACAAATCTTTTTACCTGTTCATCCGCGCAAGCCTTGGCAATCATTGCTGGAATATCAATATGAACGCGCGCAAACCTTGAACGCTTGCCTCTTTCAAATAAAATGCCAACACAATTCACAGCAAAGTCAGAGCCCTTAACCGCCGCCCTAATGCTACTAGCATCCAAATAATTGCACTCTATAGGGACAATCTGCCCAACCTCGCCATATGGCTTTAGTGAATAAGCACTTTCTGGAATTCGCGTTGCAATTTTAATAATAAACCCGCGGCGAGCAAGGTCACCTACAATTTGCTTGCCTAAAAAGCCTGTACCACCAAAAATAGTTACAATTTCTTTTCTATGCGCCATTAAATTTATCCGTATATTTAATTAGGGTTACTAGATACAATACAGATATTTAACAAAGGATGAAACATCTAATGATAAGAAATATTTTCACTGCTGCGCTGGTATTACTAGCTTTTATACCGCAAGCAAAAAGCCAGCCACCGATAGTGGTAGAGCTTTTCACCTCAATGCTTTGCCCCGCTTGCCCGCCAGCAGATCAAACATTATTGGATCTTTCACAAAAAGAAAATATTATTGTCCTTGGCTGCCATGTTTCATATATGAATAATGCTCGGTTTAAAGACACATTATCACAAGAATTTTGTGATATCCGCCAGCATGGTTATGTTGGATTAACCAAAGAGCGACGCATATATACTCCGCTAATGATAGTAAATGGTGAGCATTTATTCATAGGATCGGATAATGAAAAACTAGAAACCGCACTAAAAAGCACCGAAAATGCACCAGTTCAAACAATTCAAATAGAGGTCAAAGATGGTGATATTATCCAGTTCATCTTGCCAAAAACTATATACGGGTCGTATCGTTTATGGGCATTTAGCTACATGAACACTAGGGAAACAGCCAAATATATAAATCCGGCCACTAGCTACACTAATTTAGGCGCATGGCAAGGTTTTTCCCTGACTAAAAGCTTCAAAAAACCAGATGAACCTCTTGATGGTATCATTATATTGGCACAAGAAAATGGCTATGAGAAAATCATTGCTGCTGGTAAATTAGAATTTTAAGATTTAGTAACGAAACTATCCATGACGCGTTTCTTGCCACTATGCTCAAATATAATATCAAGCTTATGACCGTCAATATTAATAATTTTACCATAGCCGAATTTATCATGAAAAATACGATCACCTCGCGCAAGCACATCACCGCTATCAGTTTTAACCTTAACGCCAATAGATGGAGTTTTAACTTTTGGCGTAAATCCGCTGGAATCCCAATGACGTGAACGCCCAGCCGCAGCCATTCCACTTTGTGAATTAAGCAGAGCCAAATCATCAGGGATTTCATCGACAAAGCGCGACGGGATAGAGCTTACCCAGCTTCCATATATGCGCCTAGATGATGCATAAGAGATAAATACACGTTTGCGTGCGCGCGTAATTCCAACATATGCAAGTCTGCGCTCTTCCTCCAAGCCTTTTGTACCCTTTTCATCCATGCTGCGTTGGGATGGGAATAATCCTTCCTCCCAACCAGTTAGAAACACATTGTCAAATTCCAAACCTTTTGCACCATGCAAAGTCATAAGAGTTACAAAATCACCTGAGCCGCCGCCCTGATTTTCCAGCACAAGTGCGACATGCTCTAAAAATTCTGGCATTGAATCATAGTCTTGCATCCCGCCGATAAGCTCGTTCAAATTTTCAACCCGCCCAGCCGCTTCGGGGGTTTTATCTAGCTTCCACATAGACATATACCCCGATTCTTCCAATATAAGTGCGCCAAGCTCGGCGTGGTTCATATTATCCATTAATGATCGCCAGCGTCCAAAATCATCAAGCAATTTCATCAATGTTGATTTAACTTTAGGGCGCAGCTCATCACTTTGAGTTAAATCCATAATCGCATCATGAAGGGGGATTCCATGCCTGCGGGCATGAGAATAAAGTGTGTTAATTGTAGCATCGCCAAGACCGCGTTTAGGTGTATTAATCACACGCTCTAGCGCAAGGTCATCGGCGCGTTGCGCAACAACGCGGAAATATGCGAGGGCATCACGGATTTCCATGCGCTCATAAAAACGCGCCCCGCCAATTACTTTATAAGCTAAACCCAACTTAACAAAGCGTTCCTCAAACTCGCGGGTTTGAAAACCTGTGCGCACCAAAACCGCCATAGATTTAAGTGCGTTGCCCTTATGTTGAAGCTGCTCAATCTCTTCGCCAACCCAACGCGCCTCTGCCTCGCCATCCCAAAGCCCGCCAATTTTGATCTTATCGCCGTCGCCTTGATCTGACCACAGCGTTTTACCCAACCTAGAGCCATTATTTTCAATTAACGCGCCCGAAGCCTTAAGAATATTATTAGTAGATCGATAATTTTGCTCTAGCCTAATAATTTTTGCGCCCTTAAAATCTTGCTCAAATTTAAGGATATTACCAATTTCCGCGCCGCGCCAGCCATAGATAGATTGATCATCATCACCAACGCAGCAAATATTACCCGTCCCGCCAGCCAGCAAGCGCAGCCATAAATATTGCGCCACGTTCGTGTCTTGATATTCATCCACCAAAATATATTTGAATCTTTGGTGATATTCATCCAGCACAGCTTTATTAGCGGGATTTTTAAGTATAGTAATCATGTGAAGCATTAAATCACCAAAATCACACGCATTTATTGCTCGCATACGCATTTGATATTTGGAATAGAGCAACGGCATTTTGCCATCGGCAATATCACTAACATCCTCATTTGACACGCTTGAAGGCACAAGTCCGCGATCTTTCCAGCGATCAATAATGCTTATGCAAGATTTCGGAGTCCATTTCTTGGTATCAACGCCCTCAACTTCCATAAGTTGCTTTAAAAGGCGAATTTGGTCATCAGGATTAAGGATAGTAAAGTTACTAGACAGCCCCACCAAATCCGCATTGCGGCGCAGCATTCTTGCTGCCAATGAATGAAAAGTGCCAAGCCACCAGCCCTCAACAGCCACTCCGCCCATCATCGCACTAATGCGCTCCTTCATTTCAAGGGCTGCTTTATTAGTAAAAGTAACAGCTAATATTTGCGAAGGGTAAGCGCGCCCACTATTAATCAAATGCGCTAAGCGAGTAGTTAAAACGCGCGTTTTACCAGTCCCAGCGCCAGCCAAAACCAAAACTGCGCCGTCCACCGTTTCGACAGCGTCAAGTTGCGGGGTGTTTAATGTTTCAAGGTAAGGGGCTTCAGACTCTGCTTTGCCAGTTTTTCCAACAGTTTCTTCAATTTCAAATATATCATGCATAGATATAAATATGCATTTAAGCACTATATATGCAAGCTATTTTGAGGCAATAACCTGATTACGACCCGCATCTTTTGCTTTATAAAGAAGGGAATCCACGCGCGCCACAAAATCATCATTTGCCTCACCGCGGATATATTCAGCAACGCCAGCAGAAAATGTTATTTTTGCTATTTTCTTGCCCGTGGCGCGATTAATAAGTTCTTTTGTTTCAACTTCCTTACGCAAGATTTCAGCAACCTTCATGCCACCTTGTATATTTGTTTCAGGAAGAAGGATTGCAAACTCCTCACCGCCATAACGAACAGCAAGATCACGACCTTTAAGACCATCTTTTAATGTTCTGGCAATTAATTTTAAAACCTGATCACCAATTTGATGCCCAAAGCGATCATTAAATTTCTTAAAATGGTCAATATCCAATAAAATCATACTAAATGAATGAACATCCTTACCATTTGATAATAACATCAAATCATGTAACTCTTGATCAAATGCTTTTCTGTTTGCCAAACCCGTTAATGGATCCGTAATTGCTTCTTTACGTGCAACCTCAAGATCGCGGCGCATATTCTCCATTTCTCTATTAGAATGCTCCAGCATATCTTCTAAATGCTTACTATGACCAATCATATTATCAGTATCAGACATCACCTCTGATAGCAGATTACTAATTTCACCCTTAGTTTTATTTGTCTTAAGCTCTTTATTAACATTATCAAGGTTTTGATTATATTTAACCGCATATTGCTTAGCAGAAGTTACCGCGACATTAACATCATCTATTGTCTTTTTAATTTGATCGCCGGCTTGTTGAACGCTTTTTTCCTCACGATGATTGCTCAAAAATTTCTGAAATATTTCATAGCATTGCTCATCAGTTAATTTGTCATTATTTTTCTTAAGGTGCTTATTAACTTCTTTTACAAGCTCAGTATCAGATTGTGCATAATAAACGAACCACAACTCATAATTTTCTGGTGTAGGCATAACGCAATCACTCTGAATACGTTTAAGCGCAAGATCAGCAAATTTCTGAGCATTATCTATGGATTTTGAATAAGACAACAAAGAACCTTAATTGCAATTAGCAGTGTAGTGTCGCATATTAGGGTATACCGATCGCTCTATCAAGAGTAATTTGCGGTGGCTTATAAATAGGAGCATCATCACCAAGCCCAGCCCTTACCATTTTAGACGAAATATCAGACACACTAACATCAAAATGAGCATCATTAGCAGCAACAGCGCTGCTGCCTAACTTAATAGCAGCAATGCCTTGTAATGCTTGCCCTGTTAGATTCACATCAACAGAATCATATTTGCTTTCCGCAACATCAGTAGGGTTATAATTATTAGCAACATAGACATAATTATTAGCAACATCATCAAGAGCCGCGCTAATATCAAGAGCAGCCTTATATTCTGGCTGATCCTCTATATCCTGCGTTAATAGCTGCTCCATAGATTCTTCATTAAGTTTTGCTATATCACCTTTAGGAGTAATATTTCCCAATGAATTAGAAGCTTGTGACCTTGTATCTTTAGCGCCGCCCGATTGTGCGATTTTTACAGTATTTTCAATTAGAGCCTTAACCTCTTCAGGTTTTAGCTTCTTATCTTGCTTGCTCGGTTCAAACCCAATAGATGCGCTTGGGCTATTTGCCGTAACCATTGACCCAAGTCCACTACTGTTAGAGCTATCAGATGAGGCAAGCTGCTCTACCATGGATGCGCCGTCAAATCCTTGTTCATCTGCCGCTTCTTTCAAGCACGCCATAGCATCCGCTTTATTAGAAACCCAGCTTTCTTTCATCGCCGCCGCTTTTGCTGCGACTTCTTGCTTTCCTGCGCTAAGGCTAGCTGATGCCTGCGCGCCATTTGTTACTGTTTTTTTTGCACTTAAAAACGTACCAACTTGGATATGAGCAACACTGCGATCAACTGGATTTCCAGCATCAAGCTGTTGAAGAACTGTTTTTCCCTCGCCCACAACTATATTATTATTTGGAACAACCTTATCAAGGCTTTGCACCTCTTCACGCCCCGTAAAACTCGGGTCATTAATAAAGGAATCCATGCCCTTTTTAAATGCATCTATATCTTTTTGATCGCCAAAACTCATATTATAACCACACCACTTTTATTTTATTTATATCTTTATACCCATATTATAGCCTAAAACGCACCAAAAGAGCAAATAAATTACTATATAGCCATACGGCGATAACTTAAGGCTTCTGCTATATCGGATGTTGAGAGCATTTCCGCCCCACCATTAAGATCAGCAATAGTGCGTGCCACGCGCAAAATGCGGTAATATCCACGCGCCGAAAGCTTGGCTTGTTCAACAGATTTAACCAAAATAGCGCGGGTTTTATCACTCATATTTGTAACCTTTTCTAATATATCGCCGCTTATAGTCGCATTAACCCCCAAATCCCCGTAACGCTGCGCTTGAATATCACGAGCCACCACCACGCGCTGCGCCACTATTTCAGAGCCATCACCAGTGCAGGCACCTTGCAGATCAGATATACTAACGGGCGGCACGTCAACGTGAATATCAATTCTATCCATCAAAGGGCCTGATATTTTAGATTGATAATCCACGCCGCATCTAGGGGCTTTTGTGCATTCCATATCCTCATCACCCAAATATCCGCACCGACACGGATTCATAGCAGCGATCAACTGAAATCTTGCGGGATAGCGCACATGCGCATTTGCCCGCGCAATCAGAGCGTCGCCTGTCTCAAGCGGTTGGCGCAAAGCTTCCAGCGTAGCCCTTGCAAATTCTGGAAGTTCATCAAGAAACAAAACTCCATTATGAGCCAAAGATATCTCCCCTGGTTTAACTTTCTGCCCTCCGCCAACAAGTGCAGGCTGTGAGGCAGAGTGATGCGGAGCGCGAAAAGGTCTTTGGCGTATAAGCCCGCCCGCTGGTAACATTCCAGCCAAAGAATGTATCATCGAAAGCTCTAATGCTTCGCGCGGTGATAATGGCGGTAATATCCCAGAAAGGCAGCTCGCTAGCATTGATTTACCGCTACCAGGTGCGCCTATCATAAGCAAATTATGACCTCCCGCCGCAGTAATTTCCAAGGCGCGTTTGGCAGTTTCTTGCCCCTTTACATGCGATAAGTCAGGAACATTGACTATATCTTCATTAGCAAGGCAAGCTTCAGGTCTGCTTAAAACTTGCGTACCTTTAATATGATTTATAAGCTGCAATAAATCAGCGGGCGCAATTATATCAAGCTCACCAGCCCACGCGGCTTCACTGCCACATGCTTTAGGGCATATCAAATTACGCTCATTCTCATTCGCATGCATAGCAGCAGGCAACACCCCCGAGACAGAGCGAATAGATGCATCAAGTGATAGCTCACCAAGCACCACATAATTTGCAAGCTCATCAGATGGAATAACGCCCATAGCCCCAAGCACGCCTAGCGCAATAGGCAAGTCAAAATGACTGCCTTCTTTACCAAGATTGGCAGGTGCCATATTCACGGTCAAACGCTTTGGTGGCAAAGCCAAGCCCAGCGAATGAAGCGCAGCTCGCACCCTCTCCTTACTCTCCGCCACCGCCTTATCAGGCAATCCAACAATATTAAACGCTGGCAAGCCATTAGATAACTGCACCTGCACATCAACAGGCTTAACCTCAACGCCATGAAATGAAACAGTATTAATATGTGCAACCACGGCAAGACCTTCTTAAATTACAAAAAATAATAGCTTTGTTAACAATTTATTCACTTTCAACCATTAAGAAGGAAAGGACAAGGAGAAATGATATGGCTCAAGATAACAAACAAATGGCACTACTTAAAAATAAAATGCAAATGCCTTTAATAGTGCGTGATATGCTAATTACTAATCAGATTCCAAACGCGGAGGAAAATTATGCCCTGCACGAACTTTTAGGGAATTTCAGCGCAGATGAAGCATTATTATGCTCTGCTTTTGTAATGAAGGAGATTGCAAATTTTGAGACCATAAGCTCCAATGATTTAACATTCTTGCATATGGAATGTGATCGCCTGATAGAGCGTTATTCAGCTAAAACTAGCCTAGCCGAAGAAAACCCCGAGATATGGTCAGAAGCACAAATAAATATGGTAGATATCATATATGAAGATATCGCAGATTTCATTGAACTTATTGAGCTTTGCCAACTTTCATTCGAGATCACAAACCCAAATATTGTAAAATTCTTAAATATCATAACGCCGCAACTTCAGTCACATATGATTATTATTGATGAAGTTATATCCATGCAGCAAAAATCTATTGGCGCGGGTGCTTCACTAACGCCACCAATAACTGGCTTTGAAGCGGATAACGTTGTTATGTTTCCTAGTTAATATGTATTAAGGCTCTCTATTGCCGAGAACTATACCAAACCCTAGTTCGCCCATAAGAATAATAAATCAAAGCTGAAATCTATCAATAAAATTCTACTTGCTCCCGTTAATGCTTTATAATTGTCTAAGTAGAAATAGTTTTAAACTTTATCGGTTAGCCAGTCAGTTAGCTGAGATTTTGGCATTCCGCCAACTCTGGTATCTACAACTTTACCGCCTTTAAATAGCATCAATGTAGGAACTCCGCGCAAGCCGTATTTTGTTGGGGATTCGGGAGCTTCTTCGATATTTATTTTTACGATTTTGACTTTATCGCCCATTTCATTTGCGACTTCTTCGATGATTGGTAGTAGGTTTTTGCAAGGACCGCACCACTCCGCCCAAAAATCAACAAGCACTGGCATGTCTGAATTTATTACTTCTTCTTCGAAATTAGTATCATCTACGGATTTAATGGACATTATAGTTACTCCTTTATCATTGTATTTATTGATTATGAATATGGCTTGCGATTCGTCAAGTGACTAAATAGAGTTTCCCTTAACCTTATTATCTTCATCAAGTAGCAAAATAGTTGGCTTATAATTTTGTGCCTTTTCCTCGCTCATACCTGCATAGGCGCAAATAATAACTAGATCACCAGTTTTAACCAGATGAGCCGCCGCGCCGTTAATGCCGATTATGCCAGAGCCGCGCTCACCCTCAATCGCGTAGGTAGTAAGGCGCGCGCCGTTAGTAATGTCCAAAATCTCGACTTGTTCATTAACAAGAATGCCCGCTTGATCCATCAAGTCCTTATCAATAGTGATAGAGCCTTCATAGTTTAGATCAGCTTGTGTCACTGTTGCGCGGTGCAATTTGCACTTAAGCATTGTTAAAAACATCACTTTACTTCCTATTATTTATGAGCTTAGCTATACAATAATATATGAAAAAATTAAAGGGAATAATGATGCATATTTATGATGATAATAACATTTTTGCCAAAATATTAAGGGGTGAGATACCTTGCGATAAGGTTTATGAGGATGATTATGTACTTGCCTTTAATGACATTGCTCCAAAAGCCCCCGTGCATGTTTTGCTTATCCCAAAGGGATCTTATATATCAATTGATGATTTTGGTGCTAATGGATCGGCTGAGGAAATTAAGGGCTTTTATGCTGCTTTGGCTAAAATAGCTAGGGAAAAAGGAATTGCTGAAACGGGTTTTCGCTCTATCGCCAATACGGGCGTTCATGGCGGGCAAGAAGTTGCACATTTCCATGTTCATATATTGGGCGGAAATATTGGGCGGAAAACCGCTCGGCCAGATGGCAGCTGATTAACAAAACCCCTCCCAAATCCGTAATTATTCTTTTTGTGATGGCAGATTCTACTACGATAAAATTCCACTTTGCCATGAAATCCGAAGGACATGCTGTTGAAGGGATACTTATCGGCGAAAACACTGCGGTATATCTGTTGCAAACCGCTTGTTTGAGGGCATTTATGGTTGCTACATATTAGAAGATAAAGTCTATGATTCTGATGCACACAGAGATTTTTTGAGGCCACAAAACAATATTCCCGTTATTCTAAGGTGCATGCACCGCTATTACTGTAGAGGTCTGGATCAGGGAGTGTTTACTTAAAGAGATCAAAAAACCAAGTACTATAATAATGGATAATGCACCGGTTCATAATAAAAGCATTAAAAATGTTAGGTGTCAGACCCTAGTTGAAACTTATGAATTTAATTTTGATTTATCAGATTTTTCTTATCAACCTTGTTAATTTTAATCTTAACCGCGCTTGATTCGGGTATAATCCGTTCCAAACTTATATGCAAAAGTCCATTATCTAGGTTAGCACCCCGCACCTCAATGCCATCAGCTAAAACAAAGCTTTTTTGGAATTGACGCGCCGCAATACCTCTATGAAGATAAATGCGCTGCTCATCATCAAGCTGCTTTCCGCGCACAGTAAGCTGGTTTTTATCGGCTTCTACGTCAAGTTCGCCCATAGAAAATCCAGCCACAGCCAATGTGATGCATAAACCATTATTTCCAATTTGCTCAATATTATATGGCGGGTATCCATCCGCGCCAGATTTACGCAAGCGGTCAATTGTTTTTTCAAAATCATCAAAACCCAGAAATAGCGGGTTATCGAATAAAGATAAACGCGTTGTCATTACGGCGACCTCTTCTAAAAATATGTGAATTATATAATATTATACAGTAACATTATATATATTTCCAAGAAAACTTCACGAATAGATGAATACGAGTTAAAGTGAGAGTTGTGTAAATGAAAATTAAGAACACTATAATGAATGAACCTCAATCAGGAAATATATTATTCTATATTTTAATAGCAGTAGCACTGCTTGCCGCGCTTTCCTACAGCGTTGCGCAAAGTGGGCGCGGTGGCATTGGCAAAGTAAGTGAAGAAAAAGCCGCCCTTTATGCTACTGAAATAATTGAATATGGCAATATACTATCACAAGCCGTATCGCAAATCCGCCTGCGAGGCTATAAAGACATAGAAATAAGCTTTGAAAACACAAAAATTACTGGATACACAAACGCAAACTGCACAGAGGATGGATGCGAGATATTCCACATAAATGGCGGCGGCATTAACTGGATGCACCCTCCGCCAAACGCAAATGATGGAACGCCTTGGTTATTCACGGTTAATAATTTAGTAAATATAGGAACAACAAATGTTGATTCTATAATGCTTTTACAAAATGTGGATATGGGCGTTTGCCAGCAACTCAATAAAAAATTACATGGCACTACGACAATCCCCCAAGAAGAAGACTCCATCACATTGACAAAATTTGCAGGCACTTATTCAGGGCTAGCTATATCAGATAGCGGCAATGTTATGGATGGCAGCTCCGCCTATTGCTTTGAGGGCAATGTAGCCCCCGCGGCGGGAACATATCATTACTACCAAGTCCTAATAGCGCGTTAGAAAGGGCAGAATATAAAAAATCACCCCGCAAAAATTAATGGGGGTGATAATTGATATTATATCTCAATATATTAGTAAATTTTATTGATCGTCAGGCTCAATCCAGCCAACATTACCATCTTTGCGCATGTAAACCATATTAAGCTTATCATTGCTTGCATTGCGGAACATCATAGCGTTTTGATCCGCAAGTTCCATGCGCATTACAGCTTCTGATACGCTCATTTTTTCGATATGGGTTTGAATTTCTGCAATGATTGTAGGATCAGCGTGAACTTCTTCTTCATTATTATCTTGCCCGGATGTTTCAAATGCTGCTTGTGCAAATGTGTATGCGCGGGCTTTCATTAGCTCTGACTCTGGAGTTTTGTCAACGCGCCCATGGTGATCGCGCAATTTTCTTTTATAACGGCGAAGACGTTTTGCCGCTTTTTCAGATGCAGTATCAAAAGCAACATATGGGTCTTTCTCAATAGCTTCTGTTATCACATCGATATTCTTACTAATATTGAATGATATGTTCACCTTAAATAAAGAATGACCATGACCTTCGCGTGAAAAGGTTACAGTTGCCGCGGTTGCGTGGTTGAAATATTTCTGATCGATATCTTCTAGCTTGTCTGTTACATGTTCGCGTAATGCATTGCCGACATCTACTTGTTTTCCTTGAACGGTCATTTCCATAGTATTCGTCCTTCTTCTTGAAGTTTATAAAAGTTTTGATTAATTTATTATATATCACAAATAAGTTTATGCATACTTAAACCGTATTATTTGATGCAAGATTTTTTCTGTTTGCGCCGTTGTACTGATGAGCCAATATGCATCGTTTCGCGGTATTTGGCAATGGTTCTGCGGGCTATATCGATATTTTCGCCTTTTAAGATACTAACGATTTTATCATCTGATAAAATCTTTTTTGGGTCTTCACCATCAATTAGAGACTTAATCCGCGCCCTTATTGCTTCGGATGAGTGGGTAGAGCCGTCTTCTGCGGTTAGACCGCTTGAAAAGAAAAACTTTAGCTCAAATATTCCGCGGGGAGTACCAATGTATTTATTGGTTGTAACGCGGCTTACTGTGCTTTCATGCATTTCAATTTTTTGAGCTATATCATTTAGAGTTAGTGGGGTTAGAAATTCTATCCCGTAATCAAAGAAAGCTTCTTGTTGCTCGACTAGCTCGCTTGCTACTTTTAATATGGTTTGTGCGCGTTGATCCATCGCTCGCACCAGCCAATTGGCGGAGGATAGCTGGGTTGTTATATATTTGCGATCTTCTTTGCTGCTAGAGCCATGCGATATTTGGGTGTAATATTCTTGATTTACAAGGACTTTAGGCAGGGTTTCGCTGTTAATTTCTACGCGCCAACCGCCGCCTAAGTTTTTTGGCATGCGCTTCATTAAAACATCGGGAATGGCTGTTTGCACCACTAAATGATCAAATTCTGCGGCGGGTTTTGGGTTGAGGCGTTTAATTTCTTCAACCATATCCATTAGATAAGTATCATTTACTCCGCATTTTTCGGCTAGCCCCTTAAAATCATAATCGCCTAGCATGGATATATTTTCCAAAAATATTTTCATAGGAGCGTCGAGATTGCCTTGCTCTTCTAGCTGAAGGGCTAAACATTCAGAGAGGTTGCGCGCAAATATTCCTGTTGGGCTGAATTGTTTCATGCGAGATAATAATTTTTCTATGCGTTCAGAGGAGCAGCCAAGGCGGTCGATCAATATTTGAGGGTCTTCCCGCAAATAGCCGCTTTCATCGAGTAAATCTATTAGCAGCGCTCCGATAATAAGGTCGCGATCATCAGAAAAAGCCATGTTTAGCTGGGTTGTTAGATGCTCACGCAATGATTTTTCTGCGCTCATGCGGTTTTCAAAGCTATCTTCGGAATTTTCAAATTTTAAATCGCCGCCAGAGCCTGCACTGCTCATGGATGATCCCGCGTCAAAATCAGAGCTATCAGGAGTTTCGAAGGCTGTCTCTATTTCATCTTTGCCTTCTTCGTTTGTCGCGGCTTCTTGTTTTTCCTCTTGCGTAGATTCATCTTTTTCAAGAAGCGGGTTTTTTTCCAGCTCCTCTTCTATGAACTCGCCAAGTTCAATATTATTTAGCTGCAATAGCTTTATGGCTTGTTGTAACTGCGGCGTCATAACAAGGTTTTGAGATTGCGTTATATTGAGTTTTTGAGAGATATTGCTCATATTTTTATTCTAGCATGAGCGCGTAAAAATATCACCTTTCTTATAAAGAAAAGCCTTCGCCAAGATAAACGCGGCGCACATCTTCATTATTTACAATATCATCGGGCGCGCCCTCCATAAGGACTCTGCCATCATGAAGTATATATGCGCGATCAACAATGCCAAGGCAATCACGAACATTATGGTCGGTGATTAATACGCCAATCCCGCGATCTTTTAGGTGAGATATAAGATTACGGATATCATTAACCGCGATCGGGTCAACTCCTGCTAATGGCTCATCAAGCAATATAAAATCGGGGCGAGCAGCAAGCGCTCGGGCAATCTCAACGCGCCTGCGCTCTCCTCCTGATAATGCAAGGGCAGGGGTGCGCCTTAAATGACCCACGCTGAACTCTGCTAAAAGGTCTTCAAGCATTAGCTCTTGATCTGCTTTACTTATATTTTGCAGCTCAATTACTGCGCGCAAATTATCCTCTACTGATAATCCACGAAATATTGATGCTTCTTGTGGCAAATAGCCAACGCCAAGGCGGGAGCGCCTATACATAGGCAAATCCGTTATATCTTGCCCATCAAGCAATATTGCCCCGCCGTCAGAGCCTATAAGCCCCGTTATAATGTGAAAGCACGTGGTTTTACCTGCGCCGTTAGGCCCTAGCAAGGCCACAGCCTCACCGCGATTTATGTTTAGGCTAACATCGCGCAGGACGGGACGTTTCTTATATGATTTTGATATATGAACCGCAGATAAGCCTTTATGGACAGTCTTTAGGCGGGGCTTTTTTATGGTTTTTATGTTCATTCGCTAACTTTACTATAAGCGCTAATATTAATCCATTGTAAAATCTATTCTGATTTAGCTTTGGGTTTGGTTTCGGAGTTCGGATAGAATATGGCTCTTACTCTGCCGTTTTGCTTGCTGTTTCCGAATATTTTACTGACATTCGTTTTTAGGTTTACTTGCGCTTTATCACCATTAACAATATTTGGTCCGCGGGTTATTTCTACATTGCCCTGTAATTGCGCGATATCAGTTGTGGTTTTATATATTGCTTTATCACCTGTTAAAACTTCATCAGGGGTGGTGATTATAACATTTCCGATAGCCTCAAGAGTTTCTAAGGCTTGCTTTCCTTGCTTATTTTTTTTGAATATAGCGATGATTTTATCAGCTTCTAGCGTATCTCCAAGGCGCACGGCTTTTGCTTTTCCTATTGCTTCGAGGCGGTTTTGATTTATCCAATATTTGAATTTATCGCGCGCCGTTACATTTTGGTCGTCAGAAACAAGTCGCAAGTTATTTCCCGTCATAACGGCATAGCCTTTATCTATATTATAAATTGCTTTATCGCCATATGCCTTGCTTTCGGGGGATATTATCTCAACATTTCCATCAGCTTGAATAGTGTGGATGCTTATGGCTTTGCCTTTATCCTCTCGGTATTTTGCAGTTAATATATCGGATAATAAAGTAGTTTGCCCCTGACTTGCGCGGATATTTTTCTTGGCTTTGAAATATTTCTCATTTCTGTGCCATTCCAAGCTTTCATCTGCTGTGATTTTCAGTGGCTTATTGCTATCGGGATTTTGAGCTAATACACTTGTAATAGAAAATAAGAATATCAAGCAAAATATAAATATTGTGTTTCTCATTGTATACCCTTAAGACCATTTTCTAAGATAAGCTTTGCAGGTCCTTGGAAAATTATTTCTCCTGTATCGCCATTTGCTTTTACACCTGTTGCATCAATGGTTATTTCAGGGCCCTTGCCCCTTATATCTTTTTCTGACCATGCAAGATTTTGTTTAAGGTCGATATGAGCTTCTTCGCTGTATATTGTATATCCATCGCCATGTTTTACAATAACGTCACCTTGTAAAAAGAAGCGCTCAGTATCTTGCCTGTATGCGCCTGTCTTTGATTGCATGGTAACTTGCACGCCATCTTTCATGGTCATTTCTCCGACAGGTTGCTCTAACATGATGAGGTCTTTGTTTTTCTCGCCCTGAATAGCGCGCTCGGCTGTGATTTTATATGGCTGGTTTTTCTTGTCCGTAGTCTCAAATTTTGGGTTAATAAGTTCATTTTGAGATATTTCACGCTCTTTAATGTCTTTATTATCAAGCTGAGGGGCATCTATTGTAAGCTTGTCTTCAACTCCTGATCGCAAAAATAATATAGCGACGACGACCATGGCGGCGATAGGCAAAGCAAGGCGCATGGTTCGGACAAATTTTGTATATCCTATATTAACCGTAGAGTTTTTGCTGCGGCGCGACAACCTATCTATTCTGGCTTTTTCTTGCTGCTCGTTATTATCCATCACCATTATAAAGCCCTAAGCTATGCCCGCTTGCAGGCAGTCTTGCAGGCGGATTATTCCGCATATTTGTCCCTTATCATCATTGACTATTAGGCTGGTAATATATTTGCCTTGCTGCTTTGTCATTATATCAAGTGCTTCTACCGCAAGGGCATTTTTAGATATGGTTTGCGGGTTTTTAGTCATGATATCGGTAACGGGTTTCGCAAGCAAATCGGGTGACATATGGCGTTTCAAATCGCCGTCTGTGACTATCCCTAGCAAGTTGTTTGCTTCGTCAAATATAAGAACTGTACCAAGATTTTTTTCGGTGAGGGTGATTATTGCTTCATCCATAAAGGTATTTTGCGCTATTTTCGGTAAATCATCGCCGCTAACCATAAGCTCTGATACTTTCATTAGCTTTTGCCCTAGCTTGCCACCAGGGTGGAAGACTTTATATTGCTCGGGCGTAAGTCCCATGCGCTCTAGCAATGCAACGCTAAGCGCATCACCAAGAGCAATCATCATTGTAGTTGATGTGGTCGGCGCAAGACCATTAGGGCAAGCTTCACCAACTTTGGGCATTACCAAATTTATATCAGAATGTTGGGCAAGTGTTGAATTTGGGTTAGATGTTATAGATATCAAAGTAATATCATAGCGCTTTGCGTAATGTATGAGGTCTGATAATTCTGAATTTTCACCAGAATTAGAGAGCATAAGCACTATATCATGTTCGGTAATCATGCCCATATCACCGTGACTTGCTTCACCGGGATGGACGAAATAGGCTGGCGTTCCTGTGGAAGCTAGCGTTGCTGCGATTTTGCGTGCAACATGCCCGCTTTTGCCTATTCCTGCAATTATCAAGCGACCAGAGGTTTTTTGTGAGATTTTCATCTCGTGAATGGCTTCCACGGCTTTATGAAATTCTTCGTCGATAGTATCAGCAAGAGCATTTAATGCTTTAGCCTCTGAGGTTAAAACGCGAATTGCAGAATCTATGTTAGTTTTAGAATTGCTCATTTATATATAATCACTTTAATGTTCAAAAATATCTTGTGACCAGCCTTGCAAGTCAAGATCAGTGCGCGTTTGCATGAAGTCAAAACAGTTTTGTGCCAATGCCGTGCGTCCTTCGCGTTCCAGCATTTTATCAAGCGTGGATTTTAGTTTATGAAGGTAGTAAACATCACTAGCCGCGTAATTTAGCTGCTCTGTGCTTAATTCTTCTGCGCCCCAATCAGATGATTGGCATTGCTTGCTTATATCAACGCCGATTAGCTCTTTGCAAATATGTTTAAGACCGTGCTTATCCGTATAGGTGCGTGCAAGCTTGGAAGCTATTTTTGTGCAGTAAATATTAGGGCAATTAACACCTAAATATTTCTTTATTATTGCGACATCAAAGCGCGCAAAATGAAATAACTTCATGATATCAGGGTTTGATATAAGCTTTTTTAAATTTGGCGCATCATATGATTTATCAAGCATCTGTACTAAATGAGCATTGCCATCACCACTTGATAATTGAATAAGGCAAATACGATCACGACCATATTGCAGTCCCATAGCCTCTGTATCAATGGCGATAACATTACCTAAATCAAGGTCATCAGGTAAATCATTTTTATGTAGTGTAATGCTCATTTTAAATCCTTAAATTAAAAAATATGACCAAATAAATACCACATATGCACCATCAAGCAAGATAAAAGCCATGAGTTTGTAATTATTAGTTTTTTTTTAATGATTTTTTTGCCATTATAGGGGGGCATGTTATTTTATCATGGCAAAATAGGCAAAGGCACTAAAATGAAAATATTGGTTATTGATAGAGAAGATATTACAGCAAGGCTTATGAGCCGTCGCCTAGAACCTTTGGGACATAAGATAACCCTAGAAGCTGCGAAGAATGATGCGGTTGATTTATTGGCTTTGGAAAAACATGAAATGGTTTTTGTTGATCCATCACCATTAACTAGCGCGCGTCCGCTTATTTTGAATTTACGCCGCTCTACGGGGCATTATCCGTATATTGTGCAAATGGGACATGATCTTGAATTAACTGAGGCTGTGCAATCTGGAGCAAATGCCGCAATTTCTAAACCGTTTGATAATGATATTTTAGATGTTACTATTGATAACGCGAAATATTTAATATCATTAATAAATAGATTAGGCGATGATAGTGAAGATTTTCCAAGCGCGGGCGGAATTATTTCAAAATCTGCTTTTAACCAATTATTCCTTTCTGCAATTGATAGGGCGGATAGATATGGTGAGCGTACATTTATAGTTTTTATCGGAATTACAAATTATAATGAAATAGCAGTAGCAGAAGGGGGATCTGCCGCCGATTACAAGGTTGCAAAACTATCTAAATTCCTTAGTCGCTTGCGCAGGCAATCAGACATAATCGCGCAAACAGAAAAATATGAATATGCTTTATTGTTGCAAAGACCCGTATATGAAACAGAGCCAAATGAAGCGGCCAACCGTTTTGCTGAGTCTATAAATGGTTTTAGTGATTTATTTAAGGTCGATGGCATAGTTCCAGAGGTTCAAGTTAAGCTTGTTGATCTTCCCGTTGGTGCGCGCATTATAGAACATAATATCACAAAATAACATGCACGCACTTGCCCCCTGTGGATAAAAAGATTATTATGCGCAGATGGTAGCATCCTTTAAACACCATCATAACTCTAGACATTGTAAAAGCATTCTACGCCTTTTAGGGCGCAGGAAAATGCTTGTATTTGGCGTGGCGTTTTTAGGTTTCTCATTAACAGCTTTGGTGGTGCAAAACCTTAAAGCTACCTACACGGCAAATGCGCAAATTATATTTGATGATACTGACCCATCTTTTATAGGAAGCCAAAAGGCACGGCTTGGCTCTTCTGATATTGCGCAAGGCGTTATAGCTGAACTTAAATTAATGAATGATCCTGAGTTTAACGTAAAAGTTAAGCCCTTACAGGAAAAGTCCAAATTTAAGGCTATTGATGTTTATAATACAAAGCTTTCTTATTTATCGGGTGAAATCATCGCAAAAGAAATGCAGCCAGTTATATCGCGTTTTCGTGAATATTTTACGGCGCAAATAATTCCTAATTCTTTGGTTGTTAATGTTGAATATAAGGCGCATAGCCCTGAGAAGGCGGCAATAATACTTAATGAAATTATTAAACTTTATTTAGAGTCTTTAACGCCCCGTACACATATAAAAGATAATGTCTATGAAACTAAAATTTTTGAAAAGCTTCAGGAAAATTCTAAAGCAGCGCAGTCTAATTTTGAGCTTTTAAAGAGTCGCATAGGTCAGTTAAAGCCAAAACATAATATCAGTGAACCTTCAAAAGAATATGGTGAGGCAAAATCTAAATATATCAAAGCAAAGGCAAGGCTTGCGCCATTTTTAGGTGATAATAAAACTGCGTTAAATAGTCTAACTTCCCCTGTTATTCGAAAACTTAAATCGAGGCGTAATGCATTAAAGCAAAGGCTTAGCGCTCTTTCACTTGATTATGGAGTAAAGCACCCTGATATTATTCATCTGAAATCACAAATAGCGGACATAGACAGCCAAATATTTTACAAAAAAATGGATATTATAGATCTTATTAAGGCTGATTATGTTAGTGCTAAAAGCCAGCTCCAATCTTTTCCAAAGACAAAAATTAATGATAATTCCAATGAATATTATAATGCATTTATGCGTAAAAAGCTTAAAATGCTGCAAGAACAAGCCGAGGAGACGCGCCGCATATTTAATGATTATAAAGCCATTTATAAAAAATCATTAGAGGAGGAGGATGAAGTAAGAATTCCTGCAAAAATTTTATCAAAAGTTAGTGTTTCTGAAATAGCTAGCTTTCCTGATAAGCCTAAAATACTTGCTATTGGGACGTTAATATCTTTCATATTTGGCTTGTTACTTGCGATTTTTGTTGAGAAAACAAGGAATAGTTTTTTAAGCGCAAGGCAGGTTGAGGAATATTTGGATATCCCATGCTATGCTCTTATACCAAGGGTTAAGGGTGATAAGAATAAGCCATTATCAAGATATGTTGTCGATAATCCGTCTTCTGCTACTTCTGAGGCGGTGCGCGCGTTAAAACTGGTTATAAAATTATGTGCCGAGGCAAAAGGGCGTGATTGCAAGGTCATAACGGTCACTTCATCACTTCCTAATGAAGGAAAAACCACACTATCTTCATGGATAGCGCAGCTTGCGGCAAAGTCAGGTAAGCGGGTTATTTTAGTAGATGCGGATTTGCGCCGCCCTAGCGTTCACAAAAGCTTTGGTCACCCTAATAATTTATCTTTGGCTGAATATTTAAGCGGGCAAAACAAGCTTGAGGAAGTGATAGATAGCAGCGATCCATCGGGATTGCATATAATTTATGGCAGGTCAGTCCCTAATAGTGCGCTTGATTTGATATCATCGGATAAGATGGAGCAGCTTATCCGCTCTTTGCGCAAGGCTTATGATCTGGTTATTATTGATTCTCCTGCTTGCATGGCGGTGTCAGATGCACGGGCGCTTGAGAAATTGTCAGATCAATTACTATATACGGTGTCTTGGAATAAAACTTCCCGAGAAATTGTCCACAACGGAATTTCTCAATTCACGCAATTTGAAAATGCAATGATAGCAACGGTTTTAACGAATATTGACCTTAAAAAGCACGTGCAATTGGGCTATGGCGAGGCTGTGAACTATTATGGTAGCTATAAATAAATAGCCGAATCAAATATCATGACCACATGCAAAATACAGATATTAAATATTCAAGGCGCGGGGCAATATTATTTATTGCTATGGTTTCATTTCTTCAAATAGTTATAGGTCTTTTCCTTATAACTGGCGGTGGAAGTTAAATGATTTCATATTATAATTCAAAGCACCCTGGTTTGCTTATTTATATTGCATTGGTGGTTATTAGCGTTTTATCGTTTTTATTGCTTGAAATAAGCGCACCTCAAATTGGTATATTATCAATATTATGGGGTGGTTTTATATTTATGCGAATCCTCTCACTCTATGAGGTGAGCGAGCATTTTGCTTCGTTCACTCAAAAGTCGTATTCTAAGGTTAGTAACGGCTGCGGCTCTGCCCTTGCTCATGATTTATTGCATAGAATGAGCGGCGAAAACCATATGAAGCGGGGGTTATTTGCTATGCATGCGATAGAGGGGCGCAGTCTATTATGGTTCGCTCTGGCTTTTATGTATGTTGCTTATAATTTTTATTTATCACAAGGTTTGGTTTCTCAAATTACTTTGGTGCAAGATATATCAATATTTTTTATGATTGGCGCAGCTTTTTGGGCGGGGCAAACTTATTCCTATAGTGATTATGCATCTAAGTTGCTTTTTGTTATATTTTTGGCTTTGTTAGGCATTTCACTATTTAATATTATTGGATCTATTAATTTTACCGATATTAATATTTCATATAGTGATGGCTTTATATTCCTTATCGCTTATTGCATCATTGCTCTATTTTATTCGTTTGCAAAAGGCGGGGTGTATATTGGAAATGCATTTATGGGGCTTTTATTGCTGGTCGTTATGGGGGGTGTAGGAGGTGGCTTTGAGGTTGGCAGCCCTCAATCTATAGCTTTTTGGATATCGGGATGGAGCTTGTTTTCTGTCTTTTGGGTAAGATCACACTGCCGCACACATAAGAAATATGTACTTTATCAATGTGAATGATGTTAAAGCTCAAATAGCAAAAAGGCAGATCATATAAGAGCTGCCTTTTATTGATTAGTTATATTTTTAAATTACATATCATGAGAGTTGATATTATCTAGGCTAGCACTAGGTTTATTAGTGAAACCATCGGAAGCACCAGCGAATTGCCCCATTATCATGCCGACACTGCCTACTTTAGGAAATGTCTCATTAACATCTGAAAAACCATTTGTTAAACTATTCATCAAAAACCCCTTTTCTTATTGTAAATACTGCATTTTCTTTAGAAACACCGGAGCCGTCGTAATCTTTAAGGATTATCTTTGTCTGGTCGCCTGCCTGTGCCTCTGGTACTAATGTAAACAAAGAACGTACTTTTGTCAAGTTTGATATGTCTATTAAATTATCTTTCCCATTTAAAAGTGTCATTAGATTTATAAGTTTTTTCTCTGTAATCTCAGTTTTTTCACTTTTATTAATAAGCACGTAATCACCAGCGTGTTCATAATCACCATTTTTGAAATTATATTCAAATATTTGGTATGAGCGATCAATTTGCGGATTCAATCTATGTATGAAGCGCGTACGTTCTCCCGTGCGCTTGGCTTTTTCCAAAGGGTCTTCGCCAGTATTTTTAGGCTCGGGGGTTAGTTTATCTGCCCCTTTTCTGCTTGATTCGTTAAAATTTATGCTCATAATTTAATATTACCATTGGTTTTTATTATAAAAAATGTTTAATTCATTCAACTTTATCAAAGAAGCAAGAAATTTACTATATATTTAAGGAGACAATTAAAATGTCAGTAGCACCACAAGCAATAGAGCAAGATTACAAAGTTAAAGATATATCATTGGCGGACGCTGGGCGTTTGCAAATTGATTTGGCGCAAGATGAAATGCCTGGACTTATGGCTACGCGCGAAGAATATAAGCAAGAGCAACCTCTTAAAGGCGCGCGCATTGCAGGTTGCCTTCACATGACGGTGCAAACAGCGGTGCTTATTGAGACATTGACAGAGCTTGGCGCGGAAGTTCGCTGGTCGTCATGTAATATATTTTCCACTCAAGATGAAGCGGCGGCGGCAATTGCGGCGGCTGGAATTCCTGTATTTGCTTGGAAGGGCGAGACAGAGGAAGAGGCGGAGTGGTGCATACACCAGACTATTAAAGGGCCAAATGGCTGGACTCCTAATATGATTTTGGATGATGGCGGCGATTTAACTGCTATTGCTCATAAAGATTATCCAGAGCTTATGGCTGATATTAAGGGCATTTCCGAGGAAACAACTACGGGCGTATTATTCCTTAAAAAGATGGAAGAAGACGGCACATTGAAAGTTCCATCTATTAATGTGAATGATTCTGTTACTAAATCTAAGTTCGATAATAAATATGGTTGTCGCGAATCACTTGTTGATGCAATTCGCCGTGCTACGGACGTTATGCTTGCTGGTAAAGTTGCAATCGTGTGCGGATATGGTGATGTTGGCAAGGGCTCGGCTCAATCTTTGTCTTCACAAGGCGTGCGCGTGATGGTTACTGAAATTGATCCTATTTGCGCTTTGCAAGCTGCTATGGATGGATATGAAGTTGTAACAATGGAAGACGCAACTCCTAGAGCTGATATATTCGTGACCACTACTGGTAACAAAGATATCATCACTGTCGATCATATGCGTGAGATGAAAGACCGCGCGATTGTGTGTAATATCGGTCATTTTGATAATGAAATCCAAGTTGAGCCACTGCGTAATATGAAATGGACTAATATCAAGCCACAAGTTGATGAAATTGAATTCCCAAGCGGTAAGCGCATTATTTTACTCGCTGAAGGTCGTTTGGTAAATCTTGGCTGTGCTACTGGTCATCCATCATTTGTGATGAGCGCGTCATTTACTAATCAGACTTTGGCGCAAATTGAGCTTTGGAAAAATCATGCCAATTATGAGAATAAGGTTTATGTGCTTCCCAAGCATTTGGATGAAAAAGTTGCATCTCTTCATCTTGGTAAGGTTGGAGCGAAGCTAACTGTTTTAAGCCAAGAACAAGCGGATTATATCGGAGTGCCTGTTAAAGGTCCTTTCAAGGATGATGCT
>Ga0256839_1000030_pt1 | contig 174689 bp, 155 predicted proteins | sample 354166metaG_FD_185968 | JGI IMG/M metagenome (GOLD analysis project Ga0256839, IMG submission 185968) | Hydrothermal vent microbial communities from Mid Atlantic Ridge, Atlantic Ocean - 354-166 | ecosystem: Environmental > Aquatic > Marine > Hydrothermal vents | place: Atlantic Ocean: Mid... | reverse complement strand
GCGTGCCGGCCACCACCGTCACCTCGTGGCCGGGCTCGTCGCGGGGATTGGGCTGCTCGTGGGGAAGGGCGTCGGGGATCTCGTCCGGGATGTGCTGGATCAGGGTGCCGCCCAGGACCACGTTGAGGAGCTGCATGCCGCCACAGATGGCGAGCACCGGCAGGCCGCGGGCGAGGGCCCCTTCCAGCAGCGCCCATTCGGCCCGCGTGCGCCGCGCCTTCAGGATCACCGAGGGATGGCGCGCGGCGGCGCCGAAGAGGACGGGGTCCACGTCGAAGGCGCCGCCGGTGACCATCAGCGCGTCGATGCGATCGAGATAGTGTGCCGTCAGCGCCGGCTCGTGGGGCAGCGGAAGCGGCACGCCGCCCGCCTCCACCACCGCCGTCAGATAGTTCTCGCGCAGGGCGTAGTAGGGCAGCCGGGCATAGCCGCCGCCCGTCTCGTGATCGAGGGTGATCCCCACCACCGGCTCCCGTCCGGGCATCGACCCCGCTCCCGCCGTCACGGAGGGAATGGCACCGCGTGCGATCCCGGAGCAAGCGCTTTGCCGCAGCATGAAGACCGCATGAAAGATCGGTAAGGGCACCCGGCGGGTGCGGGGGGCGGCGGTTGAAGCGGTGGCGCGGGCCGGCATATCTTGCGGGGCGACGGTGACGGCACCTTCGCGGATCTCTCGAGAGGACGACGATCATGGACTATCGGCTGGATCCCCGTCTGGCGGCGGCCCGCGCGCGGGCCGAGGTGATCGACGAGGGCCTGCGCGCCTACATGCTGTCCGTCTACAACTACATGGCGCTGGCGCTGGCCATCACCGGGCTCACCGCCTGGGTGACGGCGCAGAGCCCCGCCATGATGCAGCTCGTCTTCGGTACGCCGCTCGTCTGGGTGGTGATGCTGGCGCCGCTGGGGTTCGTGTTCTTCCTGGGCGCGCGGATCCACGCCATGAGCGTCGGTGCGGCCCAGATCACCTTCTGGCTCTTCGCCGTGGTGATGGGGCTGTCCATGGCGAGCATCTTCCTGGTGTTCACCGGCGCCAGCATCGCGCGGGTCTTCTTCGTCACCGCCGCCACCTTCGGCGCCATGAGCCTCTACGGCTACACCACGAAGCGCGATCTCTCCGCCTGGGGCAGCTTCCTGTTCATGGGGCTGATCGGCATCGTCATCGCCGCACTGGTGAACATCTTCCTCGCCAGCTCGGCGCTCCACTTCGCCATCTCGGTGATCGGCGTGATCGTCTTCACCGGCCTCACCGCCTACGACACCCAGGCCATCAAGGAAGAGTACTACGCCCACGACGCGCCGGAGGTGGCCACCCGCAAGGCCATCATGGGCGCCCTGCGCCTCTATCTCGACTTCGTCAACCTCTTCATGATGCTGCTCCAGCTCCTGGGCCAGCGGCGCGACTGAGCGCCGCCGTCGCCGGGCGATGGACGGCGATCCCCGGCGGGATCGCCGTCGGCTTCACGGGGCACGCATCCGGGTGACACATCCACGGCCGCCGACGGACGCTTCCGCCGTCGGCGGTTGCGTCTCCCCCATCGGCCCCCTAAGGCTCGCTCCGGACGCGAGGCCCCGGCGGGGCCTCCGCCGCACCGGCGATCCCGCGCGTGCGCAGAACCCTCCTCCTCGCTCTCCTGCTGGCGCTGCCGCTGGCCCTGCTCGCGGGGCTGGCCGCCCTCTCCCTGCGCCCGGAACTCCTGCGCGAGGCGGTGGTGGCGCTGGTGGCGCGGGAGACCGGGGCACGCCTCGTCGTCCACGGTCCGGTGGACGTGGAGCTGTGGCCGCGGCCGGCCGTCAGTCTCGCCCGCATCGAGCTGGCGCGGGAAGGCGTGCTCCGCCTCGCGGCCGACCGGCTGGACGTCGGGCTCGCCCCCGTCTCGCTGCTGCGCCTCGCGCCCCGTCCCGAGCGGCTCAGGCTGGTGCGGCCACGAGTGATCCTCGCCGCGTCGCCCGCGGCCCTCGTCCGGACCCTCGGCGCCGGCACCGGTCCGCTACGCCTGGAAGTGCTGGACGGCCGCATCGACGCATCCCTCGCCGGACGGTCCCTGGCGCTGGCAGGCCTCGACCTGGACCTGGACCGCGACGGGAGCGGGCGGCTGCACCTCCGGCTCTCCGGTCGCACCGGGCGCGAGCCCCTGCGCCTCGCGCTCACCGGCCGCCGACGCGGACGCCTGCTGCGTCTGGACCTCACCGCCACCCTCGGTGAGGCCGGCGCCCTCGCGCGCCTCGGCTTCGCCGGGGACGTGGCGTTCGTGCCCGAAGTGGCCGTGGCGGGCCGCCTCGACCTCGCCCTCGCCGGGCCGGCGGCGGTGGCCGCGCGCCTGCCGCTGCCGGAGGAGACCGCCGCCTGGCTCGCCCGCCTGCCGGCGGGTCGCGTCACCGGCCGCCTGATCCGCCGGGCGGGGCGGACCGAGCTCGCCGATCTCGTCCTCGAGGTGGCCGGGACCAGCTGGCGGGGACGGCTGGTCCACGATCCGGAGACCGCCCCGCCGCTCGCCCTGGATCTCCGCGCCGGGGCCCTCGTCCTCCCCACGACGGCGCCGGCGGATCTCCTGCGCGCGCTGCGGGCGGTACCCGTCACCACGGCCCTGGAGCTCGCGCTCGAGGGGTTGCGCGTGGACGGCCTCGATCTCGGGCCGATCCGCCTTTCCGCCACCTTGGCATCCGGCGGCCTCACCCTCCACCGTCTCGATGCCCGTCCCGGCGGCGAGGGGGATCTCCGCCTCGAGGGCCGGCTGGATGCCGAGGGGGATTTCCGCTTCGCCCTCGATCTGGCGCTGCCACGGGCCGGCCCGCTCCTCGATCTGCTGGCGCCGGCCGCACCCTGGCCCGCGGACCTGCGGGCGGGTGAACTGCTGGTGGCGGCGGCCTGTCGGGGCGGTGGCGGGCGGGTGGACTGCCCCCGCCTCGACCTGCGGAGCGCCCTCGGCCGCTTCTCCGGCTCCCTCGCCCGCCCCGCCGGCGGTCGGGCGGTCCTGCGCGGCCGGCTCGAGCGCCTCGATCTCGCGCCCTTCGCCGCCACCCCCGCCGCCCACTGGGCGCGGGCCCTCGCCGCCCTCTCCGCACGAGGGCCGCTCAGGGCCCTGCTGGAGATCGACCGGCTCGCCCACGGCCGGCTGCTCGCCCGCGGAGTGCGTCTGGAAGCGGATCTGGCCCGGGGCCGGCTGGAGGTGCGACGGCTGACGGTGGAAGACCTGGCCGGCGGCCGCGGCGAGGGACGTCTCGCGGCGGACCTGCTCCCCCTCGCCTGGCAGGCGGAGGGCGAACTGACACTGCCGGCACCCGCCCGTCTCTGGCGCATGGCCACGGAGGCGCCGGTGCCGCCCTGGCTCGCCGCGCCGGGCACGGTGACGGTGCGGGCGGAGGCCGAGGGCGGCGAGGCGATCCGCCGCTGGCGGGCCACCGCCGCAGGCGAGGGCGTGACCCTCACGCTGGCGGAGGCCAGGGAGGAGGCCGGGCGCCGCCGCCGTCTCGCGCTCACGGTGGATGCGCCGGCGGCCGTGCTGCGCCGGCTGGGGGTCCCGGTGCCGACGCCGGCGGACCTGCCGCGCCGTCTCGCCCTGGAGATGGTCGAACGCCGCGACGGGAGGGGCCTCCGGGACCTTGCCGCCACCCTCCGCCTCGACCGGCGGCGCTATCGTCTCGAGCTCGCCCGCGACGGCACCGGCGGCCTCGCCGGCCGGCTCGCGGGACCGGATCTTCCCCCCTGGTCCATCCTCGCCCCGCTGTGGCGCACCGCCGACATCGCCCTCGCCCTCGGCCTGCCGCCCCCGGAGGCGGCCACCGTGGCGCCCGCCCCGCCGCTGCCGCTCCGCCTCCTGCGGACGGGATCGCTGCGTCTGGATCTCGCCCTCGGCGACGATCTCGTGGGACGGATGACGGCGACGGACGGGACTCTCCGTCTCGATCCGCTGGCCCTCGCCACCGGCGCCGGTCGCTTCACGGGGCGGGTGACGCTGACCGCGGCCGGGGAGGGCGCGACCCTCGCCCTCGCCTTCGACTGGCGGGTGCGGGAGGTGACGGCGGAGCCGCTGCTGGCACCGCTCGCCGCGCTGCTGCGGGGACGGCTCGGGCTCGGCGGGGAGCTCGCGGGCCGCGGCCGCACCCTCGGCGAGCTGCGGCGGAGTCTCGAGGGAACGCTGGAGGTGACGCTGGAGGCGGTGGCGTTGCGCGACGTGACGGTGGATCCGGCGCGCGGACGGCCGGTGATGGCCCCCGGCCTCGCCCTGCCGCTGCCGCCCCGCACCCTGCGCCTGCGGGTGGCCGGGGGCCGCGGGCGGACGGTGACGCCGGTGCCGGTGCGCGTGGGCGCGACCGCCTTCACCTTCGCCCTCGATCTCGATCCGGCGAGCGGGGCGGCGCGGCTGGTGCTGACGCCGGCCGCGGGCGGGCCGCCGCTGGTCCTGGGCGGGACGAGCTGAGGCGTCAGTCGCCGGAACCCAGCATGCGCTCGGGGCGCACCAGCGCGTCGAACTCCTCCGCCGTCAGATAGCCCAGCGCCATCGCCGCCTCCCGCAGGGTGAGGTCCTCCGCCCAGGCCTTCTTCGCGATCTCGGCGGCGCGATCGTAGCCGATCCGCGGCGTCAGCGCGGTGACCAGCATGAGACTCCGCTCCACGTAGGCGCGCAGGCGCTCCGGCCGCGGTTCGATGCCCACCACGCAGCGGTCGGTGAAGGAGCGGACAGCGTCGGCCAGCAGGCCGATGGACCGCAGCACGTCGTACGCGATCAGGGGCTTGTAGACGTTGAGCTCGAGATGACCGGAGGCGCCGGCGAAGGTGACGGCGGCGTGATGGCCCATCACCTGCACGCAGACCATGGTGAGGGCCTCGGCCTGGGTGGGATTGACCTTGCCCGGCATGATGGAGCTGCCGGGTTCGTTGGCGGGCAGCGTGATCTCGGCGAGGCCGCAGCGCGGTCCCGAGGCGAGCAGGCGCACGTCGTTGGCGATCTTGTGGAGGGAGCAGGCGAGGACGTTGAGCACGCCCGACAGTTCCACCATGGCGTCGTGGGCGGCGATGGCCTCGAACTTGTTGGGGGCGCTGGTGAAGGGCAGACCCGTCAGCCGCGCGATCTCGCCCGCCACCCGCTCGGCGAATCCCCGCGGCGCGTTGAGGCCGGTCCCCACGGCGGTACCCCCCTGGGCGAGCTCGCAGACCCGCGGCATCACCCCGCGGAGACGCTCGAGCCCGTAGAGCACCTGCTGCGCCCAGCCGGAGAACTCCTGGCCCAGCGTCACGGGCACCGCGTCCATGAGGTGGGTGCGGCCGATCTTGACCAGATCGGCGAAGCGCTCGCGCCTGGCCTCGAGCTCGGCCAGCAGATGCTCGAGGGCCGGGATCAGCCGCCCGTGCACCTCGCGGGCCGCCGCCACATGCATGGCGGTGGGAAAGGTGTCGTTGGAGGACTGGCCGAGGTTGACGTGATCGTTGGGATGGACCGGCGCGCGCGCGCCCCGGGGCGCGCCCAGCAGCTCGTTGGCGCGGTTGGCGATCACCTCGTTGACGTTCATGTGGGTCTGGGTGCCGGAGCCGGTCTGCCAGACCCCGAGGGGGAAGTGGTCGTCGAGCCGGCCTTCCGCCACCTCGCGGGCGGCACGGGCGATGGCCTCGCCCAGGCGGGGCTCGAGCCGGCCCATGGCCAGGTTGACCCGGGCGCACGCCAGCTTGATCAGCCCCAGGGCGTGGATCAGCGGCCGCGGCATCCGTTCCTCGCCGATGGGAAAGTTGGCGAGGGCGCGCTGGGTCTGGGCGCCCCAGTAGCGATCCGCCGGCACCTCCACCGGCCCCATGGTGTCGGTCTCGACCCGGACCGCCCGTCCGTTCCCGTCGCTCATGCCGGGTCTCCCGCCGGATCCCGTGCCAGTCTACGCCGGTCGGAGGCGGGCGGCCAAGGGGCTCAGCCGCGGGGATCGCGCCAGCCGACGAGGAGGGTGCGCAGCAGGATCTCCAGATCCCACCAGAGGGACCAGTTCTCGATGTACTCGAGATCGAGGGCGACGCGCCGCTCCATCTCCGCGAGCGCCCGGATCTCGCCGCGGGCGCCGTTGATCTGGGCCCAGCCGGTGAGACCGGGCTTCACCTTGAGGCGGGCCAGATAGTCGCCCACCAGCCGGGCGTAGTGCGCGTCGTGGGCGACGGCGTGCGGCCGCGGCCCCACCAGCGACATGTCGCCCCGCAGCACGTTCCAGAGCTGCGGCAGCTCGTCCAGCGACCAGCGCCGAAGGAAGCGCCCCACCCTCGTCACCTCGGGATGGTCGCGGCCGGCGTGGGGGAGGTCGGGATCGTCGCCGGGGCGGCAGGCGTGATGGCGGAAGGTGCGGAACTTGAGCACCCGGATGGGCTCGCCGGCGAAGCCCCAGCGCCGCTGGCGGTAGAGGACGGGCCCCGGCGAATCGAGCCGCACCGCCAGCGCCACCAGCGCCATCAGTGGCGCCGTCAGCACGAGCCCCAGCAGCGCGAGGGTGCGGTCCATCACCGTCTTGGCGTGCCGCGCCGGTCCCCGCAGGGGATGGTCGAAGAGATGGAGGACCGGCACCGGCCCGAGGGCGGAGATGCGTCGCGGCTGCAACCAGTCGCTGCCGGCGTCGAGGGCGAGGCGCACGTGGACCGGCAGCCGCCGCAGGCGCCGCAGCCACGCCTCGATGCGCCCACGCGCCCCCAGCGGCAGGGCGATCAGCACCTCGTCCACCTCCTCCCGCCGCACCCGCGCCGCCAGCGCGTCGAGATCACCCGCGAGCGGCAGTCCGCAGACGGCCTCCGGCACCCGTGTGCCGCGCTCGTCGAAGATGCCCACCACCCGCACGTCGGGACAGCCCAAGAGCCGTGCCACCAGCCGCCGGCCCTGTTCGCCGGCGCCCACCACCGCCACCCGTCGTACCAGCCGCCCGCGGGCGCGGAGATGCCCTTCGAGACGGGCGAGGAGACGGGCGAGGAGCGGCTGCAGCAGGCTGCCGGCGACGGCGAAGACGGCGGCGGCGGTCCAGGATGCGGTGCCGGTGATCGGGAGGCGGGCGAGGGCGACGGCGAGGGCGGTGACGAGCCAACGTATGGGTTCCGCCACCGGCGCGCCCCGCACCTCCCCCGCCCCGGCGGGACGCCCGCACAGCAGCAGCGCCAGGGCCAGCACCACCACATCCGCCGCCATCGGCGGCGGCGTCAGCCACGGCAGGGCGAGGAGGGCCGCGGCGACGGTGGCGAGCGGCCGCGGCCACCGCCGCAGCCGCCGCGGCGCGGGGGCGTGATCGGCGGTGGACCCGGTGGCGGGGGACAGGAGGCGGGAGGTCACCGCGCGGGATCCGCAACGCTCCATCCGCGATCTACCACAGGTTGAAATCGGTCGAAAGCCGTGGCCGGACGCATCGCCTTGCCGCCGCCGACGGCGGGCGTTAGGCTCGCGCCGCCACGGACACGAGAAGGGAGGGATCGTCATGCGCGCACGGCTCGTCGCCACCGCCGCCCTCGCCGCGGCGGTGCTCGCCGGCCCGGCCGCGGCCGAGACCTGGGACATGCCCATGGCCTACGCCGACGGCAATTTCCACACGCAGAACGGCAAGCTCTTCGCCGAATGCGTGAAGACGGGGACCGGCGGCAGGCTGGAGATCGTGGTCCATGGCGGCGGTTCGCTGTTCAAGGGCAACGAGATCAAGCGCGCCGTCCAGACCGGCCAGGTGCCCATCGGCGAGCGGCTGCTGTCGGCGCACCAGAACGAGAATGCGGTCTTCGGCTACGACTCGGTGCCGTTCCTCGCCACCTCCTACGAGGACTCCGAGAAGCTCTGGAAGGCGGCACGGCCGGTGATCGAGCGGATCCTCGAGGAGCAGAACCTGATCCTGCTCTATTCGGTCCCCTGGCCGCCGCAGGGCATCTACACCAAGAAGCCGCTCGCGAGCATCGAGGACATGAAGGGCGTCAAGTTCCGCGCCTACAACACCGCCACCGCGCGGCTCGCCGAGCTGATGGGCGCGCAGCCGGTGCAGATCGAGGCGGCGGAACTGGCGCAGGCGCTGGCCACCGGCGTCGCCGAGTCCTTCATCTCCTCCGGCGCCACCGGCTACGACCGCAAGGTTTGGGACTACGGCATCAAGTACTTCTACGACGTCCAGGCCTGGCTGCCGCGCAACTACGTCTTCGTCAACAAGCAGGCCTGGGAGGGCCTCGACGAGGCCACCCGCAACGTGATGCGCGCCTGCGCACGGATGGCCGAGGTCTCCGGCACCCGTTGGTCGCAGGTCTACGCCGGCTGGAGCCTCGAACAGCTGCGCAGGAACGGCATCGAGGTGGCCGCGCCCTCCGAAACGCTGCGCGAGGGCTTCCGCCGCATCGGTGAGACCATGACGCAGGAGTGGCTGGAGGCCGCCGGCGAGGACGGCCGCCGCATCGTCGAGGCCTATCGCGCCACGAAGTGAGCCGGAAGGCCGGGGAGGTCCGCGGGGGCCTCCCCGGTGGCATCGGACCGTCCCATGTCGCGCCTGCTGCGCCCCCTCTACGATCTCTGCGGCGTGCTCGCCGCCCTCGCCATGGTGGCCATGCTGCTGGTGATCCTGGCCCAGATCGTCACCCGCTGGGCGGGCATCGGCTTTCCCGGCGCCACCGACTACGCCGGCTATCTCATGGCGGCGAGTTCCTTCTTCGGCCTGTCCTACGCCTTCGCCCACGGCGCCCACATCCGCGTGGGCCTGCTGCTCTCGCGCCTGACGGGGCGGACCCGCCGGCTGGCCGAGCTCTGGTGTCTCGGCGTGGGCGGCGGACTCGCCTGGTACTTCGCCTGGTACGCCGTGCGCGGCACCTACGTCTCCTGGCTCATCCACGACATCAGCCAGGGCCGCGACGCCACGCCCCTGTGGATCCCCCAGCTGGCCATGGCCGCCGGCACCGTCGTCTTCGCCGTCGCCCTCACCGACCGCTTCCTCGTGGTGCTGACGGGCGGTCCCGTCGATCTGGACGCCACCGACCGGCTGGATGCGGCCGATCGATGAACGAGACCCTCGCCACCGTCGTCTTCCTGCTGGCGCTGGTGGTGCTGCTGGGCACCGGCGTGTGGGTGGGCCTGGCGCTGTTGGGCGTCGCCCTCGTGGGCATGGAGCTGTTCACCACGCGCCCGGCCGGCGACGCCATGATCACCACCATCTGGACGTCGAGTTCCTCCTGGGCGCTGACGGCCCTGCCGCTGTTCGTGTGGATGGGAGAGATCCTCTTCCGCACCCGCCTCTCGGAGGACATGTTCAACGGCCTCGCCCCCTGGCTCACCCGCCTGCCGGGGCGGCTCCTCCACACCAACATCGTCGGCTGCACCATCTTCGCCGCCGTCTCCGGCTCCAGCGCCGCCACCGTCTCCACCATCGGCAAGATGTCGATCCCGGAGCTCCGGCGCCGCGGCTATCCCGAGGCCATGGCCGTGGGCACCCTCGCCGGTGCCGGCACGCTCGGCCTGATGATCCCGCCCTCGCTGATCATGATCGTCTACGGCGTCACCACCAACGAATCCATCGCGAGACTCTTCATGGCGGGGGTGGTGCCGGGCCTGGTGCTGGCGGCGCTGTTCATGGGCTATGTGGCGCTGTGGTCGTGGCTCCACCCGGGTGCCATCCCGCCGGAGCCGCCGCTCCCCCTGACCGAGAGACTGCGGCGCGCCCGCGGGCTGCTGCCGGTGCTGGGCCTGATCCTCGCGGTGCTGGGCTCCATCTACTTCGGCCTCGCCACCGCCACCGAGGCGGCCAGCTTCGGGGTGGTGGGATCGCTTCTGATCGCCCGCTGGCAGGGGGTGCTCGACCGCCGCACCTTCCTCGCCAGTCTGATGGGGGCGGTGCGCACCTCCGCCATGATCGCCCTCATCCTCATGGGCGCCGCCTTCCTCGCCCTGGCCATGGGCTTCACCGGCCTGCCGCGGGCGCTGGCCGCCTGGATCGCCTCCCTCGACCTGTCGCCGACGGCGCTCATCGCCGCCCTGACCCTCTTCTACATCGTCCTCGGCTGCTTCCTCGACGGGATCAGCGCCGTGGTCCTCACCATCTCGGTGGTGGACCCCATGATCCGCGCCGCCGGCATCGACCCCATCTGGTTCGGCGTCTTCATCGTGGTGGTGGTGGAGACGGCCCAGATCACGCCGCCCATCGGCTTCAATCTGTTCGTGCTGCAGGGCATGACCGGCCACGAGATCGACTATGTCGCCCGCGTCTCGCTACCCTTCTTCCTGCTGATGGTGCTGATGGTGGTGCTGCTGGTGGTCTTCCCCGAGCTCGCCCTGTGGCTGCCGGAGACCATGCGCGAGGCGCGGGTGGGCTGAGGGGTCCCGCCGTCCTCCTTGTGTCCGGACCGATCCCACGGTAGACTTTCATACCCGAAGGATCGGGAGATGCGGCCATGATCCGTCGGGCGGGGTGGATCGGTGCGCTGTCGGCGATGGCGCTGGCGGTGGCGACGACGGGATGGACGTCGCCGGCGCGGGCCGGCGAGGGCGAGGCCGCGAAGCCGGCCGGCTCCTCCGTCGCGCTGCCGGCGTCCGAGGTGGACAAGAAAGCGAAGAAGAAACGGGCGAAGTGGAAAAAGAAGGACAAGGGGGTGGTCGCACGGGACGGCCGTCACGGACGGATCGAACGGCTGCGCGAAGTGACGCGCCCGGGCCCGGCCGCAGCCGGAAAGGGATCCGGAATGGACGCGCCGCGGGCGGTGGGCGAGGCGGCGCGCGGGGCCGGAGCCGGCGCGAGCCGCACGCCGGAGGTGCCCGGCCAACGCCGTCGGGCCGCGAAGCCGTGGGATGCGCCGTCGGTGGCCGACCGCCTCGGCGAGGGGGGTGGCGGAGGCCGCCGCGCGGGCGCCCCCTGGCGCGCATGGACGGCCTCGGGCGGCAGCCAGAGCTGGATCGAGCACCGGCGCGAAGGCTCGACCTGGACCCGCTGGCAGGTCACCGTGACCCCGACCCCTTCCGGGAACGCCTGGCGGCGTGACGAAGTCAACGAACACGGCCAGCGGGTCACCATCGTCACCGACGATCCGGAGATGGCCTTCCGCGGCCGCCCCTCCGAAGAGGAGGTGTGGAACGGTCCCGCGCCGGACTGGACGACGGACCGGTGGATCGAACGCGGACCGGATGGCGAGGCCCGTCTCGTCGAGGTGACCGAGGTCGCCCCGGGACGATACGAACGTACCGAGACCGACCCGTACGGCCGCCGGGTGGTGGTGGTGACCGACGATCCCGACGTGGCCTACGAGGGCCGACCCGACGGGGATTCGGAGGGGCCCTGGGCGCTCGCCGATCCGAAAGAGGGAGCGGGAACCACCGGCGACGGGGAGGATCCCGAGTGGTCGTCGGAAGACTACGACTGGGACGACGAGTTCGCCGACGAGGGTGCCGATCCCGCGGGATCCGAACGGGCGGACGACGACTCCTCCGACGCCTCGTCGGACTCCTCCTCGGACGACGACTCCGGGACCTCGTCCTCGAACGACGGGTCGTCGGATTCGACCGACGATGCCTCCTCGGACGAGGAGGACGACGGGACCACGGACGCCGACGACACCGAGACCGCGGCCATGCCCGGCCCCGAATGCGGCCGCTGGGGAACGGCGGTGGACATCGTTCCCGACGTCCCGCGGGATCGCTGCGGCTGGAAGAGCCCGGAGCAGGAGCGGCGGGAGCGCGAGGAGAAGAAGGCCAAACTCGAGCGTCGCGACGTGAGTCAGCCGAACCCCGAGGACGGCGGTCGCGATTCCTGTCCGAGCCGCGATCCCTGGACCGGCGAATGTCGCCGCATGGGCGGACGTGGCGGGACCGTCGATCCCGGTCCGGACGGCATCATGGAGGGACGCCGCCTCGGCCCGCGCCGCTCGCTGGCCGACGTCATCGAGGGGGCGACGGATCCGGTGACCAATCCGGCCGACCGCTGAGATCTCCACGGGGCCGGCAAATCCGTACACATCGAAGCGCGGGAAGGCCGGCCGGCTCACCCCTCGAGGTGGGCGCGCACCAGGCGGTGGAAGGTGTCCCCGTGCTCGATCTGGGTCCAGTGGCCGCAGCGCGGGACGACGTGCAGCTGCGCGCGCGGCAGCCGCGGCAGCAGCCAGAGGCTGGTCTCGAGCGGCACGATGCGGTCGTCCCGCCCGTGGATCATCAGGATGTCGTGTTCGATCAGCCGCAGCGAACTCTCCGGCACCACCAGCGCGTCGATGACCTTCTGCCGGTCACCACCGAACATGGCCTCGAAGGAGCGCCGCACCTCCGGCTGCAGCGCCGCCTCGAGGCGCATGCGGGCGATCTCCTCGAGCCGGTCGCCGACGAACGCCGGATCGAAGGCGAACCACCGTATCACCTGGCGCATGGCGCCCTCGGTCGGGTCCTCGTAGAAGCCCCAGAGCCGGTCGAGTTCGGGCGTGACGCGGAAGGGCGCGCCGACGGTGCCCATCAACACCACCCTGGCGAAGCGTCGCGGCGCCTCGGCGAGCAGGTGGAGGGCGATGCAGCCGCCCATGGAATTGCCGACCAGATGCACCCGCTCGAGCCCGAGGGTGTCGAGCAGCGCCAGGCACTGGCCCACCCAAAGGCGCATCCAGCCGCGGATCGCGAGCGGCGGCGTCTCGGGATGGGTGCTGCGGCCGAAGCCCACGAGATCGATGGCGAGCGCCGTGTAGCGGTCGGCGAACGCGGGCAGGGCGAACTGCCAGTTGGAGAGGCCATTCGCGCCCGGTCCCGAGCCGTGCAGGAACAGGATCGCCTCGCCACCGCCGCCGGCGCGGCAGAGATGGGTCTCCACCACGCCGGTGCGGATGCGGGTCTGTTCGATGGCGGTCATGCCGGCCTCACGCGAATCGCAGGACGAGCGGCTCGGCATCGGCCAGCCGCAGCACGCACACGTCGCCGGCCTCCACCGGCTGCACCGGGATCCAGGAGCCGGAGAGCACGATGTCGCCGGCTTCCAGGGCGACGCCGAAGCGGCCGAAGGTGTCGGCGAGCCAGGCCACCGCCGCCGCCGGATGATCGAGGGCCGCGGCCCCCGCCCCGTGCGCCACCGGCTCGCCGTTCCTCTCCAGCACCATGCCGAGGGTGCGCAGGTCCCGGTACAGCCAGTCCCGCCGCCAGGCGCCGAGGGTGAAGCCGCCGTAGGAGGCATTGTCGGCGATGGTGTCGGTGATGGTGATCCGCCAGTCCTCGATGCGCGAGTCGACGATCTCGAAGGCGGGCGCCACCGCCTCGGTCGCCGCCAGCACCTCCTGCGGGGTCACGCCCGGACCGGCGAGCCGCCGGCCGATCAGGAAGGCCAGCTCGCCCTCGATGCGCGGCTGCAGGAACAGCTCGCGCGGCACCTCCACGAGGCTGCCCTCGCGCGGGAAGTAACGGCTGGCCCAGAGATGGCCGAAGTCCGGCTGGTCGACTCCGAGCTGCCGCTGCACCGCCCGGGCGGTGAGGCCGATCTTGCGGCCCAGCAGCCGCTCGCCGCGCTGCACGCGCCGTTCGTGGAACAGCCGCTGGACCTCGTAGGCGTCCTCGATAGAGGTGAGACCGTGGGTCTCGGACAGCGGCGGGACGGGCCGGCGCGTCTCCCAGGCCTCGTCCAGGAGACGCGCCATCTCGCTCAGGCGTTCGCCAGACATACGTTCTTGATCTCCGTGTAGAACTCGCGCGAGTAGATGCCGCCCTCGCGGCCGATTCCGCTCTTCTTGGCGCCGCCGAAGGGCACCCGCAGGTCACGCACGAAGAAGTCGTTGACCCAGACGGTGCCCGCGCGGATCGCCCCCGCCACCCGCAGGCAGCGGCCGAGATCGCGGCTCTGCACTACGGCCGAGAGACCGTACCGGACGCCATTGGCGATCTCGATGGCCTCCTCCTCGTCGTCGAAGGGCATCACCACCACCACCGGGCCGAAGATCTCCTCCTGACAGAGCCGGTCGGACGGCTCGACGCCGGTGATCACCGTCGGCTGGACGAAATTGCCCTTGTCGAAAGGCGCGGGCAGCTCGGCACGATCGCCGCCGGTGAGGATCTCGAACCCGGCCTCCCGGGCGTAGCGCAGATAGCCCGTCACCCGCTCGAAGTGCTCCGGGTGGATGAGCGCGCCCAGGGTGGTCGACGGATCGAACGGATCGCCCGGGCGGATCCTCTCGCGCACCGCCGCCACGAACCGCTCGACGAACCGGTGGAAGATCGGCCGCTGAACGATCAGCCGCGGTCCGGCGAGGCAGAACTCGCCCTGATTGAAGAAGCCGGCGCGCAGCGAGTGGTGGATCGCCTGCTCCAGATCGGCGTCGGCGAAGACGATGTTGACGCCCTTGCCGCCGAGCTCCATGGACCAGCGCTTGATGTGGTCGGCGCCGGCCTCGATGATCGCCGTGCCGGTGCGGGTCTCGCCGGTGAAGGAGACGAGTGGCACGTCCGGATGCGCCGCGAGGAACGCCCCCGCCGAGTCCGGACCGAAGCCGTGCACCAGGTTGAACACGCCCGCGGGCAGGCCGGCCTCGTGGGCGATCTTCGCCAGCGTCCACGCACCGATGGGCGTGAACTCGGCGGGCTTGAGGATGCAGGTGTTGCCGAAGGCGAGCGCCGGGCCGATCTTCCAGGTCTCGAGCATGAGCGGCACGTTCCAGGGGGTGATCAGCCCGGCCACGCCCACCGGCTCGTAGAGCACGTAGTTGATGTAGCCGTTGTCCATCGGGTAGGCTTCGGACCCGTGGGTCACGGCGAAGTTGGCGAAGAACTCGATGTTGTTCGCCACCCGCTGGATGTAGTGATCGGGATCGTTCTCGCGGATCGGCCGGCCGACGTCCCAGGTCTCGATGCGGGCGAGTTCCGCCGCGTGTTCGCGGATCTTCTGGGCGAAGCGCAGCAGATGGGGCCGACGCCCCTGGGCACCGAGCCTCGACCATTCGACGAAGGCGCGCCTCGCCGCCTCCACCGCCCGGTCGATCTCGTCCGCCCCGCCCTCCGGCGCCGTGCCGATCACCTCGTTGGTCGCCGGGTAGAGCACCTCGAAACGGTTCGAGCCCTTCTCGAACCGGCCGTCGATGTAGTGCTCGACCTCGAAGAACGGCCGTTCGACCATCGTCCTCACCCCTCCCCGCGCGAGTCCACCAGGCGCGCCGACAGCACGCCGGCCGTGGAGATCAGGACGAGCGTCCCGGGCCGGGCGGGCCGTGCCGCCGCCGGTGCCCCCAGGAACACCACCTGGCCCGGCTCCAGCCCGCCCGTCTCGCCGGCGAGCCAGGCGAGATGGCGCCAGGGGTCGCCGAGGGCGGAGACCGGCCCGCGCGCGAGCCGCTCGCCGTCCAGCCACAGTTCCAGCTCTCCCGGGGGCGGGGTCGGCAGCAGTCGGGACCCCAGCAGGAAGCCGCCGCCGGAACTGTTGTCGGCCACCACCTCGGGGAGGGTGAAGCGGTAGTCGGCCCAGACGGAATCGAGGATGTCCACGGCCAGCACGAAGCCGGCCACCGCCCGCGCCACCTCGCCCGGGCGCGCGCCGGGCCGGATGGCATCCCCCAGTACCGCCGCCACCTCCGGCTCCAGCCGCGGCTGGAGGAAGCCCCCGAGATCCACCGTGCCGGCGTGGATCATGCCGGGGAGGACGCGCCCCCAGATGGGCCGGTCGATCCCCATCTGCCGCTGCTTGGCGGGCGACACCAGCCCGAGTTTGTAGCCCTTGACCGGCCGGCCGGCGGCGAGCGCCGCCTGGATGCGGAAGGCGCCGGCGAGATCGACGCCCCGGGCCTCGCCCGCGCTCGCCACCGTCCGCCGTTCGGCACGGGCACGCCGTACCGTCTCCAGCAACTCCCGTTCGGCCTCGTTCATCTCCGGTCCCGTTCGCTCAGCAGCACGCCGCCCGCCGCCCAGTCGCCGGGCGCCACCTCCACCATCACCAGCCGGATCTCCCCGGCGGGCTCGCCGAAACAGCGCGCGGCCGCCTCCGTCAGCCGGCGGGCCAGCGCCCGCTTGCGCTCCGGCGCGCGTCCCTCCAGCAGGGTCAAGCGGATCACCATCATCGCCCGCCTCCGCCTCCGTCGCGCACGGCGCTCCGGGCGTCGCGCGCCGCCTCGGCGAGGGTCTCGAAGCGACCGCCGTAGAACAGCAGCGGGGGCCCCTCGCGACATTCCATGTGCTCGACCCGGCCGATGTAGAGGACGTGATCACCGGCCTCGACCCGCTGGACGACGCGCGTCACCAGCTGGCCCAGTGCACCCTCGATGACCGGCATGCCGGCGCGCTCGCCGAAGGGAATGGTCATGCCCTCCCGTGGCCGGCCGGCGAAGTGGAGGGCGAGCTCGCGCTGGTCCTCGCGGAGGATGGAGACCGCATAGCGGCCGGCGGCGTCCAGCAGCCCGCACATGCGGGCGTCCCGGGCCACGGAGACCAGCACCAGCGGCGGCTCCAGCGACACAGACATGAAGGCGTTGGCGGTCATGCCGTGGACCCGCTCGCCGAGGCGGGTGGTGACGATGGTCACGCCGGTGCCGAAGCGGCCGCAGGTGCGGCGGAACAGCGACGGATCGATGGCCGGCTCGGTGGTGGCGCTGGTCACGCCCACATCCTCCCCCTCTCGCTCAGGCGACCCGCCGGCACCCGCCGGGCGCCGGCCAGCCCAGCAGCTCCCGCGCCTCCGCCTCCCGCCCCGCCTCCAGCAGGCGACGGATGCGGGAGCTGGAGATGCGCTCGCCCCGTGGGCAGCGAATGGGTTCCATTTGGCGCACGGGCCAGCAACGGGCCAGAGTGGCGACGCTGCCGGCGCGGCCGCGTCCGAAGCGGAAGTCCGGCCCCACCCACACCTCCAGCGGGGCGACGGTGGCGAGCTCCCTCAGGAAGGCGCGGGCGTCGCGGCGCGCGTAGGCCGCATCGAAGGGGACCACCACCAGATGGTCGAGCCCCAGCGCGGAGAGCCGAGCCAGCTTCTCGCCGAGGGGCGTGAGGATCCGGGCCCCGCCGAAGTGGGCGCGCGGCGGCGGATCGAAGGTCCAGGCGACGGCCGGCACCCCCAGCTCGCGGGCCCGCCGCACCGCCGCCCCCACCAGCGCCTGGTGACCGCGATGGACGCCGTCGAAGGCACCCAGGGTCACCACCGAGGCCTGCAACCACAGTCCGCCCGGACGCCAGATCCGCACGGCCCCCTCACGCCGCCGATTCCGCCGGCCGGCCGCGGCGGGCCTCGGCCAGCTCCACCGCCACCCGCAGGATCCAGTCCTCCTGGCCGGCCACCGCCTGGCGCCGTCCCAGCTCCACCAGGATCTCGCCGGGGTCGACGCCGAGCTCGGCGCCGATGCGCTTGGCGTGCAGCAGGAAGGTCGAATAGACGCCGGCATAGCCGATGAGCGCCGAATCCCGGTCGGGGATCGGCTGGAAGGCCATGATCGGCGCCACCACCTTCTCCGCCGCCTCGAGGATCTCGAACACGTCGATCCCCGGATTGAGGCCGGCCCTGTCGAGCACGGCCACCAAAAGCTCGGTGGCGGCGTTGCCGGCACCGGCCCCATAGCCGCGGATGCTGCCGTCGATCTGGTCGGCCCCCGCCTCGAGGGCGGCCAGCGTGTTGGCCACGCCGAGGCCGAGGTTGTTGTGCGCGTGGAAGCCCACCTGGCAGGAGAGGTTCTCCTTGAGCGCCCTGACGCGCACATGGGCGTCGTGCGGCAGCATCGCCCCCGCCGAATCGACGACGTAGACGCAGTCGGCACCGTACGATTCCATGAGCGCGGCCTGCTCCACCAGCACCTCGGGCGGGCGCATGTGGCTCATCATCAGGAAGCCGACCGTCTCGAGACCCAGCTCCTTGGCCATCCCGAAGTGCTGTTCCGAGATGTCGGCCTCGGTGCACTGGGTGGCGATGCGCAGCACCTGCAAGCCGCGGCGGGCCGCTTCCTCCAGCTCGCGGCGGGTCCCGATTCCCGGCAGCATGAGGGCGGCGATCCTGGCGTTCACCGCCTCCTCCCGCGCGGCCTCGATCAGCCGCATCTCGTCGACGGCGGAGAAACCGTACTGGAGCGAGGCGCCGGCCAGCCCGTCGCCGTGGCTCACCTCGATCACCGGCACGCCGGCCCGGTCCAGGGCCCGCACCACCCGCCGCACCTCCTCTTCGGTGAACCGATGGCGGTGGGCGTGGCTGCCGTCGCGCAGGGTGGTGTCGGTGATGCGCGGCGGCTTGGCGTCGGTCAGATCCCAGGTCATTCCGCGACCTCCTCGGCCGTCCTCGCCGGCTCCGGCAGCCGGCGGCGTCCGGCGAGCAGCGCCTCGGCGAACAGATCGGCGACCCGCCGGGCGGCCGCGGTCATGATGTCGAGATTGCCCGCATAGGTGGGCAGAAAGTCACCGGCGCCCTCCACCTCCAGCAGCATGGTGGCGACCCAGCGCTCGCCCCAGGGCGTGGGCAGCTTCTCGAACACCGGATCGGCCTTGAGCCGGTAGCCCGGCACGTAGCTCTGCACCTCCGCCTCCATGCGCCGGACCGAGGCGACGATGTCCTCGCGCGAGAACTCCTCGTTCCCGGGTACGCAACGCACGGTGTTGGTCATGACGATCGGCGGTTCGGCGGGGTTGAGGACGATGATGGCCTTGCCGCGCTCGGCACCGCCGATGCTCTCGAGACCGCGGGCGGTGGCGAAGGTGAACTCGTCGATGTTCCGACGCGTGCCCGGACCGGCGGACCTGCTCGCCACCGTCGAGACCATCTCGGCGTAGAGCACCGGCGTCACCCGCGCGACGGCGTGCACCATGGGGATGGTCGCCTGGCCGCCGCAGGTGACGAGATTGACCTCGTCGGCGTCGAGGTGGGCGCCGAGGTTCACCGGCGGCACCACCGCCGGACCGAGGGCGGCCGGCGTGAGGTCGATGCAGATCTTGCCGGCCCGCCTCGCGCGCGACGCGTGGCGGCGGTGGGCGGCGGCGCTGGTGGCGTCGAAGACGAGGACCACCTCCGGATCCTCCAGCACCGGGCCGATGCCCTCGGCGGTGGTGCGCAGACCGAGGGCGCGGGCACGGGCCAGCCCCTCGGAGGCCGGATCGATGCCGGCCATCCACACGAGTTCCATGTGCCCCGGCCGGGCGAGGAGCTTGTACATGAGGTCGGTGCCGATGTTGCCCGACCCCACGATCGCCACCTTCACGCGCTCTTGCGCCTGCGCCATCGGGAGTCCTCTTCCTCGTGCAGGAGTTCCACGGAGATGCGGCGGGCGGCGTCGGTGATGACGTTGCGATAGGCTGCCTGCGCCTGGCGGAAGCGGTAGGCGGGGACCGAGAAGCTGAGGGCGGCCACGCAGACGCCGGCGTGGTTGAAGACGGGCGCCGCCACACAGCAGAGGTCCTCCAGCGTCTCACCGAGATCGTAGGCGAAGCCCTGGGCCTTGACCCGGTCGAGCTCGGCCCGCAGCCGTTCGGGATCGGTGATGGTGCGGTCGGTGAAGCGGGGCAGCCCGTGACGCTCGATCACCCTGTCCACCACGTGGTGCGGGGCGTTGGCCAGCAGCACCTTGCCGAGGCCGCTGGAATGGGCGTGGAGCTCGGTGCCCACGTTGGTGATGGCCACCCGCACCGCCTGGGTGCCCTCGCGCTTGTCGAGATAGACCACCCGACCGCGCTGGAGGGCGGCGAGATGGACGGTCTCGCCGTACTGGCGCACCAGCTGGTCGATGGTGCGGTCGGCGATCTGCACGAGCGGCGAGGTGTCGAACAGCACCCGGGAGAGCGCCGCCACCCGCCAGCCGATCCGGTATTTGCCGCGCCGAACCTGTTGGAGGAAGCCCATCTCGTCCAGCGACTGGAGCAGGCCGCAGGCGGTCGACTTGGCGATGCCGAGCGCCCGTGAGACCTCGGTGACCGACCATTCCGGCCGCTCCACCGAGAACAGGTCCAGGATGGCGGTCACCTTCTCGAGGCTGCTCATCCGAAGCCCCTCCCTCCGCGCCGCGGAGCCTATCCGTGCCCCCGGGCCGATGCACGACGGTCGTTCGATAATCCCGAACACCACGCCGGTCCACCGACGTGGTTCGACGATGCCGAACTCGGGGCGCCGGAAGTTCGGAAGTCTCGATGCGGTCCCGGGACAGGGGTCCCTGCTCGTGCACTCCGTTCGGAGATGGCGAACCCTTCGGCTTGTGACCCCGCCTCCCCACCGTATGCTGGCGACCGAGACGCAGGGCGCGCGGTCGGAACCGGCGAAGCGTGCCGGTGCCTCGGCCGCCACGGGAAGGGAGAACCGTCGATGCAGGAACGCGCGAGCCGGGCGGTGGCGCAGGAGGCGCCGACACTTCCGTTCACCGGCGAGGAATATCTCGAATCGCTGCGCGACGGCCGCGAAGTCTACATCTACGGTGATCGCGTCAAGGACGTCACCCGCCATCCCGCCTTCCGAAATTCGGCGGCGATGGTGGCGCGCTGGTACGACACGCTGCACGAGAAGAAGGACGAACTGGCCGTCCCCACGGACACCGGCAATGGCGGCTGGACACACCCCTACTTCCGGGCGCCGCGCTCGCGGGAGGACCTGATCCGGGGACGTGACACCATCGCGGCGCTGCAGCGGGTGGCTTACGGCTGGATGGGGCGCGCACCGGACTACAAGGCCGCCTTCCTGGTCACCCTCGGCGCCAACGCACGGTTCTACGAGCCCTACGCCGAGAACGCCCGGGCCTGGTACAAGAAGACACAGGAGCGGCTCTATTTCTGGAACCACGCCATCGTCAATCCGCCCGTCGACCGCAACCGGCCGCCCGACGAGGTGGGTGACGTCTACATGCACGTGGAGAAGGAGACCGACCGGGGCATCGTGGTCTCCGGCGCCAAGGTAGTGGCCACCGGCTCGGCGCTCACCCATTACAACTTCATCGCCCACTACGGTCCCCTGCCGATCCGGGACAAGAAGTTCGCCCTCATCTTCACGGCGCCGATGAACGCACCCGGTGTCAAGCTCATCGGCCGCGCGTCCTACGAATTCAACGCCGCCGCCGCGGGAAGCCCCTTCGACTATCCGCTCTCCTCGCGCCTCGACGAGAACGACGCCGTGCTGATCTTCGACAACGTCCTCATTCCGTGGGAGGACGTGTTCGTCTACGGCGACGTGGAGAAGGTCAACAACTTCTTCCCCCTGTCGGGTTTCATCCCACGCTTCACGCTTCACGGCCTGACCCGCCTCTGCGTGAAGCTGGATTTCATCTGCGGCCTCCTGCTGAAGGCGGTGGAGTGCACGGGCGTCAAGGACTTCCGCGGTGTGCAGGCGGGCGTGGGCGAGGTGATCGCCATCCGCAACCTCTTCTGGGCCATCTCCAACGCCCAGGTGGGCATGCCGGAGCCCTGGCCGGGCTGCGAGGGCTACGTCCATCCCAACCTCGAGGCGGGCATGGCCTATCGCGTCTTCGCACCGACCCTCTATCCCCGGGTCAAGGACATCATCGAGCGGCACGTGGCCTCGGGGCTGATCTACCTCCCGTCCCACGCCAGGGACTTCAAGAATCCGGAGATCCGCCCCTATCTCGAGCGCTTCGTCCGCGGTTCCAACGGTTACGACGCGCTCGCGCGGGTGAAGCTGCTCAAGCTGCTGTGGGACGCCATCGGCAGCGAGTTCGGCGGGCGCCACGAGCTCTACGAGCGCAATTATGCCGGCAACCACGAGAACATCCGACTGGAGACACTGCTGGTGGCCGAGGCCATCGGCCGCGCCGACGAGTTCAAGGCCTTCGCCGATCGTTGCATGAGCGAGTACGACCTCGACGGCTGGACGGTGCCCTGGCTGCACGATCCGGACGACGTCAACGTCGTCCTCAGGGGCATCCCGCAGGGCTGATCGGGGTCGGGGGGAGGGTCGGCGATGGAGGTCGTCCACAAGGTCCGTGAACTCACCGCCTCCGCCGCCGCCCGCATGGCCGAGGCGGCCGTCGCCCGGGCCGTCGAGCTGGGGGTGGCGGTGGTCGTCGTGGTGGTGGACCGCGGCGGCCATCCGCTGGTCCTGCGGCGCATGGACGGAGCGCCGACCCTCGCCCTCACCGTCGCCGAGAAGAAGGCCCGGAGCGCCGTCGCCTTCCCGCTGCCCACCCACCGCTGGTACGATCTCCTGCGGGAGAGCCCCGCGCTGCTGCAGAACCTGCCGCAGGTGGCGGATCTCGTCGTCTTCGGCGGCGGCCTTCCGGTGAGGGTGGCGGGTGAGGTGGCGGGTGGGATCGGCGTCAGCGGGGCCAGCGAGGCGCAGGACACGGAGATCGCCCGGGCCGGCCTCGCCGCCGTCGGCGCGGAGGAGGATCCGTGAGCCCCCGGCTCGCCCCGTCCACGGGCGGCCCCCGGGTGATCGCCGGCACGCGTGGGGCCGAGGGGCCGGTGCGGGTGCGCATCGGCGCCGAAGTGGTGGAATGGCGCCCCGGCGAGACCCTGATCGAGACCCTCATGGCCCATTACTACGGCCGGCGCGGCCGCGGCAGCTTCCAGGGCTGCCGCCGCGGCGGCTGCGGGGCCTGCAAGCTGCGACTGGAGGAGGGGGTGGTGGCGCTCAGACGGGACCATTCCCGCGACGTCCTCGCCCCGGAGGAACGGGCCTGCGGCCTGTTCCTGGCCTGCCGCGCCTACCCCCTCACCGATCTCGCCGTCCGCCCGGTGGCACGGCGCAACCTGTTCTTCGAGCGCTACGGCCGGGCCCTGGCGCGGGCGGAGAGCGTGAGCACCTCGGATCGATCGTCACCAGGGAGGTGAGCCATGGGAGAGGGAATCCTGCGACTGGGCTACGTCCACATCCGGACGACGGATCTGGAGGCGTCGCGGCGGCACTATCGCGACGTGATGGGGATGCAGGAGATGGCATCCCACAACGATCGCGTGTATTTCAAGTGCTGGGACGAGTACGATCACCATTCGGTGGTGGTGCAGCAGTCGGACCGCGCCGGTCTGGAGAAGATGGGCTTCAAGATCCACACCTACGAGGACCTCGATGCCCTCGAGAAGCAGCTCCAGCAGCACGGCGCCGCCGTCCGCCGCTTCTCGGAAGGCGAGAACTACAAGGTGGGACAGGGCATCCGCTTCGAGATCCCCTCCGGCCACGTGATGGAACTCTACGTGGAGATGGAGCGGGTGGGCAAGGCCCTGCCCAGCCTCAACCCGCCCCCCGTCCCCGACGGTCTCGTGGGCGTCGGTGCGCCGCGCATCGACCACCTCCTCATCACCTCCGAGAAGCCCACCGAGACCATCGACTGGCTGATGAAGGCGCTCAACTTCTACATGGCCGAGAAGGTGGTGGAGAACGAGCACAGCGAGGCCCCCATCGCCGCCTGGCTGTTCCGTTCCAACACGCCCCACGACATCGCCATCATCCCGGGGCCGGACAAGAAGATCCACCACTTCGCCTTCTGGCTCGACGACTGGGCGGAGATCCGCAAGGCCGGTGACGTGTTCTCGAAGAACGACGTTCCGGTGGACGTCGGCCCCGAGCGGCACGGCATCACCCGTGGCCAGACCATCTACTATTTCGACCCGTCCGGCAACCGCAACGAGGTCTTCACCGGCGGCTACATCGCCTATCCGGACATGCCGGTGGTGACCTGGACGGTCGACCAGCTCGACCGCGGGATCTTCTACTTCAATCACCGCAAGGAATGGATCGAGGGCTTCACCTCCAACGTCACCTGAGGACCGATCGCCGCCCCGGGCAAGCGCCCGGGGCGGTTCCCTTCACGTCCCCGTGACGACGGCCCGACTGGCCGCAAGCGGCGAATCTTCCAGATTCGGTCGCGAGGACGGACGGGAGGCCGCACCATGCCCATGATCGAGCTGCTGATCGCCCGCGAGCGGCCCGTCTCCCGCGAGGCCAAGGCCGCCTTCGCCCGCGAGGCCGAGCGCATCCTGCGGGAGGAGATCGGCACGCCGCCGGGCCGCCTGCGCCTGTTCGTGATCGAACTGCCGGCGGAGAACGGCGCGGAGGCGCTGTTGCGGCCCGCACCCGGCGGTGACGACGGGAGCGGCGGACCATGAGCCCGCCCACCCTCTTCGTCTCCCACGGCTCGCCCACCGTCGCCCTCGATCCCACGCCGGCCCACCGTTTCCTCCGGGAGCTGGGGACGCGGCTGGGACGGCCGCGGGCGATCTTCTGCGTCTCCGCCCACTGGGAGACGGCGCGGCCGGCCCTCACCGCCTCGCCCCGTCCGGCCACCCTTCACGACTTCCACGGCTTCCCCGAGGCCCTCTACCGGCTGCGCTATCCGGCACCGGGCGCGCCCGAGCTCGCCCGCGAGGTGGCGGATCTGCTGGCGGCGGCGGGCCTCGCCGCCGAGCTGGACCCCGAGCGGGGCCTCGACCACGGCGCCTGGGTCCCGCTTCTGCTCATCTATCCGCAGGCCGACATCCCGGTGGTGCAGCTCTCGCTGCAGACGGCGCTGGGTCCCGCCCACCACCGGCGGCTCGGCGAGATCCTGGCGCCGCTGCGCGCGCGGGACGTGCTGATCCTGGGCTCGGGGGCGCTCACCCACGATCTCGCCGACGTCCTCGGCCGGCTGCGGGCCGGCGCCACCGCCACCTCCGATCCGCCGCCGGCGTGGGCGCGGGCCTTCGCCGGCTGGGTGCGGGACGTGCTGGCGCGCGGTGATCTCGAAGCCCTCGTGGACTACCGGAGAAAGGCGCCCGGTGCCGGTCGTGCCCATCCCACCGAGGAGCATTTCCTGCCGTTGCTGGTGGCGGCGGCGGCCGGCGGCGGCCGCGGGACCTGCCTCCACGAGAGCTTCGAGTATGGCAGCCTCGCCATGAGCGTCTACGCCTTCCCCGCGGCCTAGTCCCCATCGGGGCGGGGCGCCGGCGGACGCCGCGCGGCATCGGCTCGACCGTCGCGCGAACCCTCGTCGTCGCGTCGGCCTTGGCAGCGGGGCCGCTTTCCTTTAACCTTCCGTTCAGGAAGACGTGGCAAGATGCGCTCTCGAGGGCCATCGGCGTCCCGTGGGGCGGGCGATGGCCGGTTCCGGAGGATGGTTCGGTGGGGCGGATCGTGGGTCGTCTGCTGTCCGCTGCTCTACTATGGGTTGTAGCCTCCCTCGCCGCACCGGCGGTCCAGGCCCGCGTCCACGCCGCCATCGTCGTCGACGACGCCACCGGCGCCGTGCTCTACGCCCGCCGCGCCGACCGCGCCATCTATCCCGCCTCCCTCACCAAGCTCATGACCCTCTATCTCACCTTCGAGGCGCTGCGGGAGGGGCGGCTGCGCCTGGATCAGAAGCTGCCCGTCTCCCGCCGCGCCGCCCGCCAGCCCGCCTCGCGGCTGGGGCTGCGGGCCGGGGACCGCATCCGGGTGCGGGACGCCATCCTGGCGCTCACCGTCAAGTCCGCCAACGACGTGGCGGTGGTGCTGGCGGAGGCCCTCGCCGGCAGCGAGCGCGCCTTCGCCCGCCGCATGACGGAGAAGGCACGCGCCCTCGGCCTCACCCGGACCCGCTTCCGCAACGCCTCCGGTCTGCCCCACCGGGCCCAGACCACCACCGCCCGCGACATGGCCCGGCTGGCCCGCCGGCTGGTCCACGACTTTCCCGAGTACTACCGTTTCTTTTCCCAGCGCAGCTTCCGCTTCCGCGGCCGCGTCTACCGTAGCACCAACCGCCTGCTGGGCCGCTATGCGGGCGTGGACGGGCTCAAGACCGGCTACATCCGCGCCTCCGGCTACAATCTCGTCGCCTCCGCGGTACGGGACGGGCGCCGCATCGTGGCCGTGGTGATCGGCGGCCGCACCGCCCGGGCGCGGGACCGTGAGATGCGCCGGCTGCTGGATCTGGGGTTCCGGCGGGCGCGCCTGCTGGCGGTGGCGGCCCGGACCACGCCGCGCCCGGATCGGAGCGCGGCCCCGACCACCGCGGTCGCCGCCGAGGGGACGCGAACCGTGCCGGCCGGCGTGCGTCCGCCCGCACCGCGACCGGTGACGGTGGCGCTGGCGCCGCCGCGGCCGCGGCCCGTGGCGGCTCCGCCCCGGACCGTCGGACGCCGCGGCATGGTCGTCGGGGCCCGCGGGGACGGGCGTGCACGGCCCGGCCCCTACGGCGTCCAGGTGGGCGCCTTCCTGCGTCCGGATCAGGCCTACGAGGCCGCCCGCCGGGCCATGCGTCTCGCCCCGGGGCTGCTGCTCACCGGCGACATCGACGTGAGTCCCCGCAACGGCCGCCGCCGCACCTTCTACCGCGCCCGGGTGGTGGGCTTCGACCGGCGCACCGCCGAGGCCGCCTGCCGCATGCTGGAGAGCCGCCGCAACGATTGCCTGGTGATCCGCGTGGAACCGTCCCTCTCCGTCGCCCAGCGCTGAGGGATGCGCCCCGCCGACGGTCGTCGCGCCCGCGGGGATTCCGGGAACCGGGCGCCGGCGATGGACGCGGAGGCCCGGATGAAGGGGACGGCCCGCCGTCGTTGGGCCGGGGGTGCCGATGGGCGGCGGGCGGGCCCGGGTGGGGGAGGCGACGGGGCCGGATGGGCGCAGCGGCCGCGGGAAGCACCGGAACGCCGGTCGCCTATGGGAATGTCCGGCCGAAGGGACGGCCGCCTCCCGCTCGAGGCGGTGCCGATGCCCGGAGGGCCGGCCCGTCCGGGCGAGGGCGGAGGGCGGACCGCCGTGACCGCCACCGGGGTGACCGGAGGACCCGGTGCCCGGCGCGGCCCTGATCCTCGTCGTCGCCGATGCCGGACAACGGGAGCCGGTCCGTGCCGCGCCCGGAGAGACGGCCAACCGGAGGGATCCCGGGGCCGCGGCGCGGGGTGCGGGGCGGTCGCCGCCGGGGAACCGGCGTGGCGCGGAGGCGCGTGACGCGCCCGTGCGACCGGAAACGGCACGACGGACATCGATCGGTGTTCCCGCCGGTCCACGGTCGCGGGCGACGGCGGGTTCGTCGCGGCGCAGTGTGACTCCGGCTCGTACGCGGAACCGCGCCGGTGCCGGATGCGGGATGTCCGCTCCGGGGATCGTCGGGCGCGATTGCCGGAGGCGCTCAGTCGCCCCGCTCCGCCCGCCACTCGGCGAAACCGCGCCGCCGCAGCGTGAAGACCTCGCGGATGCGACAGTAGAGATGCCCGAACAGGCGCCCCACCGGTCGGTAGCGGGCGAGATCGAGGTGCAGGGTCGCGGGATCGACGATCCCCTCCCGCACCCAGGCGGCCAGCACCTCGCCGATCACCAGCTCGCGGCCGGCGCCGATGCGCAGCAGGGTGAACAGCCGGCATTCCAGCGCCGCCGGCGCCTCCGCCAGCCGCGGCGGCCGCACCCGGGTCGAGGGCGCCGGGTGGAGTCCCGCCGGCTCCAGCTCGCTCCACTCCGGTGGAAAGTCCACGGCGCACACGTTCATGGCCGCCGCCAGATCCTCGTCCACGAAATTCACCACGAACTCGCCGGTGAGATCGATGTTGCGGCCGGTGTCCTTGGGCACGCCCGGCCCCCGCCGCTCGATCCCCAGCACCACCAGCGGCGGATCGTGGGAGAAGGCGTTGAAGAAGCTGTAGGGTGCCGCGTTCACCACGCCCTCCGGCCCCACGGTGGTCACCAGTGCGATGGGACGCGGGATCACCAGGGCGGTGAGCAGCTTGTAGCGTTCCCGCGGCGCCAGGCGGTCGAAGTCGAATCGCACCAGAGCTCTCCCCCGCAACCCCGCGCCGCCTGCCCGAGGCCAGCCCGGCCGTCAAGCGCCCGCCCCTCGACAGTCCGGGCGACGCTTTCTAGGAACGGCGCGGCGCCCGTCGCGGAGAGGAGATCGTCCGTGGCCCTCGAGGTCCCCGCCGGCTACCGGCCGCTCGACGAACGCACCCTGCCCGCCTGGCTCGCCGACCATCCGCACCTCGCGGCCCGGCTCGGCGGCGAGCCCGCCGCCTGGCGGGTGTCGGAGGTGGGCGACGGCAATCTCAATCTGGTGTTCGTGGTGGAGGGGCCGGCCGGCGCGCTCTGTGTCAAGCAGGCCCTCCCCTACGTGCGGCTGGTGGGCGAGAGCTGGCCGCTCGGCCTCGCGCGCATCGTCTTCGAACACCTCGCCACCACCACCCACGCCCGTTTCGCGCCGGAACGGGTCCCCGAGGTCCACCACTTCGATCCGGTGCTCTACGTCATGGTGATGGAGCGGCTGCATCCGCACGTCGTCATGCGCCAGGGCACGCTGGAGGGCGTGGTCTATCCCCGCTTCGCCGAACACATCACCGACTATCTCGCCCGCGTCCTCTTCCACACCTCGGACATCGCCCTTCCGGGCCCCGAGAAGAAACGCCTCGCCAAGCCCTTCCTCGACAATGTGGAGCTGTGCGGCATCACCGAGGACCTGATCTTCACCGATCCCTACACGGTCTGCGCGCGCAACCGCTGGACCTCGCCCCAGCTCGACGCCGATGCCGCCCTGATCCGGGAGGACGCCCGTCTCAGGGCCGCCGTGGCGCGGCTCAAGTACCGTTTCATGACCGCCGCCCAGGCCCTGCTCCACGGCGACCTCCACACCGGCTCCATCATGGTGACGGCGGACTCCACCAAGGTCATCGACGCCGAGTTCGCCTTCTACGGCCCCATGGGCTTCGACGTGGGCAAACTGCTGGGCAATCTGCTGCTGTGCCACTTCGCCCAGGCCGGTCACGAGGAGGTGCCGGGCGCACGGGATGCCTATCGCGACTGGCTGCTGGCCACCGTCGAGGGCGTCTGGAACGGTTTCGCGCGGAAGTTCCGGGACCTCTGGGATCGCCACGGCACCGGCGACGCCTTTCCGCCGGCGCTGTTCACCGGGGAATCGGGCGCGCGGGCGCTGCGGCGGCTGCAGGAGGACTTCCTCGCCGAGGTGTTCCGCGATGCCCTCGGCTATGCCGGCGCCTCCATGATCCGGCGCACCCTCGGCCTCGCCCACAATGCCGATCTCGAACGCATCGAGGATCCGGACCTGCGGGCCGAGTGCGAGCGGCTGGTGCTGACCCTCGGCCGCGAGCTGATCCTCCATGCCGGCGACTTCCGCGGGATCGAGGAGGTGACGGCGCGGGCACGGGCCCTCTACGCCCACTGGCGGGCCCGGCGGGAGGCCCGCTCGACGCGGGCGTAGATGGACCCCGCCGGCCACACCGGATCGTCCAGCAGCCGATCGCCCGCGAGCAGCGCCGCCCGGAAGCGGGCGAGGCCGTGGGTGCCGCCGTTGACCAGCCGGCGGGCGCGGACCAGGTCGCCGTCGTGCAGCGCCGCCACCAGCGCGTCGCGGCGCTCGGCCAGGAAGGCGGCGAGGATGCGGGCGGCGAGCTCCGGCTCCAGCGCCCGGTCCGGCTCCCGCACCAGCAGATCGCCGAGGCCGAGACGGCGGCCCGTGCGGGCGTAGTTGGCGCGGCCCGTGAGCTGGACGAAGCCGCGGCCGCGGTAGCGCCAGCCGTCGCGGGGGCCGCGGTTGCCGAGATCGCGCCGCCAGTCGTAGAGGTCGAAGGGATGGCCGCCGGGCGAGGTGTTGTAGCGGGAGACCCGCTCCGCCACCGGCTCGAAGCCCTCCGCCTCGGCGCGGATGGTGGCCAGCGCCAGGAGCACGCCCGGCTTGTCGCCGAGTCCCGCCGCCTCGAGGGCGCCCAGCACCACGGGCAGATGGCGGCGGATGGGATCCAGGGGCGTGTGGGGGAACATCTCCGCCACCAGCGCCACGTCCACCCGCCGCACCGCCGGCGCCGGATCACCGCCGGTCCGTTCCGCCTCCGTTTTCCCGTCCGCCGCCGCCAGCGCCCGCCAGGTCCGGGGTCCCACCACGCCGTCGGCCAGCAGCCCGTGGGCACGCTGGAAAGCCACCACCGCCGCCTCGGTGGCGGGGCCGAAGATCCCGTCCACCGCCCCCGGCGAAAAGCCGTGACGGCGCAGCAGGGTCTGCAGCCGTCGCACCGCCTCGCCCCGTGCCCCGCGTCGCAGCACCGGCGGCATTCCAGATCCCCGCTCGTGAACCGCGACGAGGATGGTGTAGGACTATTATCCTGTCAAGCGCGCCGACCCCGGGCCGCCGGCACCACCGTCGCCAGCAGCAGGGCGAGGAGCGGGGCCAGTGCCGCCGAGCCCAGGGTGGCCATCACCGGGCCGGCGAGACCGGGGCCGATCACCGCCCCGAGCTGGATGGTGGCGACGAAGGCAGTGTTGGCCAGGGCCAGCTCCAGCCCCCGGAAGCGGGACCCGATCCGGACCAGCGCCAGGCTGTAGAGACTGCCCACGAGCCCGCCGGCCGCGAAGAGCAGCGCGAGGGCGGCGGGCGCCGTCGGCGGCAGTGGAGTGAGCGCCAGGAAGACGAGCGCCGCCAGGGTGGCGACGGCGGCGGTCAGCCGGCGGCGGTCGAGGCGGTCGGCCAGCCAGCCCACCGGCATCTGGAGAGCGAAATTGCCGGCGATCCACAGGGCGACGGTGGCGGCCGCCCACCCCTCGCCGTCACCGCCGGCGGTGCGGGCGTGGACCGGCCAGAGGGCGAAGACGGCGGTTTCCACCAGGCCGAAGACGAAGATGGTCCAGAAGGTGCCCGCGCCCCGCCGCAGCAGCCCGAACCACACCGCGGGTCCGGCGAGGGCCGGTCCCTCCCGCAGCACCCCGTCCAGCGCCCGGGCGAAGAGGGCCGGCAGCGCACCCGCCAGATAGAGGCCGGCGCTCAGGAGGAAGGGGAGCCATCCCTCGACGCCCGCCGCCGCCACCACCAGCGGCCCCGCCACGTAGCCGAGGCAGAAGACGGTGGCGTAGAGGGCGATCACCCGCCCGCGCACCGCATCCGGCACCAGCGCGTTGATGGCCGCCTCGCTCGCCACGAACACCAGCGCGGTGCCGGTTCCCACCACCAGCCGCACCGTGTACCACCAGGCGAAGTCGAGGGAGAGGGGCAGCAGCGGCATGCCGGCGGCGGCCACCGTCGCCCCGAGGGCGATGCAGCCGCGGGCGCCGAGGACGCGCAGCAGCCGCGGCAGCAGCGGGATCAGGGGAAAGATGCCGAGGCTCGCGGCGGTGGCGTTGAGGCCGATGGCGCCGCTGTCCCAGCCGGCCCGCGCCAGCACCAGCGACAGCAGCGGCAGGTTGAGGGAAATGGTGGTGCCGACGAGGGTGGCCGTCGCCACCACCAGGGCGAGATCGCGCCAGGGTAGTCGGGGCCGCTCAGCGGCCGCCGGCACGGCGCAGGCGGCGTCGGCCCGTACGGTGGCGCGGGGCGCCGTGCCGTTCCCAGGCGGCGCGGGCGAGACGGGCGCCGTGGGCATGTTCGTGACGGTCGATGCGGAAGACCAGGGTGCCGCGGACGGGATCGGCCTCCACCAGTTCCACCACCACCCGGTCACCGAGGCCGAAGGTCTCGCCCTCGCGGCGTCCCACCAGCGCGTGGTGGGCCTCGTCGTAGTTGTAGACATCGTCGCCCAGCAGCGAGACCGGGACGAAGCCGTCGGCACCGGTGCCGTCGAGGGTGACGAAGAGGCCGAAGTGCTGGACGCCGGTGACGCGGCCGGAAAAGCGGCTCTCGCCGGTGGCTCGCAGGAAGAGCACGGTGTAGCGCTGCAGCGCCTCGCGCTCCGCCTCCATCGCCCGGCGTTCGGTCCGGGAGAGGTGTCGGCCCAGCTCCTCCAGCGCCTCCGCTTCCGCCGGCCCGCGTTCGCCGCCGGGACCGAGTTCGAAGGCCCGGATCAGTGCCCGGTGGACGCTGAGATCGGCGTAGCGGCGGATGGGCGAGGTGAAGTGGACGTAATCGCGGAGATTGAGACCGAAGTGACCGATGTTGTGGGGCGAGTAGACCGCCTGGGCCTGGGCGCGCAGCACGAACATCGCCACCGTCTCGTGGACGGCCGGATCCTCGATGCCCCGCAGCATGCGGGTGAAGTCGCCGGGGCGGTGGGCGGTGCGGCTCCAGGGAATGCCCACCCGCTCGAGATAGTCGGCCAGCACCTCCAGCTTCTGCGGATCGGGCGCGTCGTGGACGCGGTAGAGGACGGGGACCCTGCGGGTCCGGAGCGCGGTGGCCACCGCCACGTTGGCGGCGATCATGCACTCCTCGATGAGCCGGTGGCTCTCGAAGCGCGGCGCCGGTGCCACCTCCACCGGCCGGCCCGTCCCGTCGAAGCGCACCCGGTATTCCGGAAGCTCCAGATCCAGCGAGCCGCGGCGTTCCCGCGCCCGCCGCAGCAGCCGGTAGACCCCGTAGAGGGGCTCCAGCACCGGCTCCCACAGTCGCTCCGTCACGGAATCGGGTCGCCCGTCGGCGGCCGCCTGCACCCGGGCATAGGTGAGGCGGGCGCGCGAACGCAGGATCCCCCGGCGGAAACGGGTGCGGCGGATGCGCCCGCGCCGGTCCAGCACCATGTCCACGGCGAGGCAGGGGCGCGGCTCGTCGGGACGCAGCGAGCACAGGTCCTCGGAAAGGCGCGACGGCAGCATGGGCAGCGCCCGGTCCGGGAAGTAGACGGAATTGCCGCGCCGCCGCGCCTCCACGTCGAGGGAATCGCCCGGCCGCACGTAGAAGGCGACGTCGGCGATGGCCACCACCAGCCGGAACCCGCCGGGATTGCCGGGATCGCGGTCCGGCTCCGCCCACACGGCGTCGTCGAAGTCGCGGGCGTCCTCGCCGTCGATGGTGACGAAGGGAATGTCCGTCAGGTCCTCGCGGCCGCGCCGGGTGGCGGGACGCAGCTCGTCGGCACGGGCCACCACCGGCTGCGGGAAGGCGAGCGGCAGTTCGTGGCGGGCGGCCACCGCCGGCGTGACGGTGCGGGGATCGTCCACCGGCCCGAACACCTCCACCGCCACCGCCTCGGGTGGGCCGAAGGGCCGCGTCGCCCGCAGCCGCGCCCGCACCACCTCGCCCGGCCGCACCTCCAGCCGACCCGGCACGAGCCGGTACTCGCGCTCGTCCCTGCGGTCGAGGGTCCGCAGGATCCGGCCCCAGGGCGCGTCCGCCACCACCCCCACCACCTCGCGGGCGAGCCGCGGCAGCACCCGCAGCACGTGGGCCTCGTACTCGCCGTCCGGCGTCGGCAGGAGGCGGGCCACCACCCGGTCGCCCACCGCCGGTGCCGGCCCGCGCAGCTCTCCGGCGAAGATCCGCACCGTCGCCCCGGGCAGGGCCGGGGTCTCGCCCAGGAGCTCGCCGTCCTCGTCGATGGCCGTGACCTCCACCTGCGCCACCGGCGGCACGCGCGCCCCACCGCCGCGACGGCGCCGGCGGGCCAGCCGTCCCTCGGCCCGCAGCCGCGCCAGCAGGCGGCGGAGCTCCACCCGCGCCCTTCCCTTCACCCCGAAGTGACGCGCCACCTCGCGGGCGGTGACGCCACCGCCGCGTCCGGCGGCGAAGGCGAGGATCTCGTCCACCGACGGCAGCTCCCGCGGGGATCGCCCCCGGCTCCCGCGGCCGCGCCCGACCAAGGCTCAGCTCCCCCCGGCGCCGGCCGCACGGGCCGCACGCCGGCGCGTGGTGCCACCGCTCCCGCGGCCGGTGCCCCGACCGCGGCCCGATGCGGATCCGCCGCGTCCCCCCCGGCCGCGGCCGGACGACCGTTCCGCCTTGGCGGCGAGCAGTTCCAGCGCCCGCGCCAGATCCACCGTGTCGGGATCGAGGTCCTTCGGCAGGCTCGCATTGGTGCGGTCGTGGGCGACATAGGGCCCGAAGCGGCCCCGCATCAGCCGCACCGGCTTGCCGTCCCCGGGATGGAGGCCGAGCTCGCGCAGCACGCCGCCGCGACGGCGGGTGCGTCCGCCGTCCTCGGCCTCGGCGAGGCGGGCGAGGGCCCCCTCGAGATCGAGGGCGAAGACCTCCTCCACGTCACCCAGACGCACGTAGCGATCACCCCGCTGGACGTAGGGGCCGAAACGCCCGATCCCGACGAGGACCGGCTCGCCACTTTCCGGATCGCGGCCCAGCTCCCGCGGCAGGGCGAGGAGCGCCAGGGCCCGCGCCAGGTCCACCGTCTCCGGGGCCCAGGACTTGGGAAGGGATGCCCGCGCCTTCGCCGCGCCGCCCCGCTCCACGTAGGGACCGTAGCGGCCGGAGCGCAGCCACACCTCCTCGCCGGTGGCGGGGTCGACGCCGAGCAGGCGTTCCTCCCGCGCCGTTCCCGTCCCTTCGCCACCGGCGACCGGTCGAGTGTAGCGGCATTCGGGATAGCGCGAACAGCCCACGAAGGCGCCGTAGCGGCCGAACTTGAGGGACAGGCGTCCCTCGCCGCAGGCGGGACAGGCGCGGGGATCGTCGCCGTCCTCCCGCGGCGGGAACAGTTTGGGGGCGAGGGCCTCGTTGAGGGCCTCCAGGATCTCCGCCACCCGCCGTTCCGACACCTCGGAGACCCGTGCGGAGAAGGGACCCCAGAAGCCGCGCAGCACCGCCCGCCAGTCCACCTCGCCGGCGGCGATGCGGTCGAGCTGTTCCTCGAGACGGGCGGTGAAGGCCGGCTGCACGTATTCGTCGAAGAACCGGACCAGGAAGGCGTTGACCAGCCGCCCCCGGTCCTCCGGCACGAAGCGGCGGTTCTCGAGGCGCACGTACCTGCGCTGCTGGAGCACCGAGATGATGCTGGCATAGGTGCTGGGCCGGCCGATGCCCAGCTCCTCCAGCTTCCTGACCAGCGACGCCTCGGTGTAGCGGGGGGGCGGTTCGGTGACGTGGCGCTTGGCCTCCACCGCGCGCCGCGTCAGCGCCTCGCCCTCGGCCATCGGCGGCAGCAGCCGCCCCTCCTCCTCGTCCTCCTCCGCCGGCTCGTCACGCCCCTCGCGATAGAGACGGAGGAAGCCGTCGAAGGCGAGAGTCCGGCCGGTGGCCCGCAGGCCGACGCGTCCCTCCGCGTCGGCGATCTCCACCGTGACCCGGTCGAAGAGGGCCGGCTTCATCTGGCAGGCGACGGTCCGCCGCCAGATCAGCTCGTAGAGCCGCCGCTGATCCTCGTCGAGCCAGGGCGCCACCGCCTCGGGGCTGCGGAAGACGTCGGTGGGACGGATGGCCTCGTGGGCCTCCTGGGCGTTCTTGGCGCGGGTGCGGTACTGCCGGGGCCTCTCCGGCAGATAGTCGGTGCCGAAGCGCTCGCCCACCAGCCGCCGGATGGCCGCCACCGCCTCGCCGGCGAGGTTCACGCTGTCGGTGCGCATGTAGGTGATGAGACCGACGGTCTCGCCCTCGAGGTCGACGCCCTCGAACAGCCGCTGGGCGACGCGCATGGTCTTCTCGGCGGAAAACCCCAACTTGCGCGCCGCCTCCTGCTGGAGGGTGGCGGTGGTGAAGGGGGCGGGCGGATTGCGGGAGACGCGGCCGCGCTCCACCCGGACCACCCGCAGCGCGCCGGCCTCGACGGCGGCCACCGCCCGCTTCGCCGCCGCCTCGTCGCCGAGATCGAACTTCTCCAGCCGGCGTCCGTCGAGGGCCACCAGCCGCGCGCGGAAGCTCTCGCCCCGCTCCGTCGCCAGCTCCGCCTCCACGGTCCAGTACTCGCGCGGGACGAAGCGTTCGATCTCCTCCTCGCGCTCGCAGATGAGCCTGAGGGCCACCGACTGCACCCGGCCGGCCGAGCGCGAGCCCTGGAGCTTGCGCCAGAGGACGGGAGAGAGGGTGAAGCCCACGAGATAGTCCAGCGCCCGCCGCGCCTGATAGGCGTCCACGAGATTGCGGTCGATGTCGCGCGGCCGCCGCATGGCCTCCTCGACGGCGCGCTTCGTCACCTCGTGGAAGACCACGCGCCGGACGTCGGTGCCGTCGAGGGCCCCCATCTCCTCCAGGAGCTGCACGATGTGCCAGGAGATGGCCTCGCCCTCGCGATCCGGGTCGGTGGCGAGCCACAGCCGCTCGGCGCCGCGCAGCGCACGGGCGATCTCCTCGACGCGCTTCCTCTTCTCCGGCAGCGGCTGGTAGACGATCTCGAAGTCCCGCTCCGGCTTCACCGAGCCGTCCTTCTCGGGAAGATCGCGGACGTGACCGTAGGAGGACAGCACGCGATAGCCGCGCCCGAGATAGCGGGCGATGGAACGGGCCTTGGTCGGCGATTCGACGACGACGACGTCCATGGCGATGCGATGTCCACCGGTTCGGGTGTCGGATGCGTGCGCGGGTCCCGGCCCGCGGGAGATGGGCGCGGGGTGGCGGGGCCGTCAACCGGAAAGGCGGGCCACCCGGTCGCCGGCGTGCCACTCCAGCGGCTCGGACAGCTCCAGCTCGGCCAGCGCCTCCCGCACCTCGCCGGCCGTCCGGCCCACCGCCCGCGCCAGCTCGTCGAGGGCGAGGGGTTCGGGGCCGAGCAGCTCCCGGAGCCGCGCGCACAGGGAGCCCGGGGCCGGAGGGCCGGCCGGCGTCGCCGCGCTGGCCGGGACCGGTGCGCCGGCGCCGTCACCGGAGGCGGAGGCGCGCGGCCCCGCCGGCGGGGCCGGCGGTGTGGACCGCGGCGACATCGCCAGCAACGCCAGCACGTCCTCCGCCCCTTCCACCAGATGGGCTCCCTCCCGCAGCAGCCGGTTGGTGCCCCGGTGGCGGGGATCGCCCGGACCGCCGGGCACCGCCGCCACCTCGCGGCCCAGCTCGGCGGCGAGACGCGCGGTCATGAGCGAACCCGAGCGTTCCGCCGCCTCCACCACGACGACGCAATCCACCAGCGCGGCGATCAGCCGGTTGCGGCGCGGGAAGTGGCGGGCCTTGGGCGCGGCGCCGAGGGCTCGTTCGGAGAGCAGCAGGCCGTGGCGGCGGATGCGCGCCTGCAGCGGGCCGTGCTCCGGCGGATAGACCCGGTCGAGGCCCGAGGCCAGCACCGCGACGGCGCGGCCGTCGACGGTGAGGGAGCCCTCGTGGGCGGCGGCGTCGATGCCGCGGGCGAGCCCGGAGACCACCGTCACCCCGGCGGCCGCGAGGCCCGCCGCCAGCTCGCGGGCGAGGGCCATGCCGGCGGCCCCGGCGTGGCGCGCCCCCACCACCGCCACCGCCGGCCCGCGGAGAGTGGCGGGATCGCCGGCCAGGGCCACCACCGGCGGCGGATCCTCGAGATGGTGGAGCCGTGCGGGATAGTCCCCTTCGCCTCGCAGCACCAGACGGATGCCGAGGGCCTCCGCCCGTGCCCACTCCCGGGCCACCGTCTCCGGATCCGCCGGCACCACCCGCGGCAGTCGGCCGGAGGCCACCAGCCGCGGCAGCTCCGCCAGCGCCCGCTCGCCACTGCCGAAGCGGTCCAGCAGCCGCGCCCAGAGACGGGGACCGATCCCGCGGCTGCGGGCGAGGGCGAGGCGACAGAGACGCTCCCTTGGCGGGAGGGACGGCGCGTGCGAAGACATCGGGCGCATCTCCGGACCCGCGGGAGCATGGTAGCCGTGGCGGCGCCGGGTTCAACCTCAGGGAGAGACTGGCAGGAGTACTATCGCCGGACGCGGGACAGGCCGCCCCGCGCCACCACCGTCTTCGCCCTCGAGGCCTTCGCCCGCGAGGGGCGGCAGGCGCTCCACTGCGTCGATCTCGGTTGCGGCGGCGGTCGCGATGCCCGGATCCTGCTCGCCGCCGGCCACCGGGTGCTGGCGGTGGACCGCAGCGCCGAGGCGGAGGCCGCCCTCGCCGCCCTGCCGGTGGCACTCCGTCGCCGCCTCGCCTTCCGCCGGGCCGATCTCGCCGACTTCACGCCACCGCCCTGCGATCTGGTCAATGCCAGCTTCGTCCTCTTCACCCTCGATGCCGTGGCCTTCGCCCGGCTGTGGGCGCGCATCCGCGTCGCCCTCCGGCCGGGCGGGCGCTTCGCCGGCCATCTCCTGGGCCCGGCCGACGACTGGGCGAGGGCCGGCCGCTGTCCGTGGGTGGACCGGGCGGTCCTCGAACGGCTCGTCGCCGGCTACGCCGTGGAATATCTCGACGAGGAACGCTGCCGCAGCGTCACCCCGCGCGGACTGCGCAAGCGATGGCACGTCTGGCACCTCGTGCTGCGCCGGGAGCCGGCGCGCCCGCCGGGGGAGGCCCTCACCAGCCCAGATTGAAGCGGTGCTTCACCCGCAGGCGCACGGTGTCGAGGTCGCGGGAGACCGAGACGGCGAACTTCCAGTCCTCGCCACCGGTCTCGATGCGACCGTGGGCGATGGCGGCCACGGCGTAGAGGGTGGGATCCACCTCTTCCCCGGCGGCCTCGGGGACGAGACCGGGAGAGGGGGCGGCTTCCCGTCGAAGCCGACGACCGGATGGGCACCCAGGCCAAGGGCGAGGCCGCCGGCGGGAACCGGCGAGGTGGTCGGCGCTGCGGGATCGGCACGACGTTCGGCCACGCGACGCGGCCGTACGGGCGTGCGGATGGCCGGTTCGGGACGGGTGGTGGGAGACGACGCCTCGACACCTCCGGCGCTCGGCTGGGAGGAGGACTCCGACCCCACCGCGGGTTCGCCCTGCGGGCGACGGACCGCCACCCGCAACACGCGCATCCGTGGACGCAGCGGTTCCACCGTCTCGTCGGCCGAGAGCCGCCGCGGCCGCGGCGCCACCACCTCACGGATGGCGAAGAACCAGCCCGCGACCGCCCGCGCCAGAGCCACCCGTGCCGGCCGATAGCCCGCCTCCTCCTCCGCGAGCAGGCGGTTGAGCGCGGGAGCGGCGGGCGCGCGGGCATCGAGCGGCGAGGTGACCACGATCGACCCCAAGAAACAGCCGATCATCCATCCCCGGCGGGCGAACATGACGCAGCGCCTCCGTCCCTGCCCCGAGTGTCTGCGTACATGCGTACATCTCCCCTACGGGGCCGGTCAAGCGGGTCGCCGCTGTCCTGATCCACGGCCGCGACGACGTGGCCGCGCGGCCACCCCGGGAGGGATCAGAGGCGCAGGGGGCCGTAGAGGAGGTCGGGAAGGAAGGTGGAGAGCGGCGGCACATAGGTGACCAGGGCGAGGAAGAGCAGCAGCACCGCGAGCCACGGCAGGGCCGCCCGCACCACCTCCATCACGCTCATGCCGGTGATGCCGGAGGTGACGAAGAGGTTGAGCCCCACCGGCGGCGTGATCATGCCCACCTCCATGTTCACCACCATGACGATGCCCAGGTGGATGGGATCGATGCCCAGCTCCACCGCGATGGGGAACAGGATGGGCGCCATGATCAGCAGGATCGCCGACGGCTCCATGAAGTTGCCGGCCACCAGCAGCAGGAGGTTGACCACGATCAGATACGACCACCAGGAAAAGCCCTGGGCGACGATCCATTCGGTGATGGTGTGGGGGATGCGCTCGGTGGTGAGGACGTGGGCGAAGATCATCGCATTGGCGATGATGAACATCAGCATGATGCTGGTGCGTCCCGCCTCCACCATCACCCGCCGGGTGTCCCGGTGGACCATGGCCGGCAGCAGGTAGCGCAGGAACTCCCCCACCGAGCGCCCGAGGGCGGCGGCCGGGCGCGCGATGCCGGCGCGCGGGGCGAGCCACAGATAGAGGCCCGCCACCGCCGCCGCCACGAGCAGCCCGACGGCGGCCGCCGTCGGCCGGAAGGCGCCGCTGGCCCAGCCGGCGGCGAAGGTGAGGACGGCCAGCAGCGAGAGCAGGGCGATCCCGTGGGTGCTGGGCGTGCCCGCCCGTTCGGCCAGCGGTCCCATGTCGCGATAGACGAAGTGGGCGATGAGGAAGGCGTAGACAGCGGAGACGGCGGCGGCCTCGGTGGGGGTGAAGATGCCGCCATAGATGCCGCCCATGATGATCACGATCAGCAGCAATCCCCAGATGGAATCACCCAGGCCCTCGAACCATTCCCGCCAGGAGACCCGGGGCTGCCGCGGCAGCTCCAGGCGGCGCGCCCGCCACCAGATGGCCAGCATCAGCATGAGGCCGGCGACGAGGCCCGGGATCACGCCGGCCATGAACAGCCGCCCCACCGACTGGTCGGTGGCGGCGGCGTAGACCACCATGACGATGGAGGGCGGGATCAGGATGCCGAGGGTCCCGGCGTTGCAGATCACGCCGGCGGCGAAGTCGAGCCGGTAGCCGGCCCGCACCATGCCGGCGATGGCGATGGAGCCGATGGCCACCACCGTCGCCGGCGAGGAGCCGGAGACGGCGGCGAACAGCATGCAGGCCAGCACGCTGGCCATGGCGAGGCCGCCGGTGAGATGGCCGACGCTGGCGATGGCGAAACGGATCAGACGCCGGGCCACACCGCCGGTGGTGAGGAAGGCCGAGCCCAGGATGAAGAAGGGGATCGCCAGCAGGGTGTAATGCTCCATCGCCTCGAACAGCTTGAGGGCGATGGAGGCGAGGCTGTCGTCGGAGAACAGGAGGATGGTGACGACACTGGACAGTCCCAGGGCGATGGCGATGGGCGTGCCGATCAGCAGCAGCAGGAACAGCAGCCCGAAGAGTGTGGCGATGGCCATGGTTCAGCGCTCCCCGGCCTCCTCGCCGAGGATCTCGCGGATGGTCCCGCGCGCCTCGTCGGCCAGCAGCCCCGTGCGCTCACCGCGCACGATCCGCACGCCCGCCTGCACCAGCCGCAGGAACAGCAGGGCCGTCCCCACCACCAGGATGCCGTAGGGGATCCAGCGGGGGACCGGCAGATCGGTGGCGTGGATGCCGATGCGGTAGAGCTTGCCCACATAGTCCCAGGCGCCGGCGAACATGATGCCGGCATAGGCGAGGCCGGCCAGCACCGCCAGGAGTCCGAAGGCACGCTGGACCGCGGTGGGGAACAGGCGCACGAAGGCGTCCACGCCCAGATGGACCGCGTGCTTGACACCGTACGAGACCCCGAACAGCACCAGCCAGGCGAAGGCGAAGGTGGTGAACTCCACCGCCCACAGGAAGCCGGAGTTGAAGACGTAGCGCAGCACCACCTGGACGAAGGTCACCAGCACCATCGCCGCCAGCAGCACGGCGATGGCCACCTGCTCCGCCGCCTCGATCCACGCGCCGAGACGCGCGCGCCATCCCTTCGCCGCCATCGCCGGACCCTCCGGAAGACGGGAGGCCGGCGGTGCCGGCCTCCACTCCGTTCAGTCGCACTTGCCCTCGTTGGCGGCGAGGGCGGCGGCGATCACCTCCTTGCCGATGTCGGCCTCGAACTTCGCCCACACCGGCTTCATCGCCTCCACCCAGCGCCGACGCTGCTCGGGCGTGAGGGTGCGGATGGTGACCCCCGCCTCGATCAGCTTCCGCTTGGCCTGCTGGTTGAGCTCGGAGGCCTTGCCGTTGGCGTAGGCCGTGGCCTTGTCCATGCAGGCCCGGAGACCGGCGCGGACGTCCTCCGGCAGTCCCTCCCACCAGTCGCGGTTGGTGACCACCAGATAGGCGATCACACCGTGATTGGTCTCGGTGAGGCCGTCCTGGACCTCGTAGAACTTCTTGGTGTAGATGTTGGTGTAGGTATTCTCCTGACCGTCCACCACGCCCTGCTGGAGGGCTCCGTAGACCTCGGAGAAGGCCATCTTCTGCGGCACCGCGCCCAGCGCCTCGAACTGGGCCGCCAGCACGTCCGACTGCTGGATGCGGAACTTGAGACCCTTGGCGTCCTCCGGTTCCAGCAGCGGCCGGTTGGCGGACATCTGCTTCATGCCGTTCATCCAATAGCCGAGGCCGAGCAGCCCCTTGTCGTCCATGGCGTGGAGCAGCTCACGCCCGGTCTTCGAGCGCATGAAGCACAGCACCGCCTCTTCGTCCTTGAACAGGAACGGCAGGTCGAAGATGCGGAACTTCTTGGTGAAGCGCTCGAACTTGGACAGCGACGGCGCGGCGAACTGGACGTCGCCGAGCAGCATCGCCTCGAGGACCTTGTTGTCGTTGTAGAGCTGCGAGTTGGGATAGACCTCGACCTTGACCCTGCCCTTCAGACTCTCGCCGACGCAGTCGGCGAAGAGCTGCGCCGCCTCGCCCTTGGGATGGCCCTTGGGGGAGACCACGTGGCTGAACTTGACCACCAGCTCGCCGGCCCGGGAAACGCGCACGCCGGTGAGCGCGAGCACTCCCACCGCCGCCGAACCGGCCAGCAGCGCGCGACGCGAAACGTTCGTCATGTCAGGATCCTCCTTCCCGACCCATGGGGCGCCGGCATTGAAGCGGAGGGCCCGGAGGCTGGCAAGGCCGCCCGCCGGAAGGGCGCATCGCCCCCTTCACCGGTCGGCGACGCGCATGGTCCGGCGCGGCAGCAGGACCCACATGCGGCCGCGCGCCCTCATGTGGCCGGCGATCCACTCGGCCCGGGGACCGGTGCCCCAGAAGACGTCGGCCCGCACCACCCCGCGGATGGCCCCGCCCGTGTCCTGCGCCACCACCAGCGCCCGCCACGGCCGTTCGCCCTCCGGGAAGGGCACCGGAACGTCCAGGAAGAAGGGAATGCCGAGCGGCCAGAAGCGCCGGTCGACGGCGATGGAGCGGGCCGGGGTCAACGGAACGCCGAGGGTGCCGGGCGGTCCCTCGCCCTCCCGCACCTCGCCGGCGAGACGGAAGAACACGTAGGAGGGATTGCGCCGCATCAGCGCGGGGGCCGCCGCGGGATGGGCCTCCAGCCAGGCGCGGATGGTGAAGAGGGACACCTCCTCCGGCGCGAGCGCGCCCATCTCCACCAGATCGCGGCCGATGGCCCGGTAGGGATGACCGTTCTGGCCGGCGTAGACCAGCCGCAGCGTGCGCCCGTCGCGCAGCCGCACCCGCCCCGAGCCCTGGATGTGGAGGAAGAAGAGGCCGATGGGATCGTCCACCCACAGCAGTTCGAGACCGCGCCCCGCGAGGACGCCCCGCTCGATGGCGGCTCGGTCCGGGAACGGCCGCAGACGTCCGTCGTCGTCCACCCGCCCGGCGATGCGCCGCCCGCGCAGATCCTCGCGGAAGAGACCGAGGTCCACCTCCACCAGCTCCGGCGGACGGCGGTGGACCGGCCAGCGAAAGCGCGCATCCGGTCGCAGCGCCCCTTCCAGCAGCGGCTCGTAATAGCCGGTGAACAGTCCCTCGCGGCCGCGGCCGTCGTCCACCGCCCAGGGGCGGAAGTGACGGACGAAGAAGCGACGGACGGTCGTGGCCTCCGCACCCGCCAGCGCCCGCGCCCGTCGGCAGAGCCTCTGCCAGTCCCCCACGGTGCCGAAGCGGGGATCCCCGTCGCGATCCATCGGTCGATCCGCCCGCCACGGGCGGATGCGCGTGCAGCCGCGCAGGAAGGCCGCCAGCGCCGGGCGGGGATCGTCCCGCTCCCAGCCGGGCAGATCGGCGAAATCGGCCGGAAGGAGGCGTCGCACCGGCCCCGGCGGCGGGGCCGCGCAGGCGGCGAGCAGCAGCAGGACCAGCGGGGCGAGCAGGCGGCGCGGAACCGGCACGGCGCCTCAGGCGGGCACGCGGGTCTCGACCAGCTTCCAGTTGGGATCGTCGCTGCGCACGTCGCGGGCGAAGGTCCAGAGGTCCTCCACCTCCTCCACCCGGGTGGGATGGCCCTCCACCACCCGCCCCTCGGCGTCCCGGGTGCAGGCGATCTGTTCGCTCACGAAATGGACGGTGATGCGGGCCTCGTGGCCGTGCATGCCGGCCTCCACCACCTCGGCCCGGCGGATCGCCACCACCTGCACCTCCGCCCGCCAGCCCCGGCGGGCGCGTTCCTCGATCACCTCCGCGAAGCGTTCGTAGACCTCGGGTGCGCAGAGGAAGGCCAGGGTCTCCCGGTCCCCCTTCGCGAAGGCCTCGAGGATCATCTCGAAGGCCCTGCGCGCCCCCTCCAGGAAACGGGCGAGATCGAAGGCGGGATCGGCGAGGCGGATCTCGGCGAGGCCGCTCTCCACGGCCGCATCCACCGGCGGCGCGGGGGCCGGTGCCGGCTCGGCCGGGGCCGGCTCCAGCGGTGTCGGCGCGTCCTTGCCGGCGGCCGGGGCATCGAAGCGGGTGGGGCGCCGCTTCTCGAGACCCGTGCGACGCCCGAGCACGGTGTAGAGCCGGTAGAGGACGACTCCGGCCACCGCCGCGAAGAAGACGATGTCGATGTACGCCAGACCTTCCGACATGCCGGCCCCCGGCCACCGTCCGCCCGACGCCGGCGCGCCCGCCGCCGTCGCATACGCGCCATCATATAGCGCCGGCGCCGACAAAACAAACGCGAAGCCCCGTCACCCCCACCTCTCCTCCGCCCTTGCTCCGGGCTCCCCTCCGGGCCTAGCCTGCCGTCGGACGGGGGAGCACCGTACGTGCCCGCATCGGCTCGCGAGCCACCGGCGGATCGGCCGTCCGCCTCCGCCCACGCAGCCGGCCTCGAGGGGACGGATCTGGAGCGGATCCGCCGCCATCCGCTGTTCCAGCGTCTGGATCCCGCGGCCCTCGCGCGCCTGCTCGCCGGCGCCGTGGTGCGCCGGGTCGGCCGCGGCACCCTGCTGTTCCTGCAGGGGGAGCCGGCGGAGCGGGTCTATCTGGTGCTGGAGGGCTGGGTGCGGCTGGTGCGGCGCAGTGCCGACGGCCGCGAGGTCACCATCCGCATCTTCGGCCCCGGCGAGAGCCTGGGCGAGGCCGTGGCCTTCCTCGAAGAACCCTATCCGGTGAGCGGCGAGGTGGTGGAGACGGCGCGCCTGCTGGCCATTCCCCGCCGGACCCTGGTGGCGGCGGTCGAGGAGGACCCCGCCCTCGCCCGCGCCATGATCGCGTCGCTGGCCCGCCGTCTCCACGACTTCGTGCGCCAGGTGGAGCAGCTCTCCGGTCGCTCCACCACCGAACGGGTGGCCGGCTTCCTGCTGCGCTACTGCCCCGGCGACCGCGGGACCTGCACCGTCGAACTGCCGCTGGACAAGAGCCTCGTCGCCGCCCGCCTCGGCATGCAGCCCGAGACCTTCTCCCGCGCCCTCGCGCGCCTGCGCCGGCTCGGCGTGGCGAGCCACGGCCGCCGGGTGGAGATCGCCGACGTGACCGCCCTACGCGCCTTCCTCGGCGAGGAGGACTAGGGCATCGATCTTGACCTCGCCCCGCGGCCACCCCATCGCCGGAGCGAGGGGAACGGGGATCGGAGGATGGACGGGCACGGGATCGCGGCGCTGGTGGTGGCGGCGGGACGCGGCGCGCGCATGGGCGGCGGCGTGCCGAAACAGTATCGTCCGCTCGCCGGCGAGCCGGTGCTGCGGCGGACGGTCCGCGCCTTCCTCGCCCATCCCGAGATCCGCCGCGTGCAGGTGGTGATCGCGCCCGATCACCGCGGGCTCTACGACGCCGTGCTGGGCGATCTCGGCCTGCCGGAGCCGGTGACCGGCGGTGCGAGCCGCCGCGAGAGCGTGGCGCGCGGCCTCGAGGCCCTCGCCGCCGCCACGCCGCCGCCGACGCGGGTGCTGGTCCACGACGGCGCCCGCCCGCTGGTCTCCCGCGCCCTCGTCGACCGGGTGGTGACGGCGCTCCGCTTCACGCCGGCGGTGGTGCCGGTGGTCCCCGTCCACGACACCCTCGCCCGGGTGGGGAACGACCGTATCGCGGCGACGGTGCCGCGGGAGGGCGTGGTGCGGGTGCAGACGCCCCAGGGCTTCGCCCTCGATCTGCTGCGGCGCGCCCATCGCGAGGTGGCGGGCGAGGCCACCGACGACGCCTCGCTGGTGCGGGCCCTGGGGGTGGAGGTGGCCACCGTCCGCGGCGAGGAGACCAACCTCAAGCTCACCGTGGAGGACGACTTCGCCCTCGCCGAACGGCTGCTGGCCGCCCGCGGCGGTGCCCGCTTCCGCACCGGCTTCGGCTTCGACGTGCACGCCTTCGCCGAGGGGCGGCGGCTGGTGCTCTGCAATGTGGAGATCCCGGGCGAGCGCGGGCTCGCCGGCCATTCCGACGCCGACGTGGCGCTCCACGCCGTCACCGACGCCATCCTTGCCACCGTCGGCGCCGAGGACATCGGCAGCCATTTCCCGCCTTCGGATCCCCGCTGGCGCGACGCCGATTCCACCCTCTTCCTGCGGTGGGCGCTGGAGCTGCTGCACCGTGCCGGCGGCCGGCTCGAGCACGTGGACCTGACGCTGGTGTGCGAGCGGCCGCGCATCGGCCCGCTGCGCGCCCGGCTGCGCCGCCGCCTCGCCGCCCTGCTGGGCCTTCCGGAATCCCGGGTGAGCCTCAAGGCCACCACCACCGAGGGGCTCGGCTTCACCGGCCGCGGCGAGGGCATCGCCGCCACCGCCGTGGTGACCGCCCGCTTTCCCGAGGAGGTCTGAGATGGACGCCGCCCTCCTGGACCGTGCCCGCCGACTGCTGGAGATCTGCCGCCGCGCCGGACTGCGCCTCGCCCTCGCCGAGTCCTGCACCGGCGGGCTCGTGGCCGCCACCCTGACGGAGATCCCCGGTGCCTCCGACGTGCTGGACCGCGCCTGGGTCACCTACGCCGACCGGGCCAAGGTGGAGATGCTGGGGGTGCGGGAGGCGAGCCTCGCCCGCTGGGGTGCGGTCAGCGAGGTGGTGGCACGGGAGATGGCGGAGGGAGCCCTGCACCGCGCCGGCGTCGATCTCGCCGCCGCCGTCACCGGTATCGCCGGGCCGGGCGGCGCCACCCCGGACAAGCCCGTGGGCCTCGTCCACTTCGCCGTCGCCCGCCGCGACCGGCCCACCCGCCATGCCCGGCAGGTCTTCGCCGGCGACCGCCACGCCGTGCGCCTGCAGGCGACGGCACGGGTGCTGGCGTTGCTGGAAGAGGCGGCGACGCGGCCGACGGTGGTCTGATCAACCGCGCGCCGGCGCCACCGGACGCGGCGGAGTCTCCCCCGCTTCATCGCCCCCGTCGGTGGCCGTCTCCCCCCGCGGACGGGCCGCCGGGCGGCCGTCGGGACCATAGAGCTGGACGGCGCGCCGCTCGAAGGCGGCCACCATGCGCCGCACCGCCTCGTTGAAGAGCATCTCCATCAGCGACTGCAGGAAACGGGACTTGAACTCGAAGTCCACGTAGAAATCCACGATGCAGCCGCCGTCCGGCGCCTCCAGGAAGCGCCAGTGGTTGTTCAGGTAGCGGAACGGCCCGTCGATGTACTCCACGTCGATCTCGTGCGGGCGGCGGAGGGTGACCCTGGAGCGGAAGCGCTCGCGGAACATCTTGAACGCCACCACCAGATCCGCCCAGAAGACTTCGCCCTCCCGCCGCAGGATGCGCGCCGCCCTGCACCAGGGCAGGAATTCGGGATAGCGGTCGACCCCGGCGACGAGATCGAAGAGCTGTTCGCAGGTCCAGGGCAGGTGCCGCTTTTCGGCGTGGGTGGGCATCGCGGGCTCAGCCCTCCATCCGGGCGTGACGGGCGGCGCGGAGGCGGGCGAAGTCGCGGCCGGCGTGGTAGCTGGAGCGGGTGAGCGGCGAGGCGGCCACCATCAGGAAGCCCTTGGCGCGGGCGATGCGGGCGTAGTCTTCGAACTCCGCCGGCTCCACCCAGCGCACCACCGGATGGTGGCGGCGGGTCGGCTGCAGATACTGGCCGATGGTGAGGAAGTCCACGTCCGCCGCCCGCAGATCGTCCATCACCTGCAGCACCTCCTCGCGCACCTCGCCGAGCCCCACCATGATGCCCGACTTGGTGAAGAGCCCCGGCGCCAGCTCCTTGGCGCGCTTGAGGATCCACAGGGAGTGGAAGTAGCGGGCGCTGGGCCGGATGCGCCGATAGAGGCGCGGCACCGTCTCCAGATTGTGGTTGAAGACGTCGGGCCCGGCCGCGATCACCGTCTCCAGGGCCCCCGGCTTGTTGCGGAAGTCCGGGGTGAGCACCTCGACGGTGGTGTGCGGCATGCGCCGGCGCACCTCCGCGATGCAGCGGGCGAACTGGGCGGCCCCGCCGTCGGGCAGGTCGTCGCGGTCCACCGAGGTGATCACCACGTGTTCGAGCCCCATGGCCTCCACCGCCTCGGCGAGGCGCACCGGCTCCTGCGGATCCACCGGCCCCGGCTTGCCGGTCTTGACGTTGCAGAAGGCGCAGGCGCGGGTGCACACGTCGCCGAGGATCATGAAGGTGGCGTGGCGCTCGTGCCAGCACTCGCCGATGTTGGGGCAGGCGGCCTCCTCGCACACGGTGTGCAGCGCCTTCGCGCGCATCAGCCGCCGCACCTCGGCATGACGGGCCGAGGTGGGGGCGCGGACACGGATCCAGGGCGGCTTGCGCAGCCGGCCCTCGGGGGTGCGCTCGAGGACGGTGACCGTCGCCATGCGGGACCTCCGTCCGCTCAGAAGTGGATGACCCGGTCGAAGGCGTCAAGCACGGCCTCGTGCATGGCCTCGGAGACGGTGGGATGGGGGAAGACCGTCTCCATCAGCTCCACCTCGGTGCTCTCCAGCCGCTGGGCCACGGCGAAGCCCTGGATCATCTCCGTGACCTCCGGGCCCACCATGTGGGCGCCCAGGAGTTCGCCGGTACGGGCGTCGAAGACCGTCTTGACGAAGCCCTCGGTGTCGCCCAGCGCCAGCGCCTTGCCGTTGGCGGACAGGGGAAAGCGTCCCACCCGCACCTCGTGCCCGGCGGCCCGCGCCGCCGCCTCGCCGAGCCCCACGCTCGCCACCTGCGGCCGGCAGTAGGTGCAGGCCGGGATCCGCCGCGGATCCGGGGGATGGGGTTCGCGGCCGGCGATGGCCTCCACGCAGGCGATGCCCTCGTGGCTCGCCTTGTGGGCGAGCCAGGGCGGACCGGCCACGTCGCCGATCGCCCAGACCCCCTCGGTGTCGGTGCGGCCAAAGGGGTCGGTGACGATGTGGCCCTTCTCCACCCGCACCGACACCGTCTCCAGACCGATGTCCTCCACATTGCCGACGATGCCGACGGCGAGGATCGCCCGGGCGAAGCGTTCGCGCCGCTCGCCCTCCGGTCCCTCCAGCACCGCCTCCACCCCGTCCTCGCCCCGCGTCAGCGTCCGCACCGTGGTGGCGGTGTGGATGCGGATGCCGCGGCGCTCGAAGGCGCGGCGCACGAAGTCCGACACCTCCTCGTCCTCGGCCGGTAGCACCCGCTCCAGCACCTCCACCACCGTCACCCGGCTGCCCAGGTCGGCGAAGAAGCTCGCGAACTCCATGCCGATGGCGCCGCTGCCCACCACCAGCAGCGACTCCGGCACCGCCTCCGCCACCAGCGCGTGACGGTAGGTCCAGACCAGCCGTCCGTCCGCCTCCAGTCCCGGCAGTGCCCGCGCCCGCGCACCGGTGGCGAGGATCACGTGGCCCGCCTCCAGCACCGTCTCGCCGCCGTCGGCCAGGGTCACCCGCACCGCCCCGGCACCGGCGAGGCGGCCGTGGCCGGTGACGACGGTGATCCCGTTCTTCTTCATGAGATGGCCGACGCCGCGCGCGAGCCGCGCCGCCACCCGCCGCGAGCGCGCGACCATGGCCGCGAGGTCGGCCCGCACGCCCTCGACCACCACGCCGAAGTCGCGGGCGCGGCGCATCTGTTCGTAGAGTTCGGCCGACCGCAGCAGCGCCTTGGTGGGGATGCAGCCCCAGTTGAGACAGATGCCGCCCAGATGCTCGCGCTCCACGAGCGCCGTCTTCATCCCGAGCTGGGCGGCGCGGATGGCGGCCACGTAGCCGCCGGGGCCGCCGCCGAGGACGACCAGATCGAAGCGCTGGGCCATGAGGGGATCTCCGGTCTCAGAGCAGCAGCTGGAGGGGATCCTCGACGATGGCGCGGAAGGCCCGGAGGAACTCGGCGCCGAGGGCCCCGTCCACCACCCGATGGTCGACGGAGAGGGTGACGGTCATGCGGGTCTCGATGCGGATCTCGTCGTCGCGCACCACCGGCCGCTGCTCCGCGGCCCCCACGGCGAGGATGCAGGCCTGCGGCGGATTGAGGACGGCCGCGAACTCGCGGATGCCGTACATGCCGAGATTGGAGATGCTGAAGCCGCCACCGGTGTACTCCTCCGGCCGCAGCCTGCCGGCCCGGGCCCGTGCCGCGTAGTCCTTCATCTCGCGGGCGATGGTGGCGAGCCCCTTCTCGTCGGCCCGCCGCACCACCGGCGTCACCAGCCCGCCGGGCACCGCCACCGCCACCGAGATGTCCACGGTGCGGTAGCGGTAGATGCGATCGCCGCCGAAGGAGGCGTTGACGTCGGGGACCCGGCGGATGGCGAGGGCCGCCGCCTTGATGACGAAGTCGTTGAGGGAGATGCGCTCGGCCTCCTCGAGCCGGCCGTTGAGCTCGCGCCGCAGCGCCAGCAGCCGGTCGAGGGTGCAGTCGACCGTGAGATAGAAATGGGGGACGAAGCGCTTGGCCTCCGACAGGCGGCGGGCGATGGTGCGCCGCATGTTGGAGAGCGGCACTTCCTCGTATTCGGTGCCGGGAATCGGCTGGAACAGCCAGTCCGGCACCTCGGCCGGCGCCGCCACGGCCGGCGCGGGGGCCGGAGCCGGCGCGGCCGGTGCCGCGGGCCGCCGCGCCTCGGTGATGGCCCGCTCCACGTCGGCACGGGTGATGCGGCCGTGGGGACCGGTACCGCGGATGGTGGCGAGGTCGAGCCCCGCCTCCCGCGCCATCCGGCGGGCGAGGGGCGTGGCGAAGATGCGCCCGCCTTCCGCCCGGGCCGCCGGGGCGGCGGGCCCCGACGGAGTGTCGTCCGCGGCCGGCGCGGTCGCGGGCGCCGCGGATGCCCCACCGCTGTCCCCGGCGGCCGCCTCCGCGACCGCTTCGGGCGTGGCGGCGGCCGCCGTCCGGGCCCCGGCCAGCACCGTCTCCACCGCCGAGGCGTCCTCGCCCTCCTCCAGCAACACCGCGATGGGCTCGCCCACCTTCGCGCTCGCCCCCTCCGGCACCAGGATCCGACCCAGCACCCCCTCGTCCACCGCCTCGAATTCCACCGTCGCCTTGTCCGTCTCGATCTCCGCGATCACCTCCCCGGGCTCCACACGGTCCCCCTCCCGCTTCACCCACCGCGCGATCGTCCCCTCGCTCATGGTCGGCGACAGCGCCGGCATCGAAAGCAGCGTGGCCATCTCCGGGTTCTCCGCGCTCAGTCGCGGTAGCAGACCTGCTTCGCCGCCTCCACCACCTGGTCCAGGCGCGGCAGGGCGAGGCGTTCGAGATTGGCGGCATAGGGCATGGGGACGTCGGCCCCGGTCACCCGGACCACCGGCGCGTCCAGCCAGTCGAAGGCGTCCTCCATGGCGACGGCGGCGAGTTCGGCGCCGATGCCGCACACGGGCCAGCCCTCCTCGATCACCACCATGCGGTTGGTCTTCTTCAGGCTTTCCACCACGGTGGTGCGGTCGAGGGGCCGGAGGGTGCGCAGATCGACGACCTCCGCCTCGATGCCCTCCCGCGCCAGCACCTCCGCCGCCTCAAGGGCGAGGCCCACCCAGCGCGAGAAGGAGACCAGGGTGACGTGGCGTCCCTCGCGGGCGATGCGGGCGCGGCCGATGGGAACCACCCAGTCCTCCACCTCCGGCACCTCGAAGGTGTGGCCGTAGAGGATCTCGTTCTCCAGCACGATCACCGGATTGGGGTCGCGGATGGCCGCCTTGAGGAGGCCCTTGGCGTCGGCGGCGGTGTACGGGGCCACCACCTTGAGGCCGGGAACGTGGGCGTACCAGGAACTGTACTCCTGGCTGTGCTGGGCGGCGACGCGGGCGGCGGCCCCGTTGGGACCGCGGAAGGTGACGGGACAGCGGACCTGGCCGCCGGACATGTAGAGGGTCTTGGCCGCCGAGTTCACGATGTGGTCGATCGCCTGCATGGCGAAGTTCCACGTCATGAACTCGACGATGGGCTTGAGACCGGCGAAGGCCGCCCCCACGCCGATGCCGGTGAAGCCGTATTCGGTGATGGGGGTGTCGATGACCCGCTTCTCGCCGAACTCCTCCAGCAGCCCCTGGCTCACCTTGTAGGCGCCGCCGTACTGGCCCACCTCCTCGCCCATGAGGAAGACTTCCGGATCGCGGCGCATCTCCTCGGCCATGGCATCCCGCAGCGCCTCGCGCACGCTCATCTTCACCATGCGCGTGCCCGGCGGGATCTCCGGCTCCGGCGGCAGCGCCCCACGCACCAGCGGCTGCGGGGCGGCGACCGCCGTCGCGGGCGTGGCGCCGGAAGCCGGCGCGGACGGTTCGCGTACGGCGGCCGGGGGCGTCGGCGCGGCCGCCTCCTCGGCGGTCGGCACCATCTCCACCGCCGAGGCGTCCTCGCCCTCCTCCAGCAACACCGCGATGGGCTCGCCCACCTTCGCGCTCGCCCCCTCCGGCACCAGGATCCGACCCAGCACCCCCTCGTCCACCGCCTCGAATTCCACCGTCGCCTTGTCCGTCTCGATCTCCGCGATCACCTCCCCGGGCTCCACACGGTCCCCCTCCCGCTTCACCCACCGCGCGATCGTCCCCTCGCTCATGGTCGGCGACAGCGCCGGCATGGTCAGCGTCGTCGGCATGGCCGCATCTCCCTCTCGCCGCCGTCCTCAGCCCTCGACGTAGACGTCGCGTTCCAGCTCCTCCGGCGGCGGCTCCGGGCTGTCCTGGGCGAAGCGGGCGGCCTCGTTGATCACGGCCCGGATCTCGCGGTCCACTTCCTTGAGCTCGGCCTCGCTGGCGTAGCCGTGTTCCAGCATCAGGCGGCGGAGCTGGTCGATGGGATCGTGATGCCGGCGCACTTCCTCCACCTCCTCGCGGGAGCGGTACTTGGCCGGATCCGACATGGAATGCCCGCGGTAGCGGTAGGTGCGCGCCTCGAGGACGAAGGGCCCCTTCTCGCGCACGAAGGGCAGCACCTCGCGGGTCTTGTTGTAGACGGCGATCACGTCCATGCCGTCCACGAAGTCGCCGGGAATGGCGAAGGCCTCGCCGCGGCGGTAGAGGTCGGGCTGGGCGGTGGCGCGGTCGAGGCGGGTCCCCATGGCATATCGGTTGTTCTCGATCACGTAGAGGACCGGCAGCTTCCACAGTTCCGCCATGTTGAAGGCCTCGTACACCTGCCCCTGATTGGCGGCCCCCTCGCCGAAGAAGCAGGCGCAGAGGCCGCCGTCGCCGCGGTAGCGGTGGGCGAAGGCGAGGCCGGTGCCGATGGGCACCTGGGCACCGACGATGCCGTGGCCGCCGTAGAAGTGACGGGCGGTGTCGAACATGTGCATGGAGCCGCCCTTGCCCTTGGAACAGCCGGTGATCCGTCCCGCCAGCTCGGCCATCACCACCTTCGGATCGGTGCCGCACACCAGCATGTGGCCGTGGTCGCGGTAGCTGGTGACCACCGTGTCCCGGCGGAGGTCGAGGGCGCGCACCACACCGGTGGCCACCGCCTCCTGACCGATGTAGAGGTGACAGAAGCCAGCGATGATCCCCATGCCGTAGAGCTGGCCCGCCTTTTCCTCGAAGCGGCGGATCAGCAGCATGTCGCGCAGGAAACGGAAGAGCAGATCCGGCGGCGGCAGCGTCGCCTTGCCGGCGACCGCGGTCTCCGCGCCATCCTCGGCCGCGGCCTTCGTCGTCTTCCTGCGCGCCTTGCGGGCTGCAGCGCACATCCTCGACCCCTCCTGCTGGCGTCGTGGGGCGGCCCGCGCCGGGCCGGGCCCTCTCTAGACACAAAAGGCGTTGGCGCAAACCCCGCCCGGATCATGGGCCCCTGCGCGGAGCGGGATCCTCCTCCGGCAGGATCACCAGCTCGTCGCGGCGCACGTAGCCGAGCCGGCGCAGTTCGCTCTCCACCAGATCGGCGTCCACCGCCGGCCCCTCCAGCGCCCGCACCCGTGCCGCCAGCCGCGCGCGGGCGGCACGGAGCGCCTCCACCTCCGCCCGTTCGGCGGCGAGCCGCCGCTCCGCCTCGCGCAGCGCGAACCAGCCGCGGCTCCCCCAGAGGCCGGCATGGACCAGATAGGCCAGCAGCGCCACCAAGGGCACCAGCGGCCAGTGGCGGCGGACGAGCCGGCGCAGATGGAAGAGCAGGGCGGCGAGGAGATCCAGCAGCCGGCTCATGCGATCTCGCCGAGCTGGCGGATGGCGGCGCGGCCGGCGTAGACGGCGGCCTCGCCCAGCTCCTCCTCGATGCGCAGGAGCTGGTTGTACTTGGCGGTCCGGTCGGCGCGCGAGAGCGAGCCGGTCTTGATCTGGCCGCAGCCGGTGGCCACGGCGAGATCGGCGATGGTGACGTCCTCCGTCTCGCCGGAGCGGTGGGAGACGATGGTGCGATAGCCGTGGCGGGCGGCGAGGTCCATGGTCTCCAGCGTCTCGGTGAGGGTGCCGATCTGGTTGACCTTCACCAGCACCGCATTGGCGAGACGGCGGCGGATGCCGTCGGCGAGGATGCGGGGGTTCGTGACGAAGAGATCGTCGCCCACCAGCTGGACGCGATGGCCCAGACGCTCCGTCAGCAGCGTCCACCCCTCCCCGTCGTCCTCGGCCATGCCGTCCTCGATGGAGACCACGGGGAAGGCGTCCACCAGCCGCTCCAGCAGCGCCACCATGCCCTCGGCGTCCAGTTCGCGCCCGGCGCCGGCGAGCCGGTAGCGCCCGTCGCGATGGAACTCGCTGGCCGCCACGTCGAGGGCGAAGACCACCTGCTCGCCCACCCGATAGCCGGCCCGCTCCACCGCCCGGGCGAGGAAGGCGAGGGCCTCCTCGGCGTCCCGCAGTCGCGGCGCGAAGCCGCCCTCGTCCCCTACGTTGGTGTCGTGACCGGCCTCGGAGAGGGCGCGTTTCAGCGTGTGGAAGATCTCCGCGCCCGCCCGCAGCGCCTCGGCGAAGCGGTCGAAGCCCACGGGCACGATCATGAATTCCTGGAAATCGAGGGGATTGTCGGCGTGGACGCCGCCGTTGATCACGTTCATGAGCGGCACCGGCAGGACGCGGGCACCGACGCCGCCGAGATAGCGGTAGAGGGGCTGACCGGTGGCGGCGGCGGCCGCCTTCGCCACCGCCAGCGAGACGCCGAGGATGGCGTTGGCGCCGAGGCGGCGCTTGTTGTCGGTGCCGTCCAGCTCGATCATGGCGCGGTCGAGGGCGGCCTGTTCCAGGGCGTCGCGGCCCAGCACCAGATCCGCGAGCTCGCCGTTGACCGCCTCCACCGCCGTCCGCACGCCGCGGCCGCCGTAGCGGGCGGGATCGCCGTCACGCTTCTCCAAGGCCTCCCGGGAACCGGTGGAGGCCCCGGAGGGCACCGCCGCCCGCCCGAGGCTCCCGTCGGCCAGCAACACCTCCACTTCCACCGTGGGATGGCCGCGGCTGTCCAGGATCTCCCGGCCCCGCACGGCGACGATCTCGGTGGCTTCGGCAAGACGCATGCTCGGCTTCTCCCGTCTCGACTTCGTCCCCCGCCTCACCGGATCCGCGGGCACGGACGGCTCTTGGCCAGCCGGTCGAAGGCGCGCACGTCCTCCAGCAGGGCCGGCAGCCGCTCCAGCGGCACCATGTTGGGCCCGTCGCTGGGGGCGCGGTCCGGATCCTCGTGGGTCTCCACGAACAGCGCCGCCACCCCCACCGCCACCGCCGCCCGCGCCAGCACCGGCACGAAGCGGCGCTCGCCGCCGCTGCGCGCACCGAGCCCGCCCGGCCGCTGCACCGCATGGGTGGCGTCCATCACCACCGGCCAGCCGGTGGCGGCCATCTCCACGAGTCCCCGCATGTCCACCACCAGATCGCGGTAGCCGAAGACGGTGCCCCGCTCGCCCAGCAGGACGCCGCGGGCACCGAAGTGTTCGAGCTTGGCCGCGACCCGGTGCATGTCCTCCGGCGCCAGGAACTGGCCCTTCTTCACGTGGACCGGGCGGCCGGTGGCGGCGGCGGCGGCCAGGAGATCCGTCTGGCGGCAGAGGAAGGCCGGGATCTGCAGCACGTCCACCACCTCCGCCACCCGCGCGCACTGATGGCTCTCGTGGACGTCGGTGAGCACCGGACAGCCCACCCGCTCGCGCACGGCGGCGAGGATCTCGAGACCGCGCTCCAGCCCCACCCCGCGCGGGCTGGTGGCGGAAGTGCGATTGGCCTTGTCGAAGGAGCTCTTGTAGACGAAGGGGATGCCCAGGCGGTCGGTGATCTCGCGGATGCGGCCCGCCACGGCGAGGGCGTGGTCGAGCCCCTCGATGGCGCAGGGACCGGCGATGAGCACCAGCGGCCGGTCGTTGGCCACCGGAATGCCGGCGATGTGGACGGTGCGGGGTGCGCTCGCGCTCATACCAGCCTCGACTGTTCCAGGGCCGCCCGCACGAAGGCGGCGAAGAGGGGATGGGGGGCGAAGGGCCGCGACTTGAACTCGGGGTGGAACTGCACGCCCACGAACCAGGGATGGTCCACCAGCTCCACGATCTCCGGCAGGCGGCCGTCCGGCGACAGGCCGGAAAAGCGCAGGCCCGCCCGCTCCAGCATCGGCCGGTAGTGGACGTTGACCTCGTAGCGGTGGCGGTGGCGCTCGTGGATGAGCCGGCGGCCGTAGATGCGGGCGGCGAGGGTGTCGGGCTCGATGACGCAGGGATAGGCGCCGAGGCGCATGGTGCCGCCCAGATCCTCCGTCCCCGAGCGGCGCACCGTCTCGCCCCCCCGCTCCCATTCGGTGAGGAGCCCCACCACCGGATGGGCGCAGGGGCCGAACTCGGTGGAACTGGCGCCTTCGAGACCGGCCAGATTGCGGGCCACCTCGATGCAGGCGAGCTGCATGCCGAAGCAGATGCCGAGGAAGGGCAGGCCCTTCTCGCGGGCATAGGTGACGGCGGCGAGCTTGCCCTCGACCCCGCGCTCGCCGAAGCCGCCGGGCACCAGCACCGCGTGCACCTCCTGCAGGCGCTCGTCCGGCACCTCGGCGGCGAAGGCCTCGGCGTCCACCCACTCGATCTCGACCCGGGCGTCGTTGGCGATGCCGCCGTGCACCAGCGCCTCCTGCAGCGACTTGTAGGCGTCGGCGAGGTTGGTGTACTTGCCGACGATGGCGATCTTGACCCGCGCCTCCGGCTGCCGGAGACGACGGACGATGTCGTGCCAGCGGCCGAGATCGGGTTCGTCCCCGGCGGGCAGGCGCAGTGCCCGCAGCACCGCGCGGTCGAGGCCCACCCGGTGGTAGGCGAGGGGCACCTCGTAGATGGTGGCGCAGTCGAGGGCCGGGATCACCGCGTCCTCGCGCACGCTGCACTGGAGCGCGATCTTGCGGCGGGCGGAATCCGGGATCGGCCGATCACAGCGGCACAACAGCACGTCCGGCTGGATGCCGATGGCCCGGAGCTCGCGCACCGAATGCTGGGTGGGCTTGGTCTTGAGCTCGCCGGCGGAGGGGATCCAGGGGACCAGGGTGACGTGGACGTAGGCCACCGTCCCCGGCGGCCGCTCCAGACCGAACTGGCGGATGGCCTCGAGGAAGGGCAGGCTCTCGATGTCGCCCACCGTGCCGCCGATCTCGCACAGCACGATGTCGGCCTCCCCCACCTCCTCGGCCATGGCCTCCTTGATGGCGTCGGTGACGTGGGGGATGACCTGGACGGTGGCGCCGAGATAGTCGCCGCGGCGCTCGCGGGTGATCACCCGCCAGTAGATGCGCCCCGCCGACCAGCTGTCGGCGCGGCCGGCGTCCACTCCGGTGAAGCGCTCGTAGTGGCCGAGGTCCAGGTCCGTCTCGGCGCCGTCCTCGGTGACGAACACCTCGCCATGCTGGTACGGCGACATGGTACCGGGATCCACGTTGAGATAGGGGTCGAACTTGCGGAGACGGACCCGGTAGCCGCGCGCCTGCAGCAGCGCGCCGAGGGCGGCGGCCGCGATGCCCTTGCCGAGGGAGCTCACCACGCCGCCGGTGACGAAGACGTAGCGCGTCATCACTCGCCCATATCGCCGTGCCGCGACCCGGCTTCAAGTCGCGGCACCGGATGGGGATCGCGGGTTCAGTCGCCCACCGGCGGCACCGGCGGTGCGGGAACGGCCGGTGCCGGCTCTTCCGCCGGCGGCACCGCCTCGAGGATGCGCTCGGCGCTGCGGTCGCGGCCGGCGAGGATGGCCAGCAGCAGGCTCGTGATCATGAAGGCGGTGGCGAGCACGGCGGTGGTCCGCGTCAGCAGGTTGGCGCTGCCGCGCACCGTCATGAGCCCGCCGGCGGTGCCGCCGCCGAGGCCGAGTCCGCCGCCCTCGCTGCGCTGGACCAGGATCACCGCCACCAGGGCGACGGCGATGAGCAGGTGGATGACGAGGACCACCGTGGCCATGGAGCACTCCCCACCGGACCGGGATCAGCGGCCGGCGCCGCCGGCCTCGTAGATGTGTCGGAACTGCCCGGGATCCAGACTGGCCCCGCCCACCAGCACCCCGTCCACGTCGGGCTGGGCGAGGATGCCGGCGGCGTTGTCGGGCTTGACGGAACCGCCGTAGAGCAGCGCCACCTCCGCCCCGCCGGCGAGCCTGCGGGCCAGTTCGCGCCGGAGCCAGCCGTGGATCTCGCGGATCTCCTCCAGCGTGGGGGTGCGGCCGGTGCCGATGGCCCACACCGGCTCGTAGGCGACCACCAGATCCTCCGGCCCGGCCCCCTCGGGCAGCGAGCCGGCGAGCTGGCGGTCCAGCACCTCGTAGCGGCGGCCGGCCAGATACTCCTCCTCCGTCTCGCCGATGCACAGCACCACCAGCAGTCCGGCGGCCCGGGCGGCGGCCGCCTTGCGGCGGACGAAGTCGTCGCCCTCGCCGAGGCCGTGGCGGCGCTCGGAATGGCCGACGATCACGGCACCGGCACCGGCGTCCCGCAGCATCACCGGCGAGATGCTGCCGGTGAAGGCACCCTCCGGGCGGTCGTGGCAGTCCTGGCCGCCGACCACCACCGGCCGGTCTCCCACCACCTCCACCACCTCCCGCAGCACGGTGAAGGGCGGGAAGACGCCGACGGTCCCGTGGTCGGGACGCGCGAAGGCGGCCACCGCCTCGGCGCGGGCGCGGGAGTCGGCGCGGAGACCGTACATCTTCCAGTTGCCGAAGACGATCGGACGGGCGAGCGGCATGTCCGGGTCCCTCGTCTGGTGGACGGTCCGGGGCCGCCCCGGCCCTATCACAGGGTCTCCCCGGGCGAAAGCGCCGCCGTGGCCGCGGCCGTCCCCCCGCTCCGAGCCTCCGCCAGCAGGCGCGTGAGCGCCTCGCGGCAGCTCCCGCAACCGGCCCCGGCCCCCGTCTCCCGCACCAGCGCCGCCAGCGAGACGGCCCCGGCCGCCAGCGCCGCCCGCACCCGGCTCTCGCGCACGCCGGCGCAGAGACACAGCAGGGGATCCACGTCCTCTCCCACCGGCGGAACACCCGCGAGCAGCGCCCGCCGCAGTCGCGGATCGTCCCAGGGCTGGTCGAAGCGGGCGAGCAGCCAGTCCCGCGGCGGCAGGCGATGGTGGCGGGCCGCGAACAGCACCGCCTCCAGCCGGTCACCGCGCAGCACCGCCACCCGCTGGACCCCGGCATGTGGGTCGGCCAGCTCCAGCCAGGTCCATGCCGGATCGAACCAGGCGGCGAGCCAGGCCCGCCAGTCGTGGGTGGGCGGCTCCCCACCCGCCGCCTCGATGCGCCAGCCGAAGGCGGTGCGGCTGCGCGCCTCGTACGCGCCGCCGAAGTCGAGCGGACGGCGCCCGAGGTAGAAGGCGGACCAGCCGGCGCGGAAGGGTGCGAGGGCGACGGCGGCGGCCTTGAATTCCGGCTCGCCGGAAAGCGGGTCGGTGACCGCCGGCACCAGCGCGTTGACCGAGCCGTGACGGGCGAAGGCCTCGTTCCAGTGCATGGGGACGAAGACGGTGCCGAGGCGCTGATCCGGGGTGCAGCGCACGCGGGCGAGCATCCGTCCCTCACGCCCACGCAGCTCGGCCAGCGCCCCGTCCTCGAGGCCGAGCAGGGCGGCATCGTCCGGATGCACGGCGACGAAGGGCTCGGGCTCCTGCGTGGCGAGCGAGGGGGCGCGGCCGGTGCGGGTGAGGGTGTGCCAGTGGGATGCCGTGCGGCCGGTGAGCAGGCGCAGCGGGCGGGCGGGTTCGGTGGCGGCATGCGGTCCGCGCGGCTGAACCGGCACCAGCCGGGCGCGGCCATCCGGATGGACGAAGCGGCCGTCCTCGAACAGCCGCGCCGTTCCCGAGCCGTCGACGGCGATCGGCCACTGGACCGGCGCCATGGCCTCGAAGGCCTCGCGTTCCATGGCCGCGAGCGGCCCGAGATCGAGGCGCCGGCCGAAGCGCACGGCGAGACGGGTGCTCGCCGCATGTTCCCGGAAGATCTCGAAGGGATGTTCGTAGGGGAAGGCGGCCTCGAAGCCCAGCCGGCGGGCCAGCTGCACGGCCATCCACCAGTCCGGCCGGGCCTCGCCCGGCGGCGTGCGGAAGGCCCGCTGACGCGAGAGGCGACGCTCGGAATTGGTCACCGTGCCCTCCTTCTCGCCCCAGCCGGCGGCCGGCAGGACCAGCGGCGCGCGGCGTGCGGTCTCGCTCTCCGGCGTGATGTCGGCCACCACCCAGAAGGGACAGGCCGCGAGCGCCTCCTCGACCAGACGCCGATCCGGCAGACTCACCAGCGGATTGGTGGCGGCGATCCAGAGAAAGCGGACATCACCCCGGCGCACCGCCTCGAACAGCTCCACCGCGCGCAGGCCCGGTCCCCGCGCCAGACGGTCGGTGCGCCAGAAACCGGCGAGGGCGCGGCGCGCCGCCTCGTCGTCCCAGGGCAGATGGGAGGCGAGCATGGTGGCCAGGGCTCCCACCTCGCGCCCGCCCATGGCGTCGGGCTGGCCGGTCACCGAGAAGCAGCTGGCACCGGGCTGGCCGATGCGGCCGGTGGCGAGATGGAGATCGAGCAGCAGTCCGGCGCGCTCGCTGCCCTGCACCGTCTGGTTGATGCCCTGCGAGAACACCGTGACGGTACGGGACGTGCGGGCGAAATCGCGATAGAAGCGTTCGATCGCCGCCTCGGGCAGGCCGGTGGCGCGCGCCACCGCGGGGATCGAGCCGGCATGGCGACGGGCGAGGGCGAGGGTCTCGAGGAAGCCCTCGGTGTGGGCGGCGACGAACTCCCAGTCCACCCGGTCCTCGCGCTGGAGGAAGGCGAGGAGACCCGCCGCGAGCCAGGCGTCGGTGCCGGGCGCCAGGGGCAGATGCAGGTCCGCGCGGGCGGCACTCTCGCTGCGCCGGGGATCGATCACCACCAGCCGCGGACGTCCGTCGCGGGCGGCGCGGGCATCCTCGATCCGCTGGAACAGCACCGGATGGCAGGCGGCGAGATTGCTGCCCCAGAGCACCACCAGATCGGCCAGCTCCAGATCCTCGTAGCATCCGGGCACCAGGTCCTCGCCGAAGGCGCGCTGATGGGCGACCACCGCCGCGGCCATGCACAGCCGCGAGTTGGTGTCCACGTGCGGCGTGCCGAGGAAGCCCTTGGCCAGCTTGTTGAAGACGTAGTAGTCCTCGATCAGCAGCTGGCCGGAGAGATAGAAGGCCACCGCCTCGGGGCCGTGGCGGCGCAGCACGCCGGCGAGCTCCTCGGCGATCAGATCCAGCGCCTCGTCCCAGGAGACGGGCGCCCCTCGATACAGGGGCGTGGTGAGCCGCGGGCCCGGCAGCGTCTCGGGGAGGGTCGCGCCCTTGACGCAGATGCGCCCGCGATTGGCGGGATGGTCGGGATCGCCCGCGACCCGCACGCCGCCGTCGCGGTCGACCTCCACCACCAGCCCGCAGCCCACGCCGCAGTAGGGACAGGTGGTGCGCACCTTGCGGGCACTCATGGCGCCGTCCCGAGGCCGATCTCGATCCGTCCGTCCACCACCCGCACGGGATAGGTGCGCACCCGACCCTCGTCGGGCGGCACCGCCCGGCCCTCGGCGAGATCGATCACCCAGTCGTGGAGGGGACAGGTCACGCAGTGACCGTGCACGATCCCCTCCGACAGCGGCCCGCCACGGTGCGGGCAGCGGTCCTCCACCGCGAACAGCCGGTCGTCGCCGGTGCGGAAGAGGGCGATCCGGCGATCCCCCACGCGCACGGCGCGGCCCCGGCGGGGCGGCAGGGCCTCGAGCCGGCCCACCGCCACCCAGCGGATCGCGAGCACCGCGGCCGTCATGCCGGGACCTCCGCCAGCGCCCGGAATTCCTCCGCGGGCGCCCGTTCGGCGAGCTCCCGCCAGGGATCGCGCTGTGCCCGCGCCTGCGCCTCGCGGAAGCGCGCGGCCAACGCCCGGCGGCCTTCGGGATCCTCCACGAGGCGGCGCTTCAGCTCGTCGAGGCCGATGCGCTCGATCCAGAAGGCGGTGCGCTCGCCGTAGCGCCCCTCCTCGCGGTAGAGCTGGAGGAAGGCGGCGGCATATTCGAGCACCTCCTCGGCGGTGGCCACCTTGGTCAGCAGCTCGGTGGTCCGCACCTTGACCCCACCATTGCCGCCCACGTGGATCTCCCAGCCGGACTCCACGGCCACCGCGCCGAAGTCCTTGATGGTGGCCTCGGCGCAGTTCCTGGGACAGCCCGAGACGCCCATCTTGACCTTGGCCGGCGTCCAGGCCCCCCAGCACAGCTTCTCGAGGGCGATGCCGAGGGACGTGGAGTCCTGCACGCCGAAGCGGCACCACTCCGAGCCGACGCAGGTCTTCACGGTGCGCACCGCCTTGCCGTAGGCGTGGCCTGAGACGAAACCGGCCGCCGTGAGATCCCGCCAGATGTGCGGCAGATCCTCCTTGCGCACGCCCAGGAGATCGATGCGCTGCCCGCCGGTGATCTTGACCGTCGGCACCCGGTACCTCTCGGCGACCTCCGCGAGGGCGCGGAGCTGCGCGGGCGTGGTGACGCCGCCGAAGATCCGCGGCACCACCGAATAGGTCCCGTCCTTCTGGATGTTGGCGTGCACCCGCTCGTTGACGAAGCGGGAGGCGGGATCGTCGCGGTATTCCTCCGGCCAGGCGACCATCAGGAAGAAGTTGAGCGCCGGGCGGCAGACGCGACAGCCGTCCGGCGTCTTCCACTCGAGGAAGTGCATCACCTCCGGGATGCTCTTCAGGCCCTCGCGGACGATGGTCCGGCGGATGGTGTCCTGGTCGTAGTCGGTGCAGGGACACAGCGGTCGCTCGCCGCGCGGGCGTTCGTAGTGGCCGCCCATGACGTGGGCCAGCAGCGCCTCCACCAGACCCGTGCAGGAGCCGCAGGAGGCCGAGGCCTTGGTGTGGGCGCGCACCTCGTCGAGGGTGAAGAGGCCCTTCTCGGTGATGGCGCGGACGATGGTCCCCTTGCACACGCCGTTGCAGCCGCAGATCTCGGCGTCGTCGGGCAGTCCGGCCACGCGCGCGACCGGGTCGTGGCCGGAATCGCCGAGGCGCACCTGGCCGAACAGCAGCGTCTCGCGCAGGGACGAGACGTCGGTGCCGTCCTGCATGAGCTGGAAGTACCAGCTGCCGTCCACCGTGTCGCCGTAGAGCACGATGCCGATGATACGGTCGTCCTTCAGCACCAGCTTGCGATAGACGCCGGCGCCCGGATCGTGCAGCACCAGGGGCTCGCCGTCGCGGCCGAGGTGATCGCCGGCGGAGAACAGGTCGATGCCGGTGACCTTGAGCTTGGTGGCGGTGACCGAACCCTCGTAGCGCAGGGTGGCGAGCTCGGCGAGCTGGTTGGCCAGCACCCGCGCCTGCTCGAAGAGCGGCGCCACGAGGCCGTAGCAGCGCCCCCGGTGCTGGCAGCACTCGCCCACCGCCCAGATGCGCGGATCGTAGGTCTGGAGGGTGTCGGAGACGACGATGCCGCGTTCGCAATGGAGGCCGGCCTCGCGGGCGAGGGTGGTCTCCGGTCGGATGCCGACCGCCATCACCACCAGATCCGCCGGGATCGTCTCGCCGTCCTCGAAGGCCACCCCTTCGACCCGCCTCTCGCCGAGGATCGCGCGTGTGCGCCGTTCCATCAGGAAACGCAACCCGCGCCCCTCCAGATCCTCCCGCAGCATGCGGGCGGCGATGTCGTCCAGTTGCTGCTCCATGAGGCGGTCCAGGAGATGGACTACCGTCACCTCCATGCCGAGACGCTGCAGCCCGGCGGCCGCCTCGAGACCGAGCAGCCCACCGCCGATCACCACCGCCCGGCCGCCACGTGCGGCCGCGGCGCGCATCCGCTCCACGTCGGCGATGTCGCGGAAGGTCACCACACCCTCGAGGTCGCGGCCGGGGATGGGCAGCACCACCGGTCTCGAGCCGGTGGCCAGCACCAGCCGATCGTAGGGGACCACCGAGCCGTCGGCGCCGTGGACGAGACGCCGCGCGCGGTCGATGCGCGTGGCCCGCACGCCCTTGCGGAAATCGATGCCGCGCTCGGCGTACCAGGCATCGTCCCGGGTGAGGATCTCGGTGATCTCCTGCTCGCCCGCGAGCACCGGCGAGAGCAGGATGCGGTTGTAGGCGGGCCAGGGCTCCTCGCCGAAGAGGACGATGTCGTAGAGATCCGGCGCGAGGCGCAGCAGCTCCTCCAGCAGCCGGTCGGCCACCATGCCGTTGCCGATCACCACGAGGCGGGGACGCGACACGCGGCACACCTCCTTCCGTTGCCCCTCCCGACCACGCAATCGGCGTGCCAGCCCCGCTCGCCCCATTTCCCGCCGAGTCCCGCCGCCGCCATGATGACGTATTGAGCATTTTGCGCCGCGATGCCCATCGAATGGGCAGGCCGGCCCTGCCCGCGCCGGCCACGGCCGCGGAATCCGGCTGGCACGCCGGTTGCATCTCCCGGGGCGGAATCGCGACGCGAGGGAGATCGTCGCCCATGGCCCTGCCCCGCATGCTGGCCCCTCTCGCGGAGGTGCTCGCCGCCCGCGGCCCGCAAGGTCGCGTGCTCCATGCCACCTGGTTCGCCTTCTTCCTCGTCTTCCTCCTCTGGTTCGGCCATGCGCCGCTGCTGCCCGCCATCCGCGCCGAGCTCGGCCTGTCCGATGCGCAGGTGGCGGGTCTCATGGTGCTGAACGTGGCCCTCACCCCCTTCGCCCGGGTCCTGGTGGGGATGCTCACCGACCGCCTCGGGCCCCGGCGCACCTACGCCCTGGTGCTGGTGACGGGAGGACTCCTGACCGTCGCCTTCGCCCTCGCCCGCGACTTCACCATTCTCGCCTCGCTGCGCCTCGCCTCCGGGGTGATCGGCGCCGGCTTCGTGGTGGGCATCCGCATGATCGGCGAATGGTTCCCGCGCGAACGCCTGGGCGTGGCGGAAGGGATCTACGGTGGGTTCGGCAACGCCGGCTCGGCGGCGGGGGCCCTGATCCTGCCCGGCCTCGCCCTCCTCGCCGCGGGCGGCGGCCTCGCCGGCTGGCGGATCGCCCTCGCCGCCGCGGGTCTCGTGGCCATGGCGTACGGCCTCCTGTATCTCTGGCTGGTGCGCGATGCCCCGCGCCCCGGCGGCTTCCGCGCCGCCCGCCGCGCCACCGTGCTGGGGGTGCGGGATGCCACGGATCTGCGCCTCTACACCCTGCTGCTCCTCGGCCTCTATGCGGCGCTGGGGCTGGTGACGTGGCGGCTGACGACACTGGGGCTGCTGTCCCCGACGGCGGCGATCCCCCTCTTGCTCCTCCTCGCCCTCCTCTGGATCCTCGACGTGGCGCGCATCCGCCGGGCCCAGCGACCGGCACCGGGGCGGCCGGCACCGGAGCCCGTGGACATGCGCACCGTGGCCCTGCTGGCGCTGTCCTACGCCGTCTGTTTCGGCTCGGAACTCGCCCTCGTCTCCTTCCTGCCCACCCGTTTCGCCGAAATGTTCGAGCTCTCGCCGGTGGCCGCCGGGGTGCTGGCCGCCGCCTTCGCCCTCGCCAATCCCCTCGGCCGGCCCCTGGGTGGACTGTTCGCCGACCTCGGCGACCGCCGCACCGCCCTCACCCTCATGCTGCTGGGGATCGCCGCCGGCTACGTGCTGCTGGCCCGGCTCGACCCGTCCTGGCCGCCGGTGGTCGCCTGGCTCCTGGTCTTCGGCTGCGCGCTGTGGGTGATGGCGGCGGAGGGGGCCGTCTTCGCCTGGGTTCCGCGTCTCCACCCCCGCGCCACCGGCCGCATCGCCGGACTCGTGGGCGCCTACGGCAACATCGGCGCCGTCGTCTTCCTCGGCCTCTATCCGCTGCTGGGCATGGCCGATCTGCTGCTGGTGATCGCCCTCCTGGCGGCGGCGCTGGTGGCGGTGCTGGTGGGTGGACGCGCAGCCACACCGGCGCCCGCGCCCGCCGGCCGCTGAGACGACGCCCTCAGGCCGCCGCGGTCACCCGCCGGGCGAGCCGCTCCAGCGCATGGCCCAGCGCCAGCGCCCGCTCGTCCGGCAGATCCACCCCCGCCGCCAGCGCCGCCCGATACTGCTCGCGGACCACGTCCAGCTCGGCCCGCAGATCCGCGAGCCGGCGCGGCGCCAGCCGGTCGGCGAGGCCGTCGATCCGCATCTCCAGCTCGGTGAGACGCCGGCGCACCGTCTCCAGCAGTCGCTCGTGGCGGGTCATGACCTTCCCTCCCGTGGGACCCGGCTTTCGAGATGGGCACGGCGTCCGCCGTACGGAAGGGGGACCTGCGCCCACCGGTCGCGCTGGTGGAATTAGAATTCGCTCATATATCCGGGCGCGTGGGATCTTGACCGATATCAAGGACGCCCGCGGAGCCGTGGGGCAGGAGGAGCCGGCCCCACCTCCCCGATCGACGAGGTCGGTCCATGAACGAGACGGCCAGCGCCCTTCGCGAGGATGCGCTTTCGCGCAAGGAACAGAAGGAGACTCCCCTCTACGCCGGACGGATCCGGGTCTATCCCAAGCGGGTCTCCGGCAGCTTCCGTCGGATCAAATGGGCGATCCTGATCGTGCTGCTGGGTCTCTACTACGTGCTGCCCTGGATCCGCTGGGATCGCGGCCCCGGCGTACCGGATCAGGCGGTGCTGGCCGATTTCGTCACCCGAAGAATTTACTTCTTCGGCTTGGAGATCTGGCCCGACGAGATCTATTTCCTCACCGGACTGCTGGTGATCGGTGCCTTCGGACTGTTCCTGGTGACGGCCCTCTTCGGCCGCGTCTGGTGCGGCTTCTTCTGTCCGCAGACGGTGTGGACCGACCTCTTCATGTGGATCGAGCGGCTGGTGGAGGGCGACCGCGCCGAGCGCATCCGTCTCGACAGACAGCCCTGGTCGCCGCGCAAGATCCGTCTCAAGCTGACCAAGCACGTCCTGTGGATCCTCGTCGCCATGGCCACCGGCGGGGCCTGGATCATGTATTTCAACGACGCGCCGACGGTGACGGTGGCGATCCTCACCGGCGAGGCCAGCGTCACCCAGTACTTCTTCTTCGGCCTCTTCACCGCCACCACCTACACCCTCGCCGGCATCGCCCGTGAACAGGTGTGCATCTACATGTGCCCCTGGCCGCGCATCCAGGGCTCGCTGGTGGACGAGGACACCCTCGCCGTCACCTACGAGCGCTGGCGCGGCGAGCCGCGCGGCCCCTTCCGCAAGGGGCAGGACTGGAGCACCCGCGGCGACTGCATCGACTGCCGCCAGTGCGTCGCCGTCTGTCCCATGGGCATCGACATCCGCGACGGCTTCCAGCTCGAGTGCATCGGCTGCGCCCTCTGCATCGACGCCTGCGACCGCGTCATGGACCGCATCGGTCGCCCGCGCGGGCTCATCAGCTACGATTCCGAGCGCAACATCGAGCGCCGGGAACGGGGACTCGCGCCCGAGTTCCGGCTGGTGCGGCCGCGCACCGTCCTCTACGCCTCGGTGCTGGCGGTGGTGGGGGCGCTGATGCTGGGCGCCCTGCTGCTGCGCAGCGACGCCGAGATCAACCTCCTCCACGACCGCAACCCCCTCTACGTGCGCCTCTCCGACGGCGGCATCCGCAACGGCTACACCCTCAAGATCCTCAACAAGCGCCGCGAGACGCGCCACTTCGACCTCACCCTCGGCGGGCTCGAGGGGGCCACCCTCACCCTCCTCGGTCCCACCCGCGTGGAGGGTGAGCGCCTCACCGTCACCGCGCCGCCGGACGGCGTCGGCGAACACCGCATCTTCGTCACCGTGCCGCGGGCGCTTGCCCGGCTGCGGGAGCGGACCATCGTCTTCCGTCTGGAGGACCGGGCCACCGGGCAGGTCTACGAGGCCGAGAGCGTCTTCCGGGGGCCCGGACGATGATCGCAGCGGACGGTCCCGCCATGGCCACGCGACGCCCCGGCTGGTGGATCCCCTGGACCTTCGTCGCCTTCTTCGTGGTGGTCCTGATCGCCAACGGCATCATGATCTGGGTGGCCCTCTCCAGCTGGACCGGCGTGGTCGATCCCCGCTACTACGAGACGGGACTCCGCTACAATCGGCTGATCGAGGCGGCCGAGGCCTCGCGGGCGCTGGGCTGGACCGCCCGCGCCCGTGTCCGGGTGGGGGCCGACCGTCAGGGGCGCATCGTGGTGGAGCTGCGCGACCGCGAGGGCCGGCCGGTGGCCGGTGCCGAGGTGCGCGGCCGGCTGGTGCGTCCCACCCACGAGGGCGAGGACGTCTCGCTGGTCCTCGCCCCGGAGTCCACGGGCCGCTACGTGGCCCGCTTCGTACTCCCGGCCTTCGGCCAGTGGCGGCTGCACCTGCGGGCCCGCCGCGGCGACGATCTCTTCGTCCACGGCGAGCGCCTGTTCCTCGCCCCGTCCTCCTGAGGTCGGCCCATGGCCCGCGCCGAACCCCTCGCCCCGCCCGCCGGCACGCCCGCCATCGCGGGCGGACCGGAGGACGTCACCCCCTTCGTCCGTCGCGAGGCCGACGGCAGCCACCGCCTCCACCTGCTGGTGGAGGGCGTCCACTGCGGCGCCTGCGTGCGCCGGATCGAACGAAGCCTCGCCCGCGAGCCCGAGGTGCTGGAGGCGCGGGTCAATCTCACCACCCGCCGGCTGGTGGTGCGCTGGCAGGGGGAGGCGGCGCGGGCCAACGAGCTGGCCGCCCGGGTGCGGGCGCTGGGCTACGGTGCCGTGCCCTTCGATCCGGAGCGGCTCGCCGCCGGCGAGGCGCGGGAGGCGCGGGAGCTGCTGCGGGCCATGGCGGTGGCGGGCTTCGCCGCCGGCAACATCATGCTGCTGGCGGTCTCGGTGTGGGCGGGCCACGCCAGCGAGGACATGGGACCGGCCACCCGCCAGCTCTTCCACTGGATCGAGGCGCTGCTGGCGCTGCCGGCCGTCGCCTATGCCGGCCGCCCCTTCTTCCGCTCGGCCCTGGCCGCCCTGCGCGCCGGCCACACCAACATGGACGTGCCCATCTCCCTCGCCGTGCTGCTGGCGCCGGCGGTGAGCCTCTTCGAGACCCTGCGGGGCGGGCCCCACGTCTACTTCGACTCCGCCGTCACCCTGCTGTTCTTCCTGCTGGTGGGCCGCTATCTCGACCGCCGCGCCCGCGGCGCCGCCCGCGCCGCCGCCGAACGGCTGCTGGCGCTGCTGCGGGGCACCGTCACCGTGCTGCGCCCCGACGGCACCACCGCCGCCGCCCGCCCCGACCAGCTCGCCCGCGGCGACGAGGTGCTGGTGGCGGTGGGCGAACGGGTGCCGGTGGACGGCGTGGTGGTGCGCGGACGCGGCGGCCTCGACACCTCCCTGCTCACCGGCGAGACGGTGCCGCGGACGGTGACGCCGGGCAGCCGGGTGTATGCCGGCAGCGTCAATCTGGAGGCGCCGCTGGTGGTGCGGGTGGAGGACGCCGGCGAGGGAACGCTGCTGGCCGAGATCGTGCGGCTGATGGAGGCGGTGGAACAGCGCCGCGGGCGCTATGTGGCGCTGGCCGACCGCATCGCCGGCTGGTACGCCCCCGCCGTCCACACCCTGGCCGCCCTCGCCTTCCTCGGCTGGTGGCTGGTGGGCGGGCTGAGCCTCCCCGAGGCCCTGCTGATCGCCACCGCCGTCCTCATCATCACCTGCCCCTGCGCCCTCGGCCTCGCCGTGCCGGCGGTGCAGGTGATCGCCGCCCAGCGGCTCATGCGCCGCGGCATTCTCCTCAAGAGCGCCACCGCCCTCGAGCGCTTCGCCGCCGTGGACACGGTGGTCTTCGACAAGACCGGCACCCTCACCGAGGGACGGCCGGCGCCGCTCGAGGAGGATCTGGCGGTGGCGCACGGGACCCTCCTCGCCGGCCTCGCCCGCGCCTCGCGCCATCCCCTCGCCCGGGCGCTGGCGGCCCGCCTGCCGGCGGCACCGGTCCCCGCGGGCGTGGAGGAGGTGCCGGGCGAGGGCCTGCGTCTCTGCACGCCCGAGGGCGAGTGGCGCCTGGGCCGGCGGACCTTCGTGGCCCCGGACGCTCCGCCCGGCGCGGATCATGTCGGCCCCGAACTGTGGTTCGCCGGCCCCGGCCTCGCCCCGCACCGCATCCGCTTCCGCGACCGGCCGCGGGAGGATGCCGCCCGGGTGGTGCGCGCCCTGCGCGCCCGCGGCCTGCGGCTGCTGCTGCTCTCCGGTGATCGGCGGGAGGCGGTGGCGCGGGTGGCCGGCGAGCTGGGGGTCGACAACTGGCGGGCGGAACTGCGCCCGGACGGGAAGGTCCACGCCCTGGAGGCCCTGCGCCGCGCCGGTGCACGTCCCCTGATGGTGGGTGACGGCCTCAACGACGCCCCGGCCCTCGCCGCCGCCCACGCCTCCCTCTCGCCGGCCGAGGCCGCCGACATCAGCCAGACGGCCGCCGACGCCGTCTTCCAGGGCCGCCGTCTCGCCCCCGTCCTCGAGGTGCTGACGGTGGCCCGGCGGGCGGAACGGCTGGTCCGCCAGAATCTGGTCCTCGCCTTCGCCTACAATGCCGTGGCGGTGCCGCTGGCGCTCGCCGGTCTGGTGACGCCGCTGATCGCGGCGGTGGCCATGAGCGCCAGCTCCCTCACGGTGGTGGGCAACGCCTTCCGCCTCGCCCTCGACGCCCGCGCGTAAACGCTTTCTCAAGGATTCGCCGCTTCGATGGCGCCGGGACCGCGGTGGGAGCGGGCACGTGGCGACGGAGGCAGGGCTCGCACGGGTGCTGAGGGTCCGGGGCGCCCAGGCGCTCTGTGCGCTGGGACCGGTGGCCGAGCCGCCGACGGTGGGCGATCTCGTCACCTTCGCCGGAACGGAGGCGATCCCCGTCGGCATGGTCCACGCCCTCCATCGCCGGCGCGAGGACGACGTCGCCCTCTTCGAGGTGCAGTTGCTGGGCGAGCTGGTGGGCGCACCGCGGCCCCGCTTCCGGCGGGGCGTGCGTCGCCCCCCGGCCCTGGGCGCGGCGGTGCGGCGGGCGCGGCCGGAGGAGGAGCGTACCGTCTATCTGCCGCCGAGCGCGGCGGTGATCGACCTCGGCCACGTCCGCGGGCGGCCCGAGGTCCCCGCCCGGCTCGTGGTGGACGCGCTGCTGGGCAAGCATTTCGCCATCGTGGGCAGCACCGGCTCCGGCAAGTCCACCGTCCTCGCCCGCATCCTCCACGAGCTGCTGGCGGCGTGGCCGGCGGCCCACGTGCTGCTGGTGGACCCCCACGGCGAATACGCCGCCGCCTTCGGCGGGACGGCGCGGGTGCTGGACGTGGACCGTCTCGACCTGCCCCACTGGCTGCTGGGCTTCGAGGAGCTGGCCCGGGTGGTGCTGGGCGAGGGCGCGGAGGAGGCCCGGGCGGAGCGGATCGCCCTCTACGACGCGCTGCTGGCGGCGCGGCGGCGGGGTGCGGCGCTGCTGGCCGACCGCCGCGTCAGCGTCGACACGCCGGTGCCCTATCCCTACTCCTTCCTCGCCGAATGGCTGGAGGAGGCGCGCGGGGCCCTGGAACGCGCCCACGAGCGCTCGGTGCTGGGGCGGCTGATCCAGCGGCTGGAGCTGGCCCGCGGCAATCCCCGCAACGCCTTCCTGTTCCGCGACCTGATCTCGCAGGACCAGCTCCCGGCCCTGCTCGCCCGCATCTTCGCCTTCGAGCCGGGCGGTCCCGCCATCACCGTCCTCGACACCTCCGCCCTGGCGGCGGAGACGGCGGAGGTGGTGGTGGCCACCCTCGCCCGCCTCGCCTTCGAGATCGGCCTCTGGAGCGAGCCGGAGCGGCGCCGACCGCTCCTGTTCGCCTGCGAGGAGGCCCACCGCTACGCGCCGGCCACCCACGCGCAGGGCTTTCCCGCCTGCCGCCGCGCCCTCGAGCGCCTCGCCCGCGAGGGTCGCAAGTACGGGGCCGCCCTCGCCCTGGTCAGCCAGCGACCGGCCGATCTCTCGCCCACCGCCCTCTCCCAGTGCGGGACCATCCTGGCGCTGCGCACCGGCAACGACGTGGACCGGCGCTACATCGAGCGGGCCCTCCCCGACGGCTGCGGCCATCTCGCCGAGGCGCTGCCGGCACTCGCCACCGGCGAGGCGCTGGTGGCCGGGGAGGGGACGCCGGTGCCGGCCATCGTCGCCGTCCGCGATCTCGACGAGGGACGGCGGCCGCGCAGCCGTACCCCCTCCTTCGCCGAGGCCTGGCGGCATCCCTGCGGCGACATCGCCCATCTGGAGGACGTGGTGCGCCGCTGGCGGCGCGGTGGCGGCTGAGCTCACCGGGCGACGCCATCCGCTCCCTCACGCCCCCGGCCGGCGACGCGGGCGGGCCCTTCCCGCCCCGCCGGGATCGCCCAACAGCAGCAGACCGCTTCCCGCCACCACCACCGCCCCGACGACGGTCCAGGGATCGGGCAGATCGCCGAACACCAGCCAGCCGAAGGCCACGGCCCAGATCATCTGGCTGTAGACCAAGGGCGAGAGCCGGGAGGCGGGGGCGAGGGCGAAGGCGCGGATCATGGCGAGGTGGCTCGCGAGGCCGAGCCCGCCCATGAGCGCCATCAGCGCCCATTCCGCCGGCGTCGGCACATGCCAGACTGGCGCCAGAAGGGGCGTGGTGACGGCGGTGCCCACCCAGGCCGAGTGGAACATGGTGGTCTCCGGGGGATCGGACCGTCCCAGCACGCGGGTGGCGAGCTGATAGAGGGCGAAGAAGACGGCCATGGCCAGCGGGGCGAGGGCGGCGACACCGAAGATCCCGCTTCCCGGCCGCAGCACCAGCAGCACACCGGCGAATCCCCCGAGCGCCGCGGCCCAGCGGCGGGCGTCCACCCGCTCGCCCAGAAGCGGCCCCGCCAGCAGCGCCACCAGCACCGGCGAGACGAAGCCCACGGCATAGGTCTCGGCCATGGGGAGCAGGCGCAGGGAGAGGATCATGGCGGCGGTGGCCGCCACCATGGCGAGACCGCGGGCGAGCTGGAGGGCGAGCCGACGGGAGGGAACCAGCGCCCGCCGCCGCAGCCGCAGCAGCGCCAGCAGCGCCAGCAGATTGAAGGCGTAGCGGGCCCAGACCACCTGGACGAGGGGCAGGCCTCCCGTCACCAGCACCTTGCCGGTGCCGTCCATCAGCGTCAGCAGGCCGACACCGGCCACCATCCACGCCATGCCGGCGAGGGGACGGTCGCCGGCATCCACCGCCGGGCGGAAGGCCGTCACGACGCGCCGCTCAGAAGTTGACGCGATCGCCGCCCTTGAGCCGCAGGATGGCGCGGGCCTCGTCCGGGGTGGCCACCTCGAAACCCATCCCTTCGAGGATCTGCCGCACCTGCCGCACCTGTTCGGCATTGCTGATGGCGAGACGGCCGGGGCCGATCCACAGACTGTCCTCCAGTCCCACCCGCACGTTCCCGCCCAAGGCCGCCGCCATGGCGGCGATGCGCATCTGGTGGCGGCCGGCGCCCAGCACCGACCAGCGGTAGGCGTCGCCGAACAGCCGGTCGGCGGTGCGCTTCATGTGCAGCACGTCCTCGGGATGGGTGCCGATGCCGCCGAGGATGCCGAAGACCGACTGGACGAAGAGGGGCGGCTCCACCAGTCCCCGGTCGAGGAAATGGGCGAGATTGTAGAGGTGACCGATGTCGTAGCACTCGAACTCGAAGCGGGTGCCGTTGTCGCGGCAGGTGGCGAGGATGTACTCGATGTCGCGGAAGGTGTTGCGGAACACCAGATCGCGCGAGCGCTCCAGATGCTCCCGTTCCCAGTCGTGACGGAAGTCGCGGTAGCGGGCCAGCATGGGGAACAGCCCGAAGTTCATGGACCCCATGTTGAGGGAGGCCACCTCCGGCGCGAAGACGGCGGCCGGCCGCACCCGCTCCTCCACCGTCATGTGGGGCGCGCCGCCGGTGGTGATGTTGATCACCACGTCCGACCGCTGCCTGATCACCGGCAGGAAGCGGGCGAAGGCCTCGGGCGACTGGTCGGGACGACCCGTCTCGGGATCGCGGGCATGCAGATGGACGATGGCGGCGCCCGCCTCCGCCGCCGCCACCGCCGCGTCGGCGATCTCCTCCGGTGTCACCGGCAGATGGGGCGACATGCTGGGCGTGTGGATGGAGCCGGTGACGGCGCAGGTGATGATGACCTTGCCGCGTGCGGCCATGGTGTCCCTCCCCCGGATCCGCCGCCACTATGACACGCCGTCGCCCGCCGGCCAACGCCGGGAGCCACGGGACGACCGTCGGGGGCCACCTTTCGACGGCGCGTCCGTTGCGGATCCCACGACACCGCTCTTCGGACATGGGCGCAAAACGATTGGACTTTCGTCGAAACGATGGTAAATTGCCGTCACGACCATTGATATTGATTTTTATATCATCAGGAAGATGACAAGGGGCACCAAGCGGATCTGACCACTTTGATAATTTTATTTATCATTGAAATATGAAATTCATATGAGCGTTCAATGACAAATAGATCTATTTTTTAAATATCGAGCAAGACATTCATGATATCATAAAACATGACGAAACCGGAAAGCATGAGAAAAAACATGTTGATGATGATCACCCGAACTCGACCGTCAATGTCAGGAATCCCCTCCCCCGTCCGGTCGATCGACTCGCGAGGGCGGAACGGGCGCGGCCGGCTCCCCGGCCGGCACCACCACCAGACGCGCGCCCTCGGCCCGCACCACCCGCACCCGTGTCCCCGCCGGCAAGTCGGGACCGGTCACCGGCCACAGGGTGTCACCCACGCGGATGCGCCCGCGGCCGCCGCGGATGGCCTCCACCAGCTCGAACGCCTGCCCCACCAGCAGCTCGGCCCGGCGGTTGAGGGGCAGCCGGTCCTCGCCGCGGGCGGGACGGCGGCGCAGGCGCAGGAAGACGGCGAGCGCCCCCAGCGCGAGGCCGGCGAAGACCAGGAGCTGAAGGCTCGGCGAAATCCCCGGCACCAGCCACAGCAGAGCGGCCACCAGCGCGGCGGCGATGCCGAGCCACAGCAGGAAGAAGCCGGGCGCGAACACCTCGGCGATGGCCAGCACCACCGCGAGGACCAGCCAGTGCCAGGGTCCCGGCTCCGGGATCACGCCCCGCCCTCCGGCCCCCACGGTCCCGATCCCGTGGGCGGCACGCTGCCCCGACTCTCCCGCGCCGGTCCCGTGGCCCCGGCCTCCGCTTCGCCGTCCTCGGCCCCGCTTCCGGCGGACGGCGTCGCCCCCGCCTCCGCGGCGGCGGCAGGGGCGGGCGGCGGGGTCGGCCGCGGCGGGGCCAGTCCGTCCCGGGCCAGTTCGGCGATGCCGGCCAGCGCCCCCAGGATGCCGCTCGCCTCCACCGGCAGGATCAGCGTCTTCTGATTGGGGCTCTCGGCGAAGCGCGTGAGCGCATCGAGATATTTCTGGGCGACGTAGTAGTTGAGGGCCGGCCGGCCGTCGGCGGCCGCCGCCCGCGCCAGCCATTCGGTGGCCCGCGCCTCCGCCTCGGCCAACCGCTCCCGCGCCTCGGCGTCGCGGAAGGCGGCCTCGCGCCGTCCCTCCGCCTCCAGGATGGCCGCCTGCTTCTCGCCCTCGGCGCGGAGGATGGCCGCCTCGCGCTCGCCCTCCGCCAGCAGCACCTGGGCCCGCTTGTCACGCTCGGCCTTCATCTGGCGGGCCATGGCCTCCACCAGATCCTGGGGCGGCGAGATGTCCTTGATCTCGATGCGGGTGACCTTGACGCCCCAGGGCCCCGTCGCCTCGTCCACCACCCGCAGCAGCCGGGCGTTGATCTCGTCGCGCTTGGAGAGGGCCTCGTCCAGGTCCATGGATCCCAGCACTGTGCGCAGATTGGTCATGGTGAGATTGACGATGGCCCGCTCCAGATCGGCCACCTCGTAGGCGGCGCGGGCGGCGTCCAGGACCTGGAAGAAGACCACGGCGTCGACGGTGACGAGGGCGTTGTCGCGGGTGATCACCTCCTGCGAGGGGATGTCCAGCACCTGTTCCATCATGTTGAGGCGCCGGCCGATGCGGTCCACCAGCGGCAGGATCAGATTGAGGCCCGGCCGCAGGGTGCGCACGTAGCGGCCGAAGCGTTCCACCGTCCACTCCTCTCCCTGCGGCACCGACTTGATGCCGGCGAACAGCAGCACCAGGAGGAGGACGGCGAGGGCGAGGGCGAAGACCGAGAATCCACCGATCATCGAAACGGCTCCGGGACCCATCGCCCCCGCGCATAGGCCCGCGGCCGTCGCCGCGCAAGCGTCGGCGACCACGATCTCGACGAGGGAGGGCGGCTCGCAGTCCCACCCCGCCTTCGTCGGAGCCTGGCGGCATCCCTGCGGCGACATCGCCCCTCCGGAGGACGTGGTCACCGCTGGCGCCTCGGCGGTGCCCGAGGCGGTGCCGCCTTCCGCGGAACCGGCGAGGGGGCGTGCCCACGCCCGGGGCCCGTCAGCCGTGCCCACGCGCCCCCGATGCGCGCCGATCGCCGCCGGTGACCTCGGCCCCGGTGCAGACGCGATTCGTGGGCACCACGGCGCACCGTGCCTCACCGACATCCGGCACCGTCCCCTACCGGCACGCCCACCGAACGTGCCCCACGGCGCGAGCCGCTCGGCCCGCGCGGCGTTTCTTCTTCACGTGCACGCGACCGCCGCGGCGGCCTCCTTCCGCGACACCTTGACAGCCGGCGGCGGCATGATGCGTATCTTGGTACGCATGATCGGGAAACGGGAGGTCACGCCATGAGCCGGGCCAGACACGGGGATGTTCTCGAGCATGTCTCCACCGCCTTCTGCCGCCCGCACACGGTGCGCGCGGGCCGCTTCGGCCGCCTGTTCCCGGGCCTTCCGCCGCTCTACGTGGACCCGCGCCGGCTGATCGATCTCGGGCGCGCGGGCGGTCCGCTCGATGCCGGCACCAGCCCGCCGACGGCCGGACTCGCCGCGGGCCAGGTGATCTTCGGCCAGTTCGTCGACCACGACATCACCCTCGACGTCACCTCGTCGCTCCGGGCCCGCAATGACCCGGCGGACATCGAGAACGTCCGCACGCCCACGCTCGATCTCGACTGCATCTACGGCGACGGGCCCGAGGCCCATCCCTTCCTGTACGACGGGGCGCGGCTGCTGACCGGCGCGAGTCAGGCGGACCCGGCCGACCCGGACGATCTGCGCCGTCACGACCTGTTGCGGGCGCCGAACGGCACGGCGATCATCGGCGATCCGCGCAACGACGAGAACCGGATCGTTTCGCAGATGCAGCTCGGCATGATCCGCTTCCACAACCGGGTGGTGGATGCGCTCGAAGCGCGCGGGGTGGCCGGCGAGGACCTGTTCGCCGAGGCGCGGCGGATCACCACTTGGCACTATCAGTGGGTGGTGCTGCACGAGTTCCTCCCGCAGGTGTGCGGCAGCTGGATCGTCGCCGACATCCTCGCCAACGGCCGCAGGCTCTACCGGCCGGAGCGGGATGCCGACGGCACGCCCTACATCCCGGTGGAATTCGCGGTGGCCGCCTATCGCTTCGGCCATGCCATGGTGCCCCGGCACGTGCGCGTACGGCCGGGCGGGGCGGAACTCGACCTGTTCGGCGCGGGCGGCCTCGGCCGCGGCTTCGAACCGCTCGCCGATCCCGCCCATGTGGTGGACTGGCGGGCGCTCCTGGGTGACGGCCCGGAGGTCTCGCGCGCCAAGCGGCTGGGTCCCGCCCTCGTGAGCCCGCTGCTCGATCTGCCGTTCCTGCCCGCCGAACTGCCGCCCCACCTGCGTTCGCTGGCGACCCGCAATCTGCTCCGTGCCCAGAGTTTCCTCCTGCCCGCGGGCGAGCAGGTGGCGGCCGCGGCGCAGGCGGCGGGGGTCGACGAGATCCGCCCCTACCAGGTCAACCTGGTGCGCGATCGCGCCCGCGCCCTCGGCCTCGAGTCCGGCACGCCCCTCTGGCTCTACGCGCTGATCGAGGCGGAGGAGATCGGCCGCATGGACGTCGGCACCGGCGGGGCGGCCGTCTTCCGCCCGGGCGAGGGTCTCGGCCCGCTCGCCGGCCGGCTGGTGGCGGAGGTCCTGATCGGCCTGATGGAGCTCGATCCGCGCGCCTTCCTCGGTAGCAACCGCAACTGGACGCCGACCGAGGACCCGATCGAGGGTGGCATCCACGATCTCCTGGGGATCCTCGGCGGTGCGACGGCTTCACCGGTGACGCCGACGGCCGGCGCGACGGCCTACGCCTGATCCCCCCTCGCAGGCCGGGGACGGCTCACGCCCACCGTGGTGGCGCGCGATGTGTCTCGTCGCAACCGTCATCGACCTCCCGACGATGGAGTTGCCGGTGGCTTGTCTGTCTGCCCGGGGGTACGCTCGTCGAGCCGTGTCGGGATCGCGTCCCGTGGCCCGTCGGTTCGGACGTCGTCGGTCGAGCGGACCTCCGACACCGCGTCCTCCTCCCGCCCGTCCAGCGGCACCAGCCGCACCTTCAGCGGATTGGGCGTGAGATCGTACATGGCGCCGCTGCCGGCGTCGATGGCGGCACCGATCAGCCCGCCCAGGATCACGTTGCCGGCCATGCCGGCGGCCCCGGCGCCGGCGATGCGCGGTTTCACCGTGGCCCGCACCGGCTCGTAGCCCTCGCGCAGGATGTCCACCACCACGCTCTCGTCGCGGCGGAGGGTGAGGGCACAGGGCGTGCGGCAGCGCAGACCGTTGGAGAGGATGGCCTCGGCCCCCGGTGGCTCGGTCTCGATCACCAGCACGTCGGTGGTCCCCCGGGTGACGGTGGCACAACCCGCGAGCAGCAGGACGCAGGCGAGGCCCGCGCCGCGCAGGGAAAGGGTCTCGGTCATGGTGCCTCCGCGATGCTCCCGGGCGACAGAATCGGGCGCGGAGGCCGCCGATCCGCCCCGGGCAGGCTTGCCCCCCACCCCGCTCTCGTGGCCCCATGGGCCGGGCGCGAGGGTGCGGTCGGACCCGGGAGAGGACCCATGCGAGCGATCCACGCGATTCGGGCGACGGCGCTGGCGGCGGGACTGGCGGGCGCGAGCGCGGTGGCCGCTCCGGCGCCCGCGGACGTCCTCTTCTGTTCGGAGGCCGAGCGGAGCTGCCGCCCCCTGCCGGAGGAGGCGGCCGCGCCCTTCGTGCGGGCGGTGCGGACGGTGGAGGCGGAACTGCCGGCAGCGCTGCGGGCGCTCCTGGAGCTCGACGCCGGCACCCGGCGTCTGCCCGGGTCCTGGTCCTTCGCCGGGGCCATGGTGCTGGCCGATGCGGCCGAACGGCCCGCCTACATGCTGGCGGGCTGGATGGAGGCGGACGAGCTGGCGGAGGTCCGCATCGCCGCCCTCTTCACCCTGTTCCGGGAGAGGGACGGGCGCTTCCGCCCGCGACTGATCGCCACCTTTCCGCGGGGACCCGACGACATGCCGCGCTGGCCGTCCCGGATCGACGCCGCCGCCCTCTACGGGGCGAAGGGGCCGGCGATCCTCCACCTGCGCCTGGACAGCGGCGGCGCCGAGACCCTGCTCGCCGTGGCCGACCATCTGGTGGAATTCGCGCCCTGGCCCCGGATCACGGACCTCGGCCGACTCGGCTATGTCATGGGGACCCTCCACGATCTGGACGACCGGCCGCCGCCGGAGCTGGTCTTCCTCGATGCCCGCTGGGCCCAGTACTACGACGACCGTCTGGATGCGGGTCCGTGGGTGCCAATGGTGAGCACGGTGGAGGACGGCCGGCTGGTGCCCGCCTGCGACCGCCATCCCGACCTCTACCGCCGACGCCTCGACGAGCTGGAAGCGGAGATCCGCCGCGGCCTCGCCGATCCGGCGTCGATCCTGGAGGAGGCGACGGCATCCGATCCGCTGCCCCCGTCCCTCCCCCTCCGGGCGCGGGCGGTGGTGGCGGAGCGGATCACCGAGCGCCTGCTGACGGCCTTACAGGTGGGATGGATCGCGGAGGCCGAGGCCGATCGGCGCCGTCTCGAGACGTTCCTGCGGAACGGAAGCGCCGGCGAGCGGGCGCTGGTGGCGCGGATCCGGGCGGATCTGCAGCCGGTGATGGAGGCCGCCCGGGCCCGGACCCCCTGCCGTCTGCACGGCGTCGAGGTGGGCGACGTCACCTCGCGGGTCCTCTACGCCGAGATCCCGCCCGCGCCCGCCGGCCCGTCCCCGGCGCCCGGAAGCGGAGATCCGTGAGCGCGCGAAGCGCGGGCGTCGGTCCCTCGATCCGCGGTGTCGTGCGGCGCCGGTACGATCCGCGGTCGGGGACGATCGACGAAAAGGGGCCGTCCCGTCCGGGACGGCCCCCTCCCTACGGGCGGCGTCTCACCACCAGTGGAGATCGAAGCGGTCCAGGTTCATCACCTTGGTCCAGGCGGCCACGAAATCGCGCACGAACTTCTCGCGATTGTCGTCCTGGGCGTAGAACTCCGCCTGCGCCCGGAGCTGGGAATTGGCGCCGAAGACCAGGTCCACCCGCGTCGCCGTCCAGCGCCGTTCGCCGCTGGCCCGGTCCACGCCCTCGAACAGCCGGCCGTCGCCGTCGAGGGGTCGCCACTCGGTGCCCATGTCGGTGAGATTCACGAAGAAGTCGTTGGTGAGGGTGCCGGGGCGGTCGGTGAAGACGCCGTGGCGGCTGCCCCCGTGGTTGGCCCCCAGCACCCGCAGACCGCCGACCAGCACCGTCATCTCCGGGACGGTCAGGGTGAGGAGCTGCGCCCGGTCGATCAGCAGATGTTCCGGCGGCAGATGCTCGCAGCCCGTGCGCACGTAGTTGCGGAAGCCGCAGGCGACGGGCTCGAGATAGGAGAAGGACTCCACGTCCGTCATCTCCGGGGTGGCGTCGGTGCGCCCGGGCGCGAAGGGCACCTCCACCGCGAAACCGGCCCGCCGGGCCGCCTCCTCCACCGCCGCGGTGCCGCCGAGGACGACGAGATCGGCGAGGGAGACGCGCTTGCCGTCACGGGCCCGCCCGTCGAACTCGCGCTTGATCTCCTCCAGCACCCCCAGCACCCGCTGCAGCCGCTCCGGCTCGTTCACCTCCCAGTCCTTCTGGGGGGCGAGACGGATGCGGGCGCCGTTGGCACCGCCGCGGCGGTCGGAGGCCCGGAAGGTGGAGGCCGCCGACCAGGCCACGTAGACGAGATCGGCGAGATCGAGACCGGAGCCGAGGATCCGCGTCTTGAGGGCGGCCACGTCGTCGGCGTCCACCAGCGGATGGTCCACCGGCGGCAGCGGATCCTGCCAGATCAGATCCTCCTCCGGCACCTCGGGGCCGAGATAGCGGGACTTGGGCCCCATGTCGCGATGGGTGAGCTTGAACCAGGCGCGGGCGAAGGCGTCGGCCAGTTCCTCGGGATGGTCGCGGAAGCGGCGGGCGATGGGGGCGTAGACGGGATCCATCCGCAGGGCGAGGTCGGTGGTGAGCATCACCGGCGGATGCTTCTTCGCGGGATCGAAGGGATCCGGGACCATGTCCCCGGGTTCCGGATCGACCGCCACCCACTGCCAGCAGCCGCCGGGACTCTTCTCGAGGGTCCATTCGTACTTGAAGAGGAGTTCGAGGAAGGTGTTGTCCCAGCGGGTGGGCGTGGGCGTCCAGGCCCCCTCGAGACCGCTGGTGATGGTGTCGGGCCCCTTGCCGCTCCGATAGCGGCTCTTCCAGCCGAGTCCCATCTCCTCCAGCGGGGCCGCCTCGGGCTCCGGCCCGAGCTCGCTCTGGGGCGCGGCGCCGTGGGTCTTGCCGAAGGTGTGGCCGCCGGCGATGAGGGCCACCGTCTCCTCGTCGTTCATGCCCATGCGCTGGAAGCTCTGGCGGATGAACCTGGCCGATTCCAGCACCTTGGGCTCGCCGCCCGGTCCCTCGGGATTGACGTAGATGAGGCCCATGTGATCGGCGGCCAGCGGCTTCTGCAGCTCGATGCCGGCGTGGCGTTCGTCACCGAGCCATTCCTTCTCGGGACCCCAGTAGACGTCCTCCTCCGGCTCCCAGATGTCCACCCGTCCGGCGCCGAAGCCGAAGGTCTTGAAGCCCATGGACTCGAGGGCGACGTTGCCGGCGAGGATGATGAGATCGGCCCAGGAGATGGCGTTGCCGTACTTCTTCTTGATGGGCCACAGGAGCCGACGCGCCTTGTCGAGATTGATGTTGTCGGGCCAGCTGTTGAGCGGCGCGAAGCACTGGTTGTTGGTCGCGGCACCGCCGCGTCCGTCGAAGACCCGGTAGGTGCCGGCCGCGTGCCAGGCCATGCGGATCATGAGCGGGCCATAGTGGCCGTAGTCCGCCGGCCACCAGGGCTGGGACTCGGTCATCAGCCGCCGGAGGTCCTCCTTGAGGGCGAAATAGTCCAGTTTGGAAAATTCCTTAGAATAATTATAATCTTTTCCCCAGGGCGCGAGCCCCGGCGGATTCTGATGGAGAATCCTGAGATTCAACTGGTTGGGCCACCAGTTGCGGACGGACGATCCGCCAACCCTTGTGTGAGCGAGCGCCTGCTCGCTCATCGGGCACTTGCTGACGTCGTTCATGATCTTCCCCTCCTCTTTTCCCTTGCCCCGGAACCTCCCCGGTTGCCCGGCAGACTCTCGTCATGGCCGGTGGTTTGTCAAGGGGACACTTTTCGATCATGAAGTATTTTTCATCCACGCCGACGATGCGCCGGCGCGCCCTCCGGGGTGCGGCCCTCGTCCCTCACCGGAGCCGGAAGCCATGCCCGTGAGCCGGCGAACTCTCGGCATCGGTCGAGGAGACGTCCGTTCCCGCCCACCGGCGAACGCGCCCCTCCGTGAGACGGGCGGCCACCGGATGTGCAACGGGGCGGATCGGCACCCGTTCGAAAGCCCAGGGGTCGAACGCGGACGACCACCGGATCCATGGCCCGCCTCCGGCCGAGAATCCCGCGGATCCGCGAGCGTGTCCGGTGGGCTCCAGGTCACCATGCGTGCGGAGCGGACGAAACGGGACCGGAAGGGCGTGCCCTTTCCGCCGAAGTCTGCTCCTCCCCGAACGGACCGACGGCATCGAAGCCCCGATCGCACCCGAGCGGGCACGGCGGATACCGGCATCCGGATGCGCGAGATCGGGAGAGAGGCATCCGCGGTGCGGATCTCCGTCGAAGCCTCGTCGCGCCGCGGATCGGAGACCCTCTCCCCACCTGTCCAGGACGAACGATCCGGCGCCCCCGTGTCCCGCGCGCCATGTCGCGCGATCGCGACGGACGAACCGCCGCGGGTCCGCGCCACGGTTAACGGAATTGCAGGAAAGATGCCCTATATGGCGGGGCGACGGGACGGAGCGGAGCCATGGCCATCCACTATCACCGGGGCGACCTGCCCGACGACGTGGATTTCGGTCCGGTGGTGGCGGTCGACACCGAGACCATGGGGCTCGATCCCCATCGCGACCGCCTGTGCGTCGTCCAGCTCTCCGCCGGCGACGGCGACGCCCATCTCGTCCACTTTCCCGACCGTCGCTATCACGCGCCCAATCTCGCCCGCATCCTCGGCGATCCCGCCCGCCTCAAGATCTTCCACTACGCCCGCTTCGACATCGCCGTGCTCGAACACTACCTCGGCATCCGCTGCGAGCCGGTCTGGTGCACCAAGATCGCCTCCAGGCTCGTGCGCACCTACACCGATCGCCACGGACTCCGGGACCTCTGCCGCGAGCTCCTGGGCGTGGAGCTGGCCAAGGAACAGCAGAGCTCCGACTGGGGCGCGCCGGAGCTGAGCGAGGCCCAGCGGCTCTACGCCGCCAACGACGTGCTCCATCTCCACGCCCTCAAGGCGCGTCTCGAGGCCATGCTCGTCCGCGAGGGGCGCCGCGAGCTCGCCGCCGCCTGCTTCGCCTTCCTGCCCACCCGCGCCAGGCTCGATCTCGCCGGCTGGGCCGATGTCGACGTCTTCGCCCACTGAGGGAGGTGGCGTTGACGCCCCCGGAACCGCTTCTCATACTCGCCGCGATACCACCGGGGTACGAGGATACGCCGGGTCGGAGGTCACCGCCCATGGCACACGCCCGGACCACCACCGTCACCGACGTGGACCGGCTCGATCCCCGCGCCCGCGAGGCCATCGCCTCGGCCCGGCGGGTGCTGCACGCCGAGGCGCGGGCGTTGGAGGCGGTGGCCGAGCGCATCGGTCCCGGGTTCGCCGAGGCGGTGGATCTGCTGGCGGCGCTGCCGGGGCGGGTGGTGGTCACCGGCATGGGCAAGAGCGGCCACGTGGCGCGCAAGATCGCCGCCACCCTCGCCTCCACCGGCACCCCCGCCCTCTACGTCCATCCCGCCGAGGCCAGCCACGGCGATCTCGGCATGATCACCCGCGCCGACGCCGTCCTCGCCTTCTCCAATTCCGGCGAGACGGCGGAGCTGCGCGACATCACCCTCTACAGCCGCCGCTTCCGGATCCCGCTGGTGGCGGTGGTGGGACGGCCCGAGAGCACCCTCGCCCAGAACGCCGACGTGGTGCTGCCGCTGCCGCCGCTGGAGGAGGCCTGTCCCCTCGGCCTCGCGCCCACCACCTCCACCACCGCCATGCTCGCCCTCGGTGACGCCCTCGCCGTGGCGCTCCTGGAGCGCAAGGGCTTCACCCCGGGCCAGTTCGCCGAATTCCATCCCGGCGGCAAGCTCGGGGCCCGCCTCATGCGGGTGGAGCAGCTCATGCGCCGGGACGAGGAACTGCCCCTCGTCGCCCTCGACACCCCCATGCGCGAGGCGGTCTTGGAGATGACCCGCAAGTGTCTCGGCTGCGTGGGCATCGTCGACGGGGAGGGGCGGCTCGTGGGCATCGTCACCGACGGCGATCTGCGCCGCCACATGGGCCCCGACCTCCTGGAGCGGCGGGCCCGCGAGATCATGACTCCACGCCCCCGCACCATCGGCCCGCGGGCGCTCGCCGTGGAGGCGCTGGGGCTCATGAACCGCTGTGCCATCACCGTCCTCTTCGTGGTGGAGGGCGACCGTCCGATAGGAGCCATCCATGTCCACGACTGTCTGCGCGCCGGCATCGCGTGAGCCGCGCCGGAGCTTCGCGGGAGTCCTCCTCGGCCTGCTGATCCTGTCCGGACCGGCCCCGGCCCGCGCCCAGGGGCTCGCCGACCAGGACGCCAGCGAGCCCATCGAGGTGGTGGCGGACGAACTCCGGGTCGATCAGACCCGCAATCTCGCCGTCTTCCGCGGCAACGTCGAGGCCACCCAGGGCACCCTCGTCCTGCGGGCCGACGAGATCCAGGTCTCCTACGACCTGGAGAGCGAGGGGGGGCAGACCATCCGCCGCATCGAGGCCCGCGGGAACGTGATCCTCTCCTCGCCCGAGGAGACGGCCGAGGCCGAGGCGGGGATCTACGACGTCACCGCCGGGCGCATCGTGCTCACCGGCGAGGTGGTGCTCACCCGCCGCGACAATGTGGTGCGTGGCCGGCGGCTGGTGGTGGACCTGCGCCGTCACACCGCCACCGTCGAGGGCGGCGGCGAGCGGGTGCGGGCGGTGTTCCGTCCCGAGGAGCTCCGCCCCGCCGGGGACGGTGACGGGGAGCAGGCGCCGGCCGGCGACGGGGGAGGAGCCGATCGGTGAGCGCCCTCGCCCTCGATCACGGCCGGCAGGAGACGGCGGTGGCGACCGCGGCCGCCGGGGCCGCCCTCGAGGCGCGGGGTCTCGAGAAGTCCTTCGGTGAACGGCGGGTGCTGCGCGGGGTCTCCATCCGCGTCGCGCCGGGCGAGGTGGTCGGTCTCCTCGGCCCCAACGGCGCCGGCAAGACCACCACCTTCTACATCGTGAGCGGTCTGGTGGCCCCGGATGCCGGCGAGGTGCGGGTGGACGAGGTGGACGTCACCCGCCTGCCCATGCATCGCCGTGCCCGTCTTGGCGTCGGCTATCTGCCGCAGGAGGCCTCCATCTTCCGGGGCCTCGACGTGGAGGGCAACATCCGGGCCATCGCCGAGATCGCCGCGCCCGACCGGGCCGAGGCGGAGGCGCGGGTGGAACGTCTCCTCGAGGAGTTCGGCCTCGTCCACCTCCGCCACAGTCCCGCCCTCGCCCTCTCCGGTGGCGAGCGGCGGCGGGTGGAGATCGCCCGCGCGCTGGCCGCCGAGCCCCGCTATCTGCTGCTGGACGAGCCGCTCGCCGGCATCGACCCCCTCACCGTGGGCGAGATCCGCGACCTCGTCGCCCGCCTGCGCGAGCTCGGCATCGGTGTCCTCATCACCGATCACAATGTGCGCGACGCCTTCCGCATGATCGACCGCGCCTACATCCTCCACGACGGACGGGTGCTGCGTGAGGGGACGCCGCGGGAGATCGCCGAGGATCCCGCGGTGCGGCGGGTCTACCTCGGCGAGTCCTTCGCCTGGTGACGGCGGCCATGGCGCAGGCGCCCATCCTCGGCCTCGAGGCCCGCCAGACCCTCCAGCTCACGCCCCAGCTCAAGCTGGCCATCCGCATCCTCCAGCTCCCCCACCACGAGCTGGAGGCCGAACTGCGCCGGGCCGCCGAGGAGAACCCCTTCCTGCGGGTGGAATTCCGCGAGCCCCGGGCCGCCCTCACCGCTCCGGAACGTCCGGTCGCACCCGAGGACCCGGACGGCTGGACGGCGCCGGAGCCGCCACCCGCCGCCGACTGGTCGCTGGGCCCCGCCGGATCCCGCGCCGGGGACGGCGACGGTCTGCCGGATCCGGTGGAGCGGCTGAGCCGTCCGCCCGATCTGCGCGACTGGCTGCGCCTGCAGCTCGCCGTCGACGTGGCCGAGCCGGCGGTGCGCGATCTCGCCCTGGAGCTGGCCGACCTCGTGGACGACGACGGCTATCTGCGCCCGGACGACGGAGAGCTCGCCGCCATGCTGGGACGCACACCGGCCGAGGTGGCGGCGGCCCGCCGCCGCCTGCAGGCGTGCGAGCCCGTCGGCGTGGGTGCGCGCGATCTCGCCGAGTGCCTGGCCCTGCAGTTGCGGGAACGGGGCGAGTGGGACGCCCTCTGGGAGGGGCTGCTGGCCCGCCTCGATCTGGTGGCCCGCGGCGATCGCGCCCGTCTCGCCCGCGAGCTCGGCGTCGAAGCGGAACGGCTCGCCCCGAGACTCGAGCGCCTGCGCCGGTTGGAGCCGCGGCCCGGCGCCGCCTTCGGCGGCGAGACGGCGACGCCGCTCCTGCCGGATCTGCTGGTGCGACGGGTGCGCGGACGCTGGCGGGTGGAGATGAACACGGCGCTGCTGCCGCGGGTGTTGGTGGACCGCGCCTTCTGGGCCGAGCTGGGCTCGCGCGTCCGCGACCGCGGGGAGCGGCGCTATCTCACGGAACGGCTCCAGGATGCGCGCGGCCTCGCCCGCGCCGTCGCCCAGCGGACCCGCACCCTGCTCAGGGTCGGCCGCGCCGTCTTCCGCCACCAGCGCGCCTTTCTGGAGGCGGGCCCCGGCGCCCTGCGCCCCCTCACCCTGCGGGAGGTGGCCGAGGAGCTGGGCATCCACGAGAGCACGGTGAGCCGGGCGGTGGCCGGCAAGGCGGTGGAGACCCCCTTCGGGGTGCTGCCGCTGCGCTACTTCTTCACCGCCGCCCTCGCCGATCATCGCGGCGAGGCCACCGTCGCCGCCGAGGCGGTGCGCCGCCGCATCCGCGAGCTCATCGCCCGCGAGGATCCGGCCCGTCCCCTCTCGGACGAGCGCATCGCCCGCCTGCTCGCCGCCGAGGGCGTGCGGGTGGCCCGCCGGACCGTGGCCAAGTACCGCGAGGCCCTGGGCATCCCCGGCTCCGCCGCCCGCCGCCGTGGCTGAGGCACCGCCGCCCGCCTCTGGCCGTCCTCCCCGCGCGATGCTAGGGTGCCCGGGCGCAGCGGGGGAGGAGACGTGCACGGACTGCTGCCGGAGGACGCGGCGCGGGCGCGGCTGGTGGGACGCGTCTGGCGGGCCGATCTCGGCTGCGTCGCCGTGATCGCCGTGCGCGACGGGCGTGCGGTGGACATCGGCGCCACCGTGCCCACCATCGCCGATCTGCTGCGCCATCCCGATCCGCTGGCGCTGGTGGACGGTGCCGGGGGCGAGGATCTGGGTCCGGTGGAGGCACTGCTGGCGCCGCCCGATCTCGCCCGGCCACGATCCCCCCGCAACTGCCTCCTCGCCCCCGTGGATCTCCAGCCGGTCCGGGCCTGCGGCGTCACCTTCACCCGTAGCCTGCTGGAGCGGGTGGTGGACGAACGCAGCCGCGGCGATCCGGCGCGGGCAGCGGCACTGCGGGCGGAGCTGGAGACGCTGCTGGGCGGGACCCTCGCCGAGGTGCGCCCGGGTTCGCCGGAGGCGCTGGCGGTCCGCGAGCGCCTGCGGCGCGAGGGGCTGTGGTCGCAGTATCTGGAGGTGGGACTGGGCCCCGATGCCGAGGTCTTCACCAAGGCGCCGCCCCTCGCGGCGGTGGGGCCGGGTGCCTGGGTGGGCGTGCGTCCGGATTCCGCCTGGAACAACCCCGAGCCGGAGGTGGTGCTGGCCATCGCTCCCGACGGCCGGCCGGTGGCCGCCACCCTCGGCAACGACGTCAATCTCCGCGACTTCGAGGGCCGCTCGGCCCTGCTGCTGGGCAAGGCCAAGGACAACGACGGCGCCTGCGCGGTGGGGCCCTTCCTGCGCCTGTTCGACGACGGCTTCCGCTTCGACGCGGAGCTGATGGCGGTGGAGGTGGAGCTCCTGGTGGAGGGGGAGGACGGCTTCCGTCTCCGCGACCGCCACGCCCTCGCCGCCATCGGCCGCCCGCCCGCCGAACTCGTCGCCCAGGCCGTCGCCCATCACGGCTATCCCGACGGGCTGGTCCTGTTCCTCGGCACCATGTTCGCGCCGGTGCAGGACCGCGATGCGCCGGGGATGGGCTTCACCCACCGGCCGGGCGACCGGGTGCGCATCGCGAGCCCCCGGCTCGGCACCCTCGAGAACCGGGTCGGCCTCACCGGCCGCATCCCCTCTTGGTCCTACGGGATCCGGGATCTGGTGGGCGACCTCGCCCGCCGTGGCCGGCTGTGAGGCCGGGCACGCGCGGAGCGCCCGCGGGCTCCCTTGACGCCGCCCCGGACGCGCCGATTTCCGCTCCCGGCGGGAGGATCCCATGCTCGTCTGCTGGTACCATCCCTCGGCCCTCGACCATCACACCGGCCGCGGGCATCCGGAGCGGCCGGAGCGGCTCCTGGCCATCCGCGAGCGCCTCGCCCGCGATCCCGTGCCGGGCCTGGTCTGGCGCGAGCCGCCCCGCGCCACCCTCGACCAGCTCGCCCGCGCCCACGACCGCGACCACGTCGAACGGGTGCGGGCGGCGATCCCGCGGGAGGGACTGGCCGCCCTCGATCCGGACACCGTCGTCTCGCCGGGGAGCTGGGAGGCGGCCCTGCGCAGCGCCGGCGCCGCGGTGGCGGCGGTGGACGCGGTGATGGGCGGCGAGACGCGGCGGAGCTTCTCCTGCATGCGCCCGCCGGGCCATCATGCCGAGCGGCGCCGGGCCATGGGCTTCTGCCTGTTCGACAATGTGGCGGTGGGCGCCCTCCACGCCCGCCACCTCCACGGCGTGCGCCGCATCGCCATCTTCGACTTCGACGTCCACCACGGCAACGGCACCCAGGACATCTTCCGGGACGATCCGGACACCCTCTACTGCTCCACCCACCAGTGGCCCCTCTATCCGGGCACCGGCCGCGAGGACGAGACGGGCGTCGCCGGCAACCTCCTCAATCGCACCTTCCCGCCGGGGACCGACGGCGCCCGCTGGCGGCGGGTGGTGGAACGGGACATGCTGCCGGTGGTGGACGCCTTCCGCCCGCAACTGGTGATGATCTCCGCCGGCTTCGATGCCCACCGCCGCGACCCGTTGGCGGGCCTGCTCCTGGAGGAGGCGGACTTCGCCTGGATCACGGCGCGGCTGGTGGAGATCGCCGAGCGCCACGCCGGCGGGCGTGTGGTCTCGGTGCTGGAGGGGGGCTACGATCTGGAGGCGCTGGCCGCGAGCGTGCGCGCCCATCTCGCGGCCCTCGGCGAAGGCGCGGAGGAGGACGGAGAGCGGTGAACGAGGCGGAGACCGCGGCCGTGACCGCACGGCCGGTGAGCGAGATGAGCTTCGAGGAGGCGCTGGAGGAGCTGGAGCGCATCGTCCAGGAGCTGGAGCGCGGCCAGCTCGATCTCGAGCGGGCCATCGCCGCCTACGAGCGGGGCACCGCCCTGCGCCGTCACTGCGAGGCCAAACTGCGCGAGGCGCGGCTGCGGGTGGAGCGGCTCACCTTCGACGCCGAGGGTCGTCCCACGGGCGCCGAACCCTTCGAGCCCGAGGGATGAGCGGGGAGCTCGCCGCCCGCTGGACGGCGCTGCGGGCGGAGGTCGAGGGCGAGCTCGACGCCCTGCTGGCGCCGGTGGCCGCCGATCTGGAACCGCTGCGGGCGGCCATGCGCCATGCCACCCTCGGCGGCGGCAAGCGGGTGCGGGCGCTGCTCGTGGAACTCGCCGGTGCGGGCCTCGGCGTCGCGCCGCGGGTGCGCCTGCGCATCGGCGCCGCGGTCGAGCTGATCCACGCCTATTCGCTGGTCCACGACGATCTGCCGGCCATGGACGATGCGGCACTGCGCCGCGGTCGTCCCACCGTCCACCGCGCCTTCGGGGAGGACGTGGCCATCCTCGCCGGCGACGCCCTCCAGGCCCTCGCCTTCGAGGCGCTGGCCCGTGACGACTGGCCGGTGCCGGGGGAGATCCGGGCGCGGCTGGTGGCCGATCTCGCCCGCGCCGCGGGCCTCTCCGGCATGTGCGGCGGTCAGTATCTGGACCTGCACCCGGCCGGGCGCGACGCTGCCGCCGTGGAGCGGCTGCAGGGTCTCAAGACCGGGGCCCTCTTCCGCTTCTGTCTGGAAGCGCCGGCCACCGTCGCCGGCGCGCCGGCAGCGGTGCGGGCGGCGTTGCGGCGCTATGCCGACGCCTTCGGTCTCGCCTTCCAGATCACGGACGATCTCCTGGACCTCGCCGCGAGCCCGACCGAGGCGGGCAAGGACACGGGCCGCGACGCCGCCCTCGGCCGGGCGACGCTGGTGGCGTCGGGCGGGGTGGCCGGCGCACGGGCCCGTCTCGCGGCCCTGCGGGACGAAGTCCTGGCCGCCCTTGCCGGGCTTCCCTTCGCGACGACATGGCTGTTGGAGCTGTTCGACTCCCTGCGCGAGCGCCGGCGATGAGCGACCGCACCGTCCACCGCACGCCCAAGCCCCTTCTGGACCGCATCCGCGAGCCCGCCGATCTGCGGCGGCTGCCGCGGTCCGAGCTGCCGCGCCTCGCCGAGGAACTGCGGCGCGAGACCATCGAGGTGGTCTCCGTGACCGGCGGCCATCTCGGCGCCGGCCTCGGCGTGGTGGAGCTCACCATCGCCCTCCACTACGTCTTCGACACCCCCCGCGACCGGCTCGTCTGGGACGTGGGCCACCAGGCCTATCCCCACAAGATCCTCACCGGCCGCCGCCATCTCATGCACACCCTGCGCCAGGAGGGCGGTCTCTCCGGCTTCACCCGCCGCAGCGAGAGCGTCTACGACCCCTTCGGCGCCGGCCACAGTTCCACCTCCATCTCCGCGGGTCTCGGCATGGCCGAGGCGGCCCGCCATCTCGGGGTGGAGCGGCGGGTGGTGTGCGTCATCGGCGACGGCGCCATGAGCGCCGGCATGGCCTACGAGGCCATGAACAATGCCGGGGCCATGCGCACCCGCCTCGTGGTCGTCCTCAACGACAACGACATGTCCATCGCCCCCGCCGTGGGGGCCATGAGCGCCTATCTGTCGCGGGTGGTGAGTTCCGGCACCTTCCGCAGCCTGCGCGACGCCGCCAAGCAGTTCACCCGCCGTCTGCCGCGGGCGCTGCGGGAGGCGGCGGAGCGGGCGGAGGAATATGCCCGCGGACTGGTGACCGGGGGCACCCTCTTCGAGGAGCTGGGCTTCTACTACATCGGCCCCATCGACGGCCACGACCTCGACCATCTGCTGCCGGTGCTGGAGAACGTGCGCGACTATCCCGGCGACAAGCCGGTGCTCGTGCACGTGGTGACCAGGAAGGGCAAGGGCTATCCGCCGGCCGAGTCCTCGGCCGACAAGTACCATGGCGTGGTGCGCTTCGACGTGGCCACCGGCCGCCAGTTCAAGGCCGCCGCCCGGGCGCCGAGCTGGACCTCGGTGTTCGCCTCGGCCCTGATCGAGGAGGCGCGGCGCGATTCCCGCATCGTCGCCATCACCGCCGCCATGCCCTCCGGCACCGGCCTCGACCGCTTCCGCGAGGCCTTTCCCGACCGCTGCTACGACGTGGGCATCGCCGAACAGCACGCCGTCACCTTCGCCGCCGGCCTCGCCGCCGAAGGCATGAAACCCTTCTGCGCCATCTATTCCACCTTCCTCCAGCGGGCCTACGATCAGATCGTCCACGACGTGGTCCTGCAGCGCCTGCCGGTGCGTTTCGCCCTCGACCGCGCCGGCTTCGTCGGCGCCGACGGTGCCACCCACCAGGGACTCTACGACATCGCCTATCTCGGCACGCTGCCGGGCATGGTGCTGATGGCCCCGGCCGACGAGGCGGAGCTGGTCCACATGGTGGCCACCGCCGCCGCCTGGGACGAGGGCCCCATCGCCTTCCGCTATCCCCGCGGCGAGGCACTCGGCGTACCCCGGCCCGAGCGCGGCCGGCCGCTCGAGATCGGCCGCGGCCGGATCCTGCGCGAGGGCACGCGGGTGGCCATCCTCTCCTACGGCAGCCGTCTGCGGGACGTCCTCGCCGCCGCCGACGTCCTGGCCGGGGACGGCATCGCCACCACGGTGGCGGACGCCCGCTTCGCCAAGCCCCTCGACCGGGCGCTGATCCTGCGCCTCGCCCGCGAGCATGAGGTGCTGGTGACGGTGGAGGAGGGAGCCATCGGCGGCTTCGCCGCCCAGGTGCAGCAGCTCCTGTTCGAGGCGGGCGTGTTCGACCGCGGCCGGCTCCGCTTCCGCAGCCTGCTGGTGCCGGATCGCATCTTCGAGCACGCGAGTCCGGAGGCCCAGCTCCGCGCCGCCGGACTCGACGCCGAGGGGATCCGTCGCCGGATCCTGGCGCTGGTGGATCCGGACGCCGCGGCCGCCCATATGCAGACGCCGGAGACCGCCGTGCGACGCTGACCGTCGCTCCGCCCTTGTCCCGGATCCGTCTCGATCAGCTCCTCGTCGATCGCGGCCTCGTCGAGACCCGCAGCCGCGCCCGCGCGCTGGTGATGGAAGGGCGCGTGTTCTCGGGCGAGCGGCGGCTGGACAAGCCGGGCATGGCGGTGCCCCCGGATCTGCCGCTGGAGGTGCGCGCGCCGCGCCGCTGGGTCTCCCGCGGCGGCGACAAGCTGGCCCACGCCCTCGAGGTGTTCGGTCTCGATCCGTCCGGCCGCATCGCCCTCGACGTGGGCGCCTCCACCGGCGGTTTCACCGACGTGCTGCTGCAGCACGGTGCCCGGCGCGTCTACGCGGTGGACGTGGGCTACGGCCAGCTCGCCTGGAAACTGCGGCAGGATCCGCGGGTGGTGGTGCTGGAGCGCACCAACGCCCGCGCCCTCGACCGCCGGCTGGTGCCGGAGCCGGTGGACCTGGTGGTGTGCGACGCCAGCTTCATCTCCCTCGCCAAGGTGCTGCCGGCGCCCCTCGCCCTCACCGCCCCCGGCGCCGAGCTGGTGGCGCTGGTCAAGCCCCAGTTCGAGGTGGGGCGCGGCCGCGTCGGCAAGGGCGGGGTGGTGCGCGATCCCGCCCTCCACGCGGAGGCCTGCGCGCGGGCCCGCGATTTCGTCGACGCCCAGTCGGGCTGGCGGGTCCTGGACATCGTGCCGAGTCCGCTGCTGGGTCCGAAGGGCAACCGAGAGTTCCTGCTCCATGCCCGACGCGATCGGTGAGATCGATCGCATTTTAGACGAACCGTTTCGACAATTGCGCGAAGTTTCTCTCCGAATCCCCTGCAAAGTCTAACCGATCCAGCTTGCACCATCGTCAACCGGTTCTTAACCTTCGTCGTGTAGCACGGGCATGTCGCACGCACGTGTGACGATCGGAGACCGGGACTCGACGGTGGGAGAGTGAACGATGGCGCTGTCCAAGCAGGAGGTTCGGGAATTCGTCCGGGAGCGGGTGGCGCCCGCCAACGCCGAACGCGTGGTGCCGCTGCGGCGCGGTCTGCCCGACATCGTCCTGCCCAACATCCACGCCCGGCTCGAGGCCGAGAGCGGGATCCTCTGGGCCGAGATGCAGCATCCGGAGCGCGCCTGCTTCACGCCGGCATTGATGCACGACGGCCGCCTGTTCCAGGAACACCTGACGCGCCTGTACGGCCACGACGACGCCACCCCGCCCTTCCGCTATCTGGCCTGGACCTCGCGGGCCCGCGGCGCCTGGAGCCTCGGCGGTGACCTCACCACCTTCGTCACCCTCATCCGCCGGCAGGATCGTGCGGGGCTCGCCGCCTACGCCCGCCGCGCCATCGACGTGCTCTACGACAACTACCGGGCCCTCGACCTCCCCGTCCTCACCGTGGCGGTGATCGAGGGCGATGCCATCGGCGGCGGCTTCGAGGCGATGCTCACCAACGACATCGTCATCGCCGAGCGCGGCACCAAGTTCGGCCTGCCGGAGATCCTCTTCAACCTGTTCCCGGGCATGGGCGCCTACAGCTTCCTGCGCCGTCGCGTGGGCGAGGCGCGGGCGCGCGCCCTCATCGAGGACGGCCGCAGCCGCTCGGCGGAGGAGATGCACGAGCTCGGCCTCGTCCATCATCTGGTGGACAGGGGCGAGGCGCGGGAAACCCTTCGCCGCATCGCCCGCGAGCGCGCGGCCGCCTTCCGGACCGACCTCACCCTGGCGCGCGTGCGCCGCCGCGTCGACGCCCTCACCCGCGAGGAGCTGGACGACGTGGTGGACATGTGGGTGGACCTGGCCCTCGGCCTCTCCGATTCGGATCTCCGCCGGATGGAGGTGCTGGCCCGCCACCAGCAGCGCAAGCGCGCCGCCTGAGCCTTTCCGCGGCGCCGTGTCACGGGCCGCGGCGCCGCGGCGGACCCGGACGGGTCCCTGGCCTCCCTCTCCGCCCGTGGTTCTCCCTCCCACCGCGCCCGGCCGGTGGGCGCGGGGTCCGACACCCCGCGCCCGCCGGTCCCGTCGCCCTCGATCCGACCCCTCGGCGCCGCGGTCGGAACGGCCGGCCGCATCGCCGGGGCCGGCGGACGCGTCCACCCCTCGCACCCGTGCCCGGGCATCGGTCGGACCGTCCGTCCCACCCGTGCCGGTGCCGGCGCGCTCGCGGCCGCCTTCCGGGGCCTTCGGCGGATGCCCATATGAGGTGCGGACGACGGGGAGGTTCGGCGATGTCGTTCACCGGACTCGACGTGTTCGACCGCACCATCCAGCTCACCAACATCTGGCTCAAGGAGCTGATGGAGAAGCTCGGCACCGAGGACCGCCACCGCGCCTATCTGGCGCTCAGGGCGACCCTCCATGCCCTCAGGGACCGGCTCACGGTGGAGGAGGCGGCGGATCTCGCCGCCCAGCTGCCCATGCTGATCCGCGGCTTCTACTACGAGGGCTATCGTCCCGCCGACAAGCCGCTCCGGGAGCGCCACAAGGAGGAGTTCCTGGCCCACGTGCGCGAGCAGTTCCGCAAGGATCCCGACGTGGATCCGGAGGCGATCGTGCGGGCCGTCTTCGCGCTGCTGCAGGAGAAGATCACCGCCGGCGAGATCGAGGACGTGCGTCACGCGCTGCCGAAGCACATCCGCGAGCTGTGGCCCGCGGGCTGAGACGCGGGAAGGTGACCGGGCCGGGCGGCCGCCGGCACGGGCCGGCCTCCGCCCGGGCGGCGAACCGTCGGGGAGGTTCTCCATCATGCAGGCCAAGGACGTGATGACGCCGGATCCGGTCACGGTGGGGCCGGACGCACCGGTGGAGGAGATCGCCCGGGTGCTGCTGGACAAGCGCATCAGCGGCGTGCCGGTGGTGGACGAGGCCGGCCGCGTGGTCGGCATCGTCAGCGAGGGAGATCTGATCCGCCGCATCGGGGAGGAGGACGACGACCGGCCGCGGCGCCGGTCCTGGTGGCTGCAACTCTTCACCCTGCCCGAGGACCGGGCGCGCGCCTTCGTGCGCGCCCATGGCCGCCGTGCCCGCGAGATCATGACCCCCGATCCCGTGACCGTGCGGCCGGAGACGCCCGTCGCCGACATCGCCCGCCTGCTCGAGGAGCGGGGGATCAAGCGGGTGCCGGTGGTGGACGCCGACGGGCGCCTCGTCGGCATCGTCAGCCGCGCCGACCTGCTGCGGGCGCTGGCCGTCCAACGGTCGCAGCCCGTCGCCGGCGACGACCGCGCGCTGCGGGAGGCGGTCCTGCACGCCTTCGACAGGGCCGGCCTCGCCCACTACCCCTATGTCAACGTGGTGGTCCAGGACGGGGTGGTGCATCTCTGGGGCATCGTCGCCTCGCGCGAGATCCGCGAGGCCCTGGCGCTGGCGGCGGGCGAGGTGCCGGGGGTGCGGCGGGTCGAGACTCACCTCGCCGTGCGCTCGCCCGTTCCGGAGATCTGAGCCCCGCAGTCGCGGGCGAGGCGGGCGAGGAAACGGGCCACCGCTCGGGTGTCGGGAAGGCGCCAGCGAGCCCGCGTCCTCGGCCGGCCGTCGCCCACGAGGATGCCGATACCGTCCCCGGCGAGAACGGCGAAGGCGTCCTCGTCGGTGACGTCGTCACCGAGGAAGACGGCCAGCGCCCCGGCAGGCACCACGTGCTCCAGCATCCAGCGCACCGCCCGCCCCTTGTGCCAGTCCACCGCCGGCTTGAGATCGAAGATCTTCTTGCCCTCGAGGAGGCGGATGCGGGGATGGCGGGCGGCGAGGAGGTGGACCGTCCGCCCCAGCGCCGTCGCCGCCGGCTCCGGCGTCGCGCGCACGTGGACGGCCAGCGACAGCCGCTTGCGCTCGAGCCAGGCCCCGGGCGTGCGGGCCACGTGGGGTTCCAGCTCCGCCGCCAGCACCTCCAGCTCGTGGGCCAGTTCCTCCCCCACCACCAGCCGGCGGCCGTCGGGTCCCTCGATGTCGAGGCCGTGGGAGCCGGCGTACCACACCCCGGCCAGTCCCACCCGCGCGCGGATGTCGGCGAGGTCGCGCCCGCTCACCACGGCGACGAAGGTGCGGGCGGCGAGCCGCTCGAGCGAGGCCGCGACGGCGGGGTCGAGGCGGGCGAGGTCGGGATGGGCGACGATGGGGGTGAGGGTGCCGTCGAAGTCGAGGAAGAGGGCGAGACGGCCGGTGCGGCAGGCCGCCACGAGACGCGGCAGGACCTCCTCGGCGCACGGCAGCTCCCGGGGTGCGCTCACGGCGGGCCTCCGGAAGGTGAACGGAAGACGGGGTCGCCCCGCCCATAGGGCCTCGATGCCGCGTTGTCAGCCGCGACAAAGGGTCTAGGATCGCGCGGGCGTGGGGGTGTGACGGGGGTGCGCGGTGCGCGAGATCGCCATCGACGCCGGAGCGGTGCTCTTCGAGGAGGGCGAGCCCAGCGAGGCGGTGGCCCTGGTGCTGGAGGGCGAGCTGGAGGTGCTGCGCCGCACCGGCGGCCGCGAGGTGGTGCTGGGCACCATCGGTCCCGGCGAATTCGCGGGCGAGATGGGCGTCATCGAGGGTCGCCGGCGCACCGCCACCGTGCGCGCCCGCCGGCCCGCCCGCCTGCGCCTCTATGACCGTGCGGCCTTCTTCGACGAGGTGGTCCGCGACCCCGAGCGGGCGCGGGCCCTGCTGCTGCGCCTGAGCGAGCGGCTGCGCCGGGCGGACGAACGGATCGTGCGTCTCGTCACCGCGCCCGCCGGGCGGCAGGCGTGGCGGCTGCGGCTGCTGCCGGCCTCGGACCGCGCCCGCGCGCACCTGCCGCCGGAGGGCCTCGCCATCGACCGCCTGCCCTTCGCCGTGGGCCGCCCTCCCGCGGCCGGCGAGCGGCGGCCGCCGACGCCGGTGGACCTGGCGCTGCCCGATCCGCGTCCCCACCGTCTCTCCCGCTGCCACTTCCTCGTCCTCGAGGGGCGCGAGGGCATCGAGCTGGTGGACGCCGGCAGCACCCTCGGCACCGCCGTGGACGGTGTCTTCCTGGGCGAGCATTTCCCGCGCACGCGCCTCCCGCTCGCCCCCGGCGAACACGAGATCGTGGCGGGCGGCGCGGATTCCCCCTGGCGGTTCCGACTGGTGGTGGACGCCGGAGAGGCGCGCGGGGGCTGAACCGCCGGAACCGCCTTTCCCGGCCCTCATCCGGACGGGCGCGTCCCGGCCGACGGCAGATGGCGGATCGACGGGTCCTCCGCCCGCTCGTCGGCGAAGGCGTCGGTCAGGCGCCTGAGGGCGAGGAGCAGCGCCTCCTCGTCGCGGAGGCGGAAGGCCAGCACCACCAGCCAAGCGGCCGAGACCACGGGATCCGTCCCCTCGCGTCCGCGGACCCCCGCAGCTCCGCCGTCGTGTACCAGCGCCGCGACGCTCATGCCTGTCTTCTCCCCGAACGCAGGTCCGTCCTCCGAGGCGATGCCTCCGAAAAAAGACCCCCGCGAGCGGAGCTCGGCGGGGGCACAGGTGAGGGAGGGAGGCACCGTCTGACTTGACGCTGCGTAAACTACCTTTAACGCCGCAGGCGGTCAACGGGAAAAATTTCCGATGAAGTTAAAAACTCGCACGATTTCGTGATGATCGGCACGGTCCGGCGCATGGATTCGAGAGAATTCGTATCGTTTTGTATCTTTCTCCGCACCCGCGCCGGGATCGCGCTCACCCCCGGCGTTCGGCGAAGGGCCGCACCCGCCTGAGCGTCAGGGAGAGGCGACCGCCACCCGGCAGCAGGTCCGAGGTGCCGGCGAGGATGCGGTCGATGCCGTGATAGGCGAGCCGGCGCTCACCCTCCATCACCACCACGTCGCCGCTCTCCAACACCAGCCGGCGGGTGGGGTCGCGCCGGCGGCGGCCGCCGATGCGGAAGACGGCGGCATCGCCCAGCGAGAGGGAGAGGATGGGCGCGGCGAAGGTCTCCTCGTCCTCGTCGCGGTGCAGCCCGAGCCGCGCCCCCGGCCGGTAGAGATTGACGAGGCAGCACTCGGGCTCCGCCGGCACCCCGGCGAGCTCCCGCCACAGCACCCGCAACCGTGCCGGCATCGGCGGCCAGGGACGGCCGGTTTCCGGATGGTGGGGCTGATAGCGGTAGCCGCGCTCGTCCGAGACCCAGCCCAGCGGGCCGAGATTGCACATGAGCACCGAGAAGGGCCGGCCGGAGCGGGGCATGCGCGGGCGGAACCAGCCGGCCTCTTCCACCGCCGCCAGCACCTCGCCCAGCAGGGCCTCCTGCTCGGTGCGGTCGAGATAACCTCGCAGGACGCGCAGCCCCTCCACCTCGCCCTCCGCACGTCGGCTCCGCTTGCGGGACCGTGCCCGCCGCCTATGTGGCGGTGCGGAGATGGCCCCGGGTCCGGGCCGCGGAAAGGGTTCGGCGGAGCAGGACCATGAGCGCAGCGACACCCGTCCACGTGGTGGGCGGCGGGCTCGCCGGCAGCGAGGCCGCCTTCCAGCTCGCGCGGGCCGGCATTCCGGTGATCCTGCACGAGATGCGGCCCGGGCGGGCGACGCCGGCGCACCGCACCGACCGGCTGGCCGAGCTGGTCTGCTCCAACTCCTTCCGCTCCGACGACGCCCTCGGCCATGCCGTGGGACTGCTGCACGAGGAGATGCGGCGGCTGGGCTCGCTGGTGATGGCGGCGGCCGACGCCAACCGCCTGCCGGCGGGCACCGCCCTCGCCGTCGACCGCGAGGGCTTCGCCGCCACCGTCCAGACCCGTCTCGAGGCGCACCCGCTGATCGAGATCCGGCGCGAGGAGATCGAGGCGCTGCCGCCGCCCGGCGCCGGTCTCTGGATCGTCGCCACCGGGCCCCTCACCTCCGAGGCCCTGGCCGAGTCGCTGCGGCGGGTGACGGGCCGCGAGGCGCTCCATTTCTTCGACGCCATCGCGCCCATCGTCTACCGCGACAGCATCGACTTCTCCGTGGCCTGGTTCCAGTCGCGCTGGGACCGCGGTGAGGGTGACGACTACGTCAACTGCCCCCTCGACCGCGAACGCTACGAGGCCTTCGTGCGGGCGCTGCTGGAGGCGGAGACCGCGGACTTCCGGGAATGGGAGCGGGAGACGCCCTATTTCGAGGGATGCCTCCCCATCGAGGTGATGGCGGCGCGCGGTCCCGAGACCCTGCGCTTCGGCCCCATGCGGCCGGTGGGGCTCGTGGATCCGCGCACCGGCCGGCGTCCCTGGGCGGTGGTGCAGCTGCGGCGGGACAACCGCCTCGGCACCCTCTACAACATGGTGGGCTTCCAGACCAAGCTGAAACACGGCGAACAGGTGCGGGTCTTCCGCATGATCCCGGGACTGGAGAACGCCCGCTTCGCCCGGCTCGGCGGTCTCCACCGCAACACCTTCGTGGACTCGCCGCGGGTCCTGGACCGGGAACTGCGGCTGCGGGCGGCCCCGCACGTGCGCCTCGCCGGTCAGATCACCGGCGTCGAGGGCTATGTGGAGAGTGCGGCCATCGGCCTCCTCGCCGCCCTCTTCACCGCCGCCGAGGTGCGCGGCATCCGGCTCCCGCCGCCGCCGCCCGAGACGGCCCACGGCGCGCTGCTCGCCCACATCACCGGCGATGCCACGCCCGAGACCTTCCAGCCCATGAACGTCAACTTCGGCCTGTTCCCACCGCCACCACCGGGGACACCCCGCCACGCCCGCAAGCGGGTGCTGGCGGAACGGGCGCTGGCCGCCCTCGCCGCCTGGCAGGTGGGCCTCGCCCGCATCGCTCCGGCCCTGGTGACCCCTCCACATGCGCGGTACGAGAACGGCGCGCGGACGGGAACATCCTCCGGTTGATCGACCTTCGCCTTGTCTCGTGTCGCGGTTTCGGGTAGAAGCCGGGAAGGCGCAGCGCCCGAAGAGGCACGTCGCGACGTGGAGGAGACGGTGGGACGGGCAGAGGCGGAAGCGGCCCGGCCGACGGAGGCGGAGCGGCCGCCCTTTCAGGTCCGCGGATCCCTGCATACGCTGGTGACCCTCCGCCTGCTGGAGCCGGACCATCCGGCGCTGATGCCGCAGCTGCTGCGCAAGATCGCCTATGCGCCCGACTTCTACCGCGACGCGCCGGTGGTGCTGGACGTGGGGCCGGTGGCGGCGCGGCCGCCCATCGACCTCGCCGCCTTCTGCGCGCGCCTGCGCGAACACCGGCTGGTGCCGGTGGGGGTCCAGAATGCCTCCCCGCCCTGGCTGGAGGAGGCGCGACGGGCGGGCCTCGCCGTCTTCGGCGAGGGCGGGCACGCCACGGCCCCGAATCCGCGGCCGGCGGCGGTACCCGTTGCCCGGGGCGCCGCCCACACCGTGCGGCAGCCGGTGCGCGGCGGTCAGCAGATCGTGGCCACCGCCGGCGATCTCGTGGTCACCGCCTCGGTGGGCCACGGCGCGGAAGTGGCCGCCGTCGGCCACGTCCACGTCTACGGGGCGCTGCGCGGGCGCGCCTTCGCGGGCATCGAGGGCGACGAGAGCGCCATGATCTTCTGCGACCGGCTCCACGCGGAACTGCTCTCCATCGCCGGCGTCTACACGGTGGCCGAGGAACTCGACCCGGCGCTGTCGGGACGGCGGGTGGTGGTCTCGCGGCGGGGCGAGCGGCTCGTCGTCGAACCGCTGGACTGAGCGATCGCGTCCGGCTTTGCGTGGAGGAGGAACGGCATTGGCCAAGGTCATCGTCGTCACGTCGGGCAAGGGCGGGGTCGGCAAGACCACGACCGCGGCCGCCATCGGCACCGGTCTCGCCCAGCGTGGTCACCGGACGGTGGTGGTGGACTTCGACGTGGGCCTCCGCAACCTCGACCTCATCATGGGAGTCGAGCGGCGGGTGGTGTTCGACTTCGTCAACGTCATCAACGACGGCATCCGCCTCAATCAGGCCCTGATCAAGGACAAGCGGACGGAGGGGCTCTACATCCTGCCCACCTCCCAGACCCGCGACAAGGAGGCCCTCACCCGCGAGGGCGTGGAGCGGGTGATGGAGGAGCTCAAGCAGGAGTTCGACTACATCGTCTGCGACAGCCCCGCCGGCATCGAGAAGGGCGCCCAGATGGCGCTGTGGTATGCCGACGAGGCCATCGTCGTCACCAATCCCGAGGTGGCCTCGGTGCGCGACTCCGACCGCATGCTCGGCATCGTGAACTCCAAGTCGCGCCGCGCCGAGCTCGGCCTCGAGCCCATCCGCGCCCATCTGCTCCTCACCCGCTACGACCTCGACCGGGTGGAACGGGGCGACATGCTGCGGCTGGAGGACGTGGTGGAGATCCTGGCCATTCCGGTGCTGGGCGTGATCCCCAACGATCCGCTGGTGCTCCACTGCTCCAATCTGGGCCTGCCGGTGATCCTGGAGCCCAAGTCCAAGGCCGGCCAGGCCTATCGGGACGCGGTGGCCCGGCTGCTGGGCGAGGACGTGCCGCTGCGCTTCACGAAGCCCGAGCGGCGCGGCTTCTTCGACTGGTTCATGAGGAGGAGCGCGTGAGCCTGCTGGACTTCTTCCGCCGCAACCGCGGCCGGCGTTCGGCCGAGACCGCGAAGCAGCGGCTGCAGGTGCTGGTGGCGCTGGACCGCAGCGGCGGAGGCGGCGCCGATTTCCTGCCCCTCCTCCAGAAGGAGCTCCTCGACGTGATCCGCAAGTACGTCGAGGTGGACGAGCGCCGGGTGAAGATCGAACTGGAGCAGGGCAAGGACCTCTCGGTGCTCGAGGTCAACGTGGAGTTTCCCACCGCGCGCCTGCGCGCCCGCGCCGTCGCCTGACCCCGTCCCGGCCGAACGGCCGTCGCCGGACCGGCACCGTGCCCCGCCGACGTGGCGCGGAACGGCGACCGCCCCACCGGAGTCGGCGGTCCGCCCGTCGTCGGCGACGCGGTGCGGAGCCTCAGCTCCGCCAGAAGGCGGGCACGAACAGGACCAGGATGGTGAAGAGTTCCAGCCGTCCCAGCAGCATGGCGAAGGCGAGGATCCACTTGGCGGCGTCGGGCAGGCCGGCGAAATTGCCGGCGGGACCGATCTCGGGGCCGAGACCGGGGCCGACGTTGGCCAGCGCCGTGATGGCCGCCGACATGGCGGTGAGATAGTCGAGGCCCAGCAGGCCCAGCAGCACCGCCACCACCGAGAAGGACAGGGCGAAGAAGAAGACGAAGGCGAGGACGGCGGTGGCGGTGGCGTCGCTCACCGGCCGCTCGCCATAGAGGGCGGGGAAGATGCCGCTCGGCTGCAGCAGCCTCTGCATCTGCACCCGCGCCACCGCGTAGAGCACGGCGAAGCGGAAGGCCTTGATGCCGCCGGCGGTGGAGCCGGTACAGCCGCCCACGCTGGTGAGGAAGAACAGGACCACCACGGCGAAGGGTCCCCAGGTGCCGTAGTCGGTGGTGGCATAGCCCGTGGTGCTGAGCAGCGAGACCACGGTGAAGAGGCTGTGGCGCAGGGCCTCCGCCGCGGGCAGCAGGTCCCGCCCCCACACCCAGAGGAACAGGGCCGCCCAGGCGGCGGCGACGATGCCCAGGAACCAGCGCACCTGGACGTCCCGCCACAGGCGATCGGCACGCCCGCGCAGCGCCAGCACGTAGAGGACGAAGGGTAGACTGCCGAGGATCATGAAGAGGATCGCCGTCCACTCCACGGCGGGCGAGGCGAAGGCGCCGATGGAGGCGTCGCGGGTGGAATAGCCGCCGGTGGCGACGGTGGTCATGGCGTGGACGGCGGCGTCGAAGGTGCCCATGCCGGCGAGGCCGTAGGCGAGGGCGCAGGCGAGGGTGAGGGTCAGATAGACGCCGCCGATGGCGGCCGCCACCTGTCCCGCCCGCGGCAGCGCCTTCTCGGAGAGATCCGAACTCTCGGTGCGCACCAGCTGCATGCCGCCCACGTTGAGCATGGGCAGCACCGCCACCCCCATGACGATGATGCCGATGCCGCCGATCCACTGCAGCACCGCCCGCCACAGCAGGATGCCGGGCGGCATCCGATCGAGGCCGGAGAGGACGGTGGAGCCGGTGGTGGTGAGACCGGAGACGGCCTCGAAGACGGCATCCGCCCAGGAGAGGCCGAGGGCGGAGAGGCGGAAGGGCAGGGCGGCGAAGAGGGAGGTGGCGAGCCACACCGAGGCGGTCACGAGGAAGGCGTCGCGGGCGCCGAGATGGCGCGGCACCGCGTGACGGTTCTCCAGCACCAGGGCGACGCCCACGAACAGCGTCACCGCCGCGCTCGCCGCGAACACCTGCCAGTCCTCGTGGCCGACGGCGAGATCCGCCACGAGGCTCGGTACCATGCCGAGGGCGAGGACCGAGAGCACGATGCCCACCACCAGCAGGGCGATGCGCACGTCCACCACCGCGCGCGCCGGCCGGGCGCGGAAGCCGGAAAGGGGGGCGTTCACCGCTCGCCGCCCTCCCGCCGCGCCCGCTCCCGCGCCCGCAGCTCGCCGCGCCGGATCTTGCCGGTGGCGGTGAGCGGCAGCGAGTCGACGAACTCCACCAGACGCGGATAGGCGTGGGCGGAAAGGCGCTCGCGCACGAATCGGCGGAGCGCCTCGGCCAGCGCCCCGTCGGGCGCGTGACCCGGCCGCGGCACCACGAAGGCCTTGATCACCTCGCCCCGCACCGGGTCGGGCACGCCGATCACCGCGCACAGCCCCACCGCCGGATGGCGGGCGAGGCATTCCTCCACTTCCGCCGGTCCCACCCGGTAGCCGGCGGTGTTGATGAGGTCGTCCTCGCGGCCGAGGTAGGTGAAGAATCCCTCCTCGTCGACGCGGCCGAGATCGCCGGTGAGCATCCACGCGCCGCGGAACTTCGCGGCCGTCGCCTCCGGCCGGTTCCAGTAGCCCAGGAACATCACCGGATCCGGACGGCGCACGGCGATCACGCCCATCTCGCCCGGCGGAAGCGGTCGCCCCTCCTCGTCCACCACCGCCACCTGGTGGCCGGGGACGGCGACGCCCATGGTGCCGGGGGGCGGCGGCCGCAGGCCGGCCATCTGGGAGACCAGCAGATTGGCTTCCGTCTGGCCGTAGAACTCGTTGATGGTGAGACCGAAGGCCTCGCGCCCCCAGGCCAGGAGGTCCTCGCCCAGATGCTCGCCGCCGCTGCCGACGGTGCGCAGCCGCACGCCGGCGGCGCGGGGATCGACGCCGGACTGACGCAGCAGACGCAGGGCGGTGGGCGGCATGAACACGTTGCGCACCCGCTCCCGCGCCATCAGCGCCACCGCCTCCTCGGGATCGAAGCGTCCGCCGCGGCGGGCCACCACCGGCACGCCGAAGTGGAGGCTCGGCATCAGCACGTCGAAGAGACCGCCGATCCACGCCCAGTCGGCCGGTGTCCAGAAGCGGTCGCCGGGCTGTGGGAAGAACTCGTGCGGCATCTGCACCCCCGGCAGATGCCCGAGGAGGACGCGATGGGCATGGAGGGCGCCCTTGGGCGGGCCGGTGGTGCCGGAGGTGTAGATGAGGACCGCCGGATCCTCCGCGCCCGGCGCGATGCCGGGATCGCGGTCGGCACCCCGCCGGAGTCGCGGCCAGAAGCCGCGCTCCGCGTCGTCCCGATCCACCCGCAGCACCACCGGCGGCTCCGGCAGGCGGTCGCGCACCGCCGCCACCCGGGCCTCGCCGGCCTCGTCCGTCACCACCAGCCGGGCGCCGCTGTCGGCCAGCCGCCAGGCGAGGGCGTCGGGACCGAAGAGGGTGAAGAGGGGGACGGTGACGGCGCCCAGCCGCCAGGCGGCGAAATGGGTGAGGGCCGTCTCGACCCGCTGGCCCAGCAGCACCGCCACCCGGTCGCCGCGGCCGATGCCGAGGGCGGCGAAGGCGTGGGCCAGCCGCCGCGAGGCGCTGGCGAGCCCGTCGAAGGTCCACACCCGCCGATCGTCGTCGCGCACCTCCACCAGCGCCTCGCGGCCCGAACCGTCGGCCCAGCGGTCGAGACAGGCGCGGGGGATGCTGAAGTGGGGCGGGATCCGCCAGCGGAAGCGGCGGCGGATCTCGTCGAGGGTGCGGCCGCGCGGCAGTTCCGACATGCGCTCCTCCTCCCGCGGATGCTAGCGGCGGCGGCCCGGACCGCAAGCGCCCCTCAGCCCACCGCCCCCACGTGGTGGACCACGGCGGTGGTGACGGCCCGCACCAGCGCGTAGAGGCGGCCGAGGGGCCGGAAGAGGGTCTCGTGCTCGTGGGCGTAGGACTGGAAGGCGGTGGGCGCGTAGGTGGCGGGCTCACCGTAGTCGAGGCGGTCGCGCCCGCTCCGGTCGACGGGGAAGATGCGTGCGAGCCGTTCCAGCGTCGGCTCCACGTCCAGCCGCAGCAGCCGCGCCACCAGCTCGTCGCGGGTGACGCGGTGGCGGTCCGAGAAGTCGGGCAGCCGCGCCGCGAGATGGGCGATGGCGCGGATGGCGGCGAGGCGGACGGCGTGGAGCAGGTGGAGATTGTCGCGGGTGGCGAGGTCGATGGCGATGGGTTCCTCGCCGAGATCGCGGGTGCGACGGCGGTGGTCGCGCAGCGCCCGGGCGAGGTCGAGATGGTCGCGGAACATGAAGCGGAAGATGCGGGCGAGGCGCTCGGACAGGCCCAGGGCCTCGTAGCGGTCGGCCACCTCCCGCAGCACCTCCTGGGCGCCGGCGTCCTCGGCGCGGCGGGCCAGGAGCAGCCAGCCGCCGGGATCGAACAGATCCACATAGGCCTTGGTCACCAGCGGATCGCTGTACATGAAGGCGTACTCCACCAGCGACACCAGCCGCCGGAAGCGGTCGCTCGTGCGGTAGAGGCGATCGAAGGCCTCGGGATCCCGTGCCATCGCCTGCCCCACGCCGCCGGTGACGTGGACCAGCATGCCGAGCTGCTGGAGGATGGCGTTGTGGGGGATGGCGCGGAGCTGGGCGGGATGGTCGATGGGCGTCGGCCCGGCGTAGTCGTGCTCGCGCACCGTGCTCCGCGAGCCGGTGCGGTAAAGGAGATTGGCTCCGAAGGCGCCGAGGAAGGCGGCGTAGTCCGGGTCCTCGAACAGGCGGCGGTTGTACTGGCGGATGGTGGCGAAGAACTCGTCCACGTAGGGTGGACGCGCGTAGAAGGGATCCTCCGCCTCCGGCGGCGGCGTCAGGCGGTGTTCGAGGGCGCGGGTGAGCACGGCCAGCGCGCTCTCGTAGCGGACGAACAGCAGGAAGCCGTCGCCGCCCTGGAAGCTGGTCTCCTGGCGCTGGCGGATGCCGGCGGCGGCGAACAGGCGGCGCGAATGGGAGGTGTCGAAATAGGCGAGGCGGTCGTGGAGGCTCGCGGGATGGGCCCCGCGCCCGAGGCTCTCGCCGTGGGTGTCGAAGACCACCAGCTCCAGGTGGGTGAGTCCGTGGCGGCGCAGGACCTCCACCAGATCGAGGCGGATGCGCTCGATGGCGTCGGCGGCGGCGATCTGCCCCATGGAACGGCCGGCATCGGAGAAACCGGTCTGGATGGCGAGCCGGCCGCGCCGTTCGAGATAGGCGCGGAAGGCCGGATAGCGGAGCGCCTCGTCGAGGATGGCGGCGCCCCGCTCCAGCGCCCGCGGCGTCTCGAACAGGGGCGAGATGTCGATGGCGCCGTCGACCCCGAACAGCCGGGCCAGATAGAGGGCGGCCAGCAGGGTGAAGGGAGTCTCGCACTCGGCGATGAGGAAGCGGATGGGCTCGCCTCCGTCCACATATTTCAGCATCTGGGCGCAGAGCATGAAGGCACGGCGGGCGGTGGCCGGCTCGTGGGCGAGGGCGCCGAAGTTGACGGAGACCGGCTCCACCTCCTCCAGCAGGCGGTGGATGGCGTCGAGATAGGTGAGCCGGTAGGAAGGATCGTCGGGCGCGTGGTCCAGGCCCACCTGATGGCGCACGGCGTTGTGAATCTGGCGGGCGTTGATGCGCAAATGGGTGCGGGCGAGGCCGAGGCCGAGAGTGGCCACCTCCGCCCGCAGCAGCCACAGGGCCCGCGTGGCCTCGTCCTCGTCGTCGCCGTGGGCCAGCGCCCGGTCGAGGAGCTGGAGGAGCTGGCGTTTGTCGTGGAGGGTGGAGGGGCGTGCCTCCACCAGCGTGCGGGAGACCGCCGCGAGGTCCTCGAGCCAGGCGGGATCGTCGCGACGGGTCGCCTCGGCCGCGCCGTGGAACACCGGTATGGCCTCGTCGAGGGTGTGGACGGTGAAGGACAGACGCGTCTCGAGCACCTCCAGGGTGTCGAGGCGGGGATCGTCGCCCGCGAGGGTGCGGCGGATCGCCCGCACCGCGTCGCGATAGCGACGGAGCTGCACCACCGCCACCCGCAGCCGGCGGGCGAAGGTCTCGGTCCAGGGGATGTCGGCCCGCCCGTCGGTGTCGTAGCCCACCCAGGTGGCGATGGAGACCAGCCGCGGCACCACCCGCCGCCAGCAGCGGGGATGGCGCGCCCGCAGCCGCTCCCCCACCACCCCCCAGAGGGTGCGCAGGGCCTCGGCCAGATGGCCCATCACCTCGAGCGCGTAGCGCTGCTCGTAGGCGAGATCGAGGGGCTCGTCGGGGCGGTGGGGCCGGGCCGCCACCCGCGCCAGCAGGGCGAGGCGGGCGGTACCGTCGAGAGGCCGCCCCTCGCCGTCGCGCTCGAGGGCGAGGGTCACGAGCGCCTCCTGCAGCTCGCGGGCGACGGCGAAGGTGGGATGGGCGGTGAAGACGAAGCCGAAGGTGACGAAGGCGAGGACCTCGCCCAGGGTCTCCGGATCGTCGCCCTCGATCCCGTCCAGCAGCCGGTCGACGAGGGCGGCGAGGCGGGCGCGGTTGGCCTCGGGATCCGTCTCGCCGAGATAGCGGCGCAGCCGCTGGGCGCGGGCGGCGAAGGCCTCGACGGTGAGGGCCCGCACCAGCTCCTCGACGGCCCCGACGCGCTCGGGCTCGTCGCGGAGCCGGCGGAACAGATCGACACCCACGAAGCCCACGGGATCGAGGAAGGGATCGTCGACGGCGCGGGCGCGGGCCTCCTCCAGCGTGCGCTGGAGTCGGGCCCTGAGCTCCGGCGCCCGCTCGGGCAACCGGTCGCCGAGGGGGGCGGCCACCTGCGGTTCGTCGCGCATGACACCTCTCCAGGCCGGGCGATCCGGAGCGAGGCGGATTTGGCGCGGCGGCGGTGGCGACGCAAGCGACGGTCGCTTGCCGACGTCGCGGCGGCCGGGCATCATGGGGATGCGGGATCGGATCTCGGCCGCGGAGGGGCGACGCATCCGATGCGTGGACTCGTCGCGTGGCTGGCGCTGGTGGGAACGCTGCTGGCGGCGCCGCGGGCGGTACCGGCGCACACGGGACCGGACGGCCCGGTGGACCGCATCCTCGTCGTCAAGCACGAACGCAGGCTCTATCTGCTCAGGGACGGCCGACCGGTGGCGGAATTCCGCATCGCCCTCGGTCGCAATCCGCGCGGTCCCAAGATCCGCGAGGGGGACGGCCGCACCCCCGAGGGGCTCTACTTCGTCGCCGGCTTCAAACCCGACAGCGACTTCTACAAGGCCATCCTCATCTCCTATCCCAACCGGCGCGACCGCGAGCGCGCCCGCCGGCTGGGCGTCGACCCGGGGGGTGCCATCATGATCCACGGGCTCGATCCGGCCATCGATCCGGCGCTGCGGCGGGACCACTGGCGCTTCAACTGGACCAACGGCTGCATCGCCGTCACCGACGAGGAGATGGACATCCTCTGGCGCCGCGTGCGGTGGGGCACGCCGGTGGAGATCCGACCCTAGCGGGCGTTTGCGCCCGATCCCCGGGCGCGCTATGGAGGTCCGTGCCGACGGGAGGGGAAGGTCGAGCGTATCGTCGCCGTCGGTAGGGACGACGCACGCTGCCCAGAGGAGGACGACGCATGTCTCGCAAGACGCTGTTGTCGCTGGTGGTGCTCGCCGGGTCCGTGGCCGCGCTCTCGGGCTGCGCCAGCCGTCAGGACATCGAGGCGCTGCGCTCGGAGATCGCCGCCGTGCGGGCCACCGCCGAGGCCGCGGATCAGAAGGCCAGCCAGGCGCTGCAGGCGGCCAACGAGGCCAAGGCCGAGGCGGCGGCGGCGCGCCAGGAGGCCCAGGCGGCCAACGAGAAGGCCGATCGCATGTTCCGCGCCGGTCTGCGCAAATAGGAGGCGGAACCGGTGTCGGGCCGGAAGCCCCGGGCGCGGCAGCGGACGGCGGACCGGGTCCCCACCCTCACCCGGCGTCGGCTGCTCGCGGGGCTTTCGGCCACGGCGCTGGCACCCGCCGCCGTCCACGCCGCCCCGCGCGGGGGCGATCTGATCGGACGGCTGCGCTTCCACCTCACCCGCCGCGAGACCATCCTGCTGGACGTGGCCCGGCAGTGGGATCTCGGCATCCTTGAGATCTCGGCGGCCAACCCCGGCATCGATCCCTGGATCCCGCCGCCGGACCGGCTGGTGCTGCTGCCCACCGCCCATCTGCTGCCGGACGCGCCCCGCCGCGGCATCGTGATCAATCTGGCCGAACTGCGGCTCTACTACTTCCGCCGCGACGGCGCCGTCGAGACCCACGCCATCGGCATCGGTCGCCAGGGCCGCGAGACGCCCCTCGGCGCGACGAGGATCGTCCGCAAGGCCAGGAACCCCACCTGGTATCCGCCGGCGTCGCTGCGGCGCGAGGATCCCACCCTGCCGCGGGTGGTCCCGCCGGGGCCGGACAATCCGCTCGGCACCCGGGCCCTCTATCTCGGCTGGCCCAGCTATCTGATCCACGGCACCATCAAGCCCTACGGCGTCGGCCGCCGGGTGAGCGCCGGCTGCATCCGCATGTACCCGGAGCAGATCGAGGCCATGTACGAGCGCGTGCCGGTGGGCACGCCGGTCCGGGTGGTGGAGCAACCGATCAAGGTGGGCTGGCACGGGGGCGAGCTCTGGCTCGAGGCCCATCCCGACTACGACCAGCTCGACGAGCTGGAGATCCGCTACACCATGACGCCGAAGCCGCCGCCCGCCGGCGCCTTCGACCACATCCGCCGCAGGGCCGGTGCCCGCGCCCACGAGATCGACTGGGATCTGGTGGAGGCGGAACTGGTGGCCCGCCGCGGCTATCCGGTGCGCGTCACCGGGCGCCGCCGCGAGACCACCGCCGCGGTGACCGGTCTCTACTGACGACCGGGGGCGTCCCCGTCGGGACGCCACGAAGGAAGGCCCCGGCCGCGCCGGGGCCCGCATCGCCTCAGAGGCTCCGGGTGCAGAACCACCAGTCCTTGCACTCGTAGCCCGCCTGCAGCCGTTCCTCCACCTCCTCCATGGTCTTGGGGGGCGGCACGATCACCGGATCGCCCGGCTTCCAGCCCTCCGGCGTCGCCACGCCGTGGGTGTCGGTGGTCTGCAGGGCCACGAGTACGCGCAGCACCTCGTCGATGGAACGGCCGTTGGTGAGCGGATAGTAGATCATCGCCCGCAGGATCCCCTGGGGATCGATGACGAACAGCGCCCGCACCGTCGCCGTGTCGCTGGCCCCTGGATGGATCATCCCGTACTTCTGCGACACCGACATGTCGAGATCGGCGATGATGGGGAAGGGAATGCGGACGCCGAACTTCTCCTCGATGGTCCGCACCCAGGCGATGTGGGAGAAGTTGCTGTCCACCGACAGGCCGAGGAGTTCGCAGTTGTGAGCCTTGAACTCCTCGTGGCGCCTGGCGAAGGCGATGAACTCCGTCGTGCACACCGGCGTGAAGTCGGCCGGATGCGAGAACAGCACCAGCCAGCTCCCCCGATAGTCGGAAAGCCGGCGCGGGCCGTGGGTGGTGACGGCCTCGAAGTCCGGCGCCGGCTCGTTGAGCCGGGGCAGGGTCGGTCCCGTGACGGTCTCGGCCTGCATGCTCGCCTCCTTCCCGGAAGTTTTCCAGTTCGAGCTCGATATACACCACATTCCTACGAAATGGAATTGGAAAATGATCCCGCGGCCGCCGCGAGCCGCGCCCGGACCGCCTCCTCGTCGAGACCGGCGGCCCCGATCACCACCAGTCCGCGCCGCTCCGGCGCCTCCCGCACGAACCAGTGGCCGACGCGATCGCCCACCGCCTGCACCAGGAGCGGCGCCGGCCGTCCCGCCACCGCCACGAAGCCCTTGACCCGGTAGACGGGGTGCGCCCGCGCCAGATCGCGCACGGCGGCGGCGAGGGCGGCGGGATCCGCCACCGGCGGCAGCGGCACGAACAGGCTGGTGAAGGCGTCGTGGTCGTGATCGTCGTCGTGGGGATGACCGCCGCGGCCGTCCGCGTCCGCCTCCGCCGCCGCGCCGAGGCCCAGCAGCACCTCCGCCGGCACCCGTCCGAAGCGCGCCCGCACCGTCCGCACGCCCGGCCGCAGATGGCGCATCACCTCCCCCTCCACCCGCGCCATCGCCGCCTCGTCCAGGAGATCGGCCTTGTTGAGCACCACCAGATCGGCGCAGCCCAGCTGTTCGGCGAACAGTTCCGCCAGCGGCGTGTCGTGGTCGAGGGCGGGATCCGCGGCCCGCTGGCGGGCGAGGGCCTCCGGGTCGGGGGCGAAGAGACCGTCCGCCACCGCCCGCGCGTCCACCACCGCCACCACCCCGTCGACGGTGGCGCGGGTCCGCACCTCGGGCCAGGCGAAGGCCTGCACCAGCGGCTGCGGCAGGGCGAGGCCGCTGGTCTCCACCAGGATGTGCTCGGGCGGGCGCAGCCGCTCCAGGAGCCGCCGCATGGTGGGCAGGAAGTCGTCGGCCACGGTGCAGCAGATGCAGCCGTTGGCCAGCTCCACTACGTCCTCCTCGCCGCAGCCGGGCAGACCGCAGGCCCGGAGCAGCGCCCCGTCCACGCCCACCTCGCCGAACTCGTTGACCACCAGCGCCAGGCGGCGACCGCCGGCGTGCGCCACCAGATGGCGCAGCAGGGTGGTCTTGCCCGAGCCCAGGAAGCCGGTGACCACGGTCACGGGAATGCGCGACACGGCCGTCTCCGCGTCGGGATCCGGCGCCGTCGATCACGTCCGCGCGCCGCTGTCGATGCGGCAGGAGGTAGCGCCGCCGGCAGGTGCCCCGCGTTGACAGCGCCGCGCGTGCGGGCCATCTCGGGCGCGCCCCGCCGTCTTCGGGAGTGGCCGTGGTGGACGCACGCGAACTCGCCCGCATCGTCGACGAGGCCTGGGAACGCCGCGCGGAGCTCGGTCCCGACACGCGGGGGCCGGTGCGCGAGGCGGTGGAGGCGGCGCTGGACGGGCTCGATGCCGGCACCTTCCGCGTCGCCGAGAAGGTGGACGGTCGCTGGACCGTTCACCAGTGGCTCAAGAAGGCGGTGCTACTCTCCTTCCGTCTCCACGAGACGGTGCCGGTGGAGGGCGGTCCCGGCGGCGCCCGCTGGTGGGACAAGGTGCCCCCCAAGTTCGCCGGCTGGGACGCGGCGCGTTTCCGCGCCGCCGGCTTCCGGGCGGTGCCGGGTGCGCTGGTGCGCCGCTCCGCCCACATCGCGCCGGGCGTGGTGCTGATGCCCTGCTTCGTCAATGTGGGCGCCCGGGTGGAGGAGGGCACCATGATCGACACCTGGGCCACCGTCGGCTCCTGCGCCCAGATCGGCCGCAACTGTCACATCTCCGGCGGGGTGGGCATCGGCGGCGTGCTGGAGCCGCTGCAGGCCAACCCCGTCATCGTCGAGGACGGCGTCTTCATCGGCGCCCGCAGCGAGATCGCGGAAGGGGTGATCGTCGGCGAGGGCGCCGTCATCTCCATGGGCGTCTACATCGGCGCCTCCACCAGGATCGTCGACCGCGAGACCGGCGAGGTCCACCGCGGCGTGGTGCCGCCCTATTCGGTGGTGGTGCCGGGCACCCTGCCCGGCCGGCCGCTGCCCGACGGCACCCCCGGTCCCGGTCTCTACTGCGCGGTGATCGTCAAGCGGGTGGACGCCCGCACCCGCGCCAAGACCTCCATCAACGAACTGCTCCGGGACTGAGGTGGGCGGCTCTGTCGATCCCGTCGAGCTGGCCCGCGCCCTCCTGCGCCGCCCCAGCGTCACGCCCGACGACGCCGGCTGCTTCGACCTCCTCGGCGGTCTGCTGGAGGCGGCGGGTTTCCACGTGGAACGCCACCGCTTCCACGCCCCCCATCCGGTGCCGGTGGACAATCTCTACGCGCGCCTGGGTTCGGGCCGCCCGGTCTTCGCCTTCTCCGGCCACGTGGACGTGGTGCCGCCGGGGGAGGAGGCAGCCTGGACCCATCCGCCCTTTGCCGCCACGGTGGCGGACGGCTTCCTGTGGGGGCGGGGGGCCTGCGACATGAAGGGCGCGGTGGCCGCCTTCACCGCCGCCGCCCTCGCCCTCGCCCGGGAGGGTGGCCCGCCCGCCGGCACGTTGCTGATCCTCCTCACCGCCGACGAGGAGGGGCCGGCCCGCAACGGCACCCGCGCCCTGCTGGAGCACCTGCGCCTGCGTGGCGAGCCGCTCGACATGGCGCTGGTGGGCGAGCCCACCTGCGTGGAACGGCTCGGCGACACCGTCAAGATCGGCCGCCGCGGCTCCATGACCTGCACCCTCGAGGTGCGGGGAAGGCTGGGCCACGTGGCCTACGCCGAGCGGGCCGACAACGCCGCCCACCGCATGGTGCGGCTACTGGCACGGCTCCTGGACGAGCCGCTGGATGCCGGCACCCCCCATTTCGCCCCCTCCGGACTCCAGATCACCACGGTGGACGTGGGCAATCCCACCGCCAATCTGGTGCCGGCGCGGGCGCGGGCGGTCTTCAACGTCCGCTTCAACGACCGCCACACGCCCGAGGGCCTGGAGGCCCTGCTGCGCCGGCGGCTCGCCGAGGTGGGCGGCGACTGGACCCTGGCCTGCGAGGTCTCGGCCCTCCCCTTCCTCACCGAGCCGGGGCCGCTGGTGGAGACGGTGCGCGCCGCCGTCGAGGCCGAGACGGGCACGACCCCCCGCCTCTCCACCGCCGGCGGCACCTCCGATGCCCGCTTCTTCCGGGATCTGTGCCCGGTGGTGGAGTTCGGCCTCGTGGGCACCACCATCCATCAGGTGGACGAGCGGGTGGCGGTGACGGATCTGCTGGAGCTCACCCGCATCTACGAAGGGATCCTCCGCCGCGTCTTCGGAGGGGGCTGATGCCCACGCGGGCCGAGATCGAGCGAGCGCTCTGGGGCACCTGGCTGCTGCTGAGGCAGGATCCCCGCGCGCTGGACCTCTTTGATCTCTCGGTGGAAGGCTTCTGGAAGAGCTTCTACGCCGCGGTGGTGGCGCTCCCCTTCTACGCCTTCCTCGTCCTCCACGAGATGATGCTGGCACCCCCCGTGCGGCCGCTTCCGGCCGTGCTGGCGCGGCTCGTGAGCTATGCCCTCGACTGGGTGGTGTTCGCGGTGGCGGCGGCGCTGCTGCTGCGCATGCTGGGCCTCGGCCGGCGCTTCGTGCCGCTGGTGGTGACCGTCAACTGGGCGGCGGTGCCCCAGCTCGCCCTGATGGCGGCGGCGGTGGTGGCGAGTCTGATACTGCCCGATCCCCTCGATCCGCTGCTGCTGGTGGCGGCGCTGGCGGCGGTGCTGTTCTACCGCTGGCTGGTGATGCGCCAGGCGCTCGAGGGCCTCGCCGGCATCGCCTTCGGCTTCGTGGTGGTGGACGTGATCCTCGGCATCCTGGTGGACCGGCTGGTGGCCCTCCTGCTCTATTCCGGATAGCGCACCGCCACCAGATACAGCCCCTCCGCCGGCGCGGCAGGGCCGGCGGCGCGGCGGTCGCGGGCCGCCAGCACCTCCCGCACCCAGTCCACCGGACGGCGGCCCCGGCCCACCTCCACCAGCGTCCCCACCATGTTGCGCACCTGGTGGTGGAGGAAGGAGCGGGCGGCGGCGTGGACCTCCACCATCTCGCCCAGCCGCCGCACCCACAGCCGGTCCAGCGTCTTGACGGGCGAGCGGGCCTGGCACTCGGCGGCCCGGAAGCTGGAGAAGTCGTGCCGGCCCACCAGCAGCTCCGCCGCCGCCTGCATCCGCGCCACCGACAGCGGGGCGATCACGTGCCACACCCGTCCGCGCGCGAGGACCGGCGGCGCCCGCCGGTTGAGGATGCGGTAGACGTAGCACCGCTCCACCGCCGAGAAACGGGCGTGGAAGTCGTCGGCGACCACCCGCGCCTCCAGCACCACCACCGGATGCGGGCGCACATGGGCATTGATGGCCCCCATCACCCGCTCCGGCGGCAGCCATCGCGACAGGTCGAAGTGGGCCACCTGACCGGTGGCGTGGACGCCGGCATCGGTGCGGCCCGCGCCCACCACCTCCACCCGTTCGCCGGTGAAGGCGGCGATGGCCCCCTCCAGCACCTCCTGCACGCCGAGGCCGTTGCGTTGGCGCTGCCAGCCGGCGAAGCCGAGGCCGTCGTATTCCAGCAGCAGCCGGTAACGGGGCATGGTCAGTGCAGCCGCGTTCCCACGGGAACGGGAAAGCCGCGCAGGAAGGCCTCCACCGCCATGACCCGCCGCCCGGGCCGGGCGAGGCGGGTCATGGCGAGGGCGTCACGCCCGCAGGCCACCACCAGCGGCGGACGGATCACCGTCCCCGGTGTCCCCGCACCCGCCACCACCTCGGCCTCGTGGACCAGAAGGCGCGTCTCGCCGTGGAAGCACCAGGTCCCGGGCCAGGGATCGAAGGCGCGGATCCGCCGTTCCAGGAGCGCCGCCGGCGCCGTGAAGTCGAGATGTCCTTCCTCCTTGCGCACCTTGGCGGCATAGGAGGCCCCCTCCGCCGGCTGCGGGCGCGGACGGATGCGACCACGGGCGTAGTCCTCCAGCACTTCCACCACCCGCTCGGCGGCGAGGGCGGCCAGCCGGTCGTGCAGTTCCGGCGCCCGGATCCGCGGCGGCAGCGGCAGGGGGAAGCGGGCGAGGAGCGGTCCCGTGTCGATCCCCTCGTCCATGACGAAGAAGGAGACGCCGCTCTCGCGGTCGCCGGCCTCGATGGCGCGCTGGACGGGCGCGGCCCCGCGCCAGCGCGGCAGCAGCGAGGCGTGGATGTTGACGCAGCCCAGCCGCGGCGCCGTCAGCACCGCCGGCGGCAGGATCAGTCCGTAGGCCGCCACCAGCACGAGATCGGCGTCGAGCTCCGCGAGGCGGGCGATCTCGGCGGGATCGCGCAGGCTCGCCGGCGTGCGGACCGGACCGAGGCCGGCCCCTTCGGCCCAGGCGTGGACGGGCGTGGGCCGGGGCCGGTGGCCGCGACCGGCGGGCCGCGGCGGCTGGGTGTAGACGGCGCGGATCGCGAAGCGGCCGTCGCGGGCGATGCGGTCGAAGGCGGGGACGCCGAAGGCTCCGGTCCCCATCAGCACCAGCCGGATCATGGCTCAGGCCCGCGCCGGCTCGGCCTTCTTCGCCCGCTGGCCCTTGCGGTAGCGGCGCAGCAGCAGATTGCGCCGGACCGACGAGAGATGGTCGATGAACAGCACGCCGTCGAGGTGGTCCAGCTCGTGCTGGAGACAGCGGGCGAGCAGCCCCTCCGCCGCGAGCTCCCGGAGCGCGCCGGTCTCGTCGCGATAGCGCAGACGGATCGCCCGTGCCCGCCGCACCTCGCCGTAGATGTCGGGCAGGCTGAGGCAGCCCTCCTCCGCCACCTCCGTCTCCTCCGAGCGCCAGACGATCTCCGGGTCCACGAGGCGCAGCGGCGCGTTCTTCTCCTCGCTCACGTCCACCACCACCAGCCGTCGGGTGACGCCCACCTGCGGGGCGGCGAGGCCGATGCCGGGGGCGGCGTACATGGTCTCCAGCATGTCGTCCAGCAACCGCCGCACCTCCTCGTCGACGGTGCCCACCGGCGCGCAGCGGGCACGCAGGACCGGATCGGGATATCGGCGGATGCGCAGGACGGTCATGACGGTTCGTGTCCGGCTCGGAAGGGCTGGCGCGCCCGGAGCGCCGCCTCCAGCGTTCCCTCGTCGAGATAGTGGAGCTCGCCGCCCATCGGCACCCCGTGGGCGAGACGGGTGGTGGTGACGGCGAGCGGCCGCAGCCGTTCCGCCAGATAATGCGCCGTGGTCTGACCGTCCACCGTCGCCCCCAGCGCCAGCACCACCTCGCGCACGCCCTCCTCCCGCACCCGCCGCAGCAGCAGGTCCACGCCGAGATCCTCCGGGCCCACCTCGTCCAGGGCCGAGAGGGTGCCGCCGAGGACGAAATAGCGGCCGCGGAAGCTGCCGGCGCGCTCCAGCGCCCACAGGTCCTCCACCCGTTCCACCACGCACAGGAGGGTGTCGTCGCGCTCGGGATCGGCGCAGACGGCGCAGGGATCGCCCACGTCGAGATTGCGGCAGCGCGAACAGCGCCGCACCCGCTCGGCGCAGACGGCGAGCGCGTCCAGAAGCGGCCGCAGCAGAGTGTCCGGCCGCTCCAGGAGCGCCAGCGCCGCCCGCCGCGCCGAGCGGGGGCCGAGCCCGGGCAGGCGCTGGAGCAGGCGGATCAGGCGCTCCACCTCGACGGCGGCCATGGCCTCAGAAGGGCAGTTTGAAGCCGGGCGGCAGCGGCAGGCCCCCGGTGATGCGGCCCATCTCCTCCTGCAGCCGCGCCTCGAGCCGGCGGCGGGCGTCGGCGAAGGCGGCGACGATCAGATCCTCCAGCACCTCCACCTCGTCCGGATCCACGAGGGTGCGGTCGATGGCCACCTTCCGGAGATCGCCCTTGCCGCTCAGCACCACCCGCACGAGGCCGCCGCCGGCCTGCCCCTCCACCTCGAGCGCCGCCAGCTTCGCCTGCAGCTCGTTCATCCGCTCCTGGAGCTTCTGCGCCTCGCGCAGCATGTTCGCGAGATTCTTCATGGCGTCCCCTCCTCGGGTTCCGCCGGGCGCAGGTCGCGCACCACCGCGCCCGGGAACAGTTCCAGCGCCCGCCGCACCAGCGGCGTCTCGGCCAGTTCGGCGAGGCGCCGCGCCCTCGCCTCGCGGTCGCGTTCCGCGAGGGTGGGCGCCCCCTCGCCGCGGGTGAAGACCACGAGCCAGCGGCGGCCGGTGGCGCGGCCCAGGAGCTCGCCGAGCCGGCCGGCGTATTCCGCGGGCGTGGCCGGCACGTGGGCCAGCTCCAGCCGTCCCGGCTCGAACCGCACCACCCGCCCGCACTCGTAGAGCCAGGCGGCGAGGGGCGCGTCCCCCGCCTCCCGTACCAGCGCCACCACCTCCCGAAGATCACGGGGCGAGGCGGCCGGCACCGGAGACGCCGGCGCGCGGGCGGGCGCCGTCACCGAGGCCGGGCCGCCGCCCGGCGGCGCTGCCGGTGCGGGGGACGGACGGGCGGGCGCGGCGATCGTCGTCCCGGGCGCGCGCAGCAGCCGCGCCAGCTCCCCCGGCGGGGGCAGATCGGCCACGCAGCACAGGCGGACCAGCAGCATCTCGGCGGCGGCCCGGGCGTCGGGCGCGCTCCGCACCTCGTCGAGCCCGCGCAGCGTCATCTGCCAGTAACGCTGCAGACGCGGATGATCGAGCCTCCGGGCGAGCGCCGCCACCCGCCCCCGCACCGCCTCCGGCAGCACGGCCGCCGCCCCCTCTCCCCGTTCCAGCCGCAGGCGGGTGAGGAGGTGGACCAGATCCAGCAGATCCCGCACCAGCGCCGCCGGATCCACCCCACCCCGCCACAGGGCGTCGAAGCGGTCCAGCACGACGCCGGCCTCGCCGGCCACCACCCCCTCGAACAGCTCCACGAGGCGGGCACGGTCGGCCAGCGCCAGCATCGCCTCTACCTCCCGCCGCACCACCCGGCCCTCGCCGGCGGTGGCGGCCTGGTCCAGCAGCGAGAGGGCATCCCGCACCGAGCCCTCGGCCGCCCGCGCGATCACCGCCAGCGCCTCGGGCTCGGCCGAGATCCCCTCCTTGGTGCAGATGGCGGCGAGATGCTCCACCAGCCGCGGTTCCTCCACCCGCCGCAGGTCGAAGCGCTGGCAGCGCGAGAGCACCGTCACCGGCACCCGGCGGATCTCGGTGGTGGCGAAGATGAACACCACGTGGGGCGGCGGTTCCTCCACCGTCTTGAGCAGCGCGTTCCAGGCCTTCTCCGAGAGCATGTGCACCTCGTCGAAGATGTAGACCTTGAAACGCGAGCTCGCCGGCGCGTAGCGCACGCCCTCCACGATCTCCCGCACGTCGTCCTTGCCGGTGTGGGAGGCGGCGTCCGTCTCGATCACGTCGAGGGAGCGCTCCTCCTCGATGGCACGACAACTGGGGCAGGCGCCGCAGGGTTCGGTGGTGGGCCCGCCGCGGCCGTCGGGGCCGGTGCAGTTGAGGCCGCGCGCGAGGATGCGGGCGGTGGTGGTCTTGCCCACGCCGCGGATGCCCGAGAGCAGGAAGGCGTGGGCGATGCGGCCCTTCTCGAAGGCGTGGCGCAGGGTGCGCACCATCGCCTCCTGGCCCACCAGCTCGGAGAGCCGGCGCGGGCGGTAGGCGCGGGCCAGCACGCGGTAGGGGGAGGGGCGGTCGTCGCGCGGTGCCATGGGACCTCGGATGCGGGCGGAAGACCGGACCGCGACCCGGCGGGACATCGCTTAGGGCTGCTCCCTTCCGGGCCTGACCCGGTTCGCGCGCCCGCCGTCCGCGGCCGGCCTTCCGCGGCCAATATCGGGCACCGCCCCCGCCCCTGCAAGGGCCGCCGCCCGCTTGCGCCGCCGTCCGGTTCGTGCCACCAGACCGGAGAGGGGAGAGGATCCGGCATGGCCGCCACCGTCCACGAACTCGTCACCCGCGCCCCGGCCACCGCCGTGGCCTTCGCCGCCCCGGCGCGCCCGCCCCTCACCTACGGCCGCCTCGCCGATCTGCTGGCGCGGACCGCCGAGCGGCTGGCCCGTCTCGGCCTCGGCCCCGGCGACCGCGTGGCGGTGGTGCTGCCCAACGGACCGGAGATGGCGGCGGCCTTCGTGGCCCTCGCCGCCACCGTCGCGGTGGCGCCCCTCAATCCCGCCTACCGCGAGGAGGAGTTCGACTTCTATCTCGGCGATCTCGCGGCGCGGGCGCTGGTGGTGCCGGCGGGGATGGAGACGCCGGCGGTGACCGTGGCCCGCCGGCGGGGCATCGCGGTGCTGCGCCTGTCGGTGCCGGCGGACGCCCCCGCCGGCGTCTTCGGCCTCGAGGTCGAGGGCCCGCCGCCGGGGCCGCCGCGATCGCCACGACTCGCCGCTGCCGGGGAGGTGGCGCTGATCCTCCATACCTCCGGTACCACCTCCCGCCCCAAGATGGTGCCGCTGCTGCACCGCAATCTCACCGCCTCGGCCCGCCACATTCGGGACACGCTGCGGCTCGCGCCGGAGGACCGCTGCCTCCAGATCATGCCCCTCTTCCACATCCACGGGCTGGTGGCGGCGGTGCTGGCGAGCCTCGCGGCCGGCGCCTCCCTGTTCCTCACGCCGGGCTTCGACGCCTTCCGCTTCGTGGGCTGGCTCGGGGAGAGCGGGGCGAGCTGGACCACGGCGGTGCCCACCATGTACCAGGCGATCCTCGCCCGCCTGCGCCGCCACGGTGCCGAGGGCGTCCGCGGCCGGCTGCGGCTGCTGCGCTCCTCCTCCGCCTCGCTGCCGCCACGGGTGATGCGCGAACTGGAGGCCATCTTCGGGGCGCCGGTGATCGAGGCCTACGGCATGACCGAGGCGGCCCACCAGATGACCAGCAATCCCCTGCCGCCGGGCCGGCGGCGACCGGGGACGGTGGGCCTGCCGGCGGGACCGGAGGTGCGGGTGGCGGATCCGGAGGGACGCCTCCTCGGCCCCGGTGGCGAGGGCGAGGTGGTGATCTCCGGCCCCAATGTGACGCCGGGCTATCTGGACGATCCGGAGGCCAATGCCGCCGCCTTCTTCGAGGCCGAGGGACGGCGCTGGTTCCGCACCGGCGATCTCGGCCGCTTCGACGGCGACGGCTATCTGACCCTGGTGGGCCGCCTCAAGGAGATCATCAACCGCGGCGGCGAGAAGGTGGCGCCGCTGGAGGTGGACAACGTCCTGATGGAGCATCCGGCGGTGGCGCAGGTGGTCACCTTCGCCCTGCCCCATCCGGTGCTGGGCGAGGAGGTGGCGGCGGCGGTGGTGCCGCGGGAGGGGGCGGCGGTGGACGAGCGGGAGCTGCGCGCCTTCGCCGCGGCTCGCCTCGCCGACTTCAAGGTACCGCGCCGTTTCGTCTTCGTCGACGAGATCCCCAAGGGGCCGACCGGCAAGCTGCAGCGGATCGGCCTCGCCCGACGGCTGGGGCTGACATGACGCGGATCTGCATCTTCGGGGCCGGCGCCATCGGCGGCCTCGTCGGCGCCAAGCTGGTGCGGGCCCAGGTGGGCGACGTGGGCTTCGTCGCCCGCGGCGCCCAGCTCGAGGCCCTGCGCACCCGCGGCCTCACCGTGGCCAGCGAGACGGAACACTTCACGGTGCCGGTGCGGGCGAGCGACGATCCCAGCGAGTTCGGCCCCCAGGACTACGTGATCCTCGCCGTCAAGGCCCACGCCGTACCCGGCGTGCTGGACGCCCTCGCGCCGCTGCTGGGGCCGGAGACGGCGGTGGTCACCACGCAGAACGGCATCCCTTGGTGGTACTTCCACGGCATCGAGTCGCCCTGGGCCGGTCGCCATCTGGAGAGCGTGGATCCGGGCGGGACCATCTGGCGCCGCCTCGGCCCCGAGCGCGCCATCGGCTGCGTGGTCTATCCCGCCGCCGAGGTGACGGAGCCGGGCGTGGTCACCTGGATCGAGGGCGATCGCCTCACCCTGGGCGAGCCCGACGGCTCGCGCAGCCCGCGGGTGCGGCGCCTCTCGGAGATGCTGGGCCGGGCGGGCTTCCGTGCGCCGGTGCGCCCGCGCATCCGCGACGAGATCTGGGTCAAGCTGTGGGGCAATCTCGCCTTCAATCCCATGAGCGTGCTCACCCTCGCCACCCTCGACCGCCTCGCCGGCGAGGAGGACGGGCGGGCGGTGGCGCGGCCCATGATGCGGGAGGCGCAGCGGGTGGCGGAGCGGCTCGGGGTGCGCTTTCCGATGGACGTGGACCGGCGCATCGCCGCCGCGGCGGCAGTGGGACCCCACCGGACCTCCATGCTGCAGGACCTGGAGCGGGGCCGGCCCATGGAGATCGACGCCATCGTCGGCGCGGTGGTGGAGCTGGGCCGGCTGGTGGGCGTGCCCACCCCCACCATCGAGACGGTGCTGCATCTGGTGCGGCTCAGGGCGCGGGTCGCCGGCCTCTATCCCTGACCGCGCTCCGCGGACCCGTCCGAATCGAAGATGCCGGTGCGGCGGAAGGCGTTGGTGACGGGATAGCGGCGGTCGCGCCCGAAGGCACGGGAGGTGATCTTGACCCCCGGCGGCGCCTGTCGCCGCTTGTATTCGGCGGCATCCAGCATGCGGGCGACGCGTCGCACCGTCGCCGGATCGAAACCCCGCGCCACCAGCTCCGGCGGCGCCAGATCCTCCTCGATCAGCCCGTGGAGGATGGCGTCCAGCACCGGATAGGGCGGCAGCGCATCCTCGTCCCGCTGGTTCTCCCGCAGCTCCGCCGAGGGCGGCTTGGTGAGCACCCGCTCGGGGATGGGGGCGCCGGCCGGGCCGCGGGCATCCGGCGGCCGCCAGCGGTTGCGGAGCCGCGCCAGTTCGAAGACGGTGGTCTTGTAGACGTCCTTCAGCGCCGAGAAACCGCCCGCCATGTCGCCGTAGAGGGTGGCGTAGCCCACCGACATCTCCGACTTGTTGCCGGTGGAGAGCACCATGGGGCCGAACTTGTTGGAGACGGCCATCAGCAGCACGCCGCGGATGCGCGCCTGGACGTTCTCCTCGGCGGTGGAGAAGGGGAGGTCGTCGAACAGCGGGGCGAGCGTGTCGAGAAAGGCGGAAAAGGGCGGCTCGATGGAGATCTCGTCGAGGCGGATGCCGAGCCGTTCCGCCACCGTCCGCGCATCCTCGAGGCTGGCCCGGGAGGTGAAGCGGGAGGGCATCGCCAGCGCCCGCACCCGCGCCGGCCCCAGGGCGTCCACGGCGATGACGGCGGAGAGGGAGGAATCGATGCCGCCCGAGAGTCCCAGCACCACGCCGGGAAAGCCGTTCTTCTCCACATAGTCCCGCACGCCCAGCACCAGCGCCTGGTAGATGGCCCGGAGCCGCTCCGGCGGCCGGTGGATCTCGTGGTCGCCCGCCGGCACCAGCCGTCCTTCGCCGTCGCGGGCGAAGCGCACCAGCAGCAGATGCTCGGCGAAGGACGGCGCCTGCGCCACCAGCCGCCGTTCGGCGGAGAGGGCGAAGGAGGCCCCGTCGAAGACCAGCTCGTCCTGTCCGCCCACGGTGTTGACATAGACCAGCGGCAGGCCGGTCTCGGTGACGCGGGCGACGGCGTGGTGGAGGCGGTGGTCCGGCTTGTCCGTCTCGAAGGGCGAGCCGTTCAGCACCAGCAGCAGCTCGGCGCCGCTCTCCTCCAGCCCCTCCGCCACGTCCTCCACCCACATGTCCTCGCAGATCATGACGCCGAGGCGGACGTCGCCGCCGCGGGCGGCGAGGCGCACGGGACCCGGGATCGGTCCCGGCTCGAACACCCGCACCTCGTCGAAGACGCCGTAGTTGGGCAGCGCGTGCTTGTCGACCCGCGCCACCACCCGGCCCGCCGCCAGCACGAAGGCGCTGTTCCGGGGCCTCGGGGCGCCGGGCCCGCGATGGGGGGCGCCCAGGATCACCGCCGGCCCGCCGTCGGCCGTCTCACCGGCGAAGCGGGCGACGAGGCGGGCGGCGTAGTCGGTGAGCGCCCGCTTGAGGACCAGATCCTCCGGCGGATAGCCGCACAGCGCGAGCTCGGGGAAGACCACCACGTCGGCGCCCGCCTCGCGCGCCCGCGCGCGCCAGCGGCGCATGCGCTCCAGATTGCCGTCGAGATCGCCGACGAGGAAATCGGCCTGGGCGAGGGCGAGGGTGAGGGTGTCGGACACGGCGGCCTCCGCGGACGGGATGGTGGGCCCGGCAGGATTCGAACCTGCGACCCGGCCGTTATGAGCGGCTGGCTCTGACCGCTGAGCTACGGGCCCGGACAGATAGTGGAGAGGGGCCGGCGGCGGCGCAAGATGCCGCGATGCTCAGGGCGCCGGACTGCCCTCCGGCGGGAAACGCCGCTTGATGCGCCGGAACAGGAGATCGCGCACCGCCCGATAGGCGTCGAGCCGCTGGTCCCGCGTCCCCTCCGTCCAGGTGGGATCGGGCGTGGGCCAGAACTCGATCTCGGTGGCGCTGTTGCGGGTGAGCTCCACCGCCCGGTGCTGGGCCTCGGGCGAGAGGGAGATCACCAGGTCGAAGAAGTCGTCCTCGAGGTCGTCGAAGGTCTTGGGCACGTGGCGGGAGAGGTCGATGCCGATCTCGTCCATCACCTCCGCCACGAAGGGATCGGGCTCGCCCCGCCGTACGCCGACGCTGTCCACGTAGATGCGGTGGCCGTGGAGGTATTTGAGCAGCGCCTCGGCCATGGGCGAGCGCACGGTGTTGAGGGTGCAGGCGAAGAGGACCGAACCGGGGCGTTCGACCATTCACCGGCCACGCAGGTGGAGGACGCAGACCAGGGTGAAGAGGCGGCGCGCGGTGTCCAGGTCCATCTCCACCCGGTCGGCGAGCATGTCCATGAGCATCTCGGATCCCTCGTTGTGCAGTCCGCGGCGGGCCATGTCGATGGTCTCGATCTGCTTGGGCGTGGCCCCGCGGATCGCCTTGAAATAGCTGTCGCAGATCATGAAATAGTCGCGGATCACGCGCCGCAGCGGCCGCACCGGCAGGGTGATCTCCGTCTCCTCGTCGACCTCGTCGTTGCGCACCCGCATCACGAGGGTGGACTCGCGCAGCGACAGATGGATGCGGTAGGGGCCGTCGAAGCCGTCGCGGAGATGGAAGTCGTTGGCCTCGAGGAGATCGAAGATGGCGACGTTGCGTTCGTGCTCGATCTCCGGCGACCAGCGCACGATGCTCTTCTCGTCGAGGGTGATCTCGACGATGCGCCGGCGCGGATCGCTCACGACCGCTCCCCGAGCCTCCGTTCCACCGCCCGGGCGTGGGCCACGAGTCCCTCGGCCCGCGCCAGCGTCGCCGCCGCCGGTGCCAGGGTGCGGAAGGCGGCCTCGGACACCCGCAGGAAGGTGGTGCGCTTCAGGAAATCGTGGACGCCGAGGCCGGAGGCGAAGCGGGCGGTGCGGCCGGTGGGGAGGACGTGGTTGGGCCCGCCCACGTAGTCGCCGATCACCTCGGCGGTGAGGGGCCCCAGGAACACCGCACCGGCGTGGCGGATGCGGGCGAAGAGGGCGTCGGCGTCCCGCACCATCAGCTCCAGATGCTCCGGGGCCAGCCGGTCCACGAGACCCGGCGCCTCCGCCATCAGATCGCCCACCACGATCACCGCCCCCTCCCGCTCCCAGCTCGCCCGGGCGATCTCCGCCCGCGGCAGTTCGTCGAGCTGGCGCGCCACCTCCGCCGCCACCGTCCGGGCGAAGGTCTCGTCGTCGGTCACCAGCACCGTCTGCGCCCGGGGATCGTGTTCCGCCTGGGAAAGGAGATCCGCCGCGATCCAGGCGGGATCCTGGCCGGCCTCGGCCACCACCACCAGTTCCGAGGGGCCGGCGATCATGTCGATGCCCACGCGCCCGAACACCCGCCGCTTGGCCTCCGCCACATAGGCGTTGCCCGGCCCCACGATCTTGTCGACGGGACGAACGGTCTCCGTGCCGTAGGCGAGGGCGGCGATGGCCTGGGCGCCGCCGATGCGCCAGATCTCGTCCACGCCGGCGATCTCCGCCGCCACCAGCACCAGCGGATTGGTCCGCCCCTCCGGCGTGGGCACCGCCATCACCAGCCGCCGGCAACCGGCGACGCGGGCGGGAATGGCGTTCATGAGCACCGAGCTGGGATAGGCGGCGGTGCCGCCCGGCACGTAGAGGCCCACCGCGTCCACCGGCGTCCAGCGGACCCCGGCCTCCACCCCCGCCGCATCGCGCACCCGCACCTCCTCCGGCAACTGGCGCTCGTGGAAGGCGCGGATGCGCTCGGCGGCGAGCTCGAGGGCGGCGATCTCCCGGTTGGAACAGGCGGCACGCGCCCGGGCCAGCTCCGCCGCGTCCACCCGCAGATCCGCCACCGTCTCTGCGTCCAGCCGGTCGAAGCGGCGGGTGTGGTCGAGGAGTGCCGCATCGCCCCGGCGGCGCACGTCGGCGAGGATGGCGTCGACGGCGGCGCGGACGTCCGCCTCCTCCTCCCGCCGGCGCTCCACGAAGGCGGCGAAGCGCGCCGCGAAGTCGGGATCAGCGGTCCTCAGCCACAGCGGCACCGCCCCTCTCCTCCTCGCCCGGAAGTCCGAGATCGTGCGCGGGCGGCGGCTCGCGGGCCGGGACGATCTCGCCGAAGTCCTCGAGCCGGGCGCGGATGGTCCCGGTGCAGAGCTGGATCTCGGCGCCGCCCTCGAACACGAGATGGATGTGCAGCAGATGGTCGCGGCCCGGATGGGTGGCGATGGTGAGGAGCCGATGGACGCGGGTCAGATCGACGGCCTCGAAGCCGCGATGGCGCACCCGGGCGATGTCCTCGAACACCACCGCCGTCTCCACCTCGGTCACCCCCTCGCAGCGCTCCGGATCGGCCAGACACTCGCGCCGGTAACGCCGGAACACGCCCGCGAAGCGTCGCGCCTCGGGCTGATAGACCATCTCCGAGAGCGGTGCCCGCGCGTCCTGCAGCAGCGCCGCGAACACCGCCAGATCCTCCGCGTCCTCGGCCCTGAGCTTCAACTTCCGGTCCCTCATGGCAGCCGCTGGATCCTGGCACCGACCGCCGCGAGCTTCTGTTCCAGACGCTCGTAACCGCGGTCGAGATGGTAGATGCGGTGGATCTCCGTTTGCCCGTGGGCGGCGAGGCCCGCCAGCACCAGCGAGACCGAGGCACGGAGATCGGTGGCCATCACCGGCGCCCCGGTGAGGCGCGCCACGCCGCGCACCAGGGCGGTGGCGCCGTGGACGGTGATGCGCGCGCCCATGCGCATGAGTTCGGGCACGTGCATGAAGCGGTTCTCGAAGATGGTCTCGGTGATCATGGCCGCCCCCTCGGCGATACACATAAGCGCCATGAACTGCGCTTGAAGATCGGTGGCGAAGCCGGGGAAGGGCAGCGTCATCACGTCGGTGCCCACGAGCCCGCCGCCGCCGCGGCGCGCCCGCAGCCGATCGCCCTCGGCGGCGAGGTCCACGCCCGCCTCCCGCAGCACCTCCGCCGCCGCGCCCAGGAGATCGAGGCGGGTCCCCACCAGCTCCAGCTCGCCGCCGGTGATGGCGGCGGCCATGGCATAGGTACCGGTCTCGATGCGGTCGGGCAGGATGCGATGGGTGGCGCCGTGCAGGCGCTCCACCCCCTCGATCTCGATGCGCTTTTCGCCGGCACCCGCGATGCGGGCGCCCATGGCGACGAGACAGCGGGCCAGATCCTCGATCTCCGGTTCCTGCGCCGCCTCCTCGATCACCGTGGTGCCGCGGGCGAGGGTGGCCGCCATCATCAGGTTCTCCGTCGCCCCCACCGAGGGTTTCGGCAGGCGGATCACGGCGCCGGTGAGCCCGCGCGGCGCCCGCGCCTCCACATAGCCACCCTCGAGGCGGATCTCCGCGCCCAGCCGCCGCAGCCCCTCCAGATGCAGGTCGATGGGACGCGGGCCGATGGCGCAGCCGCCGGGCAGCGAGACGCGGGCGCGGCCGGCGCGGGCCAGGAGCGGCCCCAGCACCAGCACCGAGGCCCGCATGCGCCGCACCTGGTCGTAGGGCGCGGTGGTGGAGAGCACCTCGGGACAGTGCAGCACCAGCCGGTGGGCGGCGGCCGGCGGATGGCGCACCTCCACCCCCAGCATCTGCAGCAGCCGCCGCATGGTGCCCACGTCCACCACGTCGGGCACATTGTCGAGCCCGAGCGGCTCGTCGGTGAGCAGGCTCGCCGCCATCGCCGGCAGGGCGGCGTTCTTGGCGCCGCCGATCTCGATGCGTCCCCGCAGCGGAACCCCGCCCTCGATCAGGATCCGGTCCATCTCACAGCCTCGGCAGGGTGACGCCGGTCTGGCGCATGTACTTGCCACCGCGATCGGCGTAGGAGACCTCGGGCGGCGAGTCGCCCCTGAGGAACAGGAACTGGCAGATGCCCTCGTTGGCGTAGACCCGCGCCGGCAACGGCGTGGTGTTGGAGATCTCGAGGGTGACGTGGCCCTCCCACTCCGGCTCCAGGGGCGTCACGTTGACGATGATGCCGCAGCGGGCGTAGGTGGACTTGCCGAGACACACGACGATGATGTCGCGCGGAATACGAAAGTATTCCACCGTGCGGGCCAGGGCGAAACTGTTGGGCGGGATGGTGCAGACGTCCGTCTTCTTCTCGACGAAGCTCTCGGATCGAAAGTCCTTGGGATCGACCACCGCGCTCTCGACGTTGGTGAAGATCCGGAACTCGTCGGCGAGGCGGGCGTCATAGCCGTAGGACGAGAGACCGTAGGAGACCACGCCGGCCCGCTCCTGACGGTCGACGAAGGGTTGGATCATGCCGTGTTCGAGAGCCATGCGGCGGATCCAGTGGTCCGGCATCACCGTCATGGCGGGGGCTCTCCGGCTGGCCGGGCGAGTCCTACCGGAGCCCCCGGCCCGGCTCAAGCGCGCGGACCACGCCCGTCCGCCCCGACACCGCGCCGCTTGCCCCGGTCCTCCGGCTCCCTATGATGCGCGCCGGCCGCCCCGGGGCGGCGGGATGCGATCCTGTGGGGGACGATGAGTGCGCTCGCGGCGGCCCAGCCCTGGCTCGTCCTTCTCCTGATCCTCGGCATCCTGGTGGCGTTCGTGAGCGAACGGACGCGGGTGGAGTTCGTCGCCCTCGGCGCCGCCGCCCTCCTGGTGCTGGTGGGCATCCTGCCCATCCACGAGGCCCTCGGGGTGCTGGCCAACCCCGCCCCCTTCACCGTGCTGTGCATGTTCGTGGTGAGCGCCGCCCTCGAACGCACCGGCCTCATCGAGGACGCCGGCCGCCTCTTCGCCCGTGCCGAGCGCCTCCCCACCGGCCTCGCCCTCGCCCTCCTGATGACCAGCGTCGCCCTGGTCTCGGCGGTGGTCAACAACACGCCGGTGGTGGTGGCCCTCACCCCGCTGGTGATCGCCTGGGCGCGCGCCACCGGCCGGCCCGCCTCCCTGTTCCTGCTGCCCCTCTCCTACGCCGCCATCATGGGCGGCACCACGACCCTGATCGGCACCTCCACCAATCTGGTGGTGGACGGGGTCGCCCGGACCCTCGGCCTCGCGCCCTTCGGCCTGTTCGAGATCGGCCTCGTGGGCCTGCCCGTCGCCCTCGCCGGCATCACCTACATGGTGTTGGTGGGACGGCGGCTCCTCCCCCATCGCGAGACGCTGGCCGAACTGCTGCCGGATCCCGGCAAGCGCCAGTTCCTGGCCGAGGTGCTGGTGCCGGTGGGCTCGCCGCTGGTGGGCCGCACCCTGGACGAGACGGGCCTGCCCGGCGAGCTGGGCGGGCGGGTGGTGGACCTGATCCGCGGCGACCGTTCGCTGGGGGCCGCGGCGGCCCTGCACACGCCGCTGGAGCCCGGCGACCGCATCCTCCTGCGCACGCGGGTGAGCGACCTCATGGAGCTGCGGGCCAAGGGCGATCTCGTGGTGGGTCATCACGGCGACGTCCACGCCCTGGAGCCCATCGCCGCCCGCAACACGGTGCTGATGGAGGGGATCGTCGGGCCCAATTCGCGCTGGGTGGGGCGCAAGGTGGGCAGCCTCGGCCTCGGCCGCCGCTTCGGCGTCACCATCGTCGCCATCCATCGCCAGAACGAGAACGTGCGCGGTCCCTTCGACGAGGTGCGGCTGCGCTTCGGCGACACCCTGCTGCTGGAGGGGCCGCCCGAGGCCTTCCGCCAGCTCTTCGACGACCAGTTCCTGATCGGCCTCACCGCGCCCACCTTCCGCCCCTACCGGCGCGACCGTCGCTGGCTGGCGCTCTCGGCGGTGGGGATGGTGGTGGTGGCGGGCGGCCTCGGCCTCGCCCCCATCCCCGCCCTCGCCCTGCTGGCGGCGGCCGCGGTGGTGCTGGGCGGCTGTCTCGAGCCCGACGACGTCTACCAGGCGGTACCCTGGTCCATCCTGGTGCTCATCTACGGCATGCTGGCGGTGGGCCACGCCGCCATGGCCACCGGCGCCCTCGATCTCGCCGCCCGCGGCCTCGCGGTCGTCGCCGCCGATCTCGGCCCCTGGGGGGTCCTGGCGCTCCTCTATCTGCTCACCCTCTTCTTCACCGAGACCATCAGCCACAACGCCACCGCCATCCTGATGACGCCGGTGGCGGTGGCGGTGGCGGGCGAGCTCGGAGTCGACCCGCGCCCCTTCGTGGTGGCGGTGATGGTGGCGGCCAGCAACGGCTACGCCACCCCCGTGGGCTATCAGACCAACACCTTCGTCTATGCCGCCGGCAACTACCGCTTCCGCGACTTCGTGCGGGTGGGACTGCCGCTGGACCTGCTCCTGGGGGCGGTGGCGGTCGCCGTGATCCCGCACGTCTGGCCCTTCGCCCCCCAGCCCTGAACCCGCTTGCCCTCGATGCCGACGCGGCCTAGGTTCGCCGCATCGTGACCGTCGGTCCGGGAGGGAAGGGATCATGGTCGCGGCCGTCCGGGAACGAGGCGCGGGACAGGACCTGCGGCGTCGGTCCGTGCTGCTGGTGGTGTTCGCGCTCCTTGCCCTGTGCGTGGCCGGCACCGTCCGCGCGGAGGGAGGCGGCACCGCCGCCGGTGTGATCCGGATCCGCCCCGAGGCGCCGGCGATGCCACCTCCGGCACCGCCCCCCGCGCGGGACGTGAGCTCCCGGGACCTGCTGCCACCGGAGGGGATCGCCGTCGGCGACCGCCGGCTCGACGGCGACGACGTGGCGCTGCTCGAGGACTTCACGGCCTTCCTCCTCGACCGGCCGCTGACGGAGGCGGAGCGGCGGACGCTCCATGCCTGGATCCGCCGCGACTTCACCGCCGATCCCGAGGCCTTCCTCGGGGAACTCCTGCAGTTGCGGGGGGCCTGGATCCAGGTGGAGGCGGTGGAGGATCCGGTCCTGCGGGCGGTGCTTCGGCAACAGCTGATCGCCACCTTCCACTTCGCCTTCGGCGGACTCCCGCCGGAACGGCGGCCGGCCCCGCTCGTCCTGGTCCACGCGGCCTATCCGCCCATCGCCGCCGATGCGCAGCGGGGCATCCTGATCACCGAACGGGAACTCGACGCCTTCCTCGCCTTCGACCGCTTCGTCGCCGAGCTGGTGGGCCGCCCTCCCCGTTTCGCCGGCCTCGACCGTGGCCCGATGCGGGCGGCGTTGCGCCGTGCCCTGGCCGAGGGGGAGGAGTGGGCACGGGCGTTCCCGGGCCTCTATCCCTCCTGGGTCGGCACGCGGACGGAATGGGCGCGTCTCGGGCCCGCCGAACGGGCGGCCTTCGCCGAACGGGTCCGGCGCGACGATCCCCTCGCCGACTTCCCCCTCGCCTCCGCCGGGAACGGGGGCGCGGCGGTGGTGGAGACCCTCGAGGAGAATGCCGACGAGATCGCCCGCGGCATCGCCGAGAGCGTGAAGCCCGAGGACATCCCGGACGAGGCGCTGGAGGAGTTCCGCCGCGGTCTCTTCGGCGAGTGAGCCCCGCGGGCGCCGTGGACAGCGCCGGCCCCGCCGCCTAGCTTCCGGGCGGTCGTCGGGGAGTCCGCATGTCCGGATCCTTCTTCACGCTGCTGCAGGCGACCTTCCGCCGGCGGGCGGATGCGGTCGCCCTCGAGGAGGTGGAGCGGGGCCGGGAGTACCGCTTCGCCGATCTCGACGCCCTCTCCGCCCGCTTCGCCCGCGTGCTCACGGACCTCGGCGCCCGCCGCGGCGATCGGGTGGCCGTCCAGGTGGAGAAATCGCCGGCCGCGCTCGCCGTCCATCTCGCCTGTCTGCGGGCCGGGCTCGTCTTCCTGCCCCTGAACCCCGCCTATCGCGCGGACGAGGTGGCGTGGATCCTGGAGAACGCCGAGCCCGCCATCTTCGTGCGCGATCCCGCCCGTGGCGACGAGCTGGACCCGCGGGCACGGGCGGCCGGCGTGCGGCGGGTGGTGGCGCTCGACGCCGGAGGCGGCGGCGAGCTCGCGGCCATGGCGGCGGAGGTCCCCGCCGACTTCCCGCCGGTGCCGGTGGCGGCGGAGGAACATGGCGCCATGCTCTACACCTCCGGCACCACCGGCCGGCCCAAGGGCGCCCCCCTCTCCCACGGCAATCTCGCCAGCAACGCGCGGGTGCTGGTGGAGGCCTGGGCCTTCGGCGAGGACGACGTGCTGCTGCACGCGCTCCCCATCTACCACGCCCACGGCCTCTTCGTCGCCGCCCACTGTGCGCTGCTGGCGGGTGCGCGGATGCTGTGGCTGCGGAAGTTCGACGCGGAACGCGTGGCGGCGCTGCTGCCGCGGGCGACGGTGTTCATGGGCGTGCCCACCATGTACGTCCGGCTCCTGGAGCGGCCGGAGCTGGATCGGGCCCGGACGGCGGGGATGCGTCTGTTCGTCTCCGGCTCCGCCCCCCTCTCGCCGGAGGTCTGGCGGGCCTTCCGCGCCCGCACCGGCCACGAGATCCTCGAGCGCTACGGCATGAGCGAGATCCTCATGCACACCGGCAATCCCTACCGGGGCGAGCGGCGACCCGGGACGGTGGGGCGGCCCTTCCCCGGCTCGGAGGTGAGGATCGTGGACGACGCCGGTCGCGCACGGCCGCCGGGCCAACCCGGTCACGTGCTGGTGCGCGGCCCCAACGTCTTCCGCGGTTACTGGCGCGATCCGGAAGCGAATGCCGAGGCGTTCACCGAGGATGGCTGGTTCCGGACCGGCGATCTCGGCTTCCTCTCCGAGGACGGCTATCTGACGCTGGTGGGCCGTGCCCGCGACCTGATCATCACCGGCGGCCTCAACGTCTATCCCCGCGAGGTGGAGGACGTGATCGACGCCGTGCCCGGCGTGAGGGAGAGCGCCGTGGTGGGCCTGCCCCATCCCGACTTCGGCGAGGCGGTCACCGCCGTGGTGGTGCGGGAGCCGGGCACGGCCGTGGACGAGGGCACGATCCTCGACGCCTGCCGGGCGCGGCTCGCCGGCTACAAGGTCCCGAAGCGGGTGCTGTTCGTGGAGGAACTGCCCCGCAACACCATGGGCAAGGTGCAGAAGCGGCTCCTCCGGGAGCGCTTCCGCGCGCTCTACCGTGACCTCCGGCCGGGGAAGGCATCGGCATGATCCTGGAGTTCGACGGGATCCGGCCCGAGATCCACCCCGACGCCTGGGTGGCGCCCACCGCCGTGCTGATCGGGCGGGTGGTGGTGCGGGCCGGCGCCAGCATCTGGTGGGGCGCGGTGCTGCGCGGCGACAACGAGCCCATCGTCGTGGGCGAGCACGCCAACGTCCAGGACGGCTGCGTCCTGCACACCGACCCCGGCTTCCCCCTCGAAGTGGGTCCGGAGGTGACGGTGGGCCACCAGGCCATGCTCCATGGCTGCACCGTCGAGGAGGGCGCGCTCGTCGGCATCGGCGCGGTGATCCTCAACGGCGCCCGCATCGGCCGCGAGGCGCTGATCGGCGCCAAGGCGCTGGTGCCGGAGGGGCGCGAGATCCCCGCCCGCGCCCTCGCCCTCGGCATTCCCGCCCGCGTGCGCGGCGAGGTCTCGCCGGACCAGGCGGCGCGCATGCGGCGCGGGACACGGGTCTACGTGGAGCGGGCCCGGCTCTGTCGCACGCGGCTGCGGCGGCTCGACGGCTGAGGTCCGAGGCCGAGCATGGCGCGGATGCGCCGGCCGGCTTCCGGCAGCCGCAGGGCGAGGGCGAGGTGGAGGACGAGAAAGCCCGCCACCGCCCAGGCCGCCGCCAGGTGGAGCAGCGCGGTGACGGCATCCGCCGGCACGCCCGCGCGCCGAAGCCCGGCGAGGCGCTCCGCCGCCGCCAGCAGCAGGCCGCTCGCCGCCAGCACCGGCATCACGCCGAACAGCATCACGCGGTAGACCAGCGCCCGCAGCGGCCCGACGCCGTCCCCGCACCGCCCCGTCGCGGCCCCGGCGGCGGCCGCCCGCAGTTCCGCCCGCACGGCGGCGAGACCGCCCGCGAGCCGCCAGCGGGCGAGACCGCCCGCCGCCGCGGCGGCGAAGAGCGCCAGCAGCAGCCCCACCAGCGCGAGGCCGGCGGCGAGATGGAGGCGGTGGGCCGCGGCGAAGCCGGGAAGGCCCAGGTGCAGCACCACGCCGCTCGCCAGCAGCGCGAGCGTCGTCCACGCCAGGAGGACGTGCACGGCGCGCAGCCAGGTCGGGGGCTCCACGGCCACGGACCATCGCCGGCGCAGGCGCGCGGCCACGCCCATCGAGACCGCCAGGGCCGCCGCGGCCCCGAGATGCAGCGGCCAGGGGAGGATGGCGCCGGTGATCCAGCCCAGCGCCAGCACTTCGCCGCCGGCGAGGGTGGGCGGCGCCGGCGGCAGCCAGCGGGCGAGGCGGAGCGCCAGCGCGCCGGCACGACCGTGGCAGGCCCGGCAGGGGGCGGCGGTGTCGGGCGGCAGGGTGTGGGAGAGGGGATCGGCGGCCGCCGCCGTGTGGCAGTCGCCGCAGCGGGTGCGGGCGAGGTGGAGGCGGGCCAGGGGAAGCCGGGCGTGCGCCGCCGCCGCGTCCGGGCGCAGGGGATCGGCCCCCGGCCCCGTGGCCCCCGGGCCGTGACAGGCGAGACAGAGCCGTCGTCCCGCCACCAGCGCCGCCTCCAGCTCCGCCGGCACCACTCCGGTGGTGTGGGGATCGTGGCACGATTCGCAGGCGAAGCCCGCGACCCGGCCGTGGGCCGAGGCCGCCACCTCGCGCACGATGCGGGAAAAGGGGAGGCGTTCGCCGACCGCACGACGGGGATGGCAGTCGTGGCAGCGCAGGGTCCGGCGCGCGCGCGGCGGGTGGGGGAAGAGGTCGAAGCGCCCCACGTGACAGTCGCGGCAGGAGAGGCGGGCGTGGTCGGAGCGGCGGAGATCGCGCACCGGGACCGCCACGTCGCGGACCCCTCCACGCCGCGGATCGTGAACGAGCCGGGGGCCGCCGGCGTGACAGCCCTCGCAGCGGATCGTCACCGCCCACGCCGACGCCGTCACCGCCGCCACCGCGAGCGCCAGCAGCACCCACACGGCCCCGTGCCTTCCGCTCACGACGCCGCCCCGTCCGACCGTCCGTCACTCTGCCCCGGCGGCGGCGGTGCCGTCCAGCGCCTCGACAGCCCCCGGCCGCGGGCGTAGGCTCCCCGCGAACGGGGGAGGCCCGGCCCATGCGCGAGAACCGGCTGCGGCGCCTGTGGCGCGAGGGACGGCGGACGGTCAACGGCTGGTGCGCCATCCCCAGCGCCTTCGCCGCCGAACTCATGGCCCATCAGGGCTACGACAGCCTCACGGTGGATCTCCAGCACGGCCTCGTCGACCCGGCCACCGCCGTCGCCATGCTGCAGGCCATCTCCACCCCGGAGGTGGTGCCGCTGGTGCGGGTGCCCTGGCGCGAGCCCGGCATCGTCATGAAGATGCTGGATGCCGGCGCCTACGGGATCATCTGCCCCATGGTGGGCAACCGGGCGGAGGCCGAGGAGCTGGTGGCCTTCGGCCGCTACCCGCCGCGCGGCACCCGCAGCTTCGGCCCCGTCCGCGCCAATCTCTATGCCGGGTCCGACTATTTCGCCCGTGCCGACGCCGAGGTGCTGCTGCTGGCCATGATCGAGACCCGGGAGGGTGTGGAGCGGCTGGACGAGATCCTCGCCGTGGACGGCCTCGACGGCGTCTACGTGGGCCCCGCCGACCTCGCCCTCGCCCTCGGCCATCCGCCGGGCTTCGATCACGAACGGCCGGAGCTGCTGACGGTGATCCGGCGGGTGGCGGAGCGCGCCCGCGCCCATGGCAAGGTGGCGGGCATCCACACCATGTCCCCCGCCTACGCCCGGCGCATGTGGGGGCTGGGCTTCCACTTCGTCTCGCTGATGACCGACAGCCGCATGCTCGCGGCCAAGGCCCGGGAGTTGCTGGACGCGCTCCGCGGCGGCGGGGACGGCGACGGCGGGCCCGGCGACCGAGGGCGGGGGTCGTGCCGCACCTGGTGATCCTGGGACGCATCCACGAGGCGGGCCTCGCGCTGCTGCGGGCGCGGCCGGACGTCACCTTCGAGATGCTGGAGGCGCCGGCGCGGGCGGCGGTGCGCGCCGCCGTGCGCCGGGCCGATGCCGTGATCCTGCGGCCGGTGCCCTTCGACCGCGAGGTGATCGCGGCGGCACCGCGTCTTCGAGTGGTCTCGCGCCACGGGGTGGGCGTGGACAATGTGGACGTGGAGGCCCTCACCCGCCGCCGCATCCCCCTCGTGATCACCCTCCACGCCAACCGCATCGCGGTGGCCGAACACGCGCTGTTCCTGCTGCTGGCGGTGGCCAGGCGCGCCCTCGACTTCGACCGGGCGGTGCGGCGGGGCGACTTCGCCCTCCGCGAACGGGCCCCGGCGGTGGAGCTCCACGGCCGCACCCTGCTGGTGGTGGGCCTCGGCCGCATCGGCCGCGAGGTGGCGCTGCGGGCCCGCGCCCTCGGCATGCGGGTGGTGGCGTACGATCCCTTCCTCGACGAGGCCGTCTTCGCCGCGGCCGGGGTGGGGCGGGCGGAGGCGCTCGATGCGGCGCTCGCCGAGGCGGACGCCGTGAGCCTCCATCTGCCCTACCGGCCCGGCTCCCCGCCCCTCTTCGATCGCGACCGCCTCGCCCGGCTCAGGCGTGGGGCCATCCTCGTCAACACCGCCCGCGGCGCGCTGGTGGACGAGGAGGCCCTCGCCGAGCTGCTGCACCGCGGCCATCTCTTCGGCGCCGGCATCGACGTCTTCGGCCGCGAGCCGCCGCCGCCCGACCATCCTCTGCTCCGGGCACCGAACACGATCCTCAGCCCCCACGCGGCCGCCTGGTCGGCGGAATCGGTCCGACGCATGGCGGTGGAGGCGGTCCGCAACGCCCTGGACGTGCTGGACGGCCGCGTGGATCCCGCCGTCGTCGTCAACCGCGAGGTGCTGGGGCGGCAGACTCCCCCCTGAGCGCACGATCCCAGAATACGTCCGATCCCGGACGATGCTGGACGCCGGTCGCGGCCCGCGGCATGGTCGGCCTCGATGTTCGATCGGTGTCGGGAGTGCGGGATCCATGTGCGGGATCATCGGCATCGTGGGCACGCGGCCGGTCGCCCCCCTGCTGCTGGAGGCGCTGGGGCGGCTCGAATATCGCGGCTACGACAGCGCCGGCATCGCCACGCTCGTGGACGGGCGCATCGAGCGGCGCCGCGCCTCGGGCAAGCTCGTGAACCTCGCCCGTGAGCTGGAGCGGGCGCCCCTCGGCGGGACCATCGGCATCGGCCACACCCGCTGGGCCACCCACGGCGCCCCCACCGAGCGCAACGCCCATCCCCACCTGAGCGGCGGTGTGGCGGTGGTGCACAACGGCATCATCGAGAACCATCCGGAACTGCGCGCCGAGCTGGTGGCGGCGGGCCGCCGCTTCGAGACCGACACCGACACCGAGGTGGTCCCCCAGCTGGTGGCCCACTACCTCGCCCGCGGTGCCGATCCGGTGGAGGCGGCGCGCTTCGCCGTCGGCCGCCTCGAGGGTGCCTTCGCGCTGGTGATGCTGTTCGAGGGACGCGACGATCTGCTCGTCGCCGCCCGCCGCGGCAGCCCCCTCGCCGTCGGCTACGGCGACGGCGAGATCTACGTGGGCTCCGACGCCCTCGCCCTCGCTCCCCTCGCCGAGCACATTCAGTATCTGGAAGAGGGGGACTTCGCGGTGCTGCGCCGCGATGGCGTCCGGATCCGCGACGCCGAGGGGCGCGAGGTGCGGCGGCCGATCGTGCGCACCGAACTGTCGGGCGCGCTCATCGGCAAGGGCAACTACCGCCATTTCATGCAGAAGGAGATCTTCGAGCAGCCGACGGTGGTGGGCGACACCCTCCGCGCCTTCGCCGATCCCGCCACCCATCGCATCGTGCTGCCGGATCTGCCCTTCGATCCCGCGGCGGTGCCCCGCCTCGCCGCCGTCGCCTGTGGCACCGCCGCCTACGCCGCGCTGGTGGGCAAGTACTGGTTCGAGGCGCTGGCGCGGCTGCCGGTGGACTGGGACATCGCCTCCGAGTTCCGCTACCGCGGCACGCCGCTGGTGGCGGGCGAGGCCGGCATCTTCGTCTCCCAGTCGGGTGAGACCGCCGACACCCTGGCGGCGCTGCGCCACGTGAAGGCGCAGGGGCACCCCACCCTCGCGGTGGTCAACGTGCCCCACAGCACCCTTGCCCGCGAGGCCGATTCGGTGCTGCGCACCCTCGCCGGCCCCGAGATCGGCGTGGCTTCCACCAAGGCCTTCACCACCCAGCTCGCCACCCTCGCCTGCCTCGCCGTCGCCGTCGCCCGCGCCCGCGGCCTGCTCACGGCGGAACGGGAGGCGGCGCTCACCCGTGCCCTCGACGAGGTGCCGGCGCGGATGCTGGAGGTGCTGCGGCTGGACGGGATCATGCGGGCCATCGCCGAGACGCTGGCCGATGCCGCGAGCGTCCTCTACATCGGCCGCGGCACCGGCTACGCCCTCGCCCTCGAGGGCGCCCTCAAGCTCAAGGAGATCAGCTACATCCACGCCGAGGCCTACGCCGCCGGCGAGCTCAAGCACGGCCCCATCGCGCTGGTGGACGAGGAGATGCCGGTGGTGGCGGTGGCGCCGCGCGATTCCCTCTTCGAGAAGACCGCCTCCAACGTGGAGGAGGTGCTCTCCCGCGGCGGCCGGGTGATCCTGCTGTCCGACGCCGAGGGCTGCGCCCGCTTCGGCGACCGCGTGGCCCACGCCGTGGAGCTGCCGTCGGTGGATCCCTTCGTGGTGCCGCTGCTCTACGCCGTACCGGTGCAACTCCTCGCCTATCACACGGCCGTCCACAAGGGCACCGACGTGGATCAGCCGCGCAATCTCGCCAAGTCCGTCACCGTCGAGTGACCCGCCCTTGCGGGGCGTCCCCGCACCACGTAGATGGGAAGAACGGGAGGCGAACATGTCGTCCGCGCTCCGGGTGCGGACGTCGTCGCGCGGAGGTGGGCGGTCATGGCCCCGCGTGGGAAGCCCCGGGAATTCTGCCCCTGGTGCGGCCGGCCGCTGGAACCGGTGGTGGTCCACGGCGAGATCCGCTGTGCCCGCTGTCACATGCCGGTGGTGCTGTGCTGCGAGGGAGCGCCGTTGCGCGAGCACGAGACCCCGGCCTGCCCCGTCCCCGGAACACCGCGGCCGGCGTCCGCCGATACCGGCGGTGAGGTCACGCCTCCCGCCGCGGACCTCGCCACCGGAGAGGGCAGCACGCGCGTGAGGCCCCTCCGGCGGCGTGAGCGGACGGGAGCCCGTCGCCGTGCACGGCCGTGATCGTGAGGCGCCGTCGCGCGCGCATCGTATCCGGGTGTGACGACATGGCGCAACCCTCATCCGCCCCGATCGCGGGACGAAAACGCCCTCTCGCGCGTTGTCCCCATGCCGATCGGTTCAGCGGATACGGAGGAAGACACGGTATGGTCTCACGTCGGCAATGGCTCCGGGGTGCGGCCGCCTTGGCGGCGGCACCGTTCGTGCTGCGTCCGGGCCGCAACCTCGGCTGGGCGGCCACGACCGCCCCGCTGCCCGTCCCGTCCCTCGAGGAAGGACGGCTCGTGGGCGGTGTGCGGGTCTTCGATCTCACCATCCGTCGCGGCATCCACGATTTCGGATCCGGCCGGCGCGGACCGGCCATCGGCATCGACGCCACCTACGGCGGCCCCACCTTGCGCATGCGTGCCGGCGAAACGGTGCGGCTGCGGGTGACCAACCGGCTGGACGAGACCACCACCCTCCACTGGCACGGCTTTCACCTGCCCGCGGCCGCCGACGGCGGTCCCCATCAGCGCATCGCACCCGGCACCGTCTGGACGCCGTCCTTCCGCGTCCTGCAGAAGGCGGGCCTCTTCTGGTACCACTCCCACCTCGAGGGTTCGACGGGCCGGCAGGTCTACTTCGGGCAGGCGGGGACCATCTACGTGGAGGACGAGGAGGAGGCGGCCCTGCCTCTGCCCAGAGACTACGGTGTCGACGACATCCCGCTGGTGGTCCAGGACCGCCGTTTCGACGCCGACGGCGCGCCCGTCTACGCCCTCGATCCCATGAGCATCGCCACCGGCTACGTCGGTGACGTGGCGGTGGTGAACGGCGCCGTCTCGCCCCACTTCGTCGCCCGTCGGCGCTGGCTGCGGCTGCGGCTGCTCAACGGCGCCAACGCCTCCCTCTATCGCTTCCGCTTCTCCGACCGCCGCCGCTTCCACGTGATCGCCAGCGACGGCGGCCTGCTGGACCGCCCCCGGCGCACCCGCGCCCTGCTGCTGGCACCGGGGGAGCGGGCCCAGATCCTCGTGGAGGTGCGTCCGGGGCGTCCCTTCCGCCTCGAGGCCGAGGTCCTGTCCCCCATGATGGGGATGCGTCGGCGTGGCCGTGGCCGGATCCTGCGGCGCCTGCGCGTCCTGGACATCCTGCCGGAGCCGGTGCTGGACCCGGGACCGCGTCCGCCCCGGCGGCTGGTGTGGTTGCCCGCGCCCCAGCCGGCCCGGGCCGTGCGCACCCGGCGCTTCGTGCTGGAGATGGGCATGGGCGGTCCGATGATGCGCCATCGCTCGCGCCGTGGCGGTCGCGGGCGCATGGGCGGTATGGACGGCATGGGCGGTATGGGCGGTATGGGCGGCCCGGCGGGCCCCGGCGGTCCGGGCGACCCGGGCGGCGGGGATCCCGTGGCGGGCAGCGGTCCCCTCCCGGGGGGCGGTCCGGGCCGTCGACCCATGGGCATGACCTTCACCATCAACGGCAAGTCCATGGACATGGACCGCATCGACGAGGTGGTGCGGGTCGGCACCGACGAGATCTGGGAGGTGATCAACCGCTCCCCCATGCCCCATCCCTTCCACGTCCACGACGTCCAGTTCCGGATCCTCGACCGCAACGGTCGCCGGCCACGGGCGCACGAACGCGGTCTCAAGGACACGGTCCTGGTGTGGCCGATGGAGCGGGTACGGCTGCTGCTCTCCTTCCGCGACTACACGGATCCGGAGCTGCCCTACATGTACCACTGCCACACCCTCGAGCACGAGGATGCCGGCATGATGGGCCAGTTCGTGGTGGTGGCCTGACGACGCTCCTCCACGGACGCCACGATTCGGGGCGGCCTTTCGGCCGCCCCGGCGATTTCCCGCCGACCGGGGCTCAGCCGCCGTTCTCCTCCTCGCCGTTCCCGCCGGCCGCCTCCGGGGGCACCGGCCGCCGTTCGTAGGCCTGTCCGGCCCGGATCACGGCGCGGCGGATGGCGCGGGTGCGCGAGAACAGCTCGAAGAGCGTGTCCCCGTCGCCCCAGCGGATGGCGCGCTGCAGCCGCACCAGATCCTCGGTGAAGCGGCCCAGCATCTCCAGCACCGCCTCGCGGTTGTTGAGGAACACGTCCCGCCACATGGTGGGATCGGAGGCGGCGATGCGGGTGAAGTCGGTGAAGCCGCCGGCGGCGTATTTGAACACCTCGCTGCGGGTCTGCTTCTCGAGATCGGCGACGGTGCCGACGATGGTGAAGGCGATGAGGTGGGGGAGATGGGAGGTGAGGGCCAGCACCCGGTCGTGGTGCTCGGGCGTCATCAGGTCCACCTCGGCACCCGTGAGCTCCCACAGTTCCCGCACCCGCCGCACCGCCGCCGGATCCGTGTCCTCGATGGGGGTGAGGATCACGCGCCGGCGCTCGAACAGCGTGTCGAAGGCGGCATCCGGCCCCGAATGCTCGGTGCCGGCCACCGGATGGCCGGGCACGAAGCGGGACGGGTCGGGCAGATGGGGGACCACGTCGTGGACGATCTGGGCCTTGACCGAGCCCACGTCGGTGACGATGGCGGCGGTATCGAGCCCCGGCGCCATGGCCCGCGCCACCTCGCCCATGGCCCCCGGCGGCACGCCCAGCACCACAAGATCGGCGCCCTCCACCGCCTCGGCCGGATCGGCCACGGCCCGGTCGCACAGGCCCCGTTCGAGGGCGCGCCGGCGGGTCGCCTCGCGGCGGGCGCAGGCCACAATCTCCTCCGCCGCGCCCTCGCGGCGGAGCACCAGCGCCAGCGAGCCGTTGACGAGGCCGATGCCGAGGAGGGCCACCCGCCGGAAGGGCGTCATCGTCCGCCCTCCCCGGCGAGGAAGCGGGCGAGGGCCGCGACCAGCCGCCGGTTCTCGGCCTCCAGCCCGACGCTGATGCGCAGCGCATGGGGCAGGCCGTAGGCGTCCATGCGGCGGGGGATGAGCCCTTCGCGCTCGAGGAAGGCCTCGGCGGCGGCGGCATCGCGCCCCGGCTCGCGGGGGAAGTCCACCAGCAGGAAATTGGCCACGCTGGGATGGACCCTGAGACCCAGCGCCGTGAGTTCGCGGAAGAGCCACTCCCGCCAGCGGGCGTTGTGGCGGCGCGAGCGCTCCTGATGGTCGACGTCGGCCAGCGCCGCCTCGCCCGCCCGCTGGGCCGGGGTGGAGACGTTGAAGGGCCCGCGGATGCGGTGGATCACGTCGACGATGGCGGGATGGGCGTACATCCAGCCGAGGCGGAGGGCGGCGAGGCCGAACAGCTTGGAGAAGGTGCGGGTGACCACGACATTGTCGTGGGTGCGGGCGAGATCGAGCCCGTCGGCATAGTCGGGCACGTCCACGTATTCGGCATAGGCCGCGTCGATTACCAGCAGCACCTCCTCCGGCAGCTCCCGCCTGAGCCGCCGCAGTTCCTCGCCCGTCAGATAGGAGCCGGTGGGATTGTTGGGATTGGCGAGGAAGAGGAGGCGGGTGCGGGAGCCCACACGGGCGAGCAGGGCGTCCACGTCGGCGCGCAGGTCCCGCTCCGGCGCCGCCACCACGTGGCAGCCGGCGGCGAGGGCGGCCAGCCGGTACATGAGGAAGCCGTGACGGCTCACCAGCACCTCGTCGCCCGGCCCGGCATAGGCCCGTACCAGCAGGGTGATGAGCTCGTCGGAGCCGGCTCCGCACACCACCCGCTCCGGATCCACGTTGAAGCGGCGGCCGATGGCCCGGCGCAGGGCGGTGGCGGTGCCATCGGGATAGCGATGGAGGCCGTCCGCCGCCGCCCGATGGGCCTCCACGGCGCGCGGGCTGGGGCCGAGGGGATTCTCGTTGGCGGAGAGCTTGGCGGCCGGCCGGCCGCCCGCCACCTCCGCCCGGCCGCCCACATAGGGTTCGATCTCGAGGATGCCGGGGCGTGGACGCGGGGGCGCCATCGGTGGTTCCGTTCCCGTCGCTTCAGGGGGTCCGCGTGGACGGCGCCGGCGGCGCCATCGGCCGTGGATATGCCCCCAGCACCACGCGGCGCAAGAGGCGGTCGGCGAGCGGTGCCAGCAGAGGGCCGAGGCGGGGATCGGCCGCCGAATGGAATCCCTCCACCTCCACGAAATGGACGGTGCCCTCCGGCGTCTCCGTCGCCGCGAGGAGCGCCGGGACGTCGCCCGCCCGCGCCAGCACCTCGGCGAGGCGCGAGCGGCTCAGTCCGTGTTCGGTGAGGAGCGCCAGCAGCGTGCGGTCGCGGCCGCTGGGTTCGAGGGGAACGCGCCCCACCAGGAACAGCGGCGGCAGATCGTCGCCGCGGACGAGAAAGGGCAGCCGTGCGGCCGCCCCGAGCCCGTCTCCGCCGGCCTCGGCGAAGCGCCACCACCAGCCGGCGGTCGCCTCGTCCAGCGGCAGCACCGCCAGCTCCGCTCGGCCGTCCCGCACCAGCCGCAGGGCGTGGGCGCAGGAGTCGGCGCGGAGCAGCGGCACCACCGAGCCCAGATGGTCCCGGACCACTTCCCGCTCCGCGCAGCTGCGGGCATGGACCGCCACCGCGTAGGGCCGCTGGGCGCGTCCGGTGGCGGCGAACAGCTCGCGCCAGATCCGCACCAGGGCGTCGGCGGGAAAGCGCCCGGCCGCGAGCTCCACCAGCCGTCGGAGGATCGCCGCCTCGCGGGCCGGTCGCACCACCGGACCGTCGCCGTGTTCGGCCTTGCGACGCGCGATGTCGCCGGCGAGGCGGATGCGCCGGATCAGCAGTTCGAGGATCTCGCCGTCGATGCGGTCGATCTCGGCCCTGAGCTCGTCGAGGGTCGCCACCGCCCCTCTCCCCTGCGCGCGCCCCGAAGCTAGCGCGGGCGCGGCCCGGCCGCCAAGGGTGGGGGGCGCCGTTAACCTCCGATTCAGGAAGACGTGCCAGCATGGCCGGCGGAGCGAAGGATGCCCCCGTCCATGGCGCAGGACGTCGAGGCCACCGCCGACAGCCCGCCGCCGGCCCCGCCGCGGGCGACACCGCTCGCCGCCGCGCTGGAGCAGGTGCGCGCGCTCGGCCCCGGGCGCATCCTCGCCGTCGGCACGGTGCTGCTGGGACTGCTGGCCTTCCTCGCCTTCGCGGTGATGCAGGCGGCGAGTCCCCGCTACACCCTGCTGTTCGGCGGGCTGGAGAGCGCCGACGTGGCCCGCATCGTCGAGCGCCTCGAGGCTATGGACGTGCCCTACCGCCTCACCGATTCGGGGGATGCGGTGCTGGTGCCGGCGGAGGAGGTGACGCGCCTGCGCATGGCGCTGGCCCAGGAGGGGCTGCCCACCGGCGAGGTGGTGGGCTGGGAGCTGTTCGATGGCGCGAACGGGCTCACCACCACCGACTTCGTCGCCAACGTCAATCTGCGACGGGCGCTGGAGGGGGAGCTGGCCCGGACCATCGCCGCCTTGGCGCCGGTACGGACCGCGCGGGTCCACCTCAATCTCCCGCGCCGGCGGCTGTTCGAACGGGAAACGCGGCGACCGTCGGCGGCGGTGATGGTGGAGCTCGTGGGCGGTCGCACCCTCGAGGCCCGTCAGGTGCGGGCCATCCGCGAGCTGGTGGCGGCGGCGGTGCCCGGGCTGGAGCCGGCGCGGGTGACGGTGACCGACCACCGTGGCCGGCTGCTGGCCCGCCTCGCCGAGGAGGACGACGGGCCGGTGCTGGAGGACGCCGAGGCCTGGCGCCGCGCCTTCGAGGAACGCCTGCGGGCCAAGATCGTGGCGCTGCTGGAGCGGACCGTCGGCCCGGGGCGGGTGGACGCCCAGGTCACCGCCGAGGTGGACTTCGACGAGCGGACCGTCACCGAGGAGATCTTCGATCCCGAGGGGCAGGTGGCGCGCAGCACCCGGACCGTCGAGGAGACCGCCGATCGCGACGAGGTCAGCCGCGAGGAGGGTGTCACCGCCGCCGCCAATCTGCCGGGCGGCAACGCCGGCGGCGCCGGCACCTCCAGCAGGGAGAAATCGGGCCGCACCGAGGAGATCGTCAACTACGAGATCTCGCGGACGGTGCGCAACGTGCGGGCGCGCACGCCGCGGGTGCGGCGGCTGTCGGTGGCGGTGCAGGTGGACGGGCGCTGGACCACCGACGCCAACGGCCGACGGACCTTCCAGCCACTGCCGGCGGAGGAGCTGCGCCAGCTCGAGGCGCTGGTGCGCAGCGCCGCGGGTCTCGACGAGGAGCGCGGCGACCGTCTCGAGATCGTGAGCCGCCCCTTCGCCGAACCCGAACCGGCACCGGCGGAGGAACCGGGACTCCTCGACACGCTCCTCGCCGACTACGGCGATCTCCTGCGCAACCTGGTCTGGGCGCTGGTGGCGCTGGCGGTGGTGCTCTTCGGCCTGCGGCCGCTGCTGCGGCGACTGCTGCCGCCCCCGCGCGGCACGGTGCTGGAGAGCGGTGAGACCCGGGTGGTGGTGGCCGAGGACGGCCGGCCGCTCCTGGTCCACGAGCGCAGCGGCACGGCGCTGGCCGTGGACGAGGAGGGGCGTCCCGTGGTGGTGCGCGAGGGTGGCGAGACCAGCGTGGTGATCACCGAGGAGGACGGCACCACCCGGCTGGTGAAGGCCGGGGGCGGGGATGCCGACGACGGCGCCGGGGACGCCGCGGAGGACGAGGAGGAGCACCACCAGCTCGTCACCCTCGACCAGGTGGAGGGCAAGGTGAAGGCCAAGCTCGTCCACGACGTGGCCCGCCTCGTCGACAGCTACCCGGACGAGGCGGTGCGCGTGATCCGCAACTGGCTCTACGAATAGACCGGAGATCGGTCCATGCCGCAGGTGCGTCTGCCCACCCCGGACAAGTCGAAGGGCGCGCTCTCGGGGCCCGAGAAGGCCTCCATCCTGATGCTGGCCCTCGACGAGGAGCACGCCACCAAGATCGTGCGCATGCTCGACCTCTCCGAGGTGAAGGAACTGTCCCAGACCATGGCCATGCTGGGACGGGTGCCGAGCGAGACGGTGGAGGCGGTGATCGACGAGTTCGTCACCGAACTCGGCAACACCAGCGGCGTACTCGGCGGCATCGAAGCCACGGAGAAACTGCTGCGCAAGGTGCTGGATCCCGAGACGCTGGAGATGGTCCTGGCCGAGATTCGCGGCCCCAAGGGACGGACCATCTGGGAGAAGCTCTCCACCATCAACGAGTCGGTGCTGGCCTCCTATCTGAAGAACGAATATCCGCAGACAGTGGCGGCGATCCTCTCACGCATCGATCCGGCTCACGCGGCGCGGGTCCTGGCACAGTTCAACGACGACTTCGCCATCGAAGTGATCATGCGGATGATCAACATGGACGTCATTCAGAAGGACGTCCTCAAGGAGATCGAGGCCACGCTCCGGACGGAATTCGTCATGAATCTGTCCCGGACGGTCCAGAAGGACAATTACGAAGTCATCGCAGAGATATTCAACAATCTCGACTCCAGCACCGAGGCCCGATTCATGGCCATGCTGGAGGAGCGCAATCGCGAGGCGGCCGACCGCATCAAGTCGCTGATGTTCACCTTCGAGGACCTGTCCAGGCTCGATCCCAGCGGGATCCAGACCCTGATCCGCAACGCCGGCAACGACCGGCTGGCGCTGGCCCTCAAGGGCGCCAGCGAGGAGCTGCGGGAACTGTTCTTCCGCAACATGTCGGAGCGGGCCGCCAAGATCCTGAGGGAAGAGATGGCGGCCATGGGGCCGGTGCGCCTGCGCGACGTGGAGGAGGCCCAGCAGTATCTGGTCAATCTCGCCAAGGAGCTGGCCGCCAAGGGCGAGATCGTCATCCTCGACGGCAAGGAAGAGGAACTCATCGTCTGAGGAACGACCGTGGACGTGCCCTTCGAGACCGGTCTCGACATGCTGCGCCCGCCGTCCACGACCGGCGCGGCCCGGCCGTGGCGACCCCCGGGGCTGGAGGCGGAGATGCCGGACGCCGGATCCGCCCCTGCGCCGCCGGTGGAACCGTCGGCACCGCCGGCGCTCCGCTTCGCGGAGGACGAACTGGCCCGGGCCATGGCCGCCGCCGCCCTGGAGACGCGGCGGACGCTTCTGGCCGCCTGGCGGGCGGAGGAGGCGCGGCGGCTGTCGGCGGAGGTGGCACGGGTGGCCGCCGCCCTCGAGGCGGAGGCGGCACGGGTGGCGCGGGATCGGACCGGAACCCGGAAGGCGCTCGTCGCCATCCTCGAGACGGCGCTGCGGCGGCTGGTGCCGGTGCTGCTGGAGCGGCTGGAAGCGGCTCATCTGCGTCGTCTGCTGGAGGACTGGTGCGCGCGGCTGCTGCCGGAGGAGACGGTGCGGGTGCGGGTGCGCCCGACCGTGCGCGAATCCCTCGCCGCCGCCTTCGACGGCCGCGGCGGGGAGGGCCTTCCGCGCTTCGAGTTCGTGGCCGATCCGGCCCTGCCGCCGGGAGGCGTGACGCTGGAGCGGGGGGACGGTCGCATCCATCACCGACCCGACGCACTGGTGGAGGAGCTGGTGGCGGCGCTGCGGACGATCGTCGACGGGCCGTCGTCCCCGGAGGAACGCGACGGAAGGCGTGAGGAGGAGCCATGAGCGAGCAGGAGGAGTTCCGCGAAGCGACGCCCGCCTCGGAAGGCGGCGACGGCACCCCCTCGGCCGACGACGCCCCGGCCGCGGCGGCGCCGCCGCGCCCCTCCGGTCCCGACGAGGGGCTCACCGCCGTCTACGACATCCCGGTCCAGGTGACGGCGGTGCTGGGCAAGGCGGTGATGCCCATCGGCCAGCTCCTGCGCCTCGGCCGCGGCGCGGTGGTGGAGCTCGACCGCAAGGTGGGTGAGCCGGTGGAGATCTACGTCAACAACCGCCTGGTGGCGCGCGGCGAGGTGCTGGTGGTGGACGACCACCTCGGCATCACCATGACCGAGATCGTCAAGAGCGAACGATGACGGGTGCTGGCCGCGGCACACCTCTGCCCCTCGCCACCCTCGGCATCCTCGCGACCCTCGCGGTGGTGGCGACGGTGCTGATCGATGGCGGGCGTCCGGTCCTCTATCTGGAGCCACGGGCCGTACTGCTGGTGGTGGCGGGCACCCTCACCGTCACCCTGAGCGGCAGCGACGTGGCCGAACTGGCCGCCCTGCGGGGGCTGCCGCGGCTGCTGCGCGGGATCGGGACCGGCCTGCCGGAGGCGCGCATCGCCGAGCTGGTCCGTTTCGCCGAGCGCGCGCGTCGCGAGGATCCCCGGACCCTCGAGGGCGAGCTCGCGCGCCTGCCGCCCCACGGACTGCTGCGGCGGGGTCTCGCCGCCCTGCTCGAGGGCCGCTCCGATGCGGATCTCGCCGAGCTGCTGGCGCGGGAGCTGAGCCATGCCGGGCGTCCCTTCGCGGTGGCGGCGGCGCTGCTGCGACGGGCCGGCGACACGGCGCCCGCCATGGGGCTGGTGGGGACGGTGATCGGTCTCGTGCGGATGCTGGCCGATCTCGAACGCCCGGCGGACATCGGTCCCGCCATGGCGGTGGCCCTGCTCACCACCCTCTACGGTGTGGTGCTGGCCCACGCCGTCCTCCTGCCGCTGGCACGGCGGGCCGAAGCCCTGGCCGGCCGCGCCCGCCTCCTCGCCGAACTGGAACGGCTCACCGTCCTCGCCCTCGCCCGGCGGGAGCCGCCGGCGCTGCTGCGCGGCCGTCTGGAAGCGGCGGCCGGCATCGGAGACACCGGCCGTTAACCGGATGGCAACCACGGCGTGTCAGCATGGGGCCCGGTCCGGAACGGGGAGGATCTCTGTACATGCGGATCCTGGTGGTGGGACGGGGCGCCGATCACCTGGCCGAGGCGGTGGAGCTGGCGAGCCGGCGCGGCGTGCGCATCGAGCGGGTCGCCGACGGCGCCGCCGCCCTCGAACACCTCCGCCGGCGCGGGGCGGATCTGGTGCTGTGCGATCTCGCCGCCGACGTGGGCGCCCTGGTGCGGGCGACGAGGGCGGAGCGGATGCTGGTGCCGGTGGTGGCCTTCGGCATCGACGCCGGCCCGCGCGAGGCGGCCCGGGCCATCCGCGAGGGGGCCGCCGACTTCCTCGCCTTCCCTCCGGACGCCGAGCTCATCGCCGCCATCCTCGATTCCCTGGCCGGCGGCGAGGAGGAACTGGTGGCCGAGGATCCGGCCACGCGCCGCTGTCTGGAACTGGCCCGGACCTACGCACGGGCCGAGGCCGCCGTACTGATCACCGGCGAGAGCGGCACCGGCAAGGAGGTGATCGCCCGCTTCGTCCACCGGCACAGCCGCCGGGCCGACGGGCCCTTCGTCGGCGTCAACTGTGCCGCCATCCCCGATCACCTGCTGGAATCCGAACTCTTCGGTCACGAGAAGGGCGCCTTCACCGGCGCCGTCGCCCGCCGCATCGGCAAGTTCGAGGAGGCCCATGGCGGGACGCTGCTCCTGGACGAGATCGGCGAGATGGAGCCCCGCTTGCAGGCCAAGCTGCTGCGGGCGCTGCAGGAGCGGGAGATCGACCGGCTCGGCGGCGGCCGGCCGGTCCCGGTGGACATCCGCGTCATCGCCACCACCAACCGCGATCTCGCCCGCGAGGTCCAGAACGGCCGTTTCCGGCAGGACCTCTACTTCCGCCTCGCCGTCCTCCACCTGCCGCTGCCCCCGCTCCGCGAGCGGCGCGGCGACATCCCCGCCCTCGCCCGCCACTTCGCCCGCCGCTACGCACGGGTGAACGGGCTTCCCGAACGCCTGCCGGATGCGGCGGCGCTGGAGAAGCTCCTGGCCCACGACTGGCCCGGCAATGTGCGGGAGTTGGAGAACTGCATGCACCGCGCGGTGCTGCTCGCCGGCGGCGACGCCATCGGCCCCGAGGCCATCGTCCTCGATGGGGCCGAGCTGGTGCCCGCGCCCAGTCCCGTCGCCGCCACCGCTCCCCTCGCCTGCCGGCCGCTGGCCGAGATCGAGCGCGAGGCCATCCTCCGCACCCTCGAGCGCACCCACGGCAACCGCACCCGTGCCGCCGAGATCCTGGGCATCTCCATCCGCACCCTGCGCAACAAGCTGCGCCAGTACGCCCGGGAGGGCATCGCCGTGCCGCCGGCGCGCGGCTGAGGAGGAGGACCGGTGCCGACCCCTGCCACCCTCGTCCCGCCCCGCCTCGCCGACTGGCTGCGCCGCGGCGCCGGCCAGCGGGACATCCTCTTCGGCCTCGGCGTGGTCGCCATCCTGGTGGTGCTGATCCTGCCCATCCCCACGGCCCTGCTGGACGTGCTGCTGGCCGTCTCCCTCGGCTTCTCGGTGCTGGTGCTGATGACCACCCTCTTCGTCACGCGCCCGCTCGAGTTCAGCGCCTTCCCGACGGTGCTGCTGGTGGCGACCATGCTGCGGCTTTCCCTCAATCTCGCCTCCACGCGCCTGATCCTCGCGAACGGGCACGAGGGACCGGACGCCGCCGGCCAGGTGATCGCCGCCTTCGGCGGCTTCGTGATGCAGGACAATGTGGTGATCGGCCTGATCGTCTTCGCCATCCTGGTGATCGTCAATTTCGTGGTGATCACCAAGGGCTCGGGCCGTATCGCCGAGGTGGCCGCCCGCTTCACCCTCGACGCCATGCCCGGCAAGCAGATGGCCATCGATGCCGACCTCTCCGCCGGGCTCATCGACGAGGAGACGGCCCGCCGCCGCCGCCGCCAGCTGGAGGAAGAGGCCGCCTTCTACGGCGCCATGGACGGTGCCGCCAAGTTCGTGCGCGGCGATGCCATCGCCGGTCTCCTCATCACCGCCATCAATCTGGTGGGCGGGCTGGTGATCGGGGTGGTGCAGATGGGGATCGACCCGGGCGAGGCGGTGCGCACCTATTCCGTCCTCACCATCGGCGACGGTCTCGTCTCCCAGATCCCGGCCCTCGTGATCTCCACCGCCGCCGGCATGCTGGTCTCCAAGGGCGGCACCGACGGCCGCACCGACGAGGCGCTGCTGGGCCAGCTGGGCGGCCACCCGCGGGCGCTGGCGGTGACGGCGGCGCTGGTGGCGGTGCTGGCCCTGCTGCCGGGCCTGCCCGCCTGGCCCTTCCTCCTGCTGGCCGCGGTCATCGGCGGACTGGCCCGCATGCTCGCCGGCCGGACAGCCACCACCGCGGAGGCGGCACCGGCCGAGGCGGCCGCGGAGGAAAAGGCGCCCGCGCCCGAGGACGATCCCGCCCGGGCCCTCGCCATCGATCCGGTGCGGCTGGAGCTGGGCTACGGTCTGCTGCCCCTGGCGAGCCGTGGCGAGGGCGCGAGCCTGCCCGACCAGATCCGCGCGCTCCGCCGCCAGCTCGCCGTGGAGCTGGGCTTCCTCATGCCGCCCGTGCGCATTCAGGACAACATCCAGCTCCCCGCCGACACCTACGTGGTGCGGATCAAGGAGCTGGAAGCGGGACGCGGGGAGGTACGGCCGACCATGCTGCTGGTGATGAACCCGCGTGGCGACGGCATCGATCTGCCGGGCGAGGATACCCGCGAGCCCACCTTCGGCCTGCCCGCCCGCTGGGTGGCGCCCCGTTATCGGGACGAGGCGCTGGCACGGGGCCATACGGTGGTGGACGCCGCCACCGTCATCACCACCCATCTCACCGAGATCGTCAAGGATCATCTCGCCGAACTGCTGGGCTTCGCCGAGACACGCCGGCTGCTGGACACCCTGCCGGAGGAGACCCGCAAGCTGGTGGACGAGCTGGTCCCCGCCCGCATCACCGTCGCCGAGATCCAGCGGGTGCTGCAGGGACTGCTGGCCGAGCGGGTCTCCATCCGCGATCTCCCCACCATCCTCGAGGCCATCGGCGAGGCGGTCCAGCAGACCCGCAATCCCGTCCGCATCGTCGAGCACGTGCGTACCCGCCTCGCCCGCCAGATCAGCTTCGCCTGCCGGGGCCCCGGCGGCTACATCCCGGTGGTCACCCTCTCCGCCGAATGGGAGGAGGCCTTCCAAGGAGCCCTCACCGGCCCCGAGGACGAACGGGTCCTCGACATGCCGCCGGAGCGGCTGCAGGCGTTCCTGGAGCGGGTGCGGGAGGTGTTCGAGGAGCTGGCCGCCCGCGGCGAGCTGCCGGTGCTGGTCACCTCGCCGGGCATCCGACCCTATGTGCGCTCGGTGGTGGAGCGCTACCGGCCGGCGACGGTGGTGCTGAGCCACGCGGAGATCCACCCGCGCGTGCGCATCCGCGTGCTCGGACAGGTGTGAGCCATGCGGCTGCGCGTGTTCGAGGCCCCCACCGTCCAGGAAGCGCTCGCCGAGATGCGGCGGGTGCTGGGACCGGACGCGGTGATCCTCGGCACGCGGGAGGGGCCGGAGGGAGCGCGGGTGACGGCGGCGCTGGCCCTCGACGAGCCCGCGCCCGGACATCTGCTGGAAGAGGGCGACGATCCGGACGTGGCGGCCGCCCTCGCGCGGGTGCTCGCCGCCCATCGGCTGCTGGACGGACACCGCCGCACGCTCCTGGAGGCGGCGAGCGCCTGCGGCCTCGCCGATCCGGAAGCGGCCCTCGCCCACGCCCTCGCCCGCCTCGGCCGCTTCGCGACGCGGGCGGCCCTGACCCGCGGCCGTTTCGCGCTGGTGGGCGAGCCCGGGGGCGGCAAGACCAGCCTGCTCGCCCGCCTCGCCGCCGCCGCCCGGATCGAGGGTCGCAGCGTGTGTGTGGCGACGCTGGACGGCGAGCGGGCCGGGACCCGCGCCCGCACCGAGGCGCTGCTGGCGCCGCTCGGCCTCGAACTCGCGGAACCCGATGCCCTGGCCTCGGCACCGGCGGAGCTGGTGCTGCTGGATACGGCGGGCATCGATCCCTTCGACGGTGCGGCCCTCGCCCGGCTGGTGGAACGGGCGGACGCGCTGGGACTGGCGCCGGTCCTGGTCCTCCCCGCCCTCCACGACGCCCTCGACGCCTTCGAGATCGCCGCCAACTTCCGCGCCCTCGGCTGTGAGCGGGCGGTGATCACCCGCCTGGACACGGCGCGGCGGCTCGGCGGCGTGGTGGGCCTGCTGGCCGCGGGCCCGGCCCTCGCCGGGGTGACCACCGGTCCGCGTCTCGCCCGTACGCTGCGGTCCCTCACACCGGCCGCCCTGGCGCGCCTCCTGATCCAGCTCGCCCGTCCCGAGACCGTGGAGACTGCCGCATGAGTCGCATGGTGGCCATCGCTTCGGGCAAGGGTGGCGTGGGCAAGACCTTCCTCTCCGCCACCCTCGCCCACGCCCTCGTCCGGCGGGGACGACGCTGTCTGGTCTTCGACGGGGACCTCGGCCTCGCCAATCTCGACGTCCAGCTCGGCATCGCCGCCGCCGTCGATCTCGCTCAGGTGCTGCACGGCCGCATCGATCTGGCCGAGGCGGTGATCCATCACCCGTCCACCGGACTCGATCTGGTGGTGGGGCGGTCCGGGTCCGGTCTCCTCGCCGGTCTGCCGCCGGCCCGGGTCGCCGCCCTCGGCGGCCGCCTGCGTGAACTCGCCGCCGCCTACGATCTGGTACTCCTGGATCTCGCCGCCGGCATCGAGCCGCCCTGCCGCATCCTCGCCCGCGCCGCCGACGAGGTGGTGGTGGTCACCACCGACGAGCCCACCGCCCTCACCGATGCCTATGCCTTCGTCAAGGTCGTCTGCGACCCCGCCCGTCCGGTGGGCGTGGTGGTCAATTTCGCCGACGATCGCGAAGGTGGACGCGAGACCTACCGGGCGCTGGCCCGCGCCTGCCGGCGCTTCCTGGGACTGGAACCGCGCCTGCTCGGCGTGGTGCGACGCGACCCGCGGGTGGCGGATGCCATCCGCGTGCAGATGCCCTTTCTCGCCCGTCATCCCCGGAGCGTGGTGGCCGAGGACATCGAGCGGCTGGCGGCGACCCTGCTGGAACCGGCTCCAATACCGCCGCCCGGCCCGTCGCGCTAGACCGCACCTGCGCGCCGACGCCTCCGGCGCGTTCCGTGGCGATGCGGGCGTGGCGGGATCTTCCACCCCTGGCGGGGCGATCGCGACGTCTCGCGCCGTCCCGGCGCGGGCCACCCGCCTCCCGCGCCCCTGTGATCCGTTGTCTCCACGCCGCAGGGTCGCGTTGCGGCGAACGCCTCATCGGCGGGAGGAGGAGGTTCTCCCGCCTCCGGCCATCACCATCCGCGGCGGCATCGCTTCCCGTGCGGCCATGGCAGGAAACCGTGTGCCCACGGGCCCCATCGCCCGGGCGCGGGAAGGAGCGCGACATGACGCGCCCATCGGGTCGCGGCTTCCGGCGGGCTCCGGCCGGCCTCGGCACCTCACGGTTCTCCGGCGCCCCCGGTGTGGACGGGGCGGCGGATCCGCTGCGGGGGGTCCGGCCACGGCGGGGTCGATCGGTCGGGCCCCGCACGGCGGGACGGATTCCGGCCCGTGGTGCCGGCGGGCTTCCCGCGGCCCCGACGGTGTCGGTGGCGCCACGGGGATTGCCGCCGACCACACCGTCGCACCGTCGGGACCGCCACCTCCGGAAGCGACCGGAGGAGCCGGCGGCCGAGGGCCGGGATCGTTCCCCCGGTTCCGTCGCCCCGGGCGGGGGGCACTCGCGGAACGTGGGAGACGGGGAAGCCGGCCCGGCGGGTCGGTCTTCGCGGAGATCGGAGGGCGCGCGGGCCGTGGCGCGGAACCACGGCGCCGGCGCCGTGCCCCTTCCCTGCGGCATGGACGGGCCACCCTCCGCGGAGACGGTCCCGCTCCGCGGCCCCGCCACGGGCGGCCCGGCGGGGCGATCTCCTTGCGACGCGGACCGTGGGCCGGACGGGATCGCCCAGGGGGCCTCCCGTCGGATCCTCCCGTTCGACGCACGGCGGGGCCGCGCGCGGTCCTCCGCGATCCACCGTCGGGCCCACCGCACCGATCCCGGCACGGGGCGAGCCTGCCGGTGAGCCCCGGGTCCGGGGCTTCGCCACCGCGGGGGATCGGGCGGCCCGAGACCCCGCCCGCCGTGGTAGCGGCGCTCCGCCCCGGGACGATCCCGGTCCGTCCCTGCCGCGCCGCCACCGTGCTCCCGGACGCGGCGCGTCGACGCCTCGTCCCTGCCGGTCCCATCGCGACCTCGGGCGAGGGGGAGGGAGGTCGCGACCTCCCCGGCTCCGGGTGCGGGAATGGAACGTACGGTGCCACCCGCCCCGCGTCCCTCCGGCCCTGTCTCGCGGGGCTTCGGGGCCGGAATCCGCGGCATGCGGGCAGGGCCGGCCCGTGCGGTGCCGGTCCCGCCCCCGGAATGACGGGGCGGCGAGGTCGCGGGCGGGATCGATGGGCACCCGGCCGACGGAACGAACCCGGAAGCGCCGTGCGATGGCGGCGAAGAGGGACTCGTGCCGACGGCACGCGACCCGACGGGTGCGACGGCGGCGGAGGACGCGGATCGGCATCGGCCCGCCCGCCGGGTCCGAGGCGGGAGGCCGGCCGCGCGCCTGCGCGGGCGGGACGCACGAGGCCGGCCCGGGCGCGACGGGTCGCACCGGCCCGGCCGGAGACGCCGCGTCCGGGACATCCGGGATGCCCGAGCCGGGCACCGTCGAAGGCGACGGCGGGGCGACGCCCCCGGATCGAACGCGGGGGCGCTCCCAGGGCCCCGGAGTCGAGGACCGCGACCGCCAGCGGCTCCGGGTCCCGCCTCCCATCCCCGTCGCCCTCCCACCCGGGCGTTCACCGACCGTCGCGATCCCTCCGGCGATCGCGCGCTTCCCTCCGCTCGTCGGACACTCCCCTCACCGCGCCTCGCGGTCCCCGGCTCCCGCGCCGGGAGCCGCGGCCCCCGCACAGCCGCGACGGGACACCCGCGGTCCGTCCGCCCCGGCCGATGCGGCCCCCCTTCCCGCAGGGCGCCATCGCACCCCGGCGAAGGGTCCCTCGAGGGCACAGGCGCCCACGGGCCGCCCGCGCCGCCTTCCGATCGCGCGCGTCCGCCCCACATCGCCCGGGACGTCGCCCGGGCCCCGGGCCCCGGGCGACGTCCCGGCGTCGGCGCGCGCCCGATCCCGGATCCGAGACCAGAGCCCCCGTCGGGAGGGGCGCGGCGCGGGGGCCTCGAACGGAACGACGGTCCTCCCGGGCGGTCGGATGCCCCGGGACCCGTCCGACAAGCTCCGTGCCCGTCCGACCCGTGGCCGGAACCGCACCGGGCCCACGACCCCGTCCGGCTTCACCGGCGGATCCCCGACCCGCGAGGGCTCCCCGCACTCCCCACCGGGATCGGACATGACGAACCGACACCCGCCCCGCCCCCGAACCGCGCGATCGCCGTCCCTCCCGGCCGCGAGGCCGGCCCCGGACGAAGCACCACGCTTCCGGGAGCATCCGGACGATCCCGGCACCCCCGCGGGAAGGCGTGGCGGAGAAGGGCGCGGGTCGAGGTGGGCGATCCGCGTGGAGGGGCCCGCGCGCCGTCTTTCCCGGGGATGCCACGGTCGACACGTCCCCGAGGGGGAGGGAAGAGGGAACCGCGAGAGGGCCGGTGCAGCCGGCACGGGCTCCGGCCGTCCCGCGCGGTCCGGATGCCGTCGCCGCGTGCGGCCGATCGGGGCCGCAGCTTCGCGAAGCCGGCATGTCTCCGTTCCCTCTCCGGACATGCCCGGGGCAGTCCCGCGCGCTCCGCTCTCCCCCCACCCGGACACCGGTCCGCACCTTCCGAGCCACGCCCCGTCCCCGATCCGATCCCGCTCCCGGGCCCACCGGGATCGCCCGTCCGGCGAGGGCTTCCCGCGGATGTCCCGACGCCCGACCGCCATTCCGCCCTCGGACCGCGGCCGCCGCACGACCCCGACCGCCGACGGGCCCGGAGAGGGCGGTCTCCGTGGCTCATGGCCATCGCGGCGCAGCCGGCGGTCCGCTCCACGCCCCTCTTGAGCCCGCGGGCGGGAAATGGGAAAGGATGGCCGTCGCATGGCAAGGTGGGGAACGATGGCCAATCGATTTTCCGTGGGCGAGCGCGATGTTCGGCCGTGGGGCGAATGGGAGGTGCTGGACGTCACCGAACACAGTTGCATCAAGCGCATCCGCGTGCGGCCCGGCCAGCGTCTCTCCCTGCAGCGCCATCGCCATCGCCGCGAGTTCTGGCTGGTGGTGCGGGGACGGGCGCGGGTGGAGCGCGACGGCGAGACCATCGAGCTCGGTCCCGGCGAGCACGTGGTGATCCCGCTCGGCTGCTGGCACCGTGTCGCCAATCCCGGCGACGGGCCGCTGGAGTTCGTCGAGGTGCAGACCGGCGCGCACCTCGACGAGGACGACATCGAACGGCGCGAGGACGACTACGGGCGGGTGTGAGGGGCACGGCGGCGCCGGCGTGCCGTCGGCCGGAACTCCCGTCCCTGGGACCTGCTCGGCAGGTGGGCGCCGTTTGCCGTGACCACGGCCACGACAGGGACAGCTCCCTCGGGGACGACTTGGCCCAGGTGCACGTTGCGCGGCCGGACGCACACGCCAGCCACCGCCGTGTCCCTGATTTAGGCGGAGCCTCGGTCCGGGGAAGAGCGACCACCGGCCGTGGGCACGCACCGCACCCTGCCGCGTTCCCCCACCGGCGCGCGGGACGACCCGGTGCCGGCGGACCACCACACGGCACCCGGGCGGCGGCTGCGGGCGCCGGCCCCGGGAACGGGCGGCGTCTTCCCCATCGGATCGGCCCCGCGGCACCCGGGGGCCAGGTTTCCGGGTGGACCGGACCATGTCTCCGCCCCGGAACCGGCGGCGGTCCACGGACGATCCGTGGGGACCGCGGGCGTGGTCCCGCCCGTGATCCGGGCGCGTCCGGCGCCGTCCACGCCCGTCCCCCGGCGACTCCTCCGCCGGGACGACCGGTGGGGACGCGGCCGGGGCCGGCCCCGACATCGGAAGGAGGCGCGGAGCCATGGCTCCCCGATCGCGCCGTGCCCGCCGCCCCCATCGCGCCGAAACGCTCCGGGACGAGGGGCGCCCACCGCCACCGTTCCCAGGGACCGTCGGGCCGGATGGTCCGGGCCCCGGCCCCTTTCCCGGCCGGCGCCGGGAACGGTGCCAAGGTACTTCCCGTCACGGCCGCGACCGTCCGCCACGCCGACTCCGGACCCGGCGCGGCGGCGCCCCCATCCTTTCCGGGTATCCCGCGCCGACACGGCTGGCCGGATGGGCCGGAGCGGGTCCCCACCGTGCCCGGCAGCGCCCCGTCGGCGGCGGCACCCCCGGACGCGGGCGCCGGCACCGCTCATCCATCCGGGCGTGGGGGAGCGGACGGACCGGAAAGGCCCGCCCGGCAGCCCCACCCTTCCGGCGCGACCCGCGCGGGACCCTCGCGGCGCCGGCATGGTCCCGGCCGATCCCGGACACCTTCGCCCGCGATCCGCTTTCGGTCCGTTCCCGACCCCCGGGCTCGCATCCCCCCGTCGGGGAGGATCCCGGTCCGGCCGCCGGAGGCCGTCCCGGCCCTTCCGGCCCCCGGTCTTCCATCCATCCGGTCGGCCACTCACGCCGCCGTCGCCGTGGCGTCCTCTCCGACGGCGGTCCCGTCGTCTCCGCTTCGACCGATCTCGCGTCGGGCCGCCGTCAGGAATCCGTGACACGACCGTTCCAGGGCGGCCACCTGTTCCGCCACCGTTTCCACGAGCCGCTGGACACCCGTCTCGCCACCCTCGCCGCCGTCGCCGAGACGGATCGCCACCTGCTGCACCGCCTCGGCCACCCGCTGGGCGATCTCTCCGAGTTCGCGTACCGTCGCGGTCTGTTCCTCCACCGCCGCACTGGTGGCGCTGGCGCTCTCCTCGACACCGCGCATGCGGTCGGAAAGCAGACGGACGATCTCGTCCACCTGCTCCACCGCCCGCCGCACCTCGTCGAGATGGCGGCCGATCTCCTCGCTGGCCTCGCGACTGCGCTCGGCCAGCGACTTGATCTCGCGGGCCACCACCGCGAAGCCGCGGCCGGCCTCGCCGGCCCGCGCCGCCTCGATGGTGGCGTTGAGCGCCAGCAGATTGGTCTCCTCGGCGAAACCGCGGATGGTCTCGACGATGTCGGCGATGCGACCGGCCGTCTCGCGACAGGACCGTGCCGTCTCGTTGGCGCGATCGGTGTCGCCCATGCAGGCGGTGGCCGCCTCGGCCCCCCGGGCGGATGCGCGGGCGATCTCCTCCACGGAGGCCCCCAGTTCGGCGACCGCGGCCGCCGTCGACTGGACATCCTGCGCCGTCTCGCGGCTCGACGCCGTGACCCGCGTCGCCATCTCGCGCAGCTCCTCGGCCTTGCGCCGCAGGGTCTCGACACTGCGGGCCACGTCCCGTTCGAAGTCGTCCGTCACGCGGGCGAAGCGGCGGCGCCGTTCGTCGGCCTGCTGGAGCAGGTAGTTGGCCCATTCCCCCCACGACCGGAGCAGGCCGTGAACGCCGTCGGTCAGCGCCCGCCGCCACGACCGGCCACGCACCAGCGCATCGAGGCTGAGACAGATGTCGCGGAGGACGAGCTCGAACTGGTCCACCGCACCGTTGAACTCGTCGGCGAGACGGCCGAGACGGCCGCCGTGACCGAGCGCCACCACCCGCGCCTCCGTGTCTCCGCGGCGGATGGCGGCGGCCACCCGCAGGATCCGGCCCACCCCGAGCGCGAGGTGGATCGCGAGGAGGAAGGCGAGACCCGCGGCGACCACGGCGATCCGGGAGATCACCGCGGCCGGCCACACCGTGCCGGCGACGGTGGCCACCAGCACCACCGCCGTCACCACCACCAGCGCCTCGAGTGTCGGGAGCCGCGACATCAGCGCCACCGTCCCGCGCCGAAAGGCTTCCCTCATGACCGGCTCACTCCCTCAGAGCGAACATGTAGGCACTGAGCGATTCCGGCGAGCTCCCCACTTCCGCGGCGAGTCGCCGGGCGGCCTCCGTCTCCGATCCGGTCCGCTCAAGATCGCACAGCTCGTCGTAGAGGGGTGCGAGGCGCGCCACCGCCCTCGGCGACGCGGCACGGTGGACCGCGAAGCAGGAGACCAGCTCACCGCCTTCGTTCAGGGTCGGCGTGAGATCCAGGAAGATCCAGCACGCCTCGCCTCCGCGCCGGCGCAGGGGGAGGTGGACGAAGACCTCCTCGCCGGCGCGCACGGCCTCGCGGACGCGATCGGCGAGCACCCGCGGGATACGCTCGTGCCAGACGGCGGCGAGCGCTTCCCCCAGCAGCGCCGCCGCGGGGCGACCCGTCACCCGCGGGAAGACATCGTCCACATAGGTGATCCGTCCCCGCGCGTCGGTCTTGAGGACCGTCACGGTCCCCGGCCGAAGCCCGCCCGCGGCCTCCCCTTGATCATCGCGCGTCGTCATCGCCACCTCCGCGCTCCGACCATGCCGACCCTAGCAGCCGTCTCCCAACGATCGGTTAACGCGGGGTGCCGCCGGCCAGGGTCATGGTCCACGCGGACAGGTCGCCGTTCCACGGGGCGAGGGCCGTCTCGAGCCTCGGCGCCGCCCGTTCCATGCCCGCCCGGCGCGACGGGGCCTCTCCTTCGAGGCTCGACAGCTCCCGATAGAGCTCGATCACCTCGCGCGGAACGCCACCGGGAGGTGCCCGCCGCGTGGAGTGATGGCCGACGATCTCGCCGCCGGGCGCGATGGTCGGGGTGACATGGGCGAGGACCCAGTAATGGTCCCCGTTCTTGCAGCGGTTGACCACATAGACGAACACCTCCTCGCGTGCCTTCAAAGACCGCCACATGCCGCGGAAGATCACGGCCGGCATGAAGGGATGGCGGACGACGTTGTGCGGACGTCCCAGCAGCTCGTGTTCGGCGAAACCGGAGATCCGGCAGAAGGTGGAATTGACGTAGCGGATGATCCCCTTCGAATCGGTCTTGCTGACCACCAGATCGTCGGGCCCGAGGCGGCGTTCGCGTCCACCCAGGTCCAGCGCAGCACCGATCGCGACCGCGACGCCCATCGGCACATCTCCCCGCTGATGGCTTCATGCGGGATCATGCGCACGCCCCCTTACCGACCGGTTAACGGTGGGCCCGGCCCGCTGCGACGGAACGTCACGATCGCCCCGTCCGTGTCGGCGGCGACGCGGCGCCGGTGGTGGAGGACGGCGCCCACAGCCAGCGGAACTCCTCCAGCACGCTGGCGTAGACGTCGCGCTTGAAGGAGACCACCGTGCGCAGCAGCTCCTCCGGCCGCGCCCATTTGACGGCGCGGAATTCGGGGGGATGACCGTCGAGGCGGATGTCGCGCGCATCGCCGTGGAAGCGGAAGGCGAACCAGCGCTGGGCCTGGCCGCGGTAGCGCCCGCCCCACACCTTCCGCCGCAGTTCCGCCGGCAGATCGTAGCAGCGCCAGACCCGGCTCTCGGCCAGGAGCTCCACCTTCTCCGGCGGGATCCCCACCTCCTCCTCCAGTTCGCGGAGGGCCGCCGCCTGCGGGGTCTCGCCGGGATCGATACCGCCCTGGGGCATCTGCCAGGCGGGAAAGGGCACGTCGGCACGCTGGCCGACCAGGATGCGACCCGCGGGGTCGAGCACCATCAGGCCCACGCAGGGACGATAGTCCTCGGGCGGCCTCTCGCAGATCTTGCAGCTCATGGGGACGCCGGGGCTCCCTCGGCGAGGATCCGCCCCGGTGGTACGAGAACGAAGCCCCGGGGAGCAAGGCCCGGCAGCCACTGGACGAGGCGTTCCAGCACCAGCGGCAGCGGTCCGCTGACGCCGATCGCGGCCCCCCGCCGTTCCGCCGCCGTCTCGAGCCGTCCGAGGGCGAAATCCACCGCCGCCGGATCGGGCTCGGCATCCAGCACCACCGCCGCCGCCCCGTAGGGCACGCGGTGGCGTGCGGCGAGGGGGGCGAGGCGCGCCGCCGGATCCGGCTCCAACAGTCCCAGACCCCGCCGGCCCAGTTCCGCCACCAGGGGATCGAGCCGCACGAGATCCTCCCGGGGCGATCCCAGGACGACGGCGAAGGTGCCGGGCGCGCGGGCCAGCAGACGCAGCAGCCCCCCCGGTCCGGCCGCCGGATCGACGGCGAGGGGGCCGGGATCGGTGGCGGGATCGGCCGCCCTCAACGGCACCTCCACCAGCACCTCGTGGCCGAGCCCGCGGGCGTGGCGCAGCCAAGCCGCCAGCGCCGGCGCATAGGGGGAAAAGGAGAGGGCCACCGGGGCGGGGAGGCGGGCGGCGGCGAGGGTCGCGTCGCGGTCGAGACCGAGGCCGCGAATCACCAGCGCGAGACGCGGTCCCTCGGCCATCGTGCCGTCCCGCCGGCGGTAGACGTCGAAGGGCCGACGGCCGTCGGGCCCGATGCGCGGGACCAGTCCCCACGGTCCCGGCTCCGCCAGGGCGTCCTCGGGATCGAGGGGCGGCGCCGCGGGATCGGGTGGCCGTTCGCCCGCCAGCGGCGGTGGGCCCGCGGCCGCCGTCTCCGCCACCGCCCGCGGCACCACCCCGGCCCCGGGCAGTGGGGCCTCCACCCGCGGCAGATCACGATAGGCGAGACGCGCCGGCGGCAGCAGGAAGCGGGCGGCGGCGAGGCCCAACAGCAGACCCACGGCGAGACCGGCGAGGACGAGGAGGGGCAGCCGCGGCGATCGGCCGCGTCCCGGACCATCCCGCGCCGCCACCGGCGGTCCTCCGCCCCGCGCCGCTCAGCCGCCCCCGCGGGCTTCCATCAAGGCGAGACCACGCAGCAGATCCACCGCCCGCGCCAGCTGGTAGTCGCGCACGTCGAGCGGCTCCTCCTCCTCGACCCGGCGACCGGTCTCGGGATCCACCGGCGAGTCGTTCTCGAGACGGTTGCGCAGATCCGCTTCCCGCCGGCCCGTCTCCTCCTCCAGCAGCGGCTTCACCTCAGCCTGATGGACCACGATGTCGGGCTCGATGCCGAGGGCCTGGATGGAACGGCCGGAGGGCGTGTAGTAGCGGGCGGTGGTGAGCCGCAGGGCACCGTGACCGGGGATCGGGATGATGGTCTGGACCGACCCCTTGCCGAAGGAACGGGTGCCCATCACCACCGCGCGGCGATGATCCTGCAGGGCCCCCGCCACGATCTCGGAGGCGGAGGCGGAACCGCCGTTGATCAGCACCACCATGGGCAGGCCGTCGGTGATGTCGCCGGGGCGGGCGTTGAACCGCTGCATGCTGTCGGGACGGCGGCCGCGGGTGGAGACGATCTCCCCCTCCTCGAGGAAGGCGTCGGCCACGGCGATGGCCTGTTCCAGGAGACCGCCCGGATTGTTGCGCAGGTCCAGCACCAGCCCCACCAGCTCGTCGCCGCTCTCGCGGCGCAGCCGCGCCACCGCTTCCTCGAGTTCGTCGGCGGCCCGTTCGTTGAAGGTGGTGACGCGCACATAGGCCACGTCACCCTCGAGCCGCGCGCGCACGGGACTGATGCGGATCACCGCGCGGGTGAGCTCGACGTCGATGGGCTTCTCCACCCCCCTGCGCAGGATGCGCAGCTTGATCTTCGTCCCGACGGGGCCGCGCATCTTCTGCACCGCCTCGTTGAGGGTGAGGCCCATCACCGGCTCGCCGTCGATGTGGCTGATGAGATCGCCGGCCCGGATGCCGGCCCGGGCCGCCGGCGTGTCGTCGATGGGGGCCACCACCTTGACGAGCCCGTTCTCCATGGTGACCTCGATGCCGAGGCCGCCGAACTCGCCGCGGGTCTGGATCTGCATCTCGCGGTAGCGGTCGGCGTCGAGATAGCCGGAATGCGGATCCAGCGACGACAGCATGCCCTGGATCGCGTATTCGATCAGCTTCTCGTCGTCGACGTCCTCGACGTAGTCCCGTTTGACCTTCTCGAAGACGTCGCCGAACAGCTTCAGCGCCCGGACGGTGTCGGCCCCGGTGGCGGCCGCCGTGGCCGCCGCCGGCAGGCCCAGCCCCGCGATCACGGCGAGAACGAAGCGGATGCGCGCCTTCAAGGAATCCCCCTCAGCCGCTGTGGCCCCTGACGGTGGTGACGGCGACGCCGGCAAGCGGGTCGATGGGACGACCCCGGAACCGCAACTCCACGTAGAGATGCCCCGCCCGCCCCCGCACGGGCCAGGCGGCGCCCACCGCCGTCCCGGCGGCCACCCGCGCCCCACGGTCGACGTCCAGCCGGCCGGCGCCGGCGATCAGCGTATGATATCCGTCACCGTGATCCAGAATCAACACGCGCCCCCAGTCGCCGAAGGGACCGGCGAAGACCACCCGCCCCGCCCGCGGCGCCCGCACCGGCCGCGGCCCCGTCACCGCGAAGGTGAGCCCGCGTGCCCGCACGCCGCGCCGCACCTCGCCGAAGCGGGCGAGCAGGAGTCCCTCCACCGGCGGCAGGGCGAGACCGGGGCCCGCCGCCGCCCGCAGCAGGGCGGGCGGGGGCAGCCGGAGGAACGCCAGGCGACGCGGCGCGCGTGGCCCGGCCGCCCCGGCCACCAGGGTGGGATCCGGTCGCAGGCGGCGCGGCCCCGCCGCCTGCGATGGCAGCAGGGCGGGCGGCCACCGAGATGCCGCCGCCACCAGATCGCGGGCCGCGAGGGCGCGGGCCCGCGCCAGCAGTGTCCGCAGTGCCGCCACCCGTCGGGACAGATGGCGGCTCCGTACCGCCCGCGATGCCACCAGCGCCGCGAACCGGTCCGCCGCCCCGGTGACGCGGTGCCGGGCCCGCTCCACCTCGCGCCGAGCCACCCGTGCGTGGCGCTCGGACACCGCGAGGTCCGCGAGCACCGTGGCCACGGTCCCGCGGGCCTCCCGCACCGCCTCGTGGCGGCGGCGCGCCTCCACCACGCCGGCCTGCAGCATCCGCCACAGCACCGCCGCCCGCCGCCGCACCGCCGATCCGTCCTCCGCCCGCCGCAGCCGTTCCAGCAGCACCGGCAGCATGCGTGCGGCCCGCCGTTCGACGCGGGCGAGACGCGTGGCCGCCGCCCGCTCCAGCCGGACGAGGCGATGCAGCCGGCGCTCGAGTCGGGCGCGCGCACGGACGTGTCGCTGGAGCGCCCGGGCGTGCCGGGCCGCCTCGATCCCGAGCCGGTCGGCCTCCCGCGCCAGGACGGTGCGGCGCCGCTCCAGCCGCGCCCGTTCCCGCCGGACCACCAGCAGCGCCCGGACGGTACGGGCGAGGCGTACGGCGGGCGTCCCGGTCGGCGCGCTCACGGCCGGCACCGGTCGGGACGGTGCTCCGGCAGGCGCCGCCAACGTCGCGGCCGGCACCAGCAGCAGCCACGCCATCAGCAGCGCGCCCCCCCGGGCCACCGCCGTCCCGCGCCCACGGGGCACGCCCCCCGCGCGCGGCTCAGTCCTCCTCGTCCACCACCAGCGGCACACCGGTCATCTCGTCGGGTCGATCCAGCCCCAGGAAGGGCAGGAGGGTCGGGGCCACGTCGGCCAGGATGCCGTCGCGCAGACGCACCCGCCGCTCCAGGCCGAAGAGGAAGCAGGGGACCGGATTGCGGGTGTGGGCGGTGTGGGGCTGCCCGGTTCCGGGATCGCGCATGGTCTCGCAATTGCCGTGATCCGCCGTCACCAGCGCCACTCCGCCCCGCCGTTCCACCGCCTCCAGCAGCCGCCCGAGACAGCAGTCCACCGTCTCCACCGCGCGGATCGCCGCCTCCAGCGAGCCGGTGTGGCCCACCATGTCGGGATTGGCGTAGTTGACCAGCACGAAATCGTAGCGGTCGGAGAGAATCGCCTCCACCAGCCGGTCGGTGACCGGCTCCGCCGACATCTCGGGCTGGAGATCGTAGGTGGGGACCCTCGGCGAGGGCACCAGGATCCGGTCCTCGCCGGGGAAGGGCCGTTCGCGACCGCCATTGAAGAAATAGGTGACGTGGGGATACTTCTCCGTCTCGGCAATGCGGAACTGGCGCAGACCCGCCTCCGCCACCACCTCGCCGAAGACGTGGCGGAGCGGCTCCGGCGGCACCAGCACCTCGAGGAAGCGATCCAGCTCCTTCGAATAGCTCATCATGCCGGCGGCGTGGGCGAAGCGCACCACCCGCTCGCGCGGGAAGGCGTCGAAGTGCGGATCCACCAGGGCCGAAAGGATCTGCCGCACGCGATCGGCGCGGAAGTTGACGCACACGAGTCCGTCGCCGTCGCGCATGCCGGCGTAGTCGCCGATCACCGTGGGCGGCACGAACTCGTCGCCGAGACCGGCGGCATGGGCCGCCTCCACCGCCTCCCGCGGGCTCGCCGCCCGCGCGCCCCGGGCCAGGACCATGGCCTCCCAGGCCCGACGCGTGCGTTCCCAGCGCCGGTCGCGGTCCATGGCGTAGTAGCGGCCGATCACCGTGACGACGGCGGCACCGGGGGCGGCGGCGAGATCCCGCTCCAACGCCGCCAGATACTCGACGGCGGCCCGCGGCGGCGTGTCGCGGCCGTCGGTGAAGGCATGGATGCACACCGTGAGCCCGCGGCCGGCGAGCACGCGGGCGAGCCAGGCCATGTGGCGCTGGTGGGCGTGGACACCGCCGGGCGAGACCAGCCCCAGCAGATGGACCCGGCCGCTGCCCGCCCGCACCCGCTCGACGATGGCGTCGATGCGACCGGAACGCTCAAGCTCGCCCGTCTCGATCAGGCGATCGATGCGGGGGAGATCCTGCAGGACCACGCGACCGGCCCCGAGGTTCATGTGGCCCACCTCGGAGTTGCCCATCTGCCCCTCCGGCAGGCCCACGGCCGGACCGTCGGTGCGCAGGAAGGCGCGCGGCAGCGTCGCCCAGCAGCGGTCGAAGACGGGGGTCGCGGCCAGGGCCACGGCATTGTCGCGGGGATCCTCACGATACCCCCAGCCATCCAGCACGCACAGCACCACCGGCCGCGGCCGCCGGCCGCCGACCGTCCACCAGGGCGTCCCCGTCACGGATGACCTCTCCGGATGCGGATCCGACGATCTCCAGCACGCGTCGCATCCCGCAGATAATCACGGCCCCCCGCATCTTTCCAGTGGCCTCGGGCACGACGCTCCCCTTCCCTCCGCCGCGCCGGGCCCGCCCGCGACCGCCGCCCGTCCCCGGGCCGATCGGAACGGGAGGGGCCGACCGCCGGCTCGCCGCCCCCCGTCCGCCGTCGCGCTCCGGCATGGGACGGGGACCACGCGCCGCCACCGTGCCCGACGGCCTCGCCGCATCCATCTCCCGCTCCCGCCGCGGTGCGGCCCGTCGCCATCTCCGGCGGGCCCACGCGCCCCCGCCGGGCGTGATCCGCGGGCCGTCGTTCCCGCCGGCGTGCGGGACTCCCGCTCCGGGACGGTGCGGCCACGCGGAGCCCATGCGACGACGACGCCGGTCGTCTCCGGGCCGCCGACCGCCCCGCCCCTCCGCGTCCGCCACGGCCGGATCGCACCGGACGACGCGGGCCCCACGCCACCCGGCGGGTCCGTCACGCCCGACCGCCGTGCCATCCCGGTCACGGCCCGGTCTCACTGCAGCCGCACGATCTCGAGCTCGAGGGTGGCAGGATAGTAGAGCACGGGGCCGCCCGCGAAGCGGACATAGCGCATGCCCGAGACGTTCTCGCCGGCGGCGGTGATGTGGGGAACGGCGCGTCCACTCTCCTCCACCGTCCGGCTCGCCAGCACCACCAGCCGGTGGGCGTCGCCTCCGTGCCGCAGCACCGCCTCCCCCGCCTCGTCGGGAATCACGTCCTCCAGCTCCACCACCACGGCCCCGGCCTCGCCGGCGCCGCCGAGGACCGGATCGAGTCCCGCCAGCAGCGCCTCGACGACGGCGGCGGCCCCGCTCTCCCCGGTCCCGATCCGCTCCCGCCGGTGCGGACGCCACGCGCGCAATGCCGACATGTCCGTCTCCCGCTGTTCCGTCCCGTCGCGCTCGCGGACGGATCTAGCAGGCGAACGTTAACGACCCCTTAAAAGCCGCGCGGGCGCCCGATCGAGCCGGGCGCCCGCGACATACCGGACTGCGCCGAAACGACGCTCAATCGCCACCGCGGCCGAACCAGCGCGAGAGCATGGTGGCGAGGGTCGCCGGCGGCTCCGGTGCGGCCGGTCCCGCCGCCGGACTCACGCCGGCCGCCGCCGACCCGGTCGCGGCCGTGGCCACCGCGGCGGGCGCGGGCGTCGGCGCCGCATCGCCCGCGGCCGGTGTGCCGTCGGCCGCGACCGTCTTCGCGGGCTCCGCGGACGCCGGCGCGGTGGGCGGCTCCGCCGCCGCCCGTCCACCGAAGAGATAGCGGAGGAGATAGGGCCGTTCGGATGCGGCGGGCCCACCAGCTTCGGGGGCCGCGGCCGGCGCCGCCGCGGGCGGGGGCGTCTCCGTCACCGGCTCGGCCGGCGGCCGACCGGTGTGCGGCGTGACGTCGTAGTCCTCGCGCGGCGGCTCACCCGATTCCTCACCCCGCAGGGCCCGCCGCTCCATGCGCGGATCGTCCAGATAGCGGGACTTCTCTTCCACCCGCTCGGGCGTCGCCTCCTGCCCGGGCGTGCGGCGGACGTTGACGTGCTCGCGCGGGGCCGCCACGTCGAGGGTGGCCAGCAGCTCGCCGGTGGCCGCCAGCAGCCGGTAGACGGCGAAGCGCTCCGTGAACTCGGCGGTGCGCAGCGAGACACGGGCGAGGAACAGCTCGTTCTCGGCGTCCAGCAGGTCGAGGAGGCTGCGCTGGCCGAGCTCGAACTGCTGGGCGTAGGCGTCGCGGGTCCGCCGCTGGGCCTCGGCCTTGGTGCGCAGCGCCTCCACCCGCGCCCGGGCGGTCTCCCAGGCGTTCCAGGAGGTGCGGGCGTCCTCCTCGGCGGCGCGCCGGGCCTTGACCAGCCGCGCCCGGGCCTCGTTGACCCGGTGATGGGCCTCGCGCTCGGCCGCCACGTCGGCCCCACCGCGATAGAGGTTGTAGCGCAGGACCAAGAGCGCCGCGGCGCGGCCGGCGGGGCGGGTGGTGCCGGCCACGCCCTCGCCGTAATTGGCCTCCAGCTGCAGGTCGAGATCCGGGTAGAAGCCGGCCCGCACCTTGCGCAGCTCCGCCTCGGCCGCGTCCACGTCGGCCAGCGCCACCAGCACCGCCGGATTCGCCACCGACGCCCGGGCCGCCGCGTCCTCGCGGCCGGCCGGCAGCGCATCCTCAGGGGCGGGATCGAGGACGAGGTTCTCCGGGGCGGCCCCCACCACCCGCAGATAGGCGGCACGGGCGTCGGCGAGATCGCCGCGGGCGCGGGCGAGATCCTCGCGGGCCTGGGCGAGACGGGCCTCGGCCTGCCGCAGATCGGCGATGCTCACCCGCCCCTCCCGCTCGAGACGCCGCACCTTGGCCACGATCTCCTCGTGGCGGCGCACGTTGCGCTCGGCGAGATCGACGATGCCCTGCCGCCGCAGCACCTCGAGATGGGCCTGGATGGCATCCAGCGCCACGAACTCGCTGTTCTGCCGGACGCGACGGGCGGCGCTGTCCACCCGCGCCCGCTGGCGGGCGATCTCGGCCGGCGTCTCGAAGCCGTCGAAGAGGAGCTGACGCAGGGTCAGCGTCGCCTCGCGCCGGGCCAGCAGACGGCTGTCGTCGCCGTCGACGGCGGAGCGGGTGGCGTCGTTGTGGCTCCATTCGGGACCGTAGCGCAGCTCCACGTCGAGCTGCGGGAACAGCCGGGCGCGCGCCTGGCGCAGCTCCTGGTCCACCGCCCGCCGGTTGGCCCGGACCAGCGCCACGTCGGGATTGTTGGCGATGGCCGTGCGCACGGTCTCGACGAGCGTGCCTCCCATGGCCGGCGCCGTCAGCGCCAGCAGGCAGGCCGACGCCAGCAGCAGCCCGCGCAGCCGACGATGTCCGGGACTTCCTCTCTCGCGCATGATCCCATCCGCCTCGCTTCGCGTGCGGCCTCGCGACCGCGGACGCCCCACGAACCTCCGGCACCCCCTTATCCGGGTGCCCGGAAGCCCGTCAACGCGCGATGGCGCCCCCTCCGGCGGCCGGCCCCGGGTGTGATCCATTTGCTGCGGTGGGCGCCGGTGGCTTGATCGCGACTCGCGTAAGGAAATGTTCATCTTCGTGTGCCATGCCCGGGATGGCAGCCGGCGGAGGATCGCGCTTGGAGCGGCAGGACGGCGGTCCGGTCGAGGCCGCGTCGGCGGCGGCGGAGGCGACCGCGTCGCCCCGCACCGTGGCGACGGGCGGGCGCGCCCGCACCGGGACGGCGCCGGTCGACGTGACCGCCCCCGATCTGGTGGAGGATCCGCTGCGGGACGCGCTGGTGGAACTCGCCCGCCAGCTCGACCGGCCGGTCTCGCCGCGCCGCCTCGTCGCCGGCCTGCCGCTGGAGGGGGGACGCCTCACCCCGCGCCTCGCCGTCCGCGCCGCCGAGCGGGCCGGTCTCGCCGCCCGCCTCCTGCGCCGCCCGCTGGAGGCGGTGGACGACTCCCATTGTCCCTGCATCCTGATCCTCGAGGGGGGCGATGCCCGCGTGCTCTATCGGCGCCGACCGGACGGCTTCGTGGTCTCGCCGCCCGATCTCGCCCCCGGCGCCGAGCTGGTGCCGGCCCAGGAACTGGCCCGACGCTACGCGGGCTGGCTGTTGCTGGCGCGCCCCCGTTTCGACGCCCTCGCCCACGAGGGAGAGATCGCGCGGGAGCGGACCGGCCACTGGTTCTGGTCCGCCTTTCTCGCCGAATGGCGGACCTATGCCGAGGTGGCCCTGGCGGCGGTCCTGGTCAATCTCTTCATGCTGGTGAGCCCGCTCTTCGTGCGGGTGGTCTACGACCGGGTGATCCCCAACCAGGCCTTCGAGACCCTCTGGGTGCTCTCGGTGGGGGCCTTCACCGTCTTCGCCTTCGACTTCCTCCTGCGGATCCTCCGCGCCTGGGTGATCGACACCGTCGGCCGCAAGGTGGACATCCGCCTCGCCGCCCGCATCTTCGAGCACGTGCTGGGCATGCGCCTCGCCCACCGGCCCCGCGCCACCGGCGCCTTCGCCAACCATCTCCGCGAATTCGAGAGTATCCGCGACTTCTTCTCCTCCGCCACCATCGTGAGCGTGGTGGATCTCCCCTTCGTGCTGCTGTTCGTGGCGGTGGTGTGGTGGATCGGCGGGGTGGTGGCGGTGGTGCCGGCGCTGGCGGTGCCGGCGGTGCTGGGGGTGGGGCTGCTGCTGCAGTGGCCGCTGGAGCGGGCCATCCGCCGTGCCTTCCGCGAATCGGCCCAGAAGCAGGCGGTGGTGGTGGAGGCGGTGGCCGGTCTCGAGACCCTCAAGGCCCTCACCGCCGAACGCCGCATCCAGCGGCTCTACGAGCGGTTGGTGGCGGCGGTGGCCGAGTCCGGCAACCGGGCGCGGCTGTGGTCGGCGGTGGCCCTCAATCTCACCGCCCTCGCCTCCAATCTGGTCTACGTCGGGGTCGTGATCCTCGGCGTCCACGAGATCGCCGCCGGCAACCTCACCGTGGGCGGGCTCGTGGCCTGCAGCATCATCGCCGGCCGCGCCATGGCCCCCCTCGGCCAGGTGGCCGGGGTGATCGCCCGCTGGCACCAGGCCCGCATCGCCTATCGCGCCATCGCCGACATCATGGGCCGGCCGCTGGAGCGGCCGCCGGCCGCGCCCTTCGTGCGACGGCGCGACTTCGCCGGCGCCCTCGCCTTCCGTGACGTGGTCTTCGCCTATCCCGGCCAGGACACGCCGGCCCTGCGCGGCATCACCCTCGACGTCCGCCCCGGCGAGCGGGTGGCGGTGGTGGGGCCGGTGGGCTCCGGCAAGAGCACCCTCTCGCGCCTGCTGTTGGGCCTCTACGAGCCGCAGGAGGGATCGGTGCTGGTGGACGGGACCGACGTGCGCCAGATCGACCCGGCCGACCTGCGCGCCGCCATCGGCTACGTGCCGCAGGACGTGGTGCTGTTCCACGGCACGCTCCGCGACAACATCGCCCTCGCCGCCCCCGAGATCGACGACGAGACGGTGATGCGGGCGGCCTGGATCGCCGGTGTCCACGACTTCGCCGGCGCCCATCCCCATGGCTACAACATGGTGATCTCGGAGCGGGGCGAGGCCCTCTCCGGCGGTCAGCGCCAGGCGGTGGCCATCGCCCGCGCGCTGGTGCGCGACCCACGCGTCCTGCTGCTGGACGAGCCCACCAGCGCCATGGACCTCGAGAGCGAACTGCGCTTCAAGACCCGCCTCGCCCGCATCCTGCGGGGGCGGACGCTGGTGCTGGTCACCCACCGCCCCTCGCTGCTGGACCTGGTGGAGCGGGTGGTGGTGATCCGCGAGGGGCGGGTGGCCATGGACGGGCCGCGGGACGAGGTGCTGCGCCGCCTCGCCGGCCGCGGTCGGGGTGAGGGGTCGTGACCGCGCCGGGCCGCGGACGTCACGCCCCCGGCGGCGACTGGCCGGCCGGGGCGGTGGTGGACCCGGAGGACCTGCGGGTCCACTTCGCCGCCCGCGTCCTCCTCTTCGCCGTCACCGCCGTGGTGGTGGCCTTCCTCGCCTGGGCCGCCTGGGCCACCCTCGATCAGGTGGCGCGCGGGACGGGCCGGGTGATCCCCTCACGCAAGGTCCAGGTGATCCAGCACCTGGAGGGGGGCATCGTCGCCGACATCCTGGTGGCCGAGGGCGACCGCGTCGAGGCGGGGCAGGTGCTCATGCGCATCGACGATCCCAGGGCCGCCGCCGACTATCGCGAGAAGCGCGCCCGCTACCTGGCGGTGCTGGCGGCCATCGCCCGCCTGCGGGCCGAGCTCGACGGCACGCCCCTCGCCTTCCCGCCGGAGGTGGAGCGGGATGCGGCGGCGGTGGCCGCGAGCGAGCGCGCCCTCTACGAATCGCGCCGGGCGGAGCTGGAGAGCCGCCTCGCCGTCCTGCGCCTGCAGGTGGACCAGCGGCGGGCGGAACTGGAGGGGCTGGAGAAGCGCATCGCCCTCGAGAGGAAGTCCCTCGCGCTGCTGCGCGAGGAGCTGGCCATGAGCGAACGCCTCGCCCGCCAGCGGGTGGTCCCGCGGGCCGATCTCCTGCGCCTGCGCCGCCAGGTCAACGATCTCGAGACGCAGATCGCCCGTCTCGAACTGGACCTTCCCCGCGCCCGCTTCGCCCTCGAGGAGGCGCGCCAGCGCCTCGCCAATGCCCGCTCCGAGTTCCGCGCCCGCGCGCTCAAGGAACTGGCCGCGCTCGAGAGCGAGCGGGCCCGGCTCGCGCCGGTGGTGGAGGCCGGTGAGGCGCGGGTGCGCCGCACCGAGATCCGTTCGCCCGTGCGCGGCATCGTCAAGAAGCTCCACGTCAACACCATCGGCGGCGTGATCCAGCCGGCCCAGAAGCTCCTCGAGATCGTCCCCCTCGACGACACCCTGCTGATCGAGGCCTATCTGCGTCCGCGCGACATCGCCTTCGTCCATCCGGGCCAGCCGGCACGGGTGCGCGTCACCGCCTACGACTATGCCCGCTACGGCGCCCTCGAGGGGGAGGTGGAGTACATCTCCGCCGACACGGTGACGCTGCGCCCCGAGGAGGTGGGAGGGCGCGGCGGCAGCTTCTACGTGGTCCGCGTGCGCACCCGGGGTCAGCTCCGCGACGAACGGGGCGAGCCCCTCTCCATCATTCCCGGCATGACGGCCGAGGTGGACATCGAGACGGGCCGGACCACGGTCCTGGCCTATCTGCTGCGGCCGGTGATCGCGGCCCGCGAGCGCGCGTTCCG